>Ga0265798_10000103_pt1 | contig 164607 bp, 155 predicted proteins | sample P3T30metagenome_FD_192430 | JGI IMG/M metagenome (GOLD analysis project Ga0265798, IMG submission 192430) | Plant litter microbial communities from East Loma Ridge, Irvine, California - P3 T30 | ecosystem: Environmental > Terrestrial > Plant litter > Unclassified | place: USA: California... | reverse complement strand
TCAACGAGTCGATCCCGCCGGAGAAGGAACGCCTGCAATCGCCGGAAGAGCGCGAAGAGCTGGACGGCGTGTACGAGTGCATCCTGTGCGCCTGCTGCTCGACCTCCTGCCCGTCGTTCTGGTGGAATCCGGACAAGTTCGTCGGCCCGGCCGGCCTGCTGCAGGCCTACCGCTTCATCGCCGATTCGCGCGACGAAGCGACCAACGCCCGCCTGGACAACCTGGAAGACCCGTACCGCCTGTTCCGCTGCCACTCGATCATGAATTGCACGGACGTGTGCCCGAAGGGCCTGAATCCGAACAAGGCGATCGGCAAGATCAAGGAATTGCTGGTACGCCGCGCGATCTAAATGGTGACATGCGCCGTCTGCTGACGGCGCACGGTGGACGGGGGCGCCCAGTCGGCTTCGCCGTCCACGCGGTGATAGGCGGCGTCCATGTCATGCAGGACGCTATCGAAGGCGTAATGCGCCTCCGATTACCTTCCGGGCCTCGCGGCGTTACCGATCACCGCGTGGGCGGCGCAGCCGCCCACCCTACCAGACGCCTCGATCCTTCCGGAACAGGTATATTTTCCGGCGGTATTGCGCCCTGAATGTTGCCAATAAATACAGTAGAACTACCGTACTGCCTGTGTCAGGCGGGCGGAGTATAGTGTTGACCGAACAACGGACTCAAGTGAAAACGCATCAATCCGACCCCGCCAACCGTAGCCGCCTTCGCTGGCGCGCACGCCGTGGCCTGCTCGAAAACGACCTGATCCTCACGCGCTTCCTCGATGCGCATGAAGAAGATTTGACGGACGAGGAAGTCGATGCGCTGACCCGTCTGCTGGACCTTGCGGACAATCCGCTGATGGACCTGCTGCTTGGGCGCACCGAGCCCGAAGGCGAGGTCGACCTGCCGCACGTGCGCGCCCTGGTGGCGCGCTTGCGGCAAATTTGAGCGAAACCCGGTAACCCGTTTTCGTTTTTCGTATCCACCTCCCAAAGAAGGAAGTGCCATGAACATCTCTGATACCAAAGCCACCCTGTCGTTCTCGGACGGCAGCCCGTCGGTAGACATGCCAATCTACAAGGGCACGATCGGCCCGGACGTCGTCGACATCCGCAAGCTGTACGGCCAGACCGGCAAGTTCACCTACGACCCGGGCTTCATGTCGACCGCTGCGTGCCAGTCGGCCATCACCTACATAGACGGTGACAAGGGCGAACTGCTGTACCGCGGCTACCCGATCGAGCAACTGGCCGTCAACTGCGACTTCCTGGAAACCTGCTACCTGCTGCTGAACGGCGAACTGCCGAACGCGGAACAGAAGGCGACGTTCACCGACACCGTGACCAAGCACACGATGATCCACGAACAGATGAACTTCTTCTTCCGTGGCTTCCGCCGCGACGCGCACCCGATGTCGGTGCTGGTCGGCACCGTCGGCGCGCTGGCGTCGTTCTACCACGACTCGCTGGACATCAACGATGCCAAGCAGCGCGAGATCTCGGCCATCCGCCTGATCGCCAAGCTGCCGACCCTGGCCGCGATGGCCTACAAGTACTCGATCGGCCAGCCGTTCATGTACCCGCGCAACGACTTGTCGTACAGCGCCAACTTCATGTACATGATGTTCGGTAACCCGTGCGAGGAGTACAAGGTCAACGACGTGCTGGTGCGCGCCCTGGACCGCATCCTGATCCTGCACGCCGACCACGAGCAGAACGCATCGACCTCGACCGTCCGCCTGGCCGGTTCGTCGGGCGCCAACCCGTTCGCCTGTATCGCAGCCGGTATCGCCTGCCTGTGGGGCCCGGCCCACGGCGGCGCCAACGAAGCGGCGCTGACCATGCTCAAGGAAATCGGCTCGGTCGAGAACATCCCTGCCTTCATCGAGAAGGTCAAGGACAAGAACTCGGGCGTGAAGCTGATGGGCTTCGGTCACCGCGTGTACAAGAACTTCGACCCGCGCGCCAAGCTGATGCGCGAAACCTGCCACGAAGTGCTGGAAGAGCTGGGCCTGCAGGACGACCCGCTGTTCAAGCTGGCGATGGAACTGGAAAAGATCGCGCTGGAAGACGAATACTTCGTGTCGCGCAAGCTGTACCCGAACGTCGACTTCTACTCGGGCATCGTGCAGTCGGCACTGGGTATCCCGGTCTCGATGTTCACCGGTATCTTCGCGATGGCCCGCACCATCGGCTGGATCGCCCAGTGGAACGAGATGATCGCCGATCCGGAACAGAAGATCGGCCGTCCGCGCCAGCTGTTCGTCGGCTCGCCGGTACGCGATGTGCCGGAGCTCGACAAGCGTTGATTCGCTGTCAGCGTCAATGAAAAGCGGGCTTCGGCCCGCTTTTTTTCGTCCGTCGTTCCGCGATACCGTCGTTCCCGCGTTCGCGGGGACGACGGCAGCGGCATGGCACGCCGACGTGAAAACGGCCGCCGGATCGCTCCGGCAGCCGTCATCGTGAATGAATTGTCGGTAAAGGATCAGATGGCGTAATACGCCTCGACCGTGCCCTTCAGCTTGATCAGCATCGGACGGCCCTTGCGGTCCAGGGTCTTGCCGGCTGCAACCTTGATCCAGCCTTCGCTGATGCAGTATTCCTCGACGTCGGTGCGTTCCTTGCCGTTGAAGCGAATGCCGACCGGGTGCTCGAAGACTTTCGCGTCGTGATGCGGGCTCTTCGGGTCGATGGACAGGTGGTCGGGCAGCTCAGGGAGCGCGTTGGGGGATTGGGTAGTATCGTTCATGCACGGATTATCCACGATTCCGCGCGCATGCGCGAGTGTCCCATTGGCGTGCGTCGTGGTCGGGAAAGCAACATCCGGGGTATGCTGGGCGCATGTGAACGATTCCCCGCACAAGATGGCAGAAACCCGCAGCAATGTCTGCAGCAACGCTCGCAGCGACTCCAGTAGCGACGCCTGCAGCAACCTCCGCAGCAACGTCTACCGCATTCCGCGCCGCTTCAACTGGACCGTCGTCGTCGCCGGCTTCGCAGCCCTGGCGCTGCTCCTGATGCTCTGGCGCTGGGGCGGCAGTGGCGGGGAAGCGCTGGCCTGGCTGGATACCGCGCGCTGGCTGCGCGGCGAACTACCTGCCTCGAGCCTGCGCGCGCCCTTCGCCTACCAGCTCGGCCTGCCGGCGCTGGCCGCCATCCTGCCCGGCGAATTGCGCCACGTGTTTCCGGCGCTGAACTGGCTCTTCGTCACCGCCGGCGCCTGCCTGGCCGCCGCCACCGTGCGCCGGCTCGGCTTCGGCACCCAGCGCGCGCTGGTGGCCGGGCTGCTGGTGATCGTGTCCCTGCCCGTCGCCTGGTATGCGCCCGAACCGCTGGGCGATCCGGGCTCGTTGTGCATGCGCATGCTGTTCGTGTTCGGGGTGCTGACCGGCCAGCCCGGCATCGCGCTGGCGGCGGGACTGGCCGGCACCGTCATCCAGGAAGAAAACATCCTGCTGCTGGCCTGGCTGGTGGCGCTGCGCCGGCTGCCGCTGCCGCGCGGCCTGGCGGCGCTGGCCGCCGCCGCGGCCTGGCTGCTGGCGGTGCGCTGGTGGATATTGCCCGGCCTGGCGGGAGACCTACCGGTGCCGAATGCCGGCGCCGTATTCGCCCTGCTGGGCGACTGGCGCACGCTGCTGATGATCGCAGCCTGTGCCGGCGCCGTGCTGCCGCCCGCGCTGCTGGTCCTGCTGGGGCGGGGCGGGGCGCCGCAACGCCTCGAGCCGCTGCGCAGCCTGCTGGTGCTGATGATCGTGCCGCCGTTGTACGCTGCGCTGTCGGGACAAATCGACGGGCGCATCGCCTGGGGCCTGTATCCCTTCCTGCTGCCGTTCGCGGCGGCGCTGGGCTTGCCGCGCGACGCGGAACTGCCGTCGGACGTGCGCCAGCTGAAGATCGTACGGCGCGCCTGAGTGGTCGTGCCTGGCCGGCCGTCAAAGGCACTTGCCGCGCACCACCGCCGCGCCCCAGAACGGCAGCGTCAGCAAGCCGCCCACGCCGAAATTCCAGCCGCCGATGACCATGCTGTGCGGCTGGTGCTTGAGCGCGTCGGGGCCAAGGCATGACGGTTTCTGCGCCTCGGAAAACTGGCGCGAGAATGCCTGGTAGCGGTCGCCGCGCAGTACGGCGCCGTCCGGCTTGAGCGCTGCCCGCGGTTCCTGCGCCAGCGATTCGCGCACCGCCTTCCTGATGGCGTCGTCGGACAGCGGGAAACCGGGCTTCGCCGATACCGCTGATAACGCCGTGGCCGCCGGTGCGATGGACAGCGGATCGGGGGCGGCCACGGCGGCAGCGGACACATCGTCGAGGGCCAGCACCAGCATGCCGGCAAGCGCGCAAGCTTTCATGGGATTTTCCCGTATCGTCGTGACGTCCACATCGCCGTGGCGGTATTGGCATAGAGATATGGAACGACTGTACACTAGGCGCGGCTGAAATTGCGCTTGTACATATACGATTTTCCCGCGCCAGCTTTCCATTCACTGACAAGAGGTCCCGATGAAATCCCTGTTCCTTGCATGCTGCCTGTTCTTCGCCGGCCTGGCCCACGCCGCCACGCCGAATTCCGCACCGAATGCCGCCCTGGTCAAGCAGGTCAACGCCTTCGTCGACAGCTGGCACGACGATGCCGCCCACGCGCGCCTGGCCTATTTCGACAAGATCGCCGCCGACGGTGTCTACATCGGCACCGACCGCAGCGAAATCTGGAAGCGCGACGCCTTCCGCGAATGGGCGCGCGGCTATTTCCAGGGCAAGAAGTCGGCCTGGACCTTCCGCGCCACGCAACGCAACGTGTACGCCTCGGATGACGGCAAGCTGATCTGGTTCGACGAATTGCTCGACACCCAGAACATGGGCCATTGCATGGCCAGCGGCGTGATCCGCAAGACCGCGAAGGGCTTCGAGATCGTCCATTACCAGTTGTCGGTGGCGGTGCCGAACGAGATCGTCGACAAGGTGACGGGCATGATCAAGGAAGCCGAAACGAAGGCCAGGAAGTAAGACCCGGCAACTAATAGTCGGCAGCCGGCAGCCGGCAGCCCGCAGCCCGCGGTCGGTCACCGGAGGCCGCTCGCCGGTCGCTGCTCGCGACGGTGGTGCCGGCCGTTCCGATCGCCGCGGCGGCATCGTGTCACCGGACGGTACACACATCATCGAACGTGTGCGCAGTTTCTTGTTCAATTTCTTGATTAATAAGTTCTGTACACATTGCACAACAACCATAAGTAAGGTCCGTGACAGCTGCCTGAATTACCCATAGAATTTTTCCTCAAAACAATTAATACTGCACTGTGGAAAATATTCTGTGGGGCGCAAGCGGGAAGCTTCATGGGAACCACTAACGACATTGCACACTGGCGCGCGCAGGTCTTTGCGTCACTGTTGAATTACCTGATCGTCCTCGGCACCATCGCCGGCCTGCCCAGCATCGCGCTGGCCGCCGCCGAGGGGCTGTGGCCGGTCGCCTTGATGGACAGCGCTGCGCTGGCCTGGGTCGCTGCCATCTGGCGCATGCGGGGCCTGCCGTACAAGATCCGCGTCCTGAATTTCCTGGCAATCCTGTTCACGGTCGGCATCGGCCTGATGCTGACCATCGGCCCGGTCAGCCAGATCTTCCTGATGGCGGTGCCGGTGCTGGCGATGGTCTTCCTCGGCATGGCGCCCGCGTTCGGTGCGCTGGGGCTGAGCGCGGTGGCGATCCTGGCGCTCGGGCTGACCGGCCGCGCCCACCTGTACGTGACCGGCATGGAAGAATCGGCGCTGCTGCCGTGCCTGATCGTGACGCTGAATTATGTGTGCATCGGCGCGCTCATCACGCTGACCTGCGGCAGCCTGCTGCAGCGCCTGGCGCGCTCGCTGGACGAAGTGCGCAGCACCGCCGAATCGCTCGAGGCCGGCCACGCCCGGCTGCACGAACTCAACGCCGAACTGCGCCTGACCTCGGCCGCGGTGGCGCGCCTGAACGACATGGTGGTGATCGCCAGGGTGGTCGACGAGCCCGGCGCCGCGCAGCCGATCATCTTCGCCAACGACGCCTTCCTGCGCCGCAGCGGCTACCGGCGCGAAGACATCCTTGGACAGAGCCTGCGCATCCTGCACGGTGCCGATACCGACCGTGAGGAAGTCGCACGCGTCGTCGCCGCAATGGGCCGCAACGAACCGGTGACGGCCGAAATGGTGGTGTACTCGAAGACCGGGGCGCCATACTGGGTCGAGATGGAGCTGGTGCCCTTCGCCGGCGAGGGCGGGCGCCATTCGCACTGGGTGGTGGTGGCGCGCGACATCACCGAGCGCAAGAGCTCGGCCGACGCGATCCACCGCCTGGCCTTCTTCGACGTGCTCACCGGGTTGCCCAACCGGCGCCTGCTGATGGAGCGGCTGGACGGCATGCTGGCCGGCGCGCGCGCCGGCGCGGGACTGGGCGCGCTGCTGTTCATCGACCTCGACAACTTCAAGACCATCAACGACGCGCGCGGCCATGCCACCGGCGACATCATGCTCAAGCATGCCGCCGAGCGCGTGGCCGGCGTGGTGCGCAACAGCGATACCGTGGCGCGCCTCGGCGGCGACGAGTTCGTGGTCCTGCTCGACAAGCTGGGCCCGGATGCGGACGCCGCCACCGCGGCCGCGCTGGCGGTGGCGGAAAAGATCCGCAACGCGCTGGCGCGCGAGGTCGAGATCGGCGAGCACCGCTACCATGCCTCGGCCAGCATCGGCGTGGCGCTGCCGCTGCGTGCCGGGCACACGGCGCAGGACCTGCTGCGCGAGGCCGACACCGCGATGTACCACGCCAAGATGGCCGGCCGCAATGGCGTGGCGCTGTTCGAGACCGACATGCTGGCCGAGGCCGACCGCAAGCTGACGCTCGAACGCGACCTCGCCGCGGCGCTCGACAACGGCGAACTGTCGATGCACCTGCAACTGCAGGTCGGCCACGACCGCGCGCCGGTGGGCGCCGAACTGCTGATGCGCTGGCGCCGCGCGGACGGTACGCTGGTCCCGCCGGACGTGTTCATCCCGGCCGCCGAGTCGAGCGGCCTGATCGTCCCGCTGGGGCAGTGGGTGCTGCGCCACGCCTGCCGCTACTGGCTGCGCATGGCGCAGGCCGGGTATGCGCTGCCGCTGTCGATCAACGTCAGCCCGCTGCAGTTCCGCCAGCCCGACTTCGTGGCGCAGGTGCGCCAGGTGCTGCTCGAGACCGGCGCGCCGGCCGACCAGCTGATCTTCGAGGTGACCGAGGGCCTGCTGGTCGACGATTTGTGCGACACCATCGCGCGCATGCACGAGCTGGCGCAGCTGGGCATCCGCTTCTCGATCGACGATTTCGGCACCGGCTATTCGAACCTGGCCTATCTCAAGAAGATGCCGCTGTACGAGCTGAAGATCGACAAGAGCTTCATCCGCGACACGCCGCACGACGTCAACGGCACCGCCATCGTGCAGTCGATCCTGGCGATGGCCGACCACCTGGGGCTGCGCGTGGTGGCCGAGGGCGTCGAGAACGACCAGCAGGCCGGCTTCCTGGCGGCCAACCGCAGGCCGGCGATGCAGGGTTATCTGTTCTCGCGGCCGGCGCCGCTGGAAGAGGTGATCGGGCAGCTGCGCGCGTGGGCGGGGCAGGATGCCGCGTAATCCGTGGCAAGTGCCGGCGGGACGGTTCTCGATCGCCGCCGGTCGCTGTCAGAACAGGCTGCCCTGCACGGCCGCGCTGTCGCTTGCCGTGCCGCTCGCCGCGTCGTGGGCCGTCTCGGGCCGGGGCCGCACGCCTGCCTTGGTCGATGCCGCCCGCGGCTCCTTGGGCGCCGGCCAGGCCTTCATCGCTTCCGCCGGGTAATGGCGCAGGAAGCTGCGCGCCAGTTCCTGGTCGCGGCATTGCAGCCAGGCGTCGACTTCATCATTGGGCAATACCACCAGCGCGCGCTTCTCGTCGTCGGGCTTGTGGAAGCGCCGCATCAGCGGGTGTTCGTCGGCGTTGATAGTGATCTGGGTGAACGAGGTCGCCACTTGCCCATCCGCTTCGGCCCATTCGCGCCACAGGCCGGCCACGTAGAACAGGGCGTCGTCGCGCATGCCGATGCCGAAGCGCTCGGCGCGGCCGCTTTCGTAGTTCGGCTCGTAAAAACAGTTCATCGGCACCGCGCACAGCTGGGCGCGGCGCCAGGCGGGCGCGAACGAGCGCTTGTCGGCGATCGATTCGGCGCGCGCGTTCATGGTGTCGAACACCTTCACGCCGGGCGGGATGTGGCGGCGCGGCACCATGCCGTAACTGGCCAGGCACAATTCGCGCTCGCCGCCGCGGCCGGCGCGCAGGATCGGCGCCTGGTAATCCTTCCAGGTTTCGCTGGCCCAGTCCCAGTCGCGGTAGAGGTCGACCAGGGTGCCGAGGACCATGTCGAGTTGTTCGGGCAGCGGAGGGCGGTAATTGACGCACATGACGAATCGGCTCGAAAACTGGGCTGAAAAACGAGGTACCATGATAGCAGCCGGCGCGCCGCCCGGTTGGGAGACAATCGATTGCGGATGTGCCGTTGCGCCTTGGTACTGCAACTAACCGACAGCACAATCGCAAGCAGCCAGAAGCAGCCGTCAGGCGCCACGGCCGCCACGGCGATGTGCTAAGGTTGCGCATCCTACTCCGTACCGAATTCGCAACAAGTGAGCACTATCCTGACTGGACACCAAGCCGGCCGCGACCCCGATTCCGCCGGCGGTGCGGCATCCGGCGCCGCCGATGACGGCCTTGACGCAGTATGCAGCAGCAGCCACTACGTCGGCCGCTTCGCCCCGTCGCCCACCGGCCCGCTGCACGCCGGTTCATTGGTCGCGGCCGTGGCCAGCTACCTCGACGCCCGCGCCCACCACGGCACCTGGCTGATCCGCATCGAAGACATCGACGAGGGCCGCACCGTGCCCGGCGCCGCCGAGGACATCCTGGCGCTGTTGGAACGGCTCGGCATGAGCTCGGACCGCGAGGTGGTCTGGCAGAGCCGGCGCAAGCATCTGTATGAAGCCGCGCGCGAACAGCTGGCGCAGCAGGTCTACGGCTGCGGCTGCAACCGGCGCGAGATCGCCGATTCGCGCCTGGGCGTGGGGCCGGATGGGGCGGCGATCTATCCCGGCACCTGCCGTAACGGCCTGGCGCCGGGCCGGCAAGCGCGCAGCCTGCGCCTGCGGGTGCCGGCGCCGGGGCAGGACACGGTCGGCTTCACTGACCGCTTTGCCGGCGCCGTCAGCCAGCGGCTGGCGCAGGAATCGGGGGATTTCGTGCTCAAGCGCGCCGACGGCTACTGGGCCTATCAATTGGCCGTGGTGGTGGACGATGCCGAGCAGGGCGTCACCGACGTGGTGCGCGGCGCCGATCTGCTCGATTCGACGCCGCGCCAGATCTACCTGCAAGGTTTGCTCGGGGTGCCGACGCCGCGCTACCTGCACGTGCCGGTGGTGCGCAACGCCAATGGCGAAAAGCTTTCCAAGCAGACCGGGGCGCTGGCAGTGCAGCCGGGCGACGAAGCCGCCGCCGTGGCCGTACTGCGTGACGCCGCCCGCTTCCTCGGTCTGGAACTGGGCCGGCAAGCGGACCCGGGCGCCACGCCGCCCGCCGCAGTGGCGGATTCGCTGGACGGGTTCTGGCAAGCAGCGGTCCCGGCCTGGGCCAGGCTGCTTGCCGCGCGTGGAGAAACCCTGTCCGCCGCCATCCCGGCCGCGGGCGCCTAGGCCTTCAGGCCCAGCGGTCCCTCCTGGCGCCGCCGCCCGAACCACAACAGCCCGGCCAGGCCGGCGCCCAGCATTGCCCACTCGGCCGGTTCAGGGATCGGCGCGGCCACCAGGAAGCCGCGGATCTCGCCGGCCGGGTAGGCCGAGGTGTGGATGTTGACGTAGGCCTGGTTGGCGTTGACGGCATCGACCAGTGCGCTGGCTGCGCCCCGCACGGTGCCGCCGTTGGCCGCCACGAAGGCCGGGTCGTAGGACATCTCGTCGTACAATGGGATGGCCGCGCTGTACTCCCCGGCCTTGACGCCGGTCGGGAAGTCGGGGAAGGGCAGCGCCACCGGCGCCACGCCGGTGAACGGCTCGCTGGTGCAGCAATGGATATGCGCCGCCGCCGTGGTGCCGATCAGGTCGCGGAACGGCGCGTCCACCAGCATTTCGGTGCCGCCCAGCTCGATCGTCACCAGGGAGGTGCCGGGTGAGCCGTTGGGCGGCACTTCAGCCGGCCCGCTCGCCACCGCCCGGTAGATCGGGTCGGACTGTGCAAACGACGGCGCCGCCAGACCTGAGGCAACCGCGAGTGCAAGTACAGACAGAACACGTTTCATGGGAAATCTCCTATTAAACATAAGCTCTGCAACGCACCCCGTCATGGAGTGTATCTAAAAACTTAGCATCAGGAGCTGGCCCAGGCTCGCACCGTACGGCTGAGATAGTGCCATTGGGGAATGCACAGTGTCCTGGATGCGACATGATTCAATTTTTCCATGATTCCAGGTACTCTTGAATCATGTTGCGATTCATCGCAACGTCAATACCGCTTCGTGATCGTGATCTTGCCGCCTGCCTCCAGGAAAGCGCATTGCATCTGGTCGCGCGTGCATTCGGCTTCGCGCAGCGCCTGTTCGATGTCGGCTTCGCCGATGCGGTTGCGGCGGATGGTCTTGTCGAAGAACACGCCGTCGCGCCCGATCAGCACCGCTTCGCCGTCGAACAGCGATTCCATTTTCCGGTTGTAGGCGGACAAGAGCCCGATGGTCGAATTCAGCACGATCAATGTGGCCGCGATGATCAGGCCGCCGCTGACGGAATCGTCGCCGCCCGACATGCCGTTCGACACCGCTTCCGACAGCAGCATCACGACCAGCAGGTCGAAGGGCGTCAACTGGCTGATGGTGCGCCGTCCGGACAGGCGCACCATGAACAGCAGCGCCAGGTAGACGATCGCGCCGCGCGCCACGAATTCCCACCAGGGCAGATCCATATCGAACATGTCCGACTCTCCAATCAGCGTCCAGTAGGCGCCGGATAAGCGCCGCAAATGAGGCGATCGTACTGGCGGGCGGACGTTCCGACTGTTCGCCAGGGAACGCAGTGCGCTATCGGGATGCGCCGGACGGGGCTGGCGGCGCGGCGGGCGCTTGCGGATGGCGCGCCTGCCATGCGCGCAGGGCCAGCTTGTAGTTGTCCAGCGCGATCCGGTACATGTCGAACACGCAGTGCACGCAGCCGGTGCCGCAGCAGTCCTCGAGCTGCGGCTCGCGCGGCGGCTGCGGGCGCGGATCGGTGGTTTCGGCTTCCGGTGGGACGGCATGGGACATGTGCCGCAGGATAGCGGATCGGCCCGCGCAAGTCGAGCGGCCGCCGAGCCGCCACTGCCGGCCGCACCGTTCAGCCATGCAACTGGTAGCTGCGCAGCACGAACACCATCCTGCCGTTGCGCTTGCGGCAGACGCCGCGCATGGTGCCGCCATCGTCCAGCGACCAGGCAAGCGTGCTGCCGGCCGGTTTCGAGGCGCAGGCGGCATGGGCTGCGGCCGGGACCTCGGGCAACGGCGGGGCAGGCGGCGGTGAAGGTGGTGCCGGCGGTACCGGTGGCATGACGGGCATGGGCGGCGCAGCGGGCAGGGCCGGGGCGTGCGCAGCGGCACCGCCCGGCGCAGGCGGGGGCGGTGGCGCCGGTGGCGCCGGTGCAGCGGGCGGAGCAGGCGGCACGGGCGGCGGCGGGCAATCGTCGCTCGCGGTCTTGCAGTGGACGCGTACGTGCACGCGCTCGCCGCCGGCGCCGGTCGGGTTGGCGGATGCGGCGTGGCTGTCCGGCACGACCAGCGTCAGGACGGAAGTCAGGGCGACAATCAGGTGTTTCATGGTTGGTATTCTCCTCCGTGCAGCCCGCCCGGGGCGGCGGGGCATGGACAGCATGCTGCCGTCCGAATGTGGAGAAAATGTGGGGAAGCCGGCGCCGCCGCGTTCAGATGTCGAAGCGGTAGCCCAGCCCGTAGATCGAATGGATTGCCTCGATGCCCGGCAGCGCAGTGTCCAGCTTGCGCCGCAGGTTCTTGATGTGGCTGTCGATGGCGCGGTCGGTGACGTCCAGGCTGGCGTTGCCTTCGCGCGCCAGGTCGAGCAGGCGCGCGCGCGAAAATACCTGGCCTGGACGGCGCGCCAGCGCGGCCAGGATGCCGTATTCGCTCGGCGTCAGGTCCAGCAGCCTGCCGTGGATGGCGATGCGGCGCGCGGCGTCGTCGATGCTGACCGCCGGCGCCGGAACCTGCGTCGATGCCGATGGCGCCGCTCCTGCCTGCACTGCGACGGTGCCGGCGCTGGCGCCGCTGCGCCGTAGGATGGCCTTGATGCGTGCCATCAGCTCGCGCGGGCTGAACGGCTTGCACAGGTAATCGTCGGCGCCGGTTTCCAGTCCGAGCAGGCGGTCGATTTCTTCCACGCGCGCGGTCACCATCACCACCGGCACCGTCGACCAGGCGCGCAACGCGCGGCACAGCGCCAGGCCGTCCAGGCCGGGCAGCATCAGGTCGAGCACGACCAGGTCCGGCATCGCCGCCCTGAACGCGGCCAGGGCGGCGGCGCCGTCGTGGTGCACCTCGGGCGTGTAGCCGGCCTGGCGTGCGTAGTCGGCCACCAGCGCGGCCAGTTCCGGTTCGTCCTCGACGATGGCGATGCGCGTGCTCATTGTGCGTCCTCGGCCAGCGGGATATGGATGAGGGCGCGCAGCCCGCCCAGCGGCGAGTGCGTGAAGTGCAGGGTGGCGCCCTGGGCGTCGAGCAGGCGCCGGCACAGCGCGAGGCCCAGGCCGGCGCCGCCGTGGGCCCGGCTGCGCGAGGCGTCGACGCGATGGAAGCGTTCGGACAGGTGCGCCAGCGCATCGTCGGGCACGCCGGGCGCGCTGTCATCCAGCACCAGGCGCAGGCCCGGACCCGCGACGTGCGCGCCGAGGCGCACCCGGCCGCCCGGCGCGGTGTAGCGCAGGCTGTTCTCGAGCAGGTTGTCGAGCACCTGGCGCATGCGGTCGGCATCGGCCAGTACCAGCGCCCGCTCCGGCGGGGCGTCGAGTTCGAGCGCCAGGCCGGCGGCCTGCAGGCGCGCTTCGAAGCCGGCGGCCTGCGCCGCGGCCAGCTGCCACAGGTCGAGCACGACGGGGCGGCATTCCAGCGCGCCGACGTCGGCCCGCGCCAGCAGGTACAGGTCGTCGATCAGCTTGTTCAGCGCCAGTACCTGGCGCAGCATCGCGTCGTACGTGGCGGGCGTGGCGCCACGCACGCCGTCCTGCAGCGCTTCCACCTGGGCGCGCAGCACCGCCAGCGGAGTGCGCAGTTCGTGCGAGGTGTCGGCCACCCACTGGCGGCGCGCATCCTCGGCGCTGGCCAGGCGCCCGGCCAGCGCATTGAAATGGCGCGCCAGCTCGCCCAGTTCGTCGCTGCGGGCGTCCGGCAGGCGCGTGTCGAAGCGGCCCTCGGCCAGCCGGCGCGCGCCGTCTTCGAGGCTGCGGATCGGGCGCCGGAAGTGGCGCGCCAGCAGCACCGCGGCCAGCGCGCTCAGGGCCACCGCCGCCGCCACGATCAGCCACAGGCTGCTGCGCAGCTGTTCCAGGAAGGCGTAGGCCATCGCATCGCTGGGGCGGGCGCCGCGCACGACGGCCAGCCAGCCGACCGTGCGGCCGTCGACCTCGATGGCGCGGCGTGCCTGCGCCGCGGCGGCCGGTGCGTTGGCCTGGTGTCCGGCCTGGTGTCCGGCCCGGTATCCGGCCTGATACCCGGCCAGATAGCGGCCGCCAACGTCGAGCAGGGTGATGCGAAGCGGCAGGGGCTGGATGCTGTCCGCTGCCCCGGCCGTCCCGGCGAGCTCGGGAAGGCGCGGCGGCGGCAGGGGTGGAAGCGGCACCGCCGGTGGGGCAGGCGGAGCCGGCGGCGCGGGCAGGGCGGCCGGCACCGGGCGCACGGCAGGTGGTGTCCGATTGGCAGTGCCATCGGCATCGGCAGCATCAGGCACATCGGCAGCATCAGGCTTATCGGCAGCATCAAGCGCATGGTCTGCAGGCGGCGCGGAGGGTACGAAGACCTCGGCGGGCGCCGCCGGCGCCGCGGGGAAGACCGGCGCCGCCGGCGCTGCGACGGCGGCACGCTCGCGCGCATGCTGCAGGCGCGCCAGCTCGAGCGCGATCCAGTCCCGGCGCGCATTCTCCGGCACGAAGGTCCAGCCGCCGTGGCTGCGGTACTTGCGCGCCAGCGCCGCCGAGAGTTCGTCCAGCCGGTCCAGTTCGATGCCGGCGGCATAGTCGCCGAAACTGGCCAGCACGTTCTGGCGCAACAGGAAGACGGCGCTGGCGGCCACCGCGAGGATCGCGAGCAGGACCGAAGCGAACAGGCGGTGGCCGATGGAAAATTTCAAGATGGTGGCGAATGGCATGAATGACAACGCGCCATTCTAGGTCAAGTCGCCCGCCCGGTCATCCATTGCGCACCGGGGCCGCTGCAGCCACCGCGAAGGCCACCTGGGAGCACGTTTCAGGCCGCCAGCTCGACGATGCGGTAGCTCGCCTGCTGCGCCCCCTCGCCGGTGGTGATGAAGTCGACCGTCCGGCCGCCCGCCGCCATCCGGTACAACTCCCCGGTCCCGGGCGGGATCAGCACGTCCACGCGCGCGACCACGTAGCCGACGTGCCGCCCGCTGCCGGCCTGGCGCACCAGCAGCACGTGGCCGGACGATGCCGCGGCCGGGCGCAGGTCCACCAGCGCCACCGCCGCGCCATCCCATTCGAGCGGCGCCGCGGCCGGATCCGCGCCCGACGCCGCCGGCAGCGGCAGGATGTGCTCGACCGCGTCGATCGGCACCGCGCCCAGACCTTGGGCCTCGAATACGATGTAGGCGGCATCATTGCGGGTCCGCTGCTGCGTCCTGGCCGCGGCGACGGTCGCCGCTGCCGCGGTCGCGCCGGCGCGGCCGAGCGCCGCCTCGGGAAAGCGCGCGAACAGGCGCGCGGTATCGAGCAGCTGCAGCGCGCCGCCGTCCTGGTCGAACACGGTGGACGTGAAGCCGTCGGCCGCGGCCACGCCGTCGTCGCCGACGCTGTCCAGGGCCAGCGCCGCCTCGATGCGCAGGCCGAGCGCCAGCCCCTCGTGCTCGATGACCGCCAGCAGGCCGTCGCCCGCACTCCCGGCCGCGCCGACACCGGTGCCGGCACCTGCAGCCGCGCCGGCACCCATGCTGGCACGCGTCACCGCGCCCGCATCCGCACCCGCCACGACCCCGGCCGGCAGCACCGGCAGGTGACGCCCGCGCCACAGGCACCAGGCGCCTTCGACGCCGCCGCCGAAGCCTTCCAGCGCTGGCATCGGGATCACCTCGGTCAGGTCCGCCGCCGGCACGGCCAGGCGCACGCCCTTCAGTCGCAGCAGCGCGCAGGTCCGGACGGCGGCGCCGCCGGCGTTCGCGCCAGCCGCCGCATCTGCATCCATGCCGGCATCGGCGCCGCCATCGGCATCGGCGCCACCGAGCGCCGCGCCGTCGAGCCGGTTCCACACCGCCGCCAGGGCCGCCAGCCGGCCCACGTCGAGCAGGCTCAGGATGGCGCCGCTCTCCGACGCGCGCGCCGCCGTATGGAAGACCTCGTCCGGATGGCCGTCGTGGTGCAGGCGCGCCGCATGCGCGGCAGGCACCTCGACCAGGCCGCCCACCGCGTCGACGTGCAGGCCGAGCGTGAAGCCGTCCTCGTGCAGCACCAGGATGCGCGGCGCCTCGGCCGCCGTCGCTGCCGGACCGGCGCCGACATCGACCCAGCGCGCCAGGTCGATGACCGGCACCAGCCGGCCGGCGTGCTCGATCACGCCGCGCAGGGCGCCCTGGCGGCGTGGCAGAAAGGCCGGGGCGTCCGGGACCGGCAGCGCCTGCACCACGCTGGCCGCCGGGATGCCGACGTGGACCGCGCCGATGCGCACTTGCGCCAGCCGCAGGGCGGCGCTGTCAGGGGCCGGCATGGCGTCAGCGCTCCGTCGCGATGCGTTCCAGCTCGGCCAGCAGCGTCGCCACGTCGCGCGTGGCGCCGGCCTGGGCGCTGGTCGAGGCGTGGATGCGGCCGATCGATTCGCCCGTGGCGCCGACCGATTCGACGATGCGCGCGAACGCGTCCTCGACCTCGCCCGACAGGCGGGTGCCTTCGCCGACGCGGGTCACGGTTTCGCCGATCAGCTTGGCGATCTCGCGCGTGGCCAGCGCCGACTTCTCGGCCAGCTTGCGCACTTCGTTGGCGACCACCGAGAAGCCCTTGCCGTGCTCGCCCGCGCGCGCCGCCTCGATCGCGGCGTTGAACGCCAGCAGGTGCGTCTGGCCGGCGATGTCGCCGATGGTGTCGATGATGTCGTGCACGTCGGTGGACGCCTGCTGGATCGCCAGGATCGCATCCTTCGAGCGCGCCAGCAGCTTGCTGCCGGCGGCCGCCTCGAGCCGGGTCTGGCCGGCCATCCCGGCCGATTGCTGCGCGCCCTGGGCGATCGCGGCGATCGACTGCGACAGCTCGGCCAGCACGTTCGAGATGTCCCTGACCTTGGCGCTGACCAGTTCCTCGCGCCGCACCTGCTCGGTCACGTCCATGGCGTACTTGACGACCTTGTAGGGCTTGCCGTCGACGTCGAAGATCGGATTGTAGGTGGCCAGGATCCAGATGTCGGCGTCGTGCTTGCCGCGGCGCTTGAAGCGGCCCGACTGGAAGCTGCCCTGCGCCAGGTCGGCCCAGAAATGGCGGTAGACGGCGCTGGTGACCAGCTCGCGCTCGCAGAACATGCTGTGGTGCTGGCCCACGACTTCATCCTCGATGTAGCCCATGGTGCGCAGGAAGTTGTCGTTCGCCGACAGCACGTTGCCGCGCAAGTCGAACTCGATCACGGCCTGCGAGCGGCCGATCGCTTCCAGCTTGCCCTGGGTGTCGGCGGCCTGGCGCTTGTGGGACGTGATGTCGGTGGCGAACTTGACCACCTTGACCGGCTTGCCGTCCGGGCCGAACACCGGGTTGTAGGAGGCGCCGATCCAGACCTCGCGCCCGGACTTGTGGCGGCGCTTGAACTGGCCTTCGTGCACGCCGCCGCCGGCCAGGCGCGACCAGAACACGGCGTAGTCGGGCGATTCGGCATAGGCGGGGTCGCAGAACAGGCGGTGGTGCCGGCCGCGGATCTCGTCCAGCGTGTAGCCCATGGTGGCCAGGAAGTTGTCGTTGGCGTTCAGGACCTTGCCGTCGAGGTCGAATTCGATCACGGCCTGCACCCGGTTGATGGCCTCGATCTTGGCGGCGTTCTCGGCGCTCTGCAGCTTGGCGGCGCTGATGTCGGTGGCGAACTTGATGATCTTGACCGGCTTGCCGTCGGCGTCGAAGATCGGGTTGTACGAGGCTTGCAGCCAGACCGGGTGGCCGTCCTTCCCGACGCGCATGAATTCGCCGCTGGCCGGCTGGCCGCTGGCCAGCGTCTGCCAGAAGCTGCGGTAGTCGTTCGATCCGATGTAGTCCTCGGTGCAGAACATGCGGTGGTGCTGGCCGACCACTTCGCCGCGGGTGTAGCCCATGGCGTCGAGGAAGTTCTGGTTGGCGTGCACCACGCGGCCGCCCAGGTCGAATTCGACCACCGCCTGGATGCGGTTGATGGCGTCCAGCGCGGCGAGCGCCATGACGAGACGGGTGTCGGTGGACGACGAAGACGATAAATCTGCAGCGGCAGGGTGCATCGGGAGCCTTGATTGACGGATGAGAACGAAAAGAGCCGTTGCGCGCGGATGTTGCCCTGGCGCTAACGGCTCTTTCGAATATGCAATTGTGCCTCAGTTTAAGTAATTTCCTTAGAGCAAATACTCTATTTTGCGGGCGGCGTCGCAAATCCTCATCATTATGATCAAATGTGGTCGTGTTATTCGGGGATCACGCATTCTGGTGCCGGGCATGGGTCCCCGCCTTCGCGGGGACGGCGTATCGTCATGGGGACGACGTATCGCTATGCGATGACCGCAGGCTGGCTCAATACACGTCGCGCCGGTAGCGCCCTTCGGCCACCAGCTGGTCCAGCGCCTCCTCGCCCAGGATCCCGGCAAGCGCCTCGTGCACGCCGCCGGCCATGCCCTGCAGGCTGCCGCAGACGTAGATGGCGGCACCGCGTGCCACCCATGCCTTCACCTGCGGCCCTTGCACGCGCAGCAGGTCCTGCACGTACAGGCGCGCGGCCTGGTCGCGCGAGAACGCCAGGTCCAGCCGGGTCAGCCAGCCGGCGTCGCGCCAGGTTTCCAGTTCCTCGCGCAGCAGGAAGTCGTGCTGGCGGTTGCGTTCGCCGAACAGCAGCCAGTTGTCGTGTTCGCCCAGGCCAATGCGCGCCTTGAGCAGGGCGCGCAGTCCGGCCAGGCCGCTGCCGTTGCCGATCGCGATCAGCGGACGGCGCCCGTTGGCGCCCAGGCGGAACCGTTCGTGCGCGCGCAGGCGCAGGGGGATGAGGTCGTCGCCGCCGGCACCCTCGCACAGCCAGCCGGAGGCGGCGCCGGGCGTGCCGTCCTCGCGCCGTTGCAGGCGCACCAGCAGTTCCAGCCGGCCTTCCTGCGGCAGCGAAGCGATCGAGTATTCGCGCGGGTGCTCCGGATCCGATGGCGGGCTGACCTGGGCCAGGTCGCCGGCTTCCCAGGCGGGCAGGGCGCCGGCGGCCGGCACCAGCGCCAGGCGGTACAAGGGCGCGCCGGCGCTGCCGGGATTCAGGCGGGTACGTTCGGCGATGCGCCAGTCGCCGTAGGCCGGGGCGGCCCAGTCGGGCGCATCGGCGGTGCCGGCCAGGCGGCCCACGTGGTGCTGCCATTCGGCCAATGCGGCGGCGTCGCCGCGGTCGACCTCGACGCGTTCGAACAGCGGGGTGGCGCCGCGCTGCGCCAGCCAGGCGTCGAGCGCACGCCCGAAGCCGCAATAGTTGGCGTAGCTGCGGTCGCCCAGCGCCAGCACGGCGTAGTGCAGGTGGGCGAGATCGATCTGCGCCGCCATCAGGCGGCCGGCGAAGCGTGCCGCGGTGTCGGGCGCGTCGCCTTCGCCATAGGTGCTGGCGATGAACAGGATGTTGGCGGCCCCGGATGTGTCCTTGTCCAGCGCCGCTTCGTCGAGTGCCGAGATGCATACGGCGCGCGCGGCCAGGCCGCCGGTCACCAGCGTCTCGGCGCTGCGCCGGGCCAGGTATTCGGCGTTGCCGGTCTGGCTGGCATATACCACCAGCCAGTCGGCGGGGGCATTCGACACTTGCCGCGCCCGCCTCCGGGCGCGCCAGATGCCGGCGCACATCGCCAGGTAGCTGCCGGTGAGGGCGAGCGCGCCGCCCCAGCGCAAGGGTTCGAAGGTCATCATTGCAGCAGCGCGCGCCAGGCGGAAGAGGTGATGCCGGTGAGGCCCGTGCCGGCGCCGGCGTTGGCTTCGGCGCGCAGCAGGAAGCGCGCCGCCAGCGCGTGTTCCTCGGCAAACGCGAGGCCGGCCTGCGGCCCGAGCACGGTGAGGGTGGTGGACAGCGCGTCGGCCGCCATGCAGGTCGGCGCCAGCACGGTAGCGGATGCAACCCGGTTGGCGATCGGCTGGCCGCTGCGCGGGTCGAGCGTGTGCGAGGCGCGGCGGCGGCCAGGATGGTGATAGTAGCGGCGGTAATCGCCCGAGGTGGCGACGGCCAGGCCGTGCAGGGCAACTACCGCGCCATGCTGTGCCCGGGCGCCGTTCGCGGAGGACGCGGGAGACGCCGAGGGCGTGGCGGCATCGGGCACGCCTTCGAGTTCGACCCACCACGGCTGGCCGTCGCCCTTGACGCCGGCGCCGCGCAATTCGCCGCCGGCCTCGACCAGGTAGTGCCGCACGCCATGGCGTTCCAGGCACAGCGCCATGCGGTCCACCGCATGGCCCTTCGCCACCGACGACAGATCGAGGATGGCGCCGCCCGGCTGGTACAGGCGCCGTTGTTCGCGGTCGAGCTGAGGCCGGGCGTCGCGGCGCCGTGCCAGCACATCGGCTACCGCAGCCGCGGCCGGCGCGTGAAAGCCGGCCTGGTCGTAGCGCCGCACCGGACCGAAGCCCCACAGATTGACCAGCGCGCCCGCCGCCGGATCGTAGGCGCCGGCGCTGGCGGCGTGCACCCACAGGGCGTAATCCATCACCTCGAAGAACTGCGGTGGCAAATCGTGCCAGCTGCCGGCCGGCGCCCGGTTGTAGCGCGCCAGCAGGGAGGTCTCATCCCAGTGGCTCATCTGGGCCACGATCTCGTCCAGCTCGGCCTGCAGCGCCCGTTGCAGGGGCGCTGCGCCCAGTGCGGCCGGCAGCATCATGCGCGCCGACCAATTGCTGCCCATGGCGGTGCCGGACAGCGCCTGCAGGCGGCTGCCGGCGGGCGCCGGGGCCGGGTCGACGTCGAGCGGAACCAGGACGCTGCGCATCGGCACGTCAAGCAGCGGGCTTGCCTCCATTATTCCGGCTGGATCTCGAAGGTGGCCGAATAGCTGTAGCGCTTGGCCGGGCCTTCGGCGCCCGGGCCGCGCGGGGCGTTGGCCGGGTAGGCGGCGCTGAGCCAGTACATGTTCGGCGCCGGCAGCGTGAAGCTGGCTTCGCCCTTGGCGTCGGTGGTCAGGCGCACTTCGTTGGCGGTGCCGCGGTACTTGACGCCGCCCGGGACCAGGCTGAACGGGAAGTTCGGCAGCGGTTTGCCGTCGAGCAGGAAGCGGAAACGCGCATTTTCGCCGGCGTGCAGTTCGTTCGGGTGCGTGACCGGCACCATTTCCAGGCCGCTGCCGACCGGCTTCAGGGCGCCGGTGCTGGTCTTGTTGCGGCTGACAAAGGTGTCCAGGCGCTGCTGCGTGGTCGTGGTCTTCAGCTCGGTGGCGCCGGCCGGCACGTCCTTCTGCAGATTCTGCTCGGTGGTGCGGAAACGCTTCATTTCGCCGTTCAGCTTGTAGCTGCCCATGACGTTGGTCGAGGCCAGCGTCAGGCGGTAGGTGCCGTCCTTGGGCAACTGGACGTCGACCGTGGAGCGGTGCTTGCCGACGGTCGGCGCCGGGGCCGGGCTGGCCGCGCCGTCCGGGTCGATCACGGACAGGCCTTCCAGGCGCAGCGGCACGTGGTCGACGTCGAACAGGCCTTCCGAGACGGCGCCGTCGATCGTGACCCAGGTTTCGCGGTCGGATTCGATCATGGTCTGGGCCGGGATCATCCACGGACGGTGGGCCTGGGCCGATACGGCGGCGCCCAGCAGGGCCAGGGCGATGGCGATTTTCTTCATTGTCGTTGCTTGCATGTTGTTCTCCTTATTGGACCGAGATCGAGACCGCGCCCAGCTCTTCCTTGCCGGCGGCGGAGGCTGCCAGCTTGCCCTTGGCCGGCCAGGTGAAGGGCACGCGCACCAGCTCGCGCCCGCCGGCTTCGCGCGCGGCTTCGATGACCAGCTTGTAGTCGCCGGCCGGCAGCTTGTCCAGGCCCGCCTTGCTGCCTGCGAAGGTCATGGTCTGGGTGCCGGCGGCGCGGGTGGCGCCGGACACGCCGTCGATCGGCAGCTGGGCTTCGCGCCCGGCCTTGCGCCACCAGGTGCGCAGGTCCTTGACCCACTTCTCGCCGGCGTTGTCCTTCTTCTTGACGTCGTACAGCACGGCCAGGGTCGAGGCGACGGACTGGTCGGCGCGTTCGATCCAGATCGCCACGTAGGGCTTGTGGTACTCGGCCACGTTCAGCTGCGGCAAATCGAACTTGACGGTCATGTCGGCGGCCATCGCCCAGCTCGAGGCGAGCGGCAGGGTCAGGGCAAGCGTGCGGGACAGTTTCATGGAGCGCTTTCGGTGGGTAGTGGGTAGAGGGTGGGTGGAAATCAGTGCACGAACAGCAGGGCCAGCACGATCGGCAGCACGATGCCGAAGCCGATCACGGGCCAGGTCGACGGCCGGTTGGCCGCGTGGTATTTCAGGATCAGGAAACCGGTGATGCAGAAAATCAGGCAGGCGATCGCGAAGATGTCGATGAACCAACTCCACACCGGGCCGGTGTTGCGGCCCTTGTGCATGTCGTTCAGCCACGAGATCCAGCCGCGGTCGGTCTTTTCGTATTCGGCCTGGCCGTCGGTGCCGATGCGCAGCCAGGCGTCGCCGCCCGGACGCGGCAGGGCGACGTAGGCGTCTTCCTCGCTCCACTCGGCGTTCACGCCACGCACCCGCACCGGGAAATTCTGTTCGGCCCAGCCGGCCACGGCGTCGGGCAGCGGCAGGTTGGCGTCGGCGTGCTCGCCGGCGAAGCCTTCGAGCTGCGCCTGCAGGGCTGCCGGCAGGGTCGCCTTCAGGCGGGTCACGCTCGGCTTGGCCTCGATCTGGGCCGCATGGTTCAGCGTGAAGCCGGTGATGCTGAACAGGAGCATCGCCATCAGGCAGATCGCGGAACTGATCCAGTGCCACTGGTGCAGCTGGCGCAGCCAGACGGCGCGGCGGGGCCCGGACGGCAGCGTGGGCGGCAGGGCAGAGGCATTGGGAGTGGGCGAAGATGAGCTCATACCCAAATGATAACGATTATCATTTAGGCGGTCAACACGGCAATGCCAGTGTGTTTTTGTAACAAATAAAATGTGGCCGTGCTGCCTGTCCCAGCTTGTCGCTTGCGTTACAATACTGTGCGCTAATTGGGCAGCCTCCTGCATCGATTTGCATTGGTATTTGTATTTTTGTACAGTCCTTCCCCCACAACTTGAGTAGTAAGTGCGATCCGCTAACCGGTCAGGCCGTGTCGCGGAAGGTTAGATTAACCCGCCCCATACTCGCGAAACGCGAAGAAAGGTGAGCAAGAATGATGCAACAATATAACGCCAACTCCTACCTGTTCGGCGGTAATGCGCCGTACGTGGAAGAGTTGTACGAAGCGTACCTGAACAATCCGGGTTCGGTCCCGGACAACTGGCGTGCCTATTTCGACGCGATGCAGCACATGCCCGCCGTCGACGGTACCGCCAAGCCGGACGTGGTCCACTCGTCCGTGGTCGCTTCGTTCGCGGAACGCGCCAAGCAGGGCCCGATCCGTACCGTGACCGCCAGCCCCGACGCCGAACTCGGCCGCAAGCGCGTCGCCGTGACCCAGATGATCGCCGCCTATCGCTACCTCGGTTCGCGCTGGGCCAACCTGGACCCCCTGCAGCGCCAGGAACGTCCGCCGATCCCGGAACTGGATCCCGCTTTCTACGGTTTCACCGAAGCCGACCTCGACACCAAATTCAACATCAGCAACACGTACTTCGGCAAGGAAGAGGCTTCGCTGCGCGACCTGCTGAACATGTTGCGCGATACCTACTGCCGTTCGATCGGCGCTGAGTTCATGTACGTCAGCGACCCGACCGAAAAGCGCTGGCTGCAGGAAAAGCTGGAGTCGATCCGCTCGACCCCGACCTTCACCGCCGAAAAGAAGAAGCACATCCTCGAGCGCCTGACCGCGGCCGAAGGCCTGGAACGCTACCTGCACACCAAGTACGTGGGCGCCAAGCGCTTCTCGCTGGAAGGCGGCGAATCCTTCATCGCCTCGATGGATGAAGTGATCCAGCGCGCCGGCGAGCAGGGCGTGCAGGAAATCGTCATCGGCATGGCCCACCGCGGCCGCCTGAACGTGCTGGTCAACACCCTGGGCAAGGCCCCGTCCGAGCTGTTCGAGGAATTCGAAGGCAAGCACGCCGACGACCTGCCGGCAGGCGACGTGAAATACCACCAGGGCTTCTCGAGCGACGTCTCGACCCCGGGCGGCCCGGTCCACCTGTCGCTGGCGTTCAACCCGTCGCACCTGGAAATCGTCAACCCGGTCGTGGAAGGTTCGGTCAAGGCCCGCATGGAGCGCCGCGGCGACCGCCAGGGCAAGGAAGTCCTGCCGATCCTGGTGCACGGCGACGCCGCCTTCGCCGGCCAGGGCGTGGTCATGGAAACCCTGAACCTGGCCCAGACGCGCGGCTACGGCACCGGCGGTACCGTCCACATCGTCATCAACAACCAGATCGGCTTCACCACCTCGGACCCGCGCGACGCCCGTTCGACGCTGTACTGCACCGACGTGGTCAAGATGATCGAGGCGCCGGTGCTGCACGTGAACGCCGACGATCCGGAAGCGGTCGTGCTGGCCACGCAAATCGCGATGGACTACCGCACCGAGTTCCATAAGGACGTCGTGGTCGACATCATCTGCTACCGCAAGCTGGGCCACAACGAGCAGGACACCCCGGCGCTGACCCAGCCGCTGATGTACAAGAAGATCGCCAAGCACCCGGGCACCCGCAAGATGTACGCGGACAAACTGTCTGCGCAGAACACCATCCCGGCCGATGGCGGCGACCAGCTGGTGGCCGCATACCGCGCCGCGATGGACGCCGGCAAGCACACCATCGATCCGGTCCTGACCGACTTCAAGAACAAGTACGCCGTCGACTGGGCGCCGTTCCTGAACAAGAAATGGACCGACGCCGCCGACACCGCGGTGCCGCTGACCGAGCTGAAACGCCTGGCCCAGCGCATCACCACCGTGCCGGAAAACTTCAAGCTGCACTCGCTGGTCGAGAAGGTGCTGGGCGACCGCGCCAGGATGGGCCAGGGCGAGATGAACCTCGACTGGGGCATGGGCGAGCACCTGGCCTACGCCTCGCTGCTGGCTTCCGGCTACGCCGTGCGCCTGTCGGGCCAGGATGCCGGCCGCGGTACCTTTGTCCACCGCCACGCCGTGCTGCACGACCAGAACCGCGAGCGCTGGGACCAGGGCATCTACCTGCCGCTGGCCAACGTGTCGGACAACCAGGCCAACTTCACCGTCATCGACTCCGTGCTGTCGGAAGAAGCGGTGCTGGGCTTCGAATACGGTTACTCGACCGCCGAGCCGAACACGCTCACCATCTGGGAAGGCCAGTTCGGCGACTTCGTCAACGGCGCCCAGGTCGTGATCGACCAGTTCATCGCTTCCGGCGAAGTCAAGTGGGGCCGCGCCTCGGGCCTGGTGCTGATGCTGCCGCACGGCTACGAAGGCCAGGGTCCGGAGCACTCGTCGGCGCGCATCGAGCGCTTCCTGCAGCTGTGCGCGGACCACAACATGCAAGTCGTGCAGCCGACCACCGCCGCCCAGATCTTCCACCTGCTGCGCCGCCAGATGGTGCGCCAGTTCCGCAAGCCGCTGGTGATCTTCACGCCGAAGTCGCTGCTGCGCAACAAGGACGCCGGCTCCTCGCTGAACGACCTGGCCAAGGGCGGTTTCCAGACCGTGATCGGCGAGTGCGACGACAAGATCGACGCCAACAAGGTCAAGCGCGTGATCGTCTGCTCGGGCAAGGTCTACTACGACCTGATCAACACCCGCAAGACGCGCAACGTCACGGACACCGCGATCATCCGTATCGAGCAGCTGTATCCGTTCCCGCACAAGGCCTTCGCCGCGGAACTGAAGCGCTATCCGAACGTGACCGAAGTGGTGTGGGCGCAGGACGAACCCCAGAACCAGGGTCCGTGGTTCCAGATCCAGCACAACCTGTTCGAAAGCATGGAAGCAGGCCAGCGCCTGGCGTACGCCGGCCGTCCGGCTTCCGCGTCGCCGGCCGTCGGCTATGCAGACAAGCACGTCGCGCAACAGAAGGAACTGCTGGATACCGCGTTCTCGAAGTTGAAGGGGTTCATCCTCACCAAGTGAGGATGCGGGGTGCCACACGCTGTGCGTGCGGCTCCTGACCAAGTAAGCAGCGCCCAATCGACCCTGCGCCGCATCTGAAGTGGTGCGGGGTCTCGCACAGAATACAAAACGGAGTTTTTTAAATGGCACAAATCGAAGTCAAGGTCCCCCAACTGTCGGAATCGGTTGCTGAAGCGACCCTGCTGTCCTGGCACAAGAAGGTCGGCGAAGCCGTCTCGCGTGACGAGAACATGATCGACATCGAGACCGACAAGGTGGTCCTGGAACTGCCGGCGCCGTCCGCCGGCGTGATCGTGCAGCTGATCAAGGCCGACGGCGCCACCGTCGTCGCCGGCGAGACCATCGCGATCATCGATACCGAAGCTTCGGCGCAGACCAGCCCGATCGCCATCACCGCCGCCGCCGTGCCGAACGCCCCGGCCGCTGCCGCCGCGCCGCACGCCGCCGCCGCCTCGACCGGTTCGAAGGGCGACGTCGCCATGCCAGCCGCCGCCAAGATCCTGGCCGACAACAACCTGAGCACTTCGGATGCCACCGGCACCGGCCGTGACGGCCGCGTGACCAAGGGCGACGCCCTGGCCGCCGTCGCCAACAAGCCTGCCGGCGCCGCCGTCGCGCCGGCCGCACCGGCGCCGCTGGCACAGCAGGCGCCGAAGGCCGCCCTGCCGCAAGTGGCTGCGCCGAGCGCCAACCTGGGCGACCGTCCGGAAGAGCGCGTGCCGATGAGCCGCCTGCGCGCCCGCATCGCCGAGCGCCTGCTGCAGTCGCAGTCGACCAACGCCATCCTGACCACCTTCAACGAAGTCAACATGAAGCCGGTCATGGACCTGCGCGCCAAGTACAAGGACAAGTTCGAGAAGGAACACGGCGTCAAGCTGGGCTTCATGTCCTTCTTCGTCAAGGCCGCCGTTGCCGCGCTGAAGAAGTACCCGATCCTGAACGCCTCGGTCGACGGCAACGACATCATCTACCACGGCTACTTCGACATCGGCATCGCGGTCGGTTCGCCGCGCGGCCTGGTGGTGCCGATCCTGCGCAATGCCGACCAGATGTCGATCGCCGAGATCGAGAAGAAGATCGGCGAGTTCGGCCAGAAAGCCAAGGAAGGCAAGCTGACCCTGGAAGACCTGACCGGCGGCACCTTCTCGATCTCGAACGGCGGCACCTTCGGTTCGATGCTGTCGACCCCGATCATCAACCCGCCGCAGTCGGCGATCCTGGGCGTGCACGCGACCAAGGACCGCGCCGTGGTCGAAAACGGCGAGATCGTCATCCGTCCGATGAACTACCTGGCCATGTCCTACGACCACCGCATCATCGACGGCCGCGAAGCCGTGCTGGGCCTGGTGGCCATGAAGGACGCGCTGGAAGACCCGTCGCGCCTGCTGCTCGACCTGTAATGCTCGACCTGTAATTCTCGGGGCCGCAAGGCCCCGGCAGGGCGCCGTCCGGTTCGTTTGTTCGTTTGCCTGACAAGGAGGCATCATGATTGCCGATGAAATCAAGCGTTTGCACGAACTGCACCAGGCCGGCGCCCTGACCGACGCCGAATTCGAACAGGCCAAGGCGAAGATCCTGTCGTCCGCCAACGTCAGCCTGCACAAGGCGACGGCGTCCAGCGGCGACAGCTTCGCCGCCGAGCTGAACGCGCTGCGCCGCTCGCGCACCGACCGCTGGATCAGCGGCGTGTGCGGCGGCCTGGCGGTTCCCTCGGGCGTCGATGCGTGGGTGTGGCGGCTGGTATTCGCGCTGTTCACCCTCACCTTCGGATTCGGGGCGGTGATTTACCTGTTGTTGTGGATTTTTGTGCCGGAAGAGTGATCTTCCAATAACGAATACTTACCGTCGTTCCCGCGCAGGCGGGAACCCAAGTTGAGCATCGCGGAGACGCAAACGGCGCGACTTCGGTGAAGCCTCCATGGATTCCCGCCTGCGCGGGAACGACGGTGGACCCGCGTCGAAGCGGGCATGAAAAGGATTGATTGATGAGCACCGAAAAACAATTTGACGTCGTCGTGATCGGCGGCGGTCCTGGCGGCTACGTAGCCGCGATCCGCGCTGCCCAGCTGGGCTTCAAGGTGGCCTGCATCGACGAGGCGCAGAACGCCAAGGGCGGTCCTGCCCTGGGTGGCACCTGCACCAACGTCGGCTGCATCCCGTCGAAGGCGCTGCTGCAGTCGTCGGAACACTTCGAGCACGCCGGCCACGGCTTCAAGGAGCACGGCATCAACGTGCAGGGCCTGGCGCTGGACCTGGGCCAGATGCTCAAGCGTAAGGATGGCGTGGTCAAGGCCAACAACGACGGCATCGTGTACCTGTTCAAGAAGAACAAGGTCACCTTCTTCCACGGCCGCGGCACCCTGGCCGGCAAGGCCGGCGAAGGCTTCACCGTCAACGTCTCGGGCCCGACCACCGACACCATCAGCGCCAAGAACGTGATCGTCGCCACCGGCTCGAACCCGCGCGAACTGCCGAACGCACCGTTCGACGAGAAGATCGTCCTGTCGAACACGGGCGCACTGGCCATCGACGCGGTCCCGGCCAAGCTGGGCGTGATCGGCGCCGGCGTGATCGGCCTGGAAATGGGCTCGGTCTGGCGCCGCCTGGGCGCTGAGGTCACCGTGCTGGAAGGCCTGCCGGCCTTCCTGGGCGCGGTCGACCAGCAGATCGCCAAGGAAGCGCAGAAGGCCTTCACCAAGCAGGGACTGGCGATCCACCTGGGCGTCAAGATCGGCAACATCACCAAGGGCGACAACAACGTCACCGTGGAATACGCCGACTCGACCGGCGCGGCGCAGACCGCCACTTTCGACCGCCTGATCGTCTCGATCGGCCGCGTGCCGAACACCAACGGCCTGGGCTTCGAATCGGTCGGCCTGCAACTTGACGAGCGCGGCTTCATCGCCGTCGACGACGAGTGCCGCACCGGCGTGCCGGGCATCTGGGCGGTGGGCGACGTCGTGCGCGGCCCGATGCTGGCGCACAAGGCGGAAGAAGAGGGCGTCGCGGTTGCCGAGCGCATCGCCGGCCAGCACGGCCACGTCAACTTCAACACCATCCCGTGGGTGATCTACACCTCGCCGGAAATCGCGTGGGTCGGCCGCACCGAAGAGCAGCTCAAGAAGGACGGCGTGGCTTATAAAGCCGGCACCTTCCCGTTCATGGCCAACGGCCGTGCGCGCGCGCTGGGCGACACCACCGGCATGGTCAAGGTCATCGCCGACGCCGCCACCGACGAGATCCTGGGCGTGCACATCGTCGGCCCGGTCGCGTCCGAGCTGATCTCGGAAGCCGTGGTCGCGATGGAGTTCAAGGCCTCGGCCGAAGACATCGCCCGCATCTGCCACGCGCACCCGACCCTGTCCGAAGCCACCAAGGAAGCCGCGCTCGCCGTCGACAAGCGTTCGCTGAACTTCTAAGCAATACACGTGCTGGTGGGCACGGGGTGTCCACCCTACGAATACCGGACGCACGGTAGGTAGGGTGGGCACCCCGTGCCCACCGTCCGTTAATACATCGGTATTTCATGAACGTCCAAGAGTACTACCAGCACGCGCTGACCGAGCGCGGTTTCAAGTCCGATGCCGCGCAGCAGCGCGCCGTCGACCGCCTGCAGCAAGCCTACGACGAGTGGGTCGGCTACAAGGCCCGGCGCTCGTCCACGTTCAAGCGCCTGATCAACCGTCCCGACGTGCCGCGCGGCGTCTACATGTGGGGCGGGGTGGGGCGCGGCAAGTCCTTCCTGATGGACAGCTTCTATTCGGTGGTGCCGGTGGTGCGCAAGACGCGCCTGCACTTCCACGAATTCATGCGCGCGGTGCACCGCCAGCTCGACGAGCTGAAGGGCGTGGAAGACCCGCTGATCGAGGTCGCCAAGCGCGTCGCCAAGAAATACCGCCTGATCTGCTTCGACGAATTCCACGTCAGCGACGTGGCCGACGCCATGATCATGTACAACCTGCTGTCGAAACTGTTCGAGCTGGGCGTGTCGTTCGTGATGACCTCGAACTACGACCCGGACAAGCTGTACCCGGACGGCCTGCACCGCGACCGCATGCTGCCGACCATCGCGCTGCTCAAGGACAAGCTGGACGTGATGAACGTCGACGCCGGCATCGACTACCGCCACCGCGCGCTGGAGCAGGTCGAGGCCTATTACACGCCGCTCAACGCGGCCAGCGACCGCAATTTGCGCGACGCCTGGGCCAAGGTGGCCGACACCGCCGACGAAAACCCGATCGTGCGCATCGAGCAGCGCGAGATCCGCGCCCTGCGCCATGCCGGCGGCGCGATCTGGTTCGACTTCCAGACCCTGTGCGGCGGTCCGCGCTCGCAGAACGACTACCTGGAGCTGGCCAGCCGCTTCCACACCGTGATCCTGTCCGGGGTGCCGCGCATGTCGGCCTCGATGTCGTCGGAAGCGCGCCGCTTCACCTGGCTGATCGACGTGTTCTACGACCACAAGGTCAAGCTCCTGATGTCGGCCGAGGTTGAGCCGGAGCAGCTGTATACGCAGGGCTCGATGTCGAACGAGTTCCATCGCACGGTGTCGCGTATCATTGAGATGCAGTCGCGTGAATACATGCTGGCCGAGCGCCGCGGCGCCGCCGATGCCCTGGCTTGAGCTGGCCCTGATGAATAATTAAAGAACACTGTAATGAAATCCGACCTGTTACCGCGCATCGGCGCACTGGCCGCTGCGAGCATGCTGCTGGGCCTCTTGTCCGCCTGCGCCGGCCCCGAAGTCGTGCCGCGCGAAGTGCCGCCTCCGCCCGTGACCTCGGTGGCCGAGGCCGACCAGCAACTGGCCGCCGTCAAGCGCGAGCGCGCCGGCATCGAGGCCCGCTACGCCGAGCGCGAACGCGTCTGCTACGCGAAATTCCTGGTGAATAACTGCCTGAACGAGGCCAAGGAACAGCGCCGCAGCGCGCTGTCGGCCCAGCATGCGATCGAGATCCAGGCCGCCCGCTTCAAGCGCCAGGCGCTGGTCGAGGCGCGCGACCGCGAGATGGCCGCGGCCGAGAAGCGTTTCCAGGAAGAGGAAGCCAGGATGGCGGCCGAGCCGCCCAGGCCGGCCCCGGCCGTGGCGCCCCTGCCGCCGCCGCGCAAGCCGGTCGCGCCGGGCCGCGTGGCCGAGCGCGATGCACGCCTGCGCGCGGCGCAGCAGGCAGAAGCGGCAGGTGCCGAACAGCGCGCCGCCAACGTGCGCGCCTACGAGCGGCGCAAGGCCGAATCCGAGGCGCGCCAGCGCCACGTGACCGAGCGCCAGGCCGAAAGAGCGGCCAAGGCCGCCAGGCGCGCCGAGGATGCCAAGGCCAAGGCGGCCCAGGATGCCGAGCGCGCCAAGGCGGCGGTGCAAGGCCAGTAGACGTTCCGGCTGGCGCGTTCTAGACGGCCGCGCCGCCCAGGTCCAGTGCCGGCTTCACCAGCTTGACGATGGCCATGCTGCAATTGCCGCCCTTGCCCCGCGAGCGTTCGCCGGCCTTGTTGATGAGCATCTCGGATGCCTGGCGCGGCGTGGCGCGGGCGGTCGCCGCCCCCAGTTCGGCGTCGGTGAAGAAGTGCCACAGGCCGTCCGAGCAGAGCAGGAACACATCGCCGGCAGCCAGCCCCGGGGTATGGCCGACGGTGACGAACGGATCCTTGCGGCTATTGCCCAGCAAATTGACCAGCAGCTTGGACTTGCGGTGGTTCCTGGCCGCTTCCGGCGGCAGGCGGTCGCTCGACACCAGGTGCTCGACGTAGGCGGCGTCGCCGGTGCGGTGCATGCACTTGCCGTCCTGGAAACGGTACAGCCGCGAGTCGCCCAGGTGCGCCCACACCGCCTCCCCGTGCGGCGTCAGCACCAGGCCGACGAAGCTGGCATGGGCTTCAAGCTGGGTGGCGACGGCGTTCATCTTGATGACCAGGTGGGTTTCCTGGATGATATCCCGCAGTAATTGTTCCAGGCGTTCGATGGTGGGGCGGTCGCCCGGCTTGAAGTCGTCGAACATCAGCTTGGCGGTGTGCAGCACCTGCTCGGAAGCGGCGGCGCCGGCGACGCCGTCGGCCAGGACCGCCAGCACGTAACCGGGCGCGCGGGCGCCGGTCATCAGCGCGACCCGGTCGTTCTGCTGGGGGCGGTTGCCGAGATGTTGCGCGGTTCCCGCTTCGATCTTGTATGCATTCATAAACGTGGCTTTCCGATACCGGCTTGCCGAACTTTGTTGGCGGCAACGTCGGGGTAGATTAAACTATGCACTGGTTTGCACCGGAGTTGCAAGCCATAACGATTAACGACGCCCCGCACTGCCGCCCGCAGCCGCGCCGTCGTTCCCCCATCTTATCGGCGACGCCGGCAGCCACCGCACAGCAGGCGCCGATGTCCCCATTACCGGAATTGCTCAGACATGATGATCGACGTCCAGGAGATCCAGCGCCGCATTGTTGAACTCGACGTGGAACACCGCGACCTCGACGCGGTCATCGACATGCTGACCCGCGACGGCCACGCCGACCAGCTGCAGCTGCGCCGCCTGAAGAAACGCAAGCTGCAACTGAAGGACCATATTACGCTGCTCAAGATGCAGCTGGTGCCTGACGTCCCGGCCTGATCGGGGCCACGACGGCCGCGGCCGCCGTGCTGTACACTTTGCAGCCTTTCCCGCTTTACCAATTACCATTTTGACCGACCACCTCCCCGTACCCGGCCTCGATGCCGGCGAAATCATTTCTTCTGCACAGTCCGAGCCGGCGTCCGACCAGCCGCCCGGCAAGTACGATGCGGAAGTCGACCGCATCTTCGGTGCGGGCGGTCCGCTCGCGCCCGCCGTCGGCACTTTCAAGCCGCGCCAGTCGCAGACCGAGATGGCCAAGGCGATCGCGGATGCGATCGGCAGCCAGGGCACGCTCATCGCCGAGGCCGGCACCGGCACCGGCAAGACCTTCGCCTACCTGGTGCCGGCCCTGTTGTGGGGCGGCAAGACCATCGTCTCGACCGGCACCAAGAACCTGCAGGACCAGTTGTTCTCGCGCGACATCCCGACCGTGCGCGCCGCGCTGCGCGCGCCGGTCTCGGTGGCGCTGCTCAAGGGCCGCGCCAACTACGTCTGCCATTACAACCTGGAGCGCACGCTGCAGAACGGTCGCCTGACCTCGCGCGACGACGTCGGCCACCTGCGCGAGATCTCGCGCTTCATGAAGATGACCAGTTCGGGCGACAAGGCCGAGCTGGCCAAGGTGCCGGAAAGCGCCTCGGTGTGGAACCTGGTGACGTCCACGCGCGAGAACTGCGTGGGCCAGGAATGCCAGTACTACCAGGATTGCTTCGTGATGAAGGCGCGCCGCGAAGCCCAGCAGGCCGACGTGGTGGTGGTCAACCACCACCTGTTCTTCGCCGACGTGGCGCTGAAGGAAGGCGGCATGGCCGAACTGCTGCCGGCCGCCAACACCATCATCTTCGACGAGGCGCACCAGCTGCCCGAAGTGGCGACCCTGTTCTTCGGCACCACGGTCTCGACCTCGCAGGTGCTGGAACTGTGCCGCGACGTGCTGGCCGAGGGCCTGGCGCACGCGCGCGGCGGCCCGGACTGGGCCAAGGTCGTGACCGTGGTCGAAAAGGCCGCGCGCGACCTGCGCCTGACCTTCCCGGAGGGCGGCAGCCGCCTGTCGCTGCCGCAGATCCCGCCGTCGTCCAGCTTCTTCCCGGCGCTGGAAACGCTGAAGGACGAGCTGGATGGCCTGGTCGACGTGCTCGAGGAAAACGCCGAACGCGCCGAGACGCTGGAGCAGTGCCGCGTGCGCGCGGTCGAGCTGGTCGAGCAGTTCAAGGCCTGGAAATCCGAGCCGAAGAAAGGCAAGGACGCCAAGAAGGCCAAGGACGGCAAGGAAGGCGGGGAAGAGGGCGAACCCGGCGACGCCGTGCTCTGGGTCGAGGCGTTCTCGTCGTCCCTGCAGCTGCACAAGACGCCGCTGTCGATCGCGCCGATCTTTGCCGGCCAGCGCGCCGGCTCGCCGCGCAGCTGGATCTTCACCTCGGCCACGCTGGCGGTGAAGAACGACTTCAAGCATTTCACCGCCCAGCTCGGCATGACCGGCGAGCCGGCCCGCACCTGGCCCAGCCCCTTCAATTACCAGGAGCAGGGCATCCTGTACGTGCCGACCGGCCTGCCCGAGCCGAACACCATGGGCTACACCGACGCCGTGGTCGACATGGCGCTGCCCGTCATCGAAGCCGCCGGCGGGCGCTGCTTCTTCCTGTGCACGACGATCCGCGCCGTGAACCGCGTGGCCGAGCGCCTGCGCGAGGAATTCGCCGCGCGCGGGCTGGAATTCCCGCTGTTCGTGCAAGGCGAGCGCGGCCGCACCGAACTGCTCGATTCCTTCCGCAACGCCGGCAATGCCGTGCTGGTGGGCAGCCAGAGTTTCTGGGAAGGCGTGGACGTGCGCGGCGAGGCGCTGTCGCTGGTCATCATCGACAAGCTGCCGTTCGCGCCGCCGGACGACCCGGTGCTGGCCGCGCGCATCGAGATCATGGAAAAGAAGGGCATGAACGGCTTCGTCCACCACACGCTGCCGGAAGCCATCATCAACCTGAAGCAGGGCGCCGGCCGCCTGATCCGCGACGTCGAGGACCGCGGCGTGCTGATGCTGTGCGACCCGCGCGTGATCAGCAAGCCGTACGGCCGCCGCATCTGGCAGAGCCTGCCGCCGTTCCGGCGTACGCGGGTGCAGGCGGAGGTGATCGAGTTCTTCAAGCAGCCGGCCGACCAGCGCTAGGGGAGCCCGGCCAGGGGGCAGAGCCCGGTTCTGCTCCTTAAGGGGCTCTGACCCCGGTTTACAGTGGCACAGTCAATCGAAGCCAACAATTTCTTAGCAGGAATTGTTGGCTTCGTTACATTTTGCGGCTGAAAGAAAACCGGGCTCTGACCCCTCTGCTGAAACCGGGGTCATAGCCCTTTTTGACCTCAATACCGGGCTCTCCCCCCGGCCTTTGTTCTCCCACAACATGCACGATGGATGAGTTGCTAGAGTCTCCCAGTCCCTGCCTGTAGCGGGCCGGGGCGCAGAACACAGGAGGAAACAATGGCAATCCGTTACGGTTGCTTTTTCAGCTATGCCCATGGACGGCATGGACTCATGCAGCGCTTCAAGGCCAACCTGGCGGATGCCCTCAGCTGCTACCTCGAACCGCATTTTGACAACGAAAACGAATTGTTTATCGATACCGAACAGCTCGGCGGTGGCGACGACCTGGATCGCAAGATCGCGCGCGCGATGTGCGAGAGCGTCTGCATGGTCCTGATCTATACCCCGAAATACGAGGCGCACGCCTATACCCGGCGTGAATACGCGGCGATGCGCCTGCTCGAAGCCGAACGCAGCCAGTGGTACGCACTGCCCAGCAGGCTGATCATTCCCGTCATCATGACCCAGCACCCGGAGCAGTTGCCGCCCCAGATCACGAATTCCTTCTACGTCGACTTCTCGCGCTTCACGATGGCGACGGGCGACCTGAAATCGAATCCGGACTTCCTGCCGGACATCGACAAGATGGTCAAGCGCATCGTCACCCATTACCACTACCAGAAAAAAACCATGCCGCCGGGGCATGACTGCAACCAATTCGTGCTCCCCGATGTCCCACCGCCATGGCGCGAGAATCCGGATCCAACCTTTCCGAAAAAATGAGGAGCCATATGGAAACCAACCGCATCACTGCGACGCCGCCGGACATGGCCGGCGAAGTGACGACGTTCTATTCGTACGACAGCGCCCCCGTGCGCAGCCTGGCACTTGCGCATGCCGGCTGGCTATTGGCCGGGCGCCGGCACGGGAAGACGCCGGTGCTGATGATCGATTGGGACCTCGAAGGCCCCGGCCTGCATCATTACCTGTCGCGCAGCTACGGCCATGGCCACGCCCAGGACGCGCCGCCGCGCGCCGGCGTGCTCGAGCTGTTCGAAGCCTGCCGCGATGGCCTGGGCGCCGGGGACGACGGCGCCGATGCCGAGTCCAACGCCGCGCGCGTGCTCGATGCGATCGACTGGGATGCCCATATCGAACGGGTGGACGACACCCGGCCGCTGTACCTGATGCGCGCCGGCCGCTTCGACGACACCTACGGCGAGCGCGTCGACCGGCTCGACTGGGACGCGCTGTTCTGCACCTGCCCGGCGCTGTTCCGCAGCTTCGCGGCGCACCTGCGGCGCCGTTTCGCGCACGTGCTGATCGATTGCCGCAGCGGCCGCTCGGCGGCGGCCAGCGTCTGCACCGCGCTGTTGCCCGACAAGATGGTCGGCCTGTTCACCCCGGACGGGCGCAGCCTGGACGGCTTGCGCGGCGTGATCGCGCGCGCCCTCGACTACCGCTGCAGCCACGAGGACGAACAGCGTCCGCTGCTGGTGTATCCGCTGCCCAGCCCGGTGAACGTGGCCGGCGAGGCGCGCCTGCGCTGGCGCTTCGGCGACGCCCAGCACGGCGTGCCCGGCTACCAGGCGGTGCTGGAAAAACTGCTGGGCGAGTGCTACGGCGTGTCCAGCATTTCCCTCGACAGCTACCTCGACGAAGTGATGCTGCCCCAGTCCGGCCTGCTCGGCGCGGCGCCGCCGTCCGGGCGCGCGCACGGCGGCGAGCGCGACCGCCTGGGGCCGGTGCGCAGCCTCGAGGCCCTGCTCGAATGGCTGGAGCCGGGCCACCTGCCGTGGCGCCCGCTGTCCGAAGTGCGCCTGATCCAGGCTGTCGACGCGCTGCGCGAACGGGCGGCCGATCCCCAGGCGCCGGCCCTGCTGCGCGAACTGGCCCGGCTCGGCCAGGTGTACCTCGGACAGCAGGGCGAGCTGGAAGCGGCGCGCCGCATCGAACAGCACGTGATCGCACTGGAAGAAGGCCTGCATGCGATGGAAGAGGGCAAGCGCATCCATCCGGCGCCGCGCCGCACCGGCGAGCATGCGGCGAATGGCGCAAATGGTGTCAATGGCGCAAATGGGGCGAATGGCGCCGGCGCCGAGGCGCTCGGCGACAAGCTGTCGCGCCTGCAGGAGCTGATCGACAGCCGCAGTCCGCGCGAGGCGCGCGCGCTGGCCGACAGCCTGCGCAGCAGCGTCCTGCGCCCGAGTGTGGCGCACCCGCTACGGCGGCGCGGCGCGGCCATGATCAAGCAGGTCTACCAGCAGGACGGCGACATGGACGCCTTGCTGGCCTTCACGCAGGACGAGGTGTCTTCCCTCGAAGGCGCCCTGATCCAGGCGGCCGGCGGCCGGCCGCTGGTGCCCGGCTGAGTCCGCAAACGGCGGCCAGGCGGGCGTCGCGGGGTCGCCGCGGGCTGGCCTGCTGAGCAAGAAATGTGCAGCCGGGTAGGTCGATCTGGCCGTTGCTTCAGGTAAAATCGCACGCATGCGAATCCTTATCAGTAACGACGACGGCTACCTCGCCCCCGGCCTCAGCGCCCTGGCCGATGCGCTCGCGCCGATTGCCGACATCGTGGTGGTCGCGCCCGACAGCAACCGCTCGGGGGCGTCCAACTCCCTGTCGCTGGACCGGCCCCTCTCGGTGACGAAGGCCGCCAACGGTTTTTATTTTATTAACGGCACCCCCACGGACTGCGTGCACATCGCGCTGACGGGGATCCTCGACTCTCGTCCCGACCTGGTCGTGTCAGGCATCAACAACGGCCAGAACATGGGCGACGACACGCTGTATTCGGGCACGGTGGCGGCCGCGACCGAGGCTTACCTGTTCGGCATCCCGGCGATCGCCTTCTCGCAGGTGCATGGCGGCTGGGCCGAGATCGAGTCCGCGGCGCGGGTGGCGCGCGACATCGTGCTGCGCGGCTTCGACATGCTCGACGCGCCGTTCCTGCTGAACGTCAATATCCCGAACCTGCCGTACGACCAGATGGGGCCCCTGACCCCGACCCGCCTGGGACGGCGCCACCAGTCCGAGCCGGTAATCCGCGGCCAGGATCCGCGCGGCCGCGAAATCTACTGGATCGGCGCGGTGGGCGCCTGCCGCGATGCCGGCGAAGGCACCGACTTCCATGCCACCGCCCAGGGCAGGGTGTCGCTGACGCCGCTGCAGATCGACCTGACCCACCGGGACCAGCTGGAACTGCTGCGCAGCAGTCCGTGGACCAGCGAGGAGTGAGCGCATCATGAGCGAAAAGCGCAGCAATTTTCCGTTGCCGCTGTCGTCCGTGACGGGCCCCGCCACGCGCAAGCCGCCAGCGCCGGCGCCGGTGGCCACGCCGCAGACGGCCACCCAGAACGCGCGCAGCAACAGCCAGCCGCCCACCGGGCGCACGCTTGATGCGCGCCCGGCCAGTTATACGGCGGTGCCGAAAGCGGCGGGCGCGAAAGCGCATGGTGCGGTCCAGCCGCAGCAGGCCCTGCCGCGCTCCGATTTGATGGCCACCGAGGCGCCGCGCCGCGCGATGGCGGCCTACGTGGCACGCCAGGGTGTCAAGGACCCGCAGGTGCTGGTGGCGCTGGAGACGGTGCCGCGCCACATGTTCATCGAGCCGGCCATGTCGGCCCAGGCGTATACCGACGTCTCGCTGCCGATCGGGCACAACCAGACGATTTCGCAGCCGTATATCGTGGCGCGCATGATCGAACTGCTCAAGGGCAGCGGCCAGCCGCTGCGCCGCGTGCTCGAGATCGGCACCGGCTGCGGCTACCAGGCCGCGGTGCTGGCCTGCATCGCGCAGGAGGTATACTCGATCGAGCGCATCAAGCCGCTGCACGAGCTGGCCAAGGCCAACCTGAGACCCTTGCGTATTGCTAACCTGCGTTTGCAGTACGGAGATGGTATGCTAGGGCTGCCGCAGGTTGCCCCCTTCGATGGCATCATCCTGGCGGCGGCCGGGCTCGAGGTGCCGCGTGCGCTGCTCGAGCAGATGGCCATCGGCGCCCGCCTGGTGGCGCCCGTCGGCGCGCAGTTCCAGAACCTGCAGCGCATCACTCGCACCGGCAAGGCGGAATGGACCAGCGAAACGCTGGAAGCCTGCCATTTCGTGCCGCTGCGGCCAGGCATCGTCTGAGCATGCCAGAATGTTGTAACAGAATTAGATGAGAATGAAACCAACACCCCGCTTAGCCCTCCTGACGATCAGTCTCGGTATCCTCTCCGCCTGCAGCACTGAGACCCGCCAGGCCCCGGTCATCGATCGCCCGACCTCGAAAGCCACCCAGCGCCCGCGTCCGCCGGCCCCGGCGCCGGCCGATGACGCCCGCCCCGACGCCAAGGGCACTTATACCGTGCGGCGCGGCGACACCCTGCTGCGCATCGCGCTCGACCATGGCCAGAACTACCGCGACCTGGTGGCCTGGAACAACCTGGCCGACCCGGACGACATCAAGGTCGGCCAGTCGCTGCGCGTGGCGCCGGCCAGCGCCGCCGCGCCATCGGCCGGCAGCAATGCCGTCGTGACTTCGCCGATCACGATGCCGGGCGCCGACCGTCCGGAACCGGCTCCGAAGAAGACGCTGCCGCGCGGCGACAAGAAGCCGTACAGCGAGTCGACCCTGGCCGACGCCCAGAAGGACGACAACCGGCCGGAGCGTCCGGCCCCGGGTTCGCTCGCGGTTCCAGCGCCGGCGGCCGCCCCGGCCGCGGGTTCGCTGGCCGCCGGCAGCACCGTCACCGCCAGCGACGACGAGAAGCTCAGCTGGATGTGGCCATCCAACGGCCGCATCATCGCCACCTTCGACGAGGGCAGGAACAAGGGCATCGACATCGCCGGCCGCCTCGGCCAGCAGGTGATGGCCGCCAGTTCCGGAAAGGTGATGTATGCCGGCAGCGGCATCCGCGGATATGGTAATCTTGTTATTGTTAAGCACAGCAACAGCCTGTTGTCAGCCTATGCGCATAACCGTTCGATCGTGGTCAAGGAAGGTCAGAATGTGACCAAGGGCCAGGTGATCGCGGAAATGGGCGAATCGGATACCGACACGGTCAAATTGCATTTCGAGATACGTCAGCAGGGCAAGCCGGTCGATCCGTCCAGGTTCCTGCCGAGTCGCTAGAGAGAGCCAATGAAGCTGCCGCCCGCCCCGCTGGAACCAGACGTACCTGACAATGCGTCGGAAAATCTGCCGGACGAGGCGGCGGACGAGTTGCGGGACGACGGCGGTTTCAACCCGGACGGGGCCGACCGCGCCGACAGCGCCGAGCTGCTGGCCGGCGACGCTCCCGGAGGCGGCGACGAGCTGAAAAGCGTGCTGCAGGCCGAGCTCTCGACCGACACCACCCAGCATTACCTGAACCGGATCGGCGCCAAGCCGCTGCTCAGCGCCGAGCAGGAAGTGCAGGTCGCGACCCGGGCCAAGGCCGGGGATTTTTCCGCGCGCCAGAAGATGATCGAGCACAATCTGCGGCTCGTGGTCTCGATCGCCAAGCACTACATCAACCGCGGCGTGGTGCTGCTCGACCTGATCGAGGAGGGCAACATCGGCCTGATGCGCGCGATCGACAAGTTCGAGCCGGAACGCGGCTTCCGCTTTTCCACCTACGCCACCTGGTGGATCCGCCAGAGCATCGAGCGCGCCATCATGAACCAGGCGCGCACGGTGCGCCTGCCGGTGCACATGGTGCGCGAGCTGAACCAGATCCTGCGCGCCAAGTACCACCTCGAAGCCCAGCACCACGACGGCAAGGAAGCCTGCGCCGAGGACATCGCCAGCCTGGTCGGCCGCCCGGTCGAGGAAGTGCAGGACATCCTGGCGCTGTCCGAGCACGCCACCTCGCTCGACGCCCCGCTCGACAACGACCCGCAGAGCAGCCTGATGGACATGCTGCCCGACGAAGGCGACGTCAGCCCCGACGTCCACGCCGAGCAGCACGAGATGACGCTGCTGGTGCGCGACTGGCTGCAGAAGCTGCCGGACAAGCAGCGCGTGGTGGTGATGCGCCGCTTCGGCCTCGACGACGACGACCCGGCCACGCTCGAAACCCTGGCCGAGGAAATGGGCGTGACGCGCGAACGGGTGCGCCAGATCCAGCAGGAAGCCCTGGTCAAGCTGAAGCGGGCCATGGCTGCCCGTGGCGTCCTGCGCGATTCCTTGCTATGATGCTTGGCTGGCCGGAAAGGCTTGAGGCCGTCGTTCCCGCGCAGGCGGGAACCCAAGTTTCCTAGAACAGTACGCGTACTCGCTTTGGCCACGCGCCGAACTTGGGCCCCCGCTTTCGCGGGGACGACGTGCTTGCACATGTGTCCTACTTCCCACCTTCTTCTTCAAACATGCAAGAAACCTTCATCAACATCAAATCCCTCGACATGGACGCGCGCGGCGTCGGCCACCTGGAGAACGAGGACGGCTCACAAGGCAAGGTGGTCTTCGTCGAAGGCGCGCTGCCGGGCGAGCGCGTCAGCTTCGAAACCCTGCGCAAGAAGAAGAACTGGGAATCGGGCCGCATGGTCACGCTGCAAAAGGCGTCGTCGATGCGCGTCGAGCCGAAGTGCGAGCACTTCTGGCATTGCGGCGGCTGCTCGATGCAGCACTTGGAGCCATCGGCCCAGGTTGCGATGAAGCAGCGTGTGCTCGAGGATAACCTGTGGCACATCGGCAAGACCCGCGCCGAGAACATCATGCGCCCGATGTACGGCCCGACCTGGGGCTACCGCTACCGCGCGCGCCTGTCGGTGCGCCACGTGGCCAAGAAGGGCGGCATGCTGGTCGGCTTCCACGAGCGCCACTCGAGCTATGTGGCCGACATGACCAACTGCTACATCGTGCCGCCGCACGTCGCCAGGATGCTGGTGCCGCTGCGCGAGCTGGTCAGCAGCCTGTCGATCTACCAGCAGATGCCGCAGATCGAACTGGCGGTGGGCGAGGAAAGCACCGTGCTGGTGCTGCGCATCATGGCGCCTTTGACCCCGGCCGACGAAACCCTGGTGAAGGCCTTCGCCGACCAGTGGGATGTCGAATGGTGGCTGCAGCCGAAGGGCCCGGATACCGCCTACCCGTACTATCCCAACAAGAAGGAACTGTATTACACGCTGCCGGAATTCGGCATCCGGATGCCGTTCAAGCCGACCGACTTCACCCAGGTCAACCACCAGATCAACCGCCTGCTGGTGGCCAAGGCGCTGCGCCTGCTCGAGGTGCAGAAGGACGACCGCGTGGCCGATCTGTTCTGCGGCCTGGGCAACTTCACGTTGCCGCTGGCGACCTGCGCGCGCGAAGTGGTCGGTATCGAGGGCAGCACCGCGCTGACCACGCGCGCGCTGGAGAATGCACGCGCCAACGGCTTGTCCGGCAAGACCAGCTTCTCGACGCGCAACCTGTTCGAGATCACGAAGGATGACCTGATTGCACTGGGCAAGTTCGACCGCATGCTGGTCGACCCGCCGCGCGACGGCGCCGTGGCCCTGGCGGTGGCGCTGGCCGAACTGCGCCTGACCCATCCGGAGCTGATGCCCAAGCGCATCGTGTACGTATCGTGCAGTCCGTCGACCCTGGCGCGCGACACCGGCATCCTGACCCACCGCGCCGGCTACGTGATGTCGAAGGCGGGCATTGCGAACATGTTCCCGCATACCTCGCACGTGGAATCGATCGGGGTGTTCGATCTGCTGGAGGATTTCAAGCCGAGGGAGTTCGAGGCGAAGGACGTGGCGCAGGGCCAGGCGCAGGACCAATAAGCATGTAGGTTCCGTCGTCCCCGCCTCCGCGGGGGCGACGTTCATCGGGCAACGTTCAAAATAGCGGCGCTCATCGTTTACGCTGTATCTTCACGTCATACCTTCACACCCTACCTTCACGCCGGATACAAGCTCTCCGCCGTCTGCGCCAGCAGGGCAAACAAGGCATCCGCCGCCACCGGCTTGACGAAATAATGGTCGAACCCGGCCCCGGTCGCGCTGGCGTGGTCAGACTGCTGGCCATAGCCGGTGATCGCCACCAGCAGCGCGTGCTCCACGCCGGGCAGCTTGCGCAGGCGGCGCGCCAGTTCGTAGCCGCTCATGCCGGGCAGCCCGATGTCGAGCAGGAAGCCGTCGTAGGCGTGCTGGGCGGCGCGCGCCAGGGCGTCGGCCGGGTCGTGCACCACCGTCACCTGGTGGCCGCCGGATTCCAGCAGCAGGCCCAGGGTCAGGGCCGCGTCCACGTTGTCGTCCACCAGCATCAGGTCCAGGCGCCGCACGGTGTCCTGTGCCGCCGGCTGCGGCGCCGGGACGGAAGAGGGCGCATGCACCCGCAGGCGCGGCAGGCGCAGCGTGAATTCGCTGCCCATGTTGCGGCCTTCGCTGGTGACGGTGACGTTGCCGCCGTGCAGCTCGACCAGGCTCTTGACCAGCGCCAGCCCCAGTCCCAGTCCGCCCTGGGCGCGGTCGGGCGTGCGCTCGGCCTGCGAGAACAGGTCGAACACGGTCGGCAGTAGTTCGGCCGAGATGCCGATCCCGCTGTCCGACACGCATACCACCACCTGCTCGGCCTTGATGCCCATCCACACCGACAGGCGGCCGTCTTCCGGCGTGTACTTGGCGGCGTTGTTGAGCAGGTTGGCCACCACCTGCACCAGGCGCTTGTAGTCGCCCTGGACAAAGACGGCCTCGGATTCGCGCGCCAGGTGCAGCGCGAGCTGGTGGCGGCGCGCTTCGATCAGCGGGCGCACCTGCTCGACCGCGTCGGCGATCACGCGCCGCAGGTCGATCTGGTCGCGTGCCAGCACCACCAGGCCGCGGGTGACGCGCGAGACGTCCAGCAAATCGTCGATCAGGCCGGTCATGTGGGCCACCTGGCGCGCGATGATGGCGCTGGTGCGCTCGATGCGCGCGCTGTCCGGCGACCCCATGTTCAGCAGCTGGGCCGCGGCCGAGATCGGCGCCAGCGGATTGCGCAGTTCGTGCGCCAGCATCGCCAGGAACTCGTCCTTGCGGCGGTCGGCCAGGCGCAGCGCATCCTCAGCGCGCACGCGCTCGGCCGCGGTCCAGGAGCGCTCGGCCACGTCCTCGATCAGGCGCACGATGTCGGCGCTCCAGACGCGCGGCAGGTTATCGTTGATGAACATGCACGACGTGACCGGACCGTCGCGGTCGAGCGGCACCACCACGCCCGAACGTATCTGCAGGCCGGAATAGTTGGGCCAGACGTCCGGGTGGCCGGTGCGCGGGTCGCGCTGGGTGTCGCTCGAGACCCAGGTGCCCTGCGCCAGGGCGGCGAAGTTGGCGCTGCCGAACAGGGCGGCCGGCAGGGTGCCGGTCAGTTCGGCCGTCATGCCGTCGGTATAGTTCGAGTGGAAGGTGACCAGGCCCTTGTCGGCGTCGTAGTCGCCGTACAGCACGCGGCTGGCCTGCAGGAAGCGGCCCAGCATGGCGCTGGTTTCGAGGAAGATGCGGCCGGGATCGTCCAGGCGGCGCAGCAGGTCGGCCAGTTCGAGGCGGAACTCGTTCATGTCGAGCAGCGTGGTCTGGCGCGCCACGGCGTCGCGCAGCGCCTGTTCGGCACGCACCCGGTCCAGCGCTTCCCAGCTGCGCTCGGCAATGTCGGCCGCCAGGCGCTGGTCTTCCTCGTCCCAGTCGCGCGGCGCGGACGCATAGCCGACCAGCGCCGCCTTCAGTTCGTTGCGGCGCACGCGCGGCAGCGCCAGCATGGCGCGCGCACCGGCGGCGGCGTAGCGCGGACCGCGGTCGGGCAGGCGCGGGTCGTCCGCCGCGTCCCGCACCGCGAGCGGGGCGCCGGTGCGCAGCAGGGCCAGCGTGGCCGGTCCGAAATCGTCGAGGCGGGCGCGGCGCCCGGCCAGCGGGCTGTCGGCGGCGCGCGCCCAGTCGTGCACCACTTCGAAGCTGCCGTCGCTTTCGTCGGCCTCGACGTAGCAGGCATGGTCGAGCTGCAGGTACTTGCCGATCAGCGAGCAGGCGCATTCGATGATGTCGGACGGATGATGCAGGCGGCGCAGGCTGTCCACCACCTGCAGCTGCAGCGCATGGCGCCGTTCCAGCTGCACGCGCTGGCTGGTTTCGCTGCTGACGCACAGCACGCCGCGCACCACGCCGTGCTCGTCGCGCAGCGGCGAATAGGCCAGCGTGAACCAGCCGCTTTCGGTGCGGTTGTTGCGCCGGACCGGGGTCGGCACGTCTTCGCCATAGGTGGCATGGCCGCCCAGCGCGCGTTCGACCAGCGGCTTCATGCCGGGCCACAGCTCGGGCCAGACCTCGGCCAGCGGCCGGCCCAGCGCGCCCGGATGGCGGTCGATGCGCAGGGCGAAGGCGGCGTTGTACAGCAGGGTCAGTTGCGGGCCCCATGCCAGGTACATCGGGAATTCGGATTCGAGGATGAGGCCGACCGCGTTGCGCAGCGCCGGGCTCCAGTATGCGGGCGAACCGACGGGCGAATCCGACCAGTCATGGGTGTGGTAGCCGGCGCGGATCGCACCGGTATTGCTCAGGAGATGGAACTCACGGGTCGCTGTTGCCATGCCGATTGCTCCCGTGTTTGAAAACTCCTATTTTATGCGCAAAAGCACGATCAAGGTCACTGTCGAGAAAATATTCATCCTGACGATGAATCAATTTCCCGCACGAATCGATGAGATTGACGCAAGATGCCGGCAAGATCGCCATGCAATGTGCGTTGAATGGCTTGGCAGCGCTGGACGACATGTGGGATGCCGTCCAGCTAGCGCATCAGAATTTGGCGCGCACGCCGAATACGATGTTCCGGCCCGGCAGCGGAGAAATATCCTTCAACAGCGAAGTCGACAGGCGGATGTCCTCGTTCAACAGGTTCTTGGCCAGCAGGAACCAGGTCAGGTCGGTCTTCTCCAGTTTCTGGGTGTACGACAAATTGGCGTCGACCTGGTTGTAGGCAGGGGTGGCCGTGTCCTCGAAGGCGGCCAGGCGCTCCTGGCCGCGGCCGTGGATCCAGGTCAGGCTGGCGCGCCAATCGGCCTGGCGGTAGCCTAGGGTGGCGCCGATGCGGTCGGCCGGCTGCAGCGGCAGGCTGCCGCCGTCGTCCAGGCTGCCGCGCGAGCGGTCCGCGAACAAGCGTCCGTTCCAGCCCATGCCGACTTCGTTGTAGGTCAGCTCGGCCTCGGCGCCCTGGATGTGGGCGTCGGCCTGCTCGAAGCGGCGTTCGCGGAATTCGTCGCCGGGGTTGCCGTCCTCGTCCAGCACGCGGTCGGTGACGTGGCCGTAGATAAAGTTGGACACGTTGTTGCGGAACAGATTCGCCTTCCAGCGCACCAGGCCGGTCGTCTTCTGCAATGACAGTTCGATGTTGCGCGAGATTTCCTTGCGCAGGTCGGCGTCGCCGACGTCGAAGGTGAGGGTGGCGTCGTGCGGGCCGCCCGAATACAGTTCCTCGGTGGCCGGGGCACGCTGGGCGTACGACACCGTCGCGCCGGCGCTGTAGCCCGGCGTGAACGGCCACAGTGCGCCGATCGAGCCCGAGCCGAGGTCGAAGCTGCGCTCGAGGTTGCCCACCGGTTCGCGCTTGACGTTTTCGTAGCGTGCGCCGGCGTTCACGCGCAGCGGGCCGAGCGTGGTTTCCTCGACCAGGAACACGGCCTGGGACGTCGAGTGGGTAACCGGCACCGTGTCCGGCCCGCCCTCGGTGCTCAGGGCCGAGAAATGGGTGTTCTCGGTCTGGATGCCGAAGGTGCCGTGCAGGCCGGCCACCGGACGGTGGGTCAGCTCCACGCGCGACTCGAACGAACGGTTCTTGAAGATGACTTCCGGCGTGCCGTCGTCCTCGAGTTCGGCGTGGCGGTAGTCGGTGTAGCCGGCCTTGACGCGGGCGCTCTCGATGCCGGCAAACGGATTGTTGACCTTGCTGTCGAAATCGTAGCGGTCCTGGCGCTGGTCGATGCGCGAGCCTTCCTCCGTGGGAATGCCGTACACGTTCGACAGGTGCGAGGCCGAGATGCCGGCATAGCCCCGGTCGTCGATCCAGGATGCCCCTAGACCGATGTTGCGCTCGCGCGTGTCGGAATTCGGCAGCCGGTCCATGCTGGTCGTCGGGTCGTTCAGCACGCGGTTGCCCGGGATCTTGTAGTCGTTGGTCTCGCGCCAGTTGCCGTCGATGTGCAGGCCGAGCTTGCCGACCGAACCATCCATCGAGCCGGACACGTTGCGCGCATTGTCGGCGGTGCCGTAGCGGGTCTCGACCTGGCCGATCGGTTTCACTTCCAGTTCGGTGGGGATGCGCTCGTTGACCACGTTGACCAGGCCGCCGATCGCGCCCGAGCCGTACAGCAGGGCCGCCGGGCCGCGCAGGATCTCGATCTGGCGCGCCACCGCACCTTCGGAAGCCACCGCGTGGTCGTTCGACAGGCCCGACACGTCGGAGGTGGCCATGCCGTTTTCCAGCATTTTTACGCGCGAGCCTTCCAGGCCGCGGATGATCGGGCGCGAGGCGCCGGCGCCGAAGGCCGAGCTCGATACGCCCAGTTCGCCCTGCAGGGTTTCGCCCAGCGAGCTGCCGACCTTGTCGCGCAGTTCGTCCCCGGCCAGCACCTTGGCCGGGGTCAGGATCTGGTCGCCTTCGCCGTTGCGCAGCGGGTTGGCGGTCACGACCACCTGCTGGATGTGGCCTTCGCTGACGGTCTGGCTTTGCGGCGCATCTAGGGCGGCGGCAGGGGCGTCGGCGGCGTGGATGGCCGGGTGGAAGGCGAGCAGGATCGCGCTGGCGAGCAGCGTGCGTTGAATCTTCATGTTGTAGAACCTCGAGCGAATGGATAACGGACCCGGCCGCGTGGCATGTGACGAGACATGCGAACGTGCGCCGGCGGGGTCGAAGCAAAAAATACGTAAAGGATTGCTGTGTTATCAGGCTCGGGGCGGGCCGCGCGGCTGGAAGACGCAGGCCGTCAGCAGGCAGATGCCGGGCGTGTCCGGCAGGGTGGGGGCGGCATGGACCAGCTCGGCGGGGACGAACTGGCGAATGCTGGTGGGCAGGGCGAACGCCACCTGGGCGCTGGCCGCGCACTGGCCGCACAAATCGTGCAGGCCGGGCTTGGCCGGCTTGCCGCCGCCATCGTCGCTTGCGCCAACGACAGCCTCGGCCGCGTTCCAGCCCAGGCTTTCCCGGACGTCGTCCCAGTGCGTATAACCGTGGCCGAGCGACAGCTGCTGCGATACGAGCAGCAGCAGCGACAGCAATACATGGACCAGGCTACGCGGCATGCGGGGTGAAATTCGGGCAGGACGGATGAGAGACGTTTATTCTAAGCGCGGGAGTTTGATTCTGACAATGAAACTTTTGTTCCAGGTGGCGCACCCAATACGTCGTCCCCGCGCAGGCGGGGAGCCATGCTGAATGTAATGTAACCTGATGCCGATGATGAGACTGCGGTTTCTCGGTATGGATGCCCGCCTCCGCGGGACGACGGCAAAAAAAACCGGCCCATCGGGCCGGCTTCTCGTCGCTCAAGCATCGCTTAATCGCGGCTGCCGAACCCGATGCCCAGCAAACGCAGCAGGGCGGTGAACACGTTGTAGATGTCCAGGTAGATCGCCAGCGTGGCCGAGATATAGTTGGTCTCGCCGCCGTTGATGACGCGCTGCACGTCGTACAGGATATAGGCCGAGAAGATGCCCATCGCCAGCACCGACACCACCAGGGTCAGGGCGCTCAGCTGCAGGAACACGTTGGCGATGCTGGCCACGATCAGCACGATCACGCCGGCGAACAGCCAGCTGCCCATGCCCGAGAAGTCGCGCTTGGACACGGTGGCGATGGTTGCCATGGCCGCGAACACGACCGCGGTGCCGGCAAACGCCGTCATGATCAGGCTGCCGCCGTTGCTGTAGCCCAGCGTGTAGCGCAGCAGCGGGGTCAGCATCAGGCCCATGAAGAAGGTGAAGCCGAGCAGCATCGGTACGCCGGCCGCCGAGTTCTTGGTCTTTTCGATCGCGAAGATGAAACCGAAGGCGATCGCGAAGAAGATCAGCAGGCCGAAGCCGCCGCTCAGCATCGGCAGCGCGGTGTTCACGCCGATGTAGGCGCCGAGCACGGTCGGGATCATCGACAGCGCCAGCAGCCAGTAGGTGTTGCGCAGGACGCGGTGACGCGAAGCCTGGGTGGCCGAGGCGTCATAGGTTTTTTGCAAACTGGGGATCATGGTGCTCTCCGGTGGATAAATTGCTGTTACACCCATTATGGGGGAGGCGCCCATCTATTTACAGTGTTTACGTTGCGTCCGCAGCCGATTTAAGCGCAGCCTAAGCATTGGCGGTGCGGCGCTCGGCTACCATCCGCGCACCCGGCGCGCATGACGGGGGGGCAGGCGGCGGCGCAATATCGGCTCGCGCCCTGATCTATGCTAAAATAGAAGGTTGATCGGGTTCCAAAGTTCTCGATTTAAACCTTTCTTTTTATTGGAGTTTTTACATGGCAATCGAACGCACCCTGTCGATCATCAAACCAGACGCAGTTGCAAAAAACGTGATCGGCCAAATCTACAGCCGCTTCGAAGGCGCCGGCCTGAAGATCGTTGCCGCCCGCATGGCCCAGCTGTCGCGTGCTGAAGCCGAAGGCTTCTACGCCGTGCACAAGGAGCGTCCTTTCTTCGGCGCCCTGGTCGACTTCATGGTTTCCGGCCCGGTCATGATCCAGGTGCTGGAAGGCGAAGGCGCGATTGCCAAGAACCGCGAACTGATGGGCGCAACCGATCCGAAGAAGGCCGACGCAGGCACCATCCGCGCCGACTTCGCCGACTCGATCGACGCCAACGCCGTGCACGGTTCGGACGCTGCCGAAACCGCAGCCGTCGAAATCGCTTACTACTTCCCGGCACTGAACGTCTACTCGCGTTAATCTATCGGTGCCAGCGGCGCCCGGCGCCGCTGCCGGTTCGCCGGCCGCCGGTAGTGTTGTAGAACCGCATGTTGTAAAACCGCTCGCCCCGCGGGCCGCCAACGATTGGCAGGCCGCCGGCGGGCGGGATCTTTTTTGTAAATACAGGAATTCATATGGCAACTCTCACCAACTTGCTGGACTTCGATCCCGCGCAGCTCGTCGCCTACTGCGCCGAGTTGGGGGAGAAGCCGTTTCGCGCCAAGCAGCTGCAGCGCTGGATCCACCAGTTCGGCGCCGCCAATTTCGACGACATGACGGACCTGGCCAAGTCGCTGCGCGAAAAGCTCAAGACGCGCGCTACGGTAACGGCGCCAGGCATCATCAGCGACCACACGTCCGCCGACGGCACCCGCAAGTGGCTGGTCGACGTCGGCAACGGCAACGCGGTCGAGACCGTGTTCATCCCGGAAGAAAACCGCGGCACGCTGTGCATCAGCACGCAGGCCGGCTGCGCCGTCAACTGCCGCTTCTGCTCGACCGGCAAGCAGGGCTTCAACCGCAACCTGACCGTGGCCGAGATCATCGGCCAGCTGTGGATGGCCGAGTTCGAGCTGCGCCGTACCAAGGGCATCGAGCCCGGCCCCAAGGGCGAACGCCAGATCACCAACGTGGTCATGATGGGCATGGGCGAGCCGCTGCTGAACTTCGACCCGACCGTCACGGCGCTCAAGCTGATGCTCGACGATAACGCGTACGGCCTGTCGCGCCGCCGCGTGACCCTGTCGACCTCGGGCGTGGTGCCGATGATGGACAAGCTGAGCCAGGAATGCCCGGTGGCGCTGGCCGTGTCGGTGCATGCGTCGAACGATCCGCTGCGCGACGGCCTGGTGCCGCTGAACAAGAAATACCCGCTGCGCGAACTGATGGCGGCGTGCAAGCGCTACCTGGAATTCGCGCCGCGCGACTTCATCACCTTCGAATACTGCATGCTCGACGGCGTCAACGATACCGACCAGCATGCGCGCGAACTGATCGCGCTGGTGAACGACCCGGAAGTGGGCGTGAACTGCAAGTTCAACCTGATCCCGTTCAACCCGTTCCCGGAGTCGGGCCTGCTGCGTTCGAAGAACCCGCGCATCAAGGCCTTCGCCCAGGTGCTGATGGATGCCGGCATCGTCACCACCATCCGCAAGACCCGCGGCGACGACATCGACGCCGCCTGCGGCCAGCTGGCCGGCGAAGTGCAGGACCGCACCCGCGTCAACGAGCGGATGAGCAAGATGGCCGAGTACCAGCAGAAATTCGGCGCCAACTTCGGCAAGATCGTGGAGATCCCGTCCTGATGGCGGCCCTGGCCGGACGCTTCGCCCGTGGCGCCCTGTTGCCGGTCATGCTGGCGGGCCTGCTGTCGGCCTGCGCCGGCGGCCCGGGCGGCGAATCCACGCGCGAACTGAAGACCGCGTCCGACCAGACCGCCGCCGAAAAGCGCGGCCAGATCCGCCTGCAGCTCGCGGTCGGCTACTACCAGCACGGCCAGTACGAGGTCGCGCTGGACGAAGTGAAAAAGGCGATCGTCGCCAACCCCGACTATGCGGACGCCTACGGCTTTCGCGCACTGATCTACATCGCCATGGGCGAATACGCCCTGGCCGACGACAACTACCGGCATGCGCTGCGCCTTTCGCCGCGCAATCCGGAACTGTCCAACAACTACGGGCTGTTCCTGTGCGAAGCCGGCGCCAAGCCGGCCCAGGCCATGGAGTATTTCGAGACCGCGCTGAGGAATCCGACCTACGGATCGCCGGTCAAAGCCATGGTCAACGCCGGCAATTGCAGCCTGAAGATGAAGAATGTCGACGCGGCCGAGCGCTACCTGCTCGATGCGCTGCGTTACGATCCCGAGCTGCCGGCCGCCAGCGCCGGCCTGGCCCGGGTCTACTTCGAGCGGCGCGACTATACCCGCGCCGGGTTTTTCATCAACCGCCTGACAGAGGCAGCGAAACTCGATACGCTGTCTGCCGACGTGTTGTGGCTGGCCATCCGGGTCAAGCGCATGCTGGGCGACCGCACCGCGGCGGCGTCCCTCGCGGCGCAGCTGAGCAAGCGTTTCCCCGGTTCTCCAGAATACGCGGCGTTCGAACGCGGTGCCTTTAATGAGTGAGACAACGACAATGAGTTCCGAGCGTGCAGAACAGCCGGCGACGCCCGACACCAAGCATGGCATTCCTGGCAAGACCCTGGCCCATCATCGCGAAGAGATGGGCTGGTCGGTGGAGCAGGTGGCCGACCAGCTGAAGCTGGCCGTGCGCCAGGTGGTGGCCCTGGAGGCGGGCGACTACGCATCCCTGCCCAGCCCCGCGGTCACGCGCGGCTTCGTGCGTGCCTACGCCAAGCTGATGAAAGTGGACCCGGCGCCGCTGGTGGCCCAGATCGAGATGGACACGCCGCCGGCCCCCGACAACAGCGCATCCGTGGTGCGCCGCCCGAGCCCGGCCTCGTTCTCGGAAGCCAAGTTCCCGCTGCACGGCAAGCGCTCGAAACTGCCGCTGCTGTGGATCGGCGGCGCCGTGGTGGTGATCGCCGCAGCGGCCGCCGCCTGGCACTTCGGCATGATGCCGTCGTCGTCGTCATCTCCGGATCAGCATGCGGAAGCCACCCTGGCTACGCCGGCCATCGCCACCACCACGCCGGACGCGGCCGGCGGCAGCGCGGTCGAGACCCTGCAAAGCCCGTCGGTGCCGCTGATTTCCGTGCCGGGTCCGAATGCGGGCGCCACCACCACCAGCGCCGCTGCAACGGCACCGGCCGCCGGCCCGGTCGTCAATGTGCCCGCATCCACCGCCACCGGCGCGCCGCCGGCGGCGGTCCCGGCCGCGCCGGCCACCCCGGCGGTGGCGCAGGGCGCGCAGACCGCCGCCGGCGCCGGCGTGCTGGTGCTGAGCGTGCGCGAGGATTCCTGGGTCGACGTGCGTCCGGCCCGTGGCGGCGCGCCGCTGATCTCGCGCGTGGTCAAGGGCGGCAGCACCGAAACCATCAACGTCGCCGGGCCGGTGCGCCTGGTGGTCGGCAATCCGGGCGGCGTCTCCGCCACCCTGCGCGGCGCCCCGGTGGCGCTGCCGGGCAATGGCAAGACGCCGATCCGCATGAACCTGCAATAAATTATCCGCAATGACTACTTCGAATACGCCGGACGCAATGAACTCGCTGAATTCGCCGATTCCTTCGGGACCGCTGCTGCGCCGTGAAAGCCGTGGCGTGCTGGTGCAGCATGGCGCGCGCAAGGTCTGGGTCGGCGGCAACGCCCCGGTCGTCGTGCAATCGATGACCAACACCGATACCGCCGACGCGATCGGTACCGCGATCCAGGTCAAGGAACTGGCGCGCGCCGGCTCCGAGATCGTGCGCATCACGGTCGATACCCCGGCGGCGGCGGCCGCGGTGCCGGCGATCCGTGAACAGCTCGACCGCATGGAAGTCGATGTCCCGCTGGTGGGCGACTTCCACTACAACGGCCACCTGCTGCTGCGCGACTATCCGGAATGCGCGCAGGCGCTGTCGAAATACCGCATCAACCCGGGCAACGTGGGGCAGGGCGCCAAGCGCGACACCCAGTTCGCCCAGATGATCGAGACCGCCATCCGCTACGACAAGCCGGTGCGCATCGGCGTCAACTGGGGCAGCCTGGACCAGTCGCTGCTGGCGCGCATCATGGATGAAAACGCCGCGCGCGCCCAGCCGTGGAGCGCCCAGGCCGTGATGTACGAAGCCCTGATCACGTCGGCGATCGAGAACGCCCAGCGCGCCGAGGAAATCGGCATGCGCCGCGACCAGATCGTGTTGTCGTGCAAGGTGTCCGGCGTGCAGGACCTGATCGCGGTCTACCGCGAACTGGCCAAGCGCTGCGACTATGCGCTGCACCTGGGCCTGACCGAGGCCGGCATGGGCAGCAAGGGCATCGTGGCGTCGACCGCGGCCCTGTCCGTGCTGCTGCAGGAAGGCATCGGCGACACCATCCGCATCTCGCTGACCCCGGAACCGGGCGGCGACCGCACCCGGGAAGTGGTGGTGGGCCAGGAAATCCTGCAGACCATGGGCCTGCGCAAGTTCACCCCGATGGTGATCGCCTGCCCGGGCTGCGGCCGTACCACCTCCACCGTGTTCCAGGAACTGGCCGACAACATCCAGACCTTCCTGCGCGAGCAGATGCCGGAGTGGAAGAAGACCTTCCCGGGCGTGGAAGCGATGAACGTGGCCGTGATGGGCTGCATCGTCAACGGTCCGGGCGAATCGAAGCATGCCAACATCGGCATCTCGCTGCCCGGCACCGGCGAATCCCCGGCGGCCCCGGTCTTTGTGGATGGCCAAAAGGTCGCTACACTGCGCGGTGAGCGGATCGTCGAGGAGTTCCAGGCGATCGTGCTGGAGTATGTGAAGAAAAACTACGGTCACCAGGCCGCAACAGTGTAAACGTCGTTCCCGCGCAGGCGGGAGCCCAAGTCTGGACGCGTTTCGTTAGCTTCCATGGAACTTGGGTCCCGCCCTCGCGGGGACGACGGCTCAAAGGACGCGGATACCAACTGCGGCCAGAAGGAAGAATTGGAATGTCCGATAAAAAAGAAAAGATTGTCGCCATCAAAGGCATGAACGACATCCTCCCGGCCGACGCGCCGCTGTGGGAACTGTTCGAAAACACCGCCGAATCGGTCCTGAAGAGCTACGGCTACCAGAAGATCGTCACCCCGATCGTCGAGGAAACCGGCCTGTTCGCGCGCGCCATCGGCGCCGTCACCGACATCGTCGAGAAGGAAATGTATTCCTTCACCGATTCGATGAACGGCGACCAGTTGACCCTGCGCCCGGAAGGCACGGCCGGCGTGGTGCGCGCCGTGATCGAGCACAACATGGCCTACGACGGTCCGAAGCGCCTGTGGTACAAGGGTCCGATGTTCCGCCACGAGCGTCCGCAGCGCGGCCGCTACCGCCAGTTCTTCCAGTTCGGCGCGGAAGCCATCGGCTTTGCCGGTCCGGACATCGACGCCGAACTGATCATGCTGTGCCGCCGCCTGTGGGACGACCTCGGCCTGGACGACATCCGCCTGGAACTGAATTCGATCGGCAACGCCGACGAGCGCCTGCGCCATCGCGCCGACCTGATCGCCTACTTCGAAGCGAACATCGACGTGCTCGACGCTGAAGCCAAGCGCCGCCTGCACGCCAACCCGCTGCGCATCCTGGACACCAAGAACCCGGCAATGCAGGAGCTGGTCAACGAGGCGCCCAAGCTGCTGGCCTACCTGGGTGAAGAATCGCTGGCGCACTTCGAGGGCCTGAAGAAGATCCTCGACGCCAACAACGTCCAGTACACGGTCAACCCGCGCCTGGTGCGCGGCCTCGATTACTACAACCGCACCGTGTTCGAGTGGGTCACCGACGCGCTGGGCTCGCAGGGCACGGTGTGCGCGGGCGGGCGCTACGACCCGCTGATCGAGACCTTCGGCGGCAAGCCGACCCCGGGCATCGGCTTCGCGATGGGTATCGAGCGCCTGATCGAGCTGATGAAGGCCCAGGGCGAGCCGGCCGAGCCGAGCCAGTGCGACGTCTACATGGTGCACCAGGGCCAGGAAGCCCAGCTGAAGGCCTTCATCCTGGCCGAGCGCATCCGCGACGCCGGCCTGGACGTGGTCCTGCACTGCGCCACGCCGCAGGGTGCGGGCAGCTTCAAGAGCCAGATGAAGAAGGCCGACGGTTCCGGCGCCGCCTTCGCCGTGATCATCGGCGACGACGAAGTGGCCAACAACGTGGTGGCGGTCAAGTCGTTGCGCGCGGCGGATGCCGGTGAAGGTGGCCAGCAGCAGGCCAGCGTGGCCTACGACGAGGCGGTCGAGTACTTGGTCGACCAGGTCATCGGCGCCCATGACCACGATCACGACCACGAGCACGTGCATTACCACCCGTAAGCAGGCGCCGGCCGGGCAGTCCCGGCCTGCCGCTCCATTCATTTACCTATAACTAGAAACTGACGTCCATGGCATACGATCTCGAAGAACAGGAACAGATAGCGAATTTCAAGGCCTTCTGGAACCGCTTTGGCAACCTGATCATGGGAGTGCTGATCATCGCGCTCCTCAGCTACGCCGCTTACAACTTCTGGAACAACCGCCAGCGCGGCCAGTCGGTGGAAGCCTCGGCTCTGTACGACCAGCTGATCGTCTCGGCCCAGGCCAACGACAACGCCAAGGTCCAGCGTCTTGCCGGCGACGTCGAAAGCAAGTTCGGCGGCACCGCCTACGCCCAGATGGCCGCGCTGGCCGCCGCCAAGGCCGCCTTCGACGCCAACGACCTGAAAACGGCCAAGGCCCAGCTGCAGTGGGCAATCGACCACGGCAACGACGAATACAAGTCGGTGGCGCGCCTGCGCCTGTCCGGCGTGCTGCTCGACGAAAAGGCCTTCGATGAAGCGCTGAAAGTGCTGAACGGTTCCTTCCTGCCGCAGTTCGGCGCCGAAGTGGCCGACCGCAAGGGCGATGTGCTGGTCGCGCAGAACAAGCTGCTTGATGCGCGCACCGCCTACCAGGCGGCGCTGGACAAGATGGCCAAGAACCACCCGGGCCGCCAGATCGTGCAGGTCAAGCTCGACGCCATCGGCGGCGCACCGGAAGGCGCCGCCCCGGCGATCGCCAAGGGTGACGTGAAGCCCGCTGCGTAACAGATAACCCGTCGTTTTCGCGTAAAGTCGTACGTCGTCCGCGCGCAGGCGGGGGCCCAAGTTCTGCATGAGTCATCGTAACGCAGGCAAAATTGGGTTCCCGCCTGCGCGGGACGACGGCCAGGAACGCGGGAACGACGTATTAACAAGGTAAAAGAACATGCGTATTTCCCGCAAGCTCGTTGGTGTCGGTGTCCTCGCCCTGATGACGGGCTGCTCGACGATTAGTTCGCTCAATCCGTTCGCATCGAAGGCGAAGGGCAACCAGCCGGCGCCGCTGGTCGAGCTGAAGGGCTCGATGGCGGTGCGCACCGCGTGGAAGCTTGAAGTCGGCAAGGCCCAGGCTTACCAGTTCACCCCTGCGCTGGCGGGCAATACCGTGGTCGCGGCCGGCCACGACGGCGCCATCGTGCGCGTCGACGCCGCCACCGGCAAGCAGCTGTGGCGCGTCAAGGCCGGCATGGACCTGACCGCGGGCGTCGGCACCGACGGCGAGACCATCGCCGTGGGCGGCACCAAGGGCACGCTGCTGGCCTTCGACATGGACGGCAAGCCGCTGTGGAAAGCCCAGCTGTCGAGCGAGATCCTGTCGGCGCCGGCGGTCGGGCAGGGCGTGGTGGTGGCGCGCAGCGTCGACAACCGCATCGTCGGCTTCGACGCCAGAACCGGCCAGAAGAAATGGACCGTCCAGCGCACTTCGCCGCCGCTGAGCCTGCGCCTGGCGCCGGGCATGGTGGTGCACGACAAGGACGTGCTGATCGCCCTGCCGGGCGGGCGCATGCTGTCGCTGATCCTGGCCACCGGCGCCCCACGCTGGGAAGTCGAGGTCGGCGTGGCGCGCGGCGCCACCGAGCTGGAACGCGTTACCGACATCGGCGGTGTACCGGTCATCTTCGAGGGCGACGTCTGCGCCGTGGCCTACCAGGGCCGGGTCGGCTGCTTCGACCTGGCCACCGGCAGCCCGCGCTGGGCGCGCGACCTCTCGTCCGAAGCGGGCGTGGCGGTCGACCAGCGCTTCATCTTCGCTCCCGACGACAAGGGCGCGCTGCTGGCCTACAATCGTGACGGCGGCACCAACGCCTGGAAGAATGACAAGCTGTCGTACCGCCGCCTGTCGACCCCGGTGTCCTACGGCCGCGCGGTGGCGGTCGGCGACTACCAGGGCTACGTGCACTTCCTGTCGCGCGAGGACGGCGCCTTCCTGGCCCGCGTCGCCACCGACGGCAGTGCCATCAGCTCGACCCCGCTGGTCGCGGGTTCGAACCTGATTTTTCAAACACAAAATGGAACTGTGACCGCCATCGCGGTCGAATAGAATAACTACATGAAGCCGGTAATCGCACTCGTTGGACGCCCGAACGTCGGGAAGTCGACCTTATTCAACCGCATGACCCGTTCGCGTGACGCGCTGGTGGCGGACCTCCCTGGTCTCACGCGCGACCGCCACTACGGCGAAGGCCGCATGGGCGAGCGTCCGTTCCTGGTGATCGACACCGGCGGTTTCGAACCGGTGGCCAAGGACGGCATCATGCACGAGATGGCGCTGCAGACCAAGCAGGCCGTTGCCGAGGCCGACGTCGTGATGTTCATCGTCGATGGCCGCCAGGGCCTGACCCCGCACGACAAGACCATCACCGACTTCCTGCGCAAGTCGGGCCGCAGGGTCATGCTGGTGGTGAACAAGTCCGAGGGCATGAAGTACACCTCGGTCACCGCCGAGTTCTACGAGCTCGGCATGGGCGACCCCTACGTCATCTCGGCCGCCCACGGCGACGGCGTGCTCGACCTCGTCAACGAGGCGATCGACCAGGCCGCGACCCTGCGTCCGGCCGAGGAAGCCGAATTCGACCCGGCCGACCACGGCGTCAAGATCGCCCTGATCGGCCGTCCGAACGTCGGCAAGTCGACCCTGATCAACACCCTGGTCGGCGAGCAGCGCGTGATCGCCTTCGACATGCCGGGCACCACCCGCGACTCGATCGAAGTGCCGTTCGAAAAGGGCGGCAAGCACTACACGCTGATCGACACCGCCGGCATCCGCCGCCGCGGCAAGATCTTCGAAGCCGTCGAAAAATTCTCGGTGGTCAAGACCCTGCAGTCGATCTCGGAAGCCAACGTGGTCGTGCTGATGCTCGACGCCCAGGAAAACATCGCCGAGTCGGACGCCCACATCGCCGGCTTCATCCTGGAATCCGGGCGCGCGCTGGTGGTGGCGGTCAACAAGTGGGATGGACTGACCTCGGACCAGCGCGACCAGGTCAAGAACGACATCGACCGCAAGCTCGATTTCCTGTCCTTTGCCGAAACCAAGTTCATCTCGGCGCTGAAGGGAAGCGGCATCAACCACCTGATGAAGGCGGTCGACACCGCCTACGCCGCGGCCACCGCCAAGCTGTCGACGCCGCGCCTGACGCGCGCGCTGCAGGAAGCGATCGAGAAGCAGGAACCGAAGCGCAAGGGCAGCACCCGTCCCAAGATGCGCTATGCGCACCAGGGCGGCCAGAACCCGCCGATCATCGTCATCCACGGCAATGCGCTGGACGGCGTCACCGAACCGTACAAGCGTTACCTGGAAAAGCATTTCCGAGACACCTTCGACCTGATCGGCACCCCGCTGCGGATCGAACTGCGCAGCGGCAAGAACCCGTTCGCCAAGGGCGAATAAAGCCGGTGATGGGGCAGGCGCAGGGCAGGCTCGGAGAGCCCGCCCTGCGCCGTCTTAAGCTGGTTCTAACCATACCGGGACGCCAGACAACGGCAAAACAGGTTACAGTAGGCTCGGGCAGGCATCTACAAACCGAGAATGCTTTCCCGACACCTTGAAAAACGGCAAACCGCCACAATTTTTATACGACAACAACATCACGGAGCTGTTATGAGCAACAAAGGGCAACTGTTACAAGACCCATTCCTCAATGCCTTGCGCAAGGAGCACGTCCCGGTCTCGATCTACCTGGTCAACGGTATCAAGCTGCAGGGCCACATCGAGTCCTTCGACCAATACGTGGTTTTGCTGCGTAACACGGTTACCCAAATGGTTTACAAGCACGCGATCTCCACCGTCGTTCCTGCGCGCGCCGTCAACCTCAACCTCGAGCAAGACGCTGAGTGAGGTCGATGACTGACGCTTCCGGCACCCCAACCATGCGTGCGGCACTGGTCGGTATCGATTTCGGGACTGGCGATTTTTCCGCCAGTCTGGAAGAACTGGCGCTGCTGGCGCGCTCCGCCGGAGCGGACCCGGTCACCACGATCACCGCAAAGCGCAACAGTCCCGACCCCGCCCATTTCGTCGGCAGCGGCAAGGCCGACGAAATCGCCCAGGCCTGCCTGGCCGACCGCATCGACATCGTCATCTTCAACCACGCCCTGTCGCCGGCCCAGCAGCGCAACCTGGAGCGCCGCTTGAACATCCGCGTGGTCGATCGCACCAGCCTGATCCTCGACATCTTCGCGCAGCGCGCCCAGAGCCACGAGGGCAAGCTGCAGGTCGAACTGGCGCAATTGCAGCACCTGGCCACGCGCCTGATCCGCGGCTGGACCCACTTGGAACGCCAGAAGGGTGGTATCGGCCTGCGCGGTCCCGGCGAAACCCAGCTCGAGACCGACCGCCGCCTGATCGGCGAACGCGTCAAGATGCTGCGCATGCGCCTGGCCAAGCTGCGCAAGCAGCATGAAACCCAGCGCCGCGCACGCGGGCGCAACAAGACATTCTCGGTGTCGCTGGTCGGCTATACCAACGCCGGCAAGTCGACCCTGTTCAACACCCTGACCAAGGCCGGGGTGTACGTCGCGAACCAGCTGTTCGCGACCCTGGACACCACCAGCCGCCGCATCTACCTCGGCGAGGAAGCCGGCAACGTGGTGATGTCCGATACGGTCGGTTTCGTGCGCGAACTGCCGCACCAACTGGTGGCGGCCTTCCGCGCCACGCTCGAGGAAACCATCCACGCCGACCTGCTGCTGCACGTGGTGGACGGCGCGTCCCCGGTGCGCATGGAGCAGATCGAGCAAGTGAACGAGGTCTTGCGCGAGATCGGCGCAGACCATATTCCGCAGATTTTGGTATGGAACAAAATCGATGCGGCCGGGCTGGAGCCCGGAGTGGAACGTGATGAATATGATAAAATCAGCCGCGTCTTTATCAGCGCCCACAGCGGCGCCGGCCTCGATCTGCTGCGCGACGCGATCGTCGAAGCGGCTCGTGCCGAGCCCGCTCTGACGCAGGCTGACGGGCTGGACGACGTGCGGGGCATCGTGACCGACGCCGGCGGCCCGGCCGATGGTATTCCCACAACCACTCCTGTCGGTCCACACTAGTCCATTTATGCTCGTTTCCCTTATTAAACGTCTCGGCACCACGATGCTGCTGCCGCCGACTGCGCGCTTCGCGCCGGCAGCGCCGCTGCCCGTGGCGCATGCGGCCCGGGTCGAGCCGGCGCCGGCCGGATTCCGGTTCGAGCCACCCGATCGCGGCGCCGGCGTCAAGCTGTCGCTGAACGACCCGCGCTGGGGCCACAAGCCCGAGGACAAGGCCGGCCGCAAGGCCCAGGAAGGCCGCCGCCCCAACAAGAACGACAACGACGGTCCGCCCGACCTCGACCAGTTGTGGCGCGACTTCAACCAGCGCCTGAACCGCCTGTTCGGCAAGCGCGGCGACGGCGGCGGTCCCTACCGTCCGGATGCGCGTGGCGTCGGCATCACCGCCACCGTGGTCGGCGCCATCGCGGCCCTGATCTGGCTGGCCAGCGGCGCCTTCATCGTCCCTGAAGGGCAGGTCGGCATCGTGACCACCTTCGGCCAGCTCTCGCACACCACCGGCGCCGGTTTCAACTGGCGCTGGCCGGCGCCGTTCCAGGCGCACGAGACGGTCAACGTGGCCCAGGTGCAGACCGCGGAAATCGGCTACCGCGCCAACATCCGCAACAAGCAGCCGGACGAAGCGCTGATGCTGACCGAGGACGAGAACATCGTCGACGTCCAGTTCTCGGTGCAGTACAAGATCAAGGACCCGGTCGCCTGGGTGTTCAACAACCGCGACCAGGTCGCCACCGTGCGCAACGCCGCCGAGACCGTGGTGCGCGAGATGGTCGGCAAAGCCAAGATGGATTACGTGCTCTACGACGGCCGCGACAAGATCGCCGCCGAGGCCCAGCGCCAGATCCAGCAGATGGCCGACCGCTACAAGCTGGGCGCCGAGGTCGTCGCCGTCACCCTGCAGCAGGTGTCGCCGCCGGACCAGGTCGCGGCCGCCTTCGAGGATGCCGTCAAGGCTCTTGAGGACCGCGCCCGTTCGCGCAGCGAAGGCCAGGCCTATGCCGACGATATCATTCCGCAGGCCAAGGGCAGGGCGGCACGCATGCTGCAGGATGCCGAAGGCTACCGCGCCACGGTCGAGAACACCGCGGCCGGCAACGCCGCGCGCTTCGACAAGATCGTGGCCGAGTACGCCAAGGCGCCGGGCGTCACGCGCGACCGCATGTACATCGACACCATGCAGCAGATCTTTTCCAGCACCAGCAAGGTCATGATCGACGCCAAGACCGGCGGCAACACGATCTACCTGCCGCTCGACCGCATGCTGGCGCAATCGACCGCCAACGAAGCCGCCCTCGGCAGCCGTTCCGGTCCGATGATGGTGCCGATGCCGCAACAGGGGACTGGCCAACCTGGCCAGTCCGGCCAACCTGGCCAGTCCGGGCAGCCGGGCCAGCCGGCGCAGGTCCAGCCGCAAGGGCAGGCGCAGCAACCGGGGCAGCAGCAGGCCCAGGCCCAGCCGCAACCCCAGCCGCAGGGGCAGCAGCCGCCGCAATCCCAGGCCCAGCCGCAGGCGGCGCCGGATGCCCAGGCGCAGCAACAACAACAGCAGCAGTCGCGCCACCACGACCTGCGCAGCCGCGATTCCTCGCGTGAACGGGAGACCCGCTGATGAGCCGCCTGGTATCCATCGGCATCGCAGCCATCGTCGCCGTGATGCTGCTGTCCTCGACCATGTTCACGGTCGACCAGCACCGCTACGCCGTCGTGTTCGCCCTGGGTGAACTGCGCGACGTCGTCACCGAGCCCGGCCTGCACTTCAAGCTGCCGGCGCCGTTCCAGAGCGTGGTCTACCTGGACAAGCGCCTGCAGACGCTGGACACGCCGGACAGCGAGCGCTTCCTGACGCTGGAGAAGCGCGACCTGATGGTCGACGCCTTCGTGAAATGGAAGATCGTCGACCCGCGCCAGTATTTGATCGCCGTCGGCAGCGGCGCCGAGCGTCCGGCCAATGCCGAGCGTGGCGACCGCGGCACGCAGCGCATGACGCAGCTGGTGCACACCGCGCTCAACGCCGAAATCGCCAAGCGCAACGTGCGCGACGTGATCGCGGGCCAGCGCGCCCAGGTCACCGAGGCCGTGCGCCAGCGCGTCACCGCCGAGGCGCGCGCGCTGGGCGTGGAAGTGGCCGACGTGCGCCTCAAGCGCATCGACTTCGCCAACCAGGTCAACGCCTCGGTGTTCGAGCGCATGAAGGCCGAGCGCATCCGCGTGGCGACCGAACTGCGCGCCACCGGCGTGGCCGAGGAAGAGCAGATCCGCGCCGAGGCCGACCGCCAGCGCAGCGTGATCCTGGCCGAAGCCCAGCGCGACGCCGAGACCATCCGCGGCGACGGCGATGCGAAAGCGGCGCGGATCTATGCCCAGTCGTTCGGCAAGAATCCGGAGTTCTACCGCTTCTACCGCTCGATGGAAGCCTACCGCGCCACCTTCAAGGGCCGCAACGACATCCTGGTGCTGGATTCGAATTCCGAGTTCTTCAAGTACTTCAAGGGCCCGGGCGCCGGCAAGTAAGGGCTGGCACCAAGGGGGGGAACGAATGGGGATGAACGATGCCGAACGCATCGTCCATTCCCCATTTTTCATTGCCGTTTCCTGGATTCACGTGGGACATCGACAACGTTATCAATCGTTTCACCCATCTTCCCTGCCTCTCAAGCCCCGTTTTCGGTTAAAATCGTTGATTCGGCACAGATAACGCGTGCAAAGCCGCGTTAAACCTTGCCCGATTTTTAATAACTCCGATCCGCTTTGCCCATGCCCACCTGGCTACTGCCCGAGAATATCGCCGACGTCTTGCCGTCCGAAGCCCGCAAGATCGAAGAGCTGCGCCGCCTGATGCTCGACACCTTCCGCACCTACGGTTACGAGCTGGTGATGCCGCCCATGCTCGAATACGTCGATTCGCTGCTGGCCGGGGCAGGGCAGGATACCGATACCCGCACCTTCAAGCTGATCGACTCGATGAGCGGCCGCCTGCTCGGCCTGCGCGCCGACATGACCACCCAGGTCGCCCGCATCGACGCCCACTTGCTGAACCGCGACACCGTCACCCGCCTGTGCTATGCCGGCAGCGTGCTGCACACCCAGCCGTCGGGCCTGCACGCCACCCGCGAGCCGCTGCAGATCGGCGCCGAGATCTACGGCCACGCCGGCCTGGAAGCCGACGCCGAGATCCAGGAACTGGCGCTGGCCTCGCTGGCGCTGGCCGGCTTCGAGCAGCCGCGCCTGGATTTGTCGCACGTCGGCGTGCTGCGCGCGCTGCTGGACGACGATCCGGCCGCCAAGCGCGACGAGCAATTGCTGTACGCGCTGCTGCGCTCGAAGGACGTGCCGGGCCTGGAAGAAGCCACCCGCCACTACGCCCCTGCCACGCGCGACGCCCTGCTGGCACTGCCGAACCTGTATGGCGACGTCGAGGTGCTGGCCTGGGCCAGGGAACTGTTGCCGGCGATGCCGGGCATCACGCGCGCGCTGGCCGAACTGGCCGCGCTGGCGGCATCGGCCATTGGCCGCGCCCAGGTTGCGATCGACCTCGCCGATTTGCGCGGCTACCAGTACGAAAGCGGCGCCATGTTCGCGCTGTACGTGCCGGGCCTGCCGAATGCCGTCGCGCGCGGCGGCCGCTATGACCATGTGGGCGAAGCCTTCGGCCGGGCGCGTCCGGCAACCGGCTTTTCGCTCGACCTGCGCGAACTGGCGAGGCTGCTGCCGACCGCCGAACGCAAGCACGCCATTCGTGCGCCGTGGGGCAATGCGCCCGAACTGCGCGAAAAAATCGCCGACCTGAGGAAGAGCGGCGAAGTCGTGATCCAGTCCATGCCGGGCCACGACAATGTACAGGATGAGTTCGAGTGCGACCGCGTGCTCGTCCTCGAACAAGGAAATTGGATTCTCAAAAACTTAGGTTAAGTGATGTCAAATACTGCTAAGAACGTCGTTGTCATCGGCACCCAGTGGGGCGATGAAGGCAAAGGTAAGATCGTCGACTGGCTGACCGACCACGCCGCCGGCGTGGTGCGTTTCCAGGGCGGCCACAATGCCGGCCACACGCTGGTGATCAAGGGCCAGAAGACCGCGCTGCAACTGATCCCGTCGGGCATCATGCGCGAAGGCGTGGCATGCTACATCGGCAACGGCGTGGTGGTGTCGGTACCGGACGTGATGCGCGAGATCGACAAGCTGCAAGCCGCCGGCGTCGAAGTCGCTTCGCGCCTGAAGATCTCGGAAGCCTGCCCGGTGATCCTGCCTTACCACGTCGCCATCGACAAGGCCCGTGAAGCCAAGCGCGGCGAGAACAAGATCGGCACCACCGGCAAGGGCATCGGCCCGGCCTATGAAGACAAGGTTGCGCGCCGCGCGATCCGCATCGCGGACATGCTCAATGAAGAGCGTTTCGCCGAGAAGCTGCGCGAGAACCTGGAATACCACAACTTCGTGCTGACCGGCTACCTGGGCGCCGAAGCGATCGACTTCCAGCAGACCTTCGACGACGCCATGGCCCTGGTGCCGCGCCTGCGTCCGATGGTCGGCGACGTGTCGTCCGCCCTGTACGCTGCGCATAAGGCCGGCGGCAACCTGCTGTTCGAAGGCGCGCAAGGCTCGCTGCTCGACGTCGACCACGGCACCTACCCGTTCGTCACCTCGTCGAACTGCGTGGCCGGCAATGCCGCCGCCGGTTCGGGCGTCGGTCCGGGCATGCTGCACTACATCATGGGCATCACCAAGGCCTACACCACCCGCGTCGGTTCGGGTCCGTTCCCGTCGGAACTGCCGACCGATGCCGGCGTCGGCGAACACCTGTCGCGCGTGGGCCACGAGTTCGGCACCGTGACCGGCCGTGCCCGCCGCTGCGGCTGGTTCGACGCCGCCCTGCTGCGCCGCTCGGTGCAGATCAACGGCGTGTCGGGCATGTGCCTGACCAAGCTGGACGTGTTGGACGGCATCGAGTCGCTGAAGCTGTGCACCGGCTACAAGATCGACGGCCGTGAGGTCGACATCTTCCCGGTCGGCGCCGAGGAAGCCGCCGCCTGCGTGCCGGTGTACGAGGAAATGCCGGGCTGGACCGAAACCACCGTCGGCGCCAAGTCGATGGACGACCTGCCGGCCAACGCCCGCGCCTACATCAAGCGCATCGAAGAGCTGGTCGGCATTCCGGTCGACATGGTCTCGACCGGTCCGGACCGCGAAGAAACCATCGTGCTGCGTCACCCGTTCGCGGCCTGATCGCCGCAAGTCAAACGCCAAGCAACATAGCAACAGCCCGCGCCGCCCACCGGCCGCGCGGGCTTCAGCCATAGCAGAAGAAGGAAAACTGAACATGAATACCCCTGCATCGACCGACAAGGACCTGTGGGTCTCCTGGGACGACTACAACCGCCTGGTCGAGCGCCTGGCCCTGAAAGTGTATGAATCGAACTGGAAGTTCGACATGGTGCTGTGCCTGGCGCGCGGCGGCGTGCGTCCGGGCGACGTGATCTCGCGCATCTTCGACGTGCCGCTGGCGATCCTGTCGACCAGCTCGTACCGAGAAGAAGCCGGCACCAAGCAGGGCAACCTGGACATCGCCAAGTACATGACGATGACCAAGGGCCCGCTGGCCGGCCGCATCCTGCTGGTCGATGACCTGGCCGATTCCGGCGTCACCCTGCAGAAGGTGCGCGAGCACCTGCAGACCAACTACCCGGACGTCACCGAAGTGCGTTCGGCCGTGATCTGGGTGAAAGGTACCTCGGCGTTCAAGCCGGATTACCACATGGACGATTTGCCGCACAATCCGTGGATCCACCAGCCGTTCGAGGATTACGACGGCCTGCGTCCGCACCAGCTGTCGGCGTGGCTGAAGAAGTTCGAGCAGAAGTAATCGCACGCGGCACGCGGGCGATATGAGAAATCGGGGCCTGGCGCCCCGATTTTTTTTTGCCCGGACATCGCCGGATTCGTCAATTCAGCCGCCAGTCTGTTGTTGACTGTGTGAAATATAAATTAATTTAAATAAATTTCTTGTGAGCCCGGCGGGAACGCCCCAGAATAACAAGCGCTCCCAAGATCAACGAGCAGTCCGGCCTGGAGCGACCTGGATGGTCGCCACCGCCAGCCGCCGGCCCACCTGCGGGGACGTGCCTGCGCCCGTCCCCGCATTGCCGCCATCGCCCATTCCTGCGCCGGCTGATTCTCTTCACTAAAAAAATCAAATGGATTATTTTCGCTTCACCATCAAGGCGCGCCTGCATGCGGGCTTCGGCATCCTGCTCGCTTTCCTGCTCGCGGTGGCCGCGGTCGGCCTGCTCGAACTCCGGGCCGCCAACCAGGCGACCAAGCATATCGTCGACGTGAACCTGCAAAAGATCGAACTGCTCGAAGAGATGTCGAATTCGGTGCACATCGTGTCGCGCGTGCTGCGCACGATGGCCCTGGTGGCCGACAAGGATGAAGCGAAGCGCGAGGAACCCAAGGTGGTCAAGGCGCGCGAGGATTACGACCGCGCCTTTGCCCGGCTGAAGACGCTGCCGCTGGATGAGACGGGACAGGCGTTCGTGCGCGACCTCGAGCGCTCGCAACAGCAGGCCCGGCCGATGAACAACCGCTTCCGGGAAATGTCCGATAACGGCGATCCCGGCGCCGCCCATTACCTGCTCCAGCAGACGGCGCCTGCCACCGCCCAGTGGCAGGACCAGATCCACGAATTCCTGACGCTGCAAAAGAAAAAGAGCAAGGACGACGCCAGCGCCGCCCAGGCTGCCTATGAACAGGGCCTGTACCTGATGGCAGGGTTGAGCCTGTTCGCCATCGCCAGCGGCATCCTGTTCGCACTGTGGATCACGCGCTCGATCACCGCGCCGCTGGCCCAGGCCGTGGACGTCGCGCGCACCGTGGCGGCCGGCGACCTGAGCACCGCCATCCACGTGGATGCGCAGGACCGGACCGAAACCGGCGCCCTGCTGCGTGCGCTGGACGAGATGAATACCGGGCTGAACGGGATCGTGCTGCAGGTGCGCCAGGGGGCGCAGGCGCTGGCCGCCGGCGCCACCGAAATCGCCAACGGCAACACCGACCTGTCGGCACGCACCGAGCAGCAGGCCTCGGCGCTCGAGGAAACGGCTGCGTCGATGGAAGAGCTGACGGTCACGGTCAGGCACAATGCCGACCACACGAACGTGGCCAGCCAGCTGGCCGGCGATGCCGCCCGGACCGCCGTGCGCGGCGGCCAGGCGGTGGGGCAGGTGGTGGACGTGATGGCGCGCATCGAAGCCTCGTCCGCGCGCATCGAAGAGATCATCGACGTCATCGACGGCATCGCCTTCCAGACCAATATCCTGGCCCTGAACGCGGCGGTCGAGGCGGCGCGCGCCGGCGAGCAGGGCCGCGGCTTCGCGGTCGTGGCCAGCGAGGTGCGCACGCTGGCCCAGCGTTCGGCCACCGCCGCGCGCGAGATCAAGGCGCTGATCAACGGCTCGGCGGCCCAGGTGGCGGAAGGCGGCAGCTTGGCGCGCCAGGCCGGCGGCACCGTGCGCGAGATCGTCGACGGCATCGACAGGGTGTCCGGCATCGTCGCCGAGATCGCTAACGCCAGCCGCGAGCAGTCGACCGGCATCGAGCAGACCCACCAGGCGGTCAGCGAAATGGACCAGATCACCCAGCACAATGCCGCGCTGGTCGAGGAGGTGGCGGCGACCGCGGCATCCCTGCAGGACGAAGCGCTCGCGCTCGAACGCGTGGTCAGCCGCTTCCGGCTGCAGGGAGAAGGGCGAGCGGCCGGCCATGCGGCGGCGGCGCCCGGCGTGCGGGATGCGCGTGGCCATCGCCTGAGCTTGGCAGCCTGATGCCGGCTTCCTGCGCGGTGCACAGGGCGGTGGCGGAACTTGTCCGTACAACTTGTTACGGATCGTTTAAGATGCCGGCCTGGACCTGCGCCCTGCAGGGCCGCCATCGAATGTTGCCATGACCGAAAGCTTCTTCCAGACCTTCATCCTCCTGCTCCTCGTTACCGATCCCTTCGGTAACGTGCCCCTGTTCGTCACCGCCCTGAAGGACGTGCCGCCCGCGCGCCGCCCGCGCATCGTGGTGCGCGAATGCGCGATCGCCTTCGGGCTGCTGCTGGTGTTCATGTTCTTCGGACGCCACTTCCTGGACGCGCTGCACCTGACCGACATCTCGCTGCGCATCGGCGGCAGCGTGATCCTCCTGATCATCGCGATCCGCATGATCTTCCCGCATCCCGATGGCGTGCTGGGCAAGAGCGAGCACGGCGAACCCTTCATCGTGCCGCTGGCGATCCCGGCGCTGGCCGGCCCGTCGGCGCTGGCCACCGTGCTGCTGTTCACCTCGCGCACGACCGAGGAGGTGATGGTGCACGTGGCGGCGCTGGCGGCGGTGGGCGTGGTCTGGCTGGCCGTGTTCCTCGGCGCCGAGCGCCTGCAGAAGGTGCTGGGTGCGCAGGTGATGACGGCCTTCGAGCGCCTGATGGGCCTGATCCTGACCGCGATGTCGATCGAGATGCTGCTGGGCGGCGTGCGCGCGTTCGTGAAGACGCTCTGATCAAGCGACCAAGGCTGCGCTTGTGCAAACCGGTGGGCTGGGCAATACTGCGCGCCAGTCCACCACACGCTTGACCAACGAATGCGCCAACCGATGACTTCCAAGCTTTCCACGCTCGCCCTTGCCTTTGCCCTGGCATGCGGCGCCGCCGTTCCCGCCGTCCAGGCCGCCGCGCCTTCCAAAGCCGGCGCCGCGCCCAGGTCGCTGCAGAAGATCGACACCCTGGTCGGCGCCGGCAAGACCGCCGTCCCCGGTTCCAGCGTGACCGTGCACTACACCGGCTGGCTGTACGCGCCCAAGGCGCCCAAGCAGCATGGCGCCCGGTTCGACAGCTCGGCCGGCGGCCCGCCATTCGCGTTCCAGCTCGGCGCCGGCGCCGTGATCAAGGGCTGGGATGAGGGCCTGGCCGGCATGAAGGTGGGCGGCAAGCGCACGCTGGTCGTACCGGCGGCGCTGGGCTACGGCGCGCGCGGGGCGGGGCCGATTCCGCCGAATGCGAATCTGATTTTTGACGTCACTTTGCTGGATGTGAAGTAGGCAGCACGGTTGCGCTTCTCATACGACGGAAGCTTTACATGACCGGCTCTTCATCACTGCGCCACACATGCCCTGCCTGCCTGCGCGAGCAGGGCGTCAGCCTGAATCCGGTCTGGGTCGCTTCCAGGCAGCGCGTGGCGCCGGTCGCGCGGTTGCTGATCGTCATGCGCCGCGCCGGCGTGCGCAGGCTCCATTGCTGGTCCTTGGCGCTTGAACAGGCCATCATGTGCACGGTGGCCGCGCCGCGCGTCGGCAGGCTCGCCAGGCAGTTGCCGGGGCCGCCGGCCGCGGTGTGCAGCTTGTAGTAACCCGGGAGGTCACCGCGGGTGGCGATCCATTGCTGGCCGGGCGTGCGCGTGCAGGCCCGCATCGCGACCTGGTCGCCCTCGGCGGCCAGGCAGCGTCCGCGCAAATCGAGTCCATTCTGCAAATACGTGATGCGCGGCTGCGCCAGCGCAGGGCCGGCTATGGCGAACTCGAGGATGGCGAGGGCGAACAGGGCGGCTCGGCGGGGCATGTTGAGCTCCAGGACAGTGATAAGGAACACTAGCACAAGGACAATGACAAAGCCGGCACGGGAGGCATTCGCGTCAGGTGGTACTGCTTGCCCACTCTTGTACTGTCGAGAAATTTTACATTTCCGTCAACATTCAACGCCCTCATCACGCAAATTATTGATACCAAGAATGTTTTTCCATTGGCATGTTTTATGCATCAGGCATAAGCGCATGGACCAATAGCTGCACTCATGCCGATTATCGGCCGACGCCACCACCAGCAGTGGCCTTGCGAGGATTTTTTCCGTATGTAACGTATTGTTACGTCGAAAAATTTTACGGTTCCATTGTGAAACTAATAATGTACTACCATAAGTACATGATTTGAAATACGATTGGCTTGTTGGTATGTTTTATGCTTGTTGGGTGATATGTGTGCCAGCGCACAAAGTGCTGCCCATAAATACAACAAGGAATAAAACATGCTGAACCGGAAAACCCTCTACCAAAAGCTGTTCGGAACCGTCGTCGCCGCCACCACGCTGTTCGGCGCCGCGCAGGCACATGCCGCCGTCATCGGCGCCAACGGCGCGCTCACCCCGACGATCGTCGCGGGCGCCTTGCCGGATACCCCGGCCGCGCACGTGGACCCGAACCTGGCTTCGTCGCCGTTTTCCGGCGTCGTCAGCATCAACATCCGCTACGACGGCGAGTCCTACATCTGCTCGGGCGCGCTGGTGGGCAAGCGCCAGGTGGTATCGGCCGGCCACTGCGTCGATACCGACGGCAACGGCTCCCTGGTCGACATCAACAAGGCCGGCAACGACGTACGCGTGATCTTCAACAGCGCCGGCACCAACACCGCGCTGATCAGCGCTACCCAGGTGTCGATGAACCCGGACTACAAGGGCTTCGGCAACTGCCCGGAAGGCGTCGATTCGTTCTGCGTCAACGATGACGTGGCGGTCATCACCCTGGGCCAGGACGCGCCGGACAGCGCCAGGATCTACAAGGTGTCGACCGTGCCCCTGGGCACCGGCAGCCACATCATCATGGCCGGCTACGGCACCGCGGGCGACGGCACCAACGGCTACACCATCAGCCCGAGCTTCTACACCAAGCGCACCGGCGAGAACTACGTCGACTTCTTCGACCTGGACGACGAACAGGGCCTGGAAGGCGGCAACAACGAGGTCTACTACGCCGACTTCGACGGCGCCGGCAAGGACCTGTTCTGCACCGAACTGGCGATCTGCACCCCGATGCTGGCCAACGACCGCGAATCGAGCATCGGCGGCGGCGACTCGGGCGGCCCGTCCTTCATCATGCAGGACGGCGAACTGATGCTGGTGGCGAACAACACCTTCAGCGGCATCTGGAGCGACGACGACATCGACGGCACCTTCGGCACCTACTTCGGCGGCATCGTGCTGGCCAGCTATACCGACTACCTGCGCGACGCCACCGGCGGCAACATCGCCTTCGTACCGGAACCGGGCAGCCTGGCGCTGCTGGCGCTGGGCGGCGCGATGCTGGGCGGGCTGCGTCGCCGCCGCAAGCAGTAATCGGCATGGCATGCCGGCCGGGCGGCCGGCGTCGTGAAACGGCCCTGCGCGCGCAGGGCCGTTTCTTTTTGCGCTTACATCTTCACACCGCGCCACGCCCCCTGGCTGGCGCGTGCTGCGCCATCAGCTCGGCGATCCAGTCGATGAACACACGCAGCTTCTTGCTGGGGTGGCGGTTCGGCGGATACGCCACGTACATCGGCATCGGGTCGAACTCCCAGCCGCCGAACAGCGGCACCAGGCCACCGCGCGCCACATGCGGTTTCGACATGTAGTCCGGCAACCAGATCACGCCCATGCCGGCCAGGCCGGCGGCGAGATAGGCGTTGCCGTCGTCGATGGTGAGCACCGGGCGGCCCTGCACGACGATGTCCTCGCCGTCGCGGCGCATCGCGTACGGCAGGGTCCTGCCGGTGCGCGCCCATTTGTAGCCGACGATCCGGTGGTGCGAATCTTCCAGCTCGCGCGGGTGCATGGGCATGCCGGCGCGCGCCAGGTAGGCCGGCGCCGCGTGCACGCCGAGCCGCAGGTCGCCCACGTGGCGCGCGATCAGCGACTGGTCGGTCAGTTCGCCGCCGCGCACGACGCAGTCCACGTTGTCGTCGATCAGGTCGACCTTGCGGTCGCTGGCGCCCAGGTCGAACTGGATGTCGGGATACCTGGCGTGGAAGGCGGGCAGGGCCGGCACCAGCAGCAAGGTCGCCAGCGGACTGGGCACGTCCACGCGCAACTGCCCGCGCGGCAGGGCGGCCGCGCCGGGCAGGCTGCTCTCGGCATCGTCCAGGTCGGCCAGCAGCCGTAGCACGCGCTCGTAGTAGGCGGCGCCATCCTCGGTGACGTTGACCCGGCGCGTGGTGCGATTGAGCAGGCGGACGCGCAGCCGTGCTTCCAGCTGCTGCACCAGTTGCGTCACGCTGGTCCGGCTGATGTGCAGCGTGTGCGCCGCCCTGGTAAAGCTGCCGGTCTCCACCACCCTGGCAAACGCCTGCATTGCATCGAAACGATCCATTCAAGTCCTTCAAGGCAGCGATTGTTTGGATTATACAAACAGTTCTGGCCAGATTTGCCTGTTTATTGCGGTTGTCTGCATGCGTAAAGTATCTCCACTAGTTGAACGGCCAGTCGGCCCTGAAGGAGATATTGATGACAAAACGTGACGTAGTGTTTCCGCCGGGCCGGCAGGCCCTGTACGAGAAGAACCGCTATTCGCCGGCGGTGCGCGCCAACGGCTTGCTGTTCGTGTCCGGGCAGGTCGGCAGCCGCCCCGACGGCTCGCCCGAGCCCGGCCTGCAGGCCCAGGTGCGGCTGGCATTCGACAACTTGAACGCGATCCTGGCCGCGGCCGGCTGCAGCTTCGACGATGTCGTGGACGTGACCCTCTTCCTGGTCGATCCCGGCGCCATTTTCGACACGGTCTGGCCGGTGGTGCAGGAATACTGGGGCGAGGCGCCGCACCCGGCGCTGACCGGCGTCGGCGTGACCTGGCTGTACGGCTTCCAGTTCGAAATCAAGGTGGTCGCCAGGCTGCCGGAAAGCGGCGCCGCGTGATCCGATTGCCCCTTGTACAATGGCGCGCCCTCGTGAATACTGCGGGCCTCGTACAATGTTCTCGATTGGAGCCCCCATGAAATCCACGCTTTCCGCCTGCGCCCTCGGTCTCGCGCTTACCCTGGCGCTGGCCGGCTGCGACCGCGCCAAGACGCCGGCCCAGGACGCGCCGGCCGCCGTCGCCGACACCTCGCCGCAGGAATTCAAGAAGATCGACACGGTGGAAGGCACTGGCCAGGTCGCCACCGCCGGCAAGATGATCTCGGTCCACTACAGCGGCTGGCTGTTCGCGCCGAACGCGCCGCAGCAGCACGGCGCCCAGTTCGACAGCTCGGTCGGCCGCGCGCCGTTCACGTTCCGGCTCGGCGCCGGCAACGTGATCCAGGGCTGGGACCAGGGCGTGGAAGGCATGAAGGTGGGCGGCAAGCGCACGCTGATCATTCCGGCCGCGCTGGGTTACGGCGCCGATGGCGCGGGTCCGATTCCGCCGAATGCCAACCTGATCTTCGACGTCGAACTGCTCGACGTGCAGTAAGCCCGCATCGTCGTCCCCGCGCAGGCGGGAATCGTGCCATTGGCGCCATTTCCCCAGGCTGGCATGCGGCCGCACGGGCCGCAGTGGTGTAATCTGACGGATGGTTCCCCGGGCAGCAGGCTGTGCCCGACCATCCGGAGTCATCATGAAGCATCTCGCCTTCACCTGCGCCCTGGCGCTCGCCTGTACGCTGGCCGGCTGCGACCGTCCCAAGACCCCTGCGGCAGCGCCCGATTCCTCCGCACCAGCACCCGCGGCGCCCGCGCTTGCTTTCCAGAAGATCGACAACGTGGTCGGCACCGGCGCCGAAGCCACCGACGGCGCCATCATCACCGTCCACTACACCGGCTGGCTGTATGCGCCCGACGCGCCGGGGCAGCGCGGCGCCCGGTTCGATTCCTCGGTCGGGCGCGAACCCTTTGTCTACAACCTGGGCGCCGACCTGGTCATCAAGGGCTGGAACAATGGGCTGAAGGGCATGAAGGTGGGCGGCAAGCGTACCCTGATCATCCCCGCGAGCATGGGGTACGGCGAGAAGGGTTCGGGGACGATTCCGCCGAATGCGGACCTGATCTTCGACGTCGAGCTGATGGATGTGCAGTGAACGGTGCGCCGTTGCCGGCGCGTGTCGGCGTGCGCGCGCCTGGACGAATCGATCCCGGCCGGGCACGACCGGCCGGATCCGGGCGCGGACGGACACAGCGACCTCGCCGCACGTCGAGCGGCACTATCCGTCCAGCGGCCCTGCTTACTTGCCCAGCATCGACACCACGTTGTCCGCCCCCGGCGCCCCGAAAGCCTGCTGCTTGAGGATGTGCAGCTGGTCGCGCACCTGCGCCGCCTTTTCGAATTCCAGGTTCTTGGCGTGGTCGACCATGAGCTTTTCGAGGCGCTTGATCTCCTTGCTGATCTGCTTCTCGCTCATCGACTCGATCTTCGCCGTTTCCTTGGCCTCGTCCATCTGCTCCCGGGCCTGCTTCGGATCGTAGACGCCGTCGATCATTTCCTTGATCTTCTTGACCACGCCCTTCGGCACGATGCCGTTGGCTTCGTTGAAGGCGATCTGCTTGGCGCGGCGGCGTTCGGTTTCGTCGATCGCGCGCTTCATCGAATCGGTCATCTGGTCGGCGTACAGGATCGCCACGCCGTTCAGGTTGCGGGCCGCGCGGCCGATGGTCTGGATCAGCGAGCGTTCGGAACGCAGGAAGCCTTCCTTGTCGGCGTCCAGCACCGCCACCAGCGACACTTCCGGCAAGTCCAGGCCCTCGCGCAGCAGGTTGATGCCGACCAGGACGTCGAAGGTGCCCAGGCGCAGGTCGCGCAGGATCTCGACGCGTTCCACGGTGTCGATGTCGCTGTGCAGGTAGCGCACCTTGATGCCGTGATCGCCAAGGTACTCGGTCAGCTGCTCGGCCATGCGCTTGGTCAGCGTGGTCACCAGTACCCGCTCGTCCTTGGCGATACGCAGATTGATCTCGCCCATCAGGTCGTCGACCTGCGAGCGGGCCGGGCGCACGATGATCTGCGGGTCGACCAGGCCGGTCGGGCGCACCACCTGCTCGACCACGTTGTCGGCGTGCGCCTTCTCGTACTCGGCCGGGGTGGCCGAGACGAACACGCACTGGCGCATCTTGTTCTCGAATTCCTCGAATTTCAGTGGCCGGTTGTCGAGCGCCGACGGCAGGCGGAAGCCGTAGTCGACCAGGTTCACCTTGCGCGAGCGGTCGCCGTTGTACATCGCGTTGAGCTGGCCGATCATCACGTGCGACTCGTCCATGAACATCAGCGCGTCCTTCGGCAGGTAGTCGATCAGCGTCGGCGGCGGTTCGCCCGGCATCGAGCCGGACAGGTGGCGCGAGTAGTTCTCGATGCCCTTGGTGAAGCCGACTTCGGCCAGCATCTCGAGGTCGAAGCGGGTGCGCTGCTCGAGGCGCTGCTCTTCCAGCAGCTTGCCCTGTTCGCGGAACTGTTCCAGGCGGTCGCGCAGCTCGGCCTTGATCGAGTCCACGGCTTTCAGCACGGTGGCGCGGCCGGTGACGTAGTGCGAGCCCGGGTACACGGTGAAGCGCGGGATCTTCTGGCGTACGCGGCCGGTCAGCGGGTCGAACAGCTGCAGCGATTCGATCTCGTCGTCGAACATCTCGACGCGGATCGCCAGTTCCGCGTGCTCGGCCGGGAAGATGTCGATGGTGTCGCCGCGCACGCGGAAGCTGCCGCGCGAGAAGTCCATCTCGTTGCGGGTGTACTGCATCTGGATCAGGCGCGCGATGACGTCGCGCTGCGCCACCTTGTCGCCGGCGCGCAGGGTCAGGACCATCTTGTGGTACTCGTTCGGATTACCGATACCGTAGATGGCCGAGACGGTGGCGACGATGACCACGTCGCGCCGTTCCATCAGCGACTTGGTGCACGACAGGCGCATCTGCTCGATGTGCTCGTTGATCGACGAGTCCTTTTCGATGAACAGATCGCGCTGCGGCACGTAGGCTTCCGGCTGGTAGTAATCGTAGTACGAGACGAAGTACTCGACTGCGTTCTGCGGGAAGAATTCGCGGAATTCCGAATACAGCTGGGCCGCCAGGGTCTTGTTCGGCGCGAATACGATCGCCGGCCGCCCGGCGCGCGCGATCACGTTGGCCATCGTGTAGGTCTTGCCGGAGCCGGTCACGCCGAGCAGCGTCTGGTACATCAGGCCGTCGTCGATGCCTTCGACCAGGCCGTCGATCGCGGTCGGCTGGTCGCCGGCGGGCGGGAAGGGCTGGTGCAGCTTGAACGGGGAATCCGGGAACGTGATGACGGTAGGGGCCGGAGAATTTGCGACCGATAAATCTGCCATGAGATCAGACCTTTGCTAGAATGAGAATCCGCCTGCGGCCTGGCACTTGCTAACACATTGCAAGGCCGCTGTCTATACAACTGCTGCGAACCCAGCCGACAAACCAAGTTTATCACGATGAATTCCACAGCTCCTGCCAGCATCTTCGGCGCCATCGCCATGGCCCCGCGCGACCCCATCCTCGGTATCACCGAAGCCTTCAATGCAGATACCAACACCGCCAAGATCAACCTGGGCGTCGGCGTCTACTATGACGACAATGGTAAGGTGCCGCTGCTGGAATGCGTACGCAAAGCGGAGTCGGTATTGATGGAACAGCCGACGCCACGCACCTACCTGCCGATCGAGGGCCTGGGCGCGTATGACAAGGCTGTGCAAGAACTCGTATTTGGTGCCGACAGCCCGGTAATTCAAGAGAAGCGTGCGATCACCGTGCAAGCCCTGGGCGGCACCGGCGCGCTGAAGATCGGCGCCGACTTCCTCAAGCGCTTCGCGCCGGGCTCGGATGTTTACATCAGCGACCCGAGCTGGGAAAACCACCGCGCGCTGTTCGAAAGCGCCGGCTTCACGGTCAACAACTACGCCTACTACGACCCGGCCACCCGCGGCGTCAAATTCGAAGGCATGCTGGCCGACCTGAAGGCGATGCCGGAAGGCGCCATCGTTGTGCTGCACGCCTGCTGCCACAACCCGACCGGCGCCGACCTGGATGCCGACCAGTGGGGCCAGGTGATCCAGGCCGTCACCGAAGGTGGCCTGATCCCGTTCCTGGACATGGCTTACCAGGGCTTCGGCGCGGGCATCGCGGAAGATGGCGCCGTGGTGCGCCGCTTCGTCGACGCCGGCGGCCCGCTGCTGGTATCGAACTCGTTCTCGAAGTCGTTCTCGCTGTACGGCGAGCGCGTGGGCGCGCTGTCGGTGGTCGGTTCGAGCTTTGATGAAGCGGCCCGCCTGCTGTCGCAGCTCAAGCGCATCGTGCGCACCAACTACTCGAACCCGCCGACCCATGGCGGCAAGGTGGTCGCCACCGTGCTGTCGACCCCGGAACTGCGCCAGATGTGGGAAGACGAGCTGGCCGGCATGCGCGTGCGCATCAAGGAAATGCGCGACGAGCTGGTCAAGAAGCTGGCCGAAAAGGCGCCGAACAGCGACTTCGACTTCGTGCGCAAGCAGGTCGGCATGTTCTCGTACTCGGGCCTGACCCGCGAGCAGGTCGGCGCGCTGCGCGAGGAATCGATCTACGCCGTCGACACCGGCCGCATCTGCGTGGCGGCGCTGAATTCGAAGAACATCGATCGCGTCGTTGACGCCATCGCAAAAGTTCTCTAAAATCTTGGCTCTTCCGATTCGGCGCACGTTGAACCGGAAGACGATTCCCTGATAGCTCAGTCGGTAGAGCGACGGACTGTTAATCCGCAGGTCCCTGGTTCGAGTCCAGGTCGGGGAGCCAGAATTCCTGCCTCATATGCGTCTTTTCTGTATGAGGCAATGCACGGCAGGTAAGTTAGTCTGTGCAAGCAGTCGCAAGACTGCTACAATAGCAACATCAATTCCCTGATAGCTCAGTCGGTAGAGCGACGGACTGTTAATCCGCAGGTCCCTGGTTCGAGTCCAGGTCGGGGAGCCAGAATACGAGAAGGCCCCGCGAGAAATCGCGGGGCCTTTTTCATTTTGTGCGCCGTTTGCCGCAACGGCTTGCCGAATCACCGGCGGCAGCGACGCCGTGGGCAATCAGCAAGGCGAGGGCGGCGATGCGGACACGCATGGAAATTCTCCGGAGGGTCGTGGCTGGACGATGCATTCTAACGGCCTTCTCATCCATGCAATACAAAAAGCCATCCGGGCAGGTGCGCGGATGGCTTTGCGTGATGCAGGGTGGCCGCGCTATCAAGGCGCCAAGCGCCAATCACCCGGTCATGCATCATTTCCTGCCAGCTTATTTTTTACCAGAGACTGGCCTGACCTTGCCCGCCGCTTCCAGCGCCCGCCGGCGCGCCGTCTCCACATCATCGGCAGTCGCCAGCGCCACGCCCATCCTGCGCCGCGCGAACGATTCCGGCTTGCCGAACAGGCGGATATCGCTGTTCGGCACCTGCAAGGCATCGAACACGCCCTCGAAGGCAATGCCCGTTTCCTCCAGCTCGCCATAGATCACCGCCGACGCACCCGGCGCACGCAGCGCCGCATTCACCGGCAGGCCGAGGATCGCCTTGGCGTGCAGCTCGAATTCGCTCTGCACCTGCGTCGCCATGGTCACCATGCCGGTATCGTGCGGGCGCGGGCTGACTTCCGAGAACCACACCATGTCGCCCTTCACGAACAGCTCGACGCCGAACACGCCGCGCCCGCCCAGGTTGGCCGTGACCTTTTCCGCAATCTCCTTCGCGCGCGCCAGGGCCAGCGCGTTCATCGGCTGCGGCTGCCAGGATTCGACGTAGTCGCCGTGCACCTGCTTGTGGCCGATCGGTTCGCAGAACACGGTCTCGATCTCGCCGCCGGCGCCATTGGCGCGCACGGTCAGCAGCGTGATCTCGTAGTCGAAATCGATGAAGCCTTCGACGATCACGCGGCCGGCATCGACGCGGCCGCCGGCGGCGGCATGGTTCCAGGCGTTCTCGACGTCTTCCATGCTGTCCAGCTTGGACTGGCCCTTGCCCGACGAGGACATCACCGGCTTGACCACGCACGGGAAGCCGATCTCGGCGCAGGCCGCCTTCAGCTCGTCCAGGCTGCTGGCGAAGCGGTAAGGCGAGGTCGCCAGGCCGAGTTCCTCGCCGGCCAGGCGGCGGATGCCTTCGCGGTTCATGGTCAAGAGGGCGGCACGCGCGGTCGGGATGCAGGTGATCGTGCCCGCCTCTTCCAGCTCGGCCAGTTTGGCGGTGGCGATCGCTTCGATCTCCGGCACCACCAGGTCCGGCTGCTCGCGCGCGATCAGGGCGACCAGCGCATCGGCGTCGGTCATGTCGATCACGTGGGCACGGTGCGCAACCTGGTGGCCGGGTGCGTTCGGGTAGCGGTCGACTGCGATCACCTCGACGCCGAGGCGCTGCAGCGAAATGATGACTTCCTTGCCGAGTTCACCGGAGCCGAGCAGCATGACCTTGGTGGCGGAAGGGGAGAGCGGTGTGCCGAGGGTGCGGGGTGTGTTCATGAAAAACGAAGGGTGGGATGGGAAAGTCGCGACTATAACAAACCAGGAGATAGGGCGTCGTTCCCGGCATTGCCGGAAACGACGCCCCGCCTTCGCGGGGGGGCGACGGAAATGACGCGGGACGACAGCCCCTTCCGTTTTCCAGCAAATAAAACTTGCCGATTTGCTTAGAGCGGTTATAATGCGAGCCTCAATTCCCTGATAGCTCAGTCGGTAGAGCGACGGACTGTTAATCCGCAGGTCCCTGGTTCGAGTCCAGGTCGGGGAGCCAGAACACAAGCAGTACCGGAAAGCCCGCTCATCGAAGCGGGCTTTTTTGTTTCCGGGTCCATATCCGGACCGCTCATGGTCCGATGATGGTCCGGAACTGATCCACCACCTGCCGTGCCCGATCGTTCCACTGTTCCTTCCTGAAGCGAGTGTCCGATGCCGTCTGCCATGTCTTCCCTCTCCACCCGCGACGCCGCCCGCATCGCCCGCCACGCGGCGTACGCCGATGAGCAACGCTGGCTGCACCCGGTCCAGCAAGCCCTGATCCACCGGCGCGGCTGGCTGCGCATGCTGGCGCCGCAGGCGCTCGGCGGCGCCGAGCTGGCGCTGCCCGACGTGGTGCGGCTGGAAGAGGCGATCGCCCGGGTCGACGGCAGCATGGGCTGGACCGTGACGCTGTGCGCCGGCGCCGGCTGGTTCGCCGGCTTCTTACCGCCTGGCCTGGCGCGCGAGGTGCTGGGCACGCGCCGCGTGTGCCTGGCCGGCAGTGGCGCCCCGACCGGCTTCGCGGACCGCGAAGGCGACGGCTGGCGCATCGACGGCACCTGGGATTACGCCAGCGGCGCGCCGATGGCCACCCACTTCACCTTCAACGCCATCCTGCGCGAACACGGCCAGCCGCTGCTGGACGCGGGCGGACAGCCGCGCATCCAGGCCTTCGTGGTGCCGCGCGCGCTGGTCACGACGCTGCCGACCTGGCGCAGCATGGGCTTGCGCGCCACCGCTTCGGACAGCTACCGCATCGAGGGGCGCTGGATCGGCGCGCAGCACGGTTTCGAGATCTATCCCGCTCGGGCGCGCGAGCAGGGGCCCTTGTACCGCTTTCCCTTCCTCGCCTTTGCCTTCGTCACGCTGGCCGCCAACGTGGCGGGGATGGCGGCCCACTTCGTCGCGCTGGCGCTGGAAGCGATCGGACGACGCCGCGACCGCTTCAACGGCGGCGGTCCGCTGATCGAAACGCCGGCGGTGCGCAATCAGGTCGATGCCGTGCAGGCCGGACTGCAGGACGTGCGCGCGCGCTTCCATGCGGAGCTGGATGGCGCCTGGGCCCGCGTGCTGGCCGAAGGCCGCGTCGACGATGCCCAGGCGGCCCGCCTGCAGGCGCTGTCGATGGCATGGGTGAATGCCGGGCGCCATGCGGTGGACACGCTGACCCCGTATTGTGGCCTGCATGCCGTGCGCGAGGACAGTGAGCTGAACCGCGTGTGGCGCGACTTCCACACGGCGTCGCAACATGCGCTCCTGATGCCGCACGCCGCATCCTGAAATCCACCAAACCCCGTTACGTTTTTCGCCATCCCGCTCCGATCTGGTCCAGCCACATTACACTGGTTCGACCAATACTTACAAAAGAGGAGACAGGAAATGAACAGGAAATCGAGGAATTCGGTCCGCTTGGACGGCGCAATCCTGGCGCGCAGGACGGGCGTCGGCATGGTGGCGGCGGCGCTGCTGCTGCAAGGCTGCGGCGGCGAAGTTGCAGGCGGCGCGGGTGGCGCAAGCGTGGCAGGGGGCTCGGTCACCCTGGCGCAGACCTCCAGCGCCGCGGCGCAGGCCAGGGGCCCCAGCGCATTCAGCCCGTCCGTGCCGGCGACGCCCGCGCCTTCCGAGCCGCAGCTCACGGCGGTCGGCGGCTGGGCATCGCAGGGCGAAGGCACCACCGGCGGGGCGCAAGCGCCGGCCAGCAACATCTACGTGGTGCGCAACTATGCCGAACTGAAGGCCGCGCTGGCCAACGTCAACAGCCCGACCTATGCGTCCAGCCCGACCGCGGCCAAGTCGGAGCCGAAGATGATCTACATCGCCGGCACCATCTACGGCACGGATATCGGCAACGGCAAGTTCGCCGACGAAGCCTATTACAAGTCGCTCAACGCCACCGCCGCCAAGTGGGACTGGAACCTCTACCTGCAAAGCCTGGACACCGCCTTCATGGCCGCCCTGAACGCCAGGGTCGCGCAGGGCGATGCCGAAGCGATCGCGCTCAAGGCCCGCATCCAGGCGCTGAGTTCCGCGCGCTCCACGCTGCGCAACATCCAGAAGGAGCAGATCCAGTTCATCGTCCCCTCCAATACCACGATCCTGGGCGTGGGCAGCAACGCCAAGCTGGTCGACGGCTACTTCTCGATCAACGCCACCAAGAACATCATCATCCGCAACCTCGAGCTGGAAGCGCCGCTGGACCTGACCGCGGACTGGAACGGCAAGGAGTGGAATGCGCGCTACAAGGCGATCTCGGTGGTGACCGGCCGCCAGCTGTGGATCGACCACTGCACGCTCAGCGACGGCAAGCATTTCGACGCCGACGAAATCGTGACCATCAACGGCGTCACCAGCAAGGTGCAGCGCCACGACGGCCTGATCGACGTCGAGGACAGCTCGGACTACATCACGATCTCGTACACGGTCTTCAAGAACCACGACAAGACCAACATGATCGGCGGTTCGGGCGACCAGAACGGCGTCAAGGAACGCGACTACAACCGTTTCACCTTCAGCAACAACATCTGGGAAAACACGACCCAGCGTGCGCCGCGCGCCCGCTTCGGCCGCATCCACGTCCTCAACAACTACTACAAGGGCGACACCGCGGCCAAGGATTACGCGCTCAGCTATTACCTCGGCATGGGCGCCGAATCGAAGATCCTGTCCGAGGCCAACGCCTTCGAGATCAAGGGCCCGAACGCGAATGCGTCGAAGGTGGTGTCGAACCTGAACGGCTACCAGTTCAAGGACGTCGGCTCGTGGATCAACGGCGTGGCGGCATCGAGCGAACTGCAGGCGCGCGCCAAGGCCGCGCTCGAAGCCAATTGGAACAACATCGTCGCCGCCGCCGCGTCGAGCGGCTTCACGGTGGGGCCGTACACCGATGAACTGGGCTGGACGCCGACCTACAGCTACACGCGCGGCGCCTCCTTCGACGCGGTCAAGAACCACAACCTGGCCTACGCCGGCGCCGGCAAGCTGGCGATCGACGCCAACCTCAATGCCAGCGCCAAGCGTCACTTCCTCAGCGATGCCCAGGCCCCCGGCTACACGATCGGCAAGGCGCTGGCCGGCGTTGATGGCTGGGCGCCGCATGCGATCCAGGGCGGCCACGTCGACACGAGCAAGATCACGCCGGACTTCACGGTGGCGCCGGACGGCAGCGGCAATTTCACGACCATCCAGGCGGCGCTGAACGCGGCCTCGGTGCGCGCCGGCGAGCGCGTCAACATCCGCGTCAAGCCGGGCGTCTACCAGGAGCTGCTGGTGGTGTCGAACACCGCGACGCCGGTGACGCTCTACAGCACGGAAGCGGATGCGTCCAAGGTGGTCGTGACCAGCCCGCTGTACCAGAACAGCCCGGGCGCCAGCTACAACGCGCTGGTCAACGCCGCCACCTATGCCGGCAACAGCGACGCCACCACCCTGTTCAACGCCTGCGCGCGCAAGACCACGGCAATCGGCAAGGAATGCTCGACCGCGATCCGGGTGCGCAACAACGGCTTCCAGGCGGTCAACATGACCTTCCAGAACACCGACGCCGGCAACGGCCAGGCGCTGGCGGTCATGATCGACAAGGCGGACCGGGTCGTGTTCGACAAAACGCGCCTGTTCAGCAAGCAGGACACGCTGTACCTGTCCAACAGCGGCAAGCGCAGCTACTTCAGCGGCGGCGAAATCGTCGGCGACGTCGATTTCATCTTCGGGCCCGGCGTGGGCGTGTTCGAGGGCGTGACGGTGCGCTACACCGGCGTGCGCAAGCCGTCGGGCGGCTACATCGCGGCGCCGTCGACGCTGGCTTCGCAGGCGTACGGCTTCGTGTTCGACAACTGCGCCTTCCTGGCCGATGCGCTGACGGTGAAGAACTCGGTGTTCCTGGCGCGCCAGTGGGATGACGGCGTCGGCGCCGCCGGCAAGATGATCGTGCGGAACTCGGTGCTGGGCGACCACCTGGCGTTCACCAACGGGCCGTGGAATCCGGTCACCATCGGCGGGGCGCAGACGATGTATGGCAGCAATGGTGAGCTGTATCTGGCGGAGTACAACAACTGGCAGGTGGGGCAGTGATCGTGCCGCGATCGCGCAGTTGAACGCGGCTTTCTCGGCGTCCCGGGCACGGCTTGCATCTTGCACTGGCTAAATTGGCATTGAGCCGCTATAATTCGGGCTCAATTCCCTGATAGCTCAGTCGGTAGAGCGACGGACTGTTAATCCGCAGGTCCCTGGTTCGAGTCCAGGTCGGGGAGCCAGAATTTGAGCAGCAGTCGACAAGCCCGCTTCGCAAGAAGCGGGCTTTTTCGTTTTTGGCATAGTGGATTTGCCAAAACCGTCACCCACATGAAGAATATTCATATATTTATGAAAATATATGAATATTCGTCTTCGCGTTCGCTTTCTATAATGCCTGACTCGTACCCGCAGCATCGATAGAGGAACCGAAGCCATGCCCCTGCCCCTGAACCCACCTTTCCGCGCCGACCACGTCGGCAGCTTCCTGCGTCCCGCCGAGCTGATCGACGCGCGCACCCGCCACGCCAAAGGGGAGATCGGCGACGGCCAGCTGCGCGAGCTTGAGGACCGCGCGATCGCCGACATCGTCAGGTTCCAGCAGGACCTCGGCCTGAAAAGCATCACCGACGGTGAATTCCGCCGCACCTACTTTCACGTGGACTTCCTGCGTAAACTCGGCGGCGTCGCCAGTGGCGAACCGGTCGCGGTGCAGCGCGCCGACGGCAAGCTGGACCTGGCGCCGCCGGTCATCACGGTGGTCGACAAGGTGCGCCACGTGGTGGACATCCAGCGCGCCGACTTCGACTATTTGCAGGGCCGGCTGGCGCCTGGCAGCATCGGCAAGGTGACGATCCCGTCGCCGACGATGCTGCACTTCCGCGGTGGCCGCGCCGGCGTCAGCGCGAAACACTATCCGGACCTGGAAGAGTTCTACGACGACGTCGCCCGCGCCTATGGCGAGGAACTGAAGTCGCTGGCGGCCGCCGGCTGCCGTTACGTGCAGCTCGACGACACCAACCTGGCCTACCTGTGCGACGCCAACATGCGCGCGCAGGCCAGCGGGCGCGGCGACGATCCGAACGAACTGCCGCACCGCTACGCCCGCTTCATCAACAAGCTGGTGGCGCACAAGCCGGAAGGCATGGTGCTGGCCATCCACCTGTGCCGCGGCAATTTCAAGAGCACGCACGCGGCCAGCGGCGGCTACGAGCCGGTGGCCGAAGCGCTGCTGTCCGAAATGAACGTGGATGCCTATTTCCTTGAATACGACGACGAACGCAGCGGCGACTTCCGTCCCTTGCGCTTCCTGCCGAAGGGAAAGCTGGCGGTACTGGGCCTGGTGAGCACCAAGTTCGGGCAGATGGAATCGAAGGACGACCTCAAGCGCCGCATCGACGAAGCCGCCCGCTACGCGCCGATCGAGCAGCTGGCGCTGTCGCCGCAATGCGGTTTCGCCAGCACGGTGCACGGCAACGACATCGCGCTCGCGGCCCAGCGCGACAAGCTGCGCCTGGTGGTCGAGACGGCGCGCGAAGTATGGGGCGACAGCTGAGGGGCGACGCCCGGGTTTTGGCGCGCCGCCAGCAAAGCGGCGCCAGGCTTTCTATAATCGATGCTTTGCCCACAGGGTAAAGCATGGAACAGCCAGTCAATACAGCCGCCGCCGGGCAGGCCGCCCGCCCTGAATCCAAATCTCCGCACGCCGCGCCGGACGGTCCGCCGGGCGGCCTGAAGGACAGCCGGCAGGACGGTCTTCAGGATGGGCAACAGGATGGCTTACCCCCGGGCCAGCGCGGCTGGGCGATCCTGGCGCTGGCCCTCGGCGTCGGCATGTCCTCGCTCGATACCGCCATCGCCAACACCGCGCTGCCGGCGATGGCGGCGCAACTGAACGCGCTGCCGGCCGACTCGGTCTGGATCGTCAACGCCTACCAGTTGGCGATGGTGGCCACGCTGCTGCCGCTGGCGGCGCTGTCCGAGAACATCGGCTACCGCCGCCTGTACGTCGGCGGCATGGTGCTGTTCACCGCGGCCTCGCTGGCGTGCGCGCTGGCCTGGTCGCTGCCGGCGCTGATCGTCGCGCGCCTGTTCCAGGGCCTGGGCGCCAGCGCCATCATGAGCGTGAACACGGCGCTGCTGCGTGTGATCTATCCGTCGCGCCTGCACGGGCGCGGCTTCGGCAACAACGCGCTGGTGGTGGCGATCGGCTTCGCGCTCGGGCCGAGCCTGGCCTCGCTGATCCTGGCCGCGGCGTCGTGGGAGTGGCTGTTCGGAATCAACGTCATTCCCGGCATCGTCGCCTTCTTCCTGGCGCGCACATCGCTGCCCGAGACGCGGCGCGCCGGGCACCGCTTCGACAGCGTCGCCGGCCTGTACAACGTGGCCGCCTTCGCCATGGCCGTGCTGGCGCTGGGCGACGCCGCGCACCGGGTCGGCATGCGCACGCTGCTGCCGGAAATGATCCTGGCGCTGCTGTTCTTCCTGTTGCTGCTGCACCGCCAGCGCAACCATCCGGCGCCGCTGCTGCCGGTCGACCTGCTGCGCCGCCCGATGTTCGCGCTGTCCACCGTCACCGCGGTCTGCACCTTCGCCGCCCAGGCGCTGGCCTTCGTGGCGCTGCCGTTCTATTTCGAGAGCGCGCTGGGCCGCTCGCCGATCGAGACCGGCTTCCTGCTGACGCCGTGGCCTGTGATGGTGGGCGTGATGGCGCCGATCGCGGGGCGCCTGAGCGACCGTTATTCGCCGGGGGCGCTGGGCGGCATCGGCCTGTTGATCCTGGCGGCCGGGCTGGTGGCGCTGCTGCGCCTGCCGGTATCGCCGTCCAGCGTCGACATCGGCTGGCGCATGGCGCTGTGCGGCATGGGCTTCGGCTTCTTCCAGGCGCCGAACATCAAGGCGATCATGGGCAGCGCGCCGGCCGCGCGCAGCGGCAGCGCCAGCGGCATCGTCGCCACCGCCCGCCTCACGGGGCAGGCGACCGGGGCGGCGCTGGTGGCGTTCTGCCTGACCATCTCCACGCTGCGCGGCAGCTGGTATGCGATCGGGCTGGCCGCGGCCTTTGCCTTCGTGGCCAGCGTGGCCAGTTTCTCGCGCATGGCGGTGGGGGCCAGGGCGGTATGAGCGGCGGGGGCGGCGGCGCGGGCGGTCGTGTTTAGCATGCCTCCACGTCTTTAAACCGTGGCGCCCGCCTCGATATACCGAGGATGGCGCGCCACCTGTACATTCCAGAATTGCATGATGCTCCCGTCACCGAGGCCGTGTGCCCGCTGTGCGGACGCCCGCTCGGCACGATCAACATCGACCGCCACCACCTGATCCCGAAGTCGCTCAAGGGCCGGGAGCAATTTCCGATCCATAAGATCTGCCATCGCAAGATTCATGCGACGTTTTCCGAACGCGAATTGCTGCACGCCTACCACACCTGGGATGCGCTCAAGGGCAATGCCGACATTGCCGCCTTTATCGAATGGGTGGCGAAAAAGCCGCCCGAGTTCTATACCCGTACTTTTACTTCCAACAAGAAGAAAAACCGTTGAGGCCGGCGTTAATATCGCTGAAGCAAGACCAGTGGCCATTCTGTTATTGATTTCAAGTCGAAAGCGTCAGTTACGCAACATCGCATTAGCCTGTCGATACGCTTAAATTTAACAATTTGCCATGTAAAACAAGGTATTTACAAGGTATTTTGCTGGCATTTCAGCTCGATTTTTTGATGATATGCCGCGATTGCTTGATCATCGCCCGCATGCTTGATGTAAAATTAAATTTTCCCATTTTGCAATTCGCGCTTCTTCCTCCATGCCGATTCCCCCGCAATTGCAATGAACCAACACGAAACCAGCCCCTGCTCGATCCTGCTGATCGATGACGAGCCATTTGCGGAAGACATCATTTCGCACGGCTTGAAGGGCTGCCTCGCCCATACCCTGCGCTTCGCCAGCACGCCCGGCATGGCCGTGGGACTGGTCAAGGAAATCGGCGCCACGGTGGTGCTGGTCGATTTGCGCATGCCGGAAATGGATGGCCTGGAAGTCACGCGGCGCCTGCGCGCCGACCGCGAGACCGAAAGCGTGCCGGTCATCCTGCTGTCCTCGGAAGAGGATCCGGAAATCAAGGCCAGGGCCTTTGCCCTCGGCGCCAACGACTATCTCGTGAAGTGGCCGGACCCGCGCGAACTGGTGGCGCGCGTGCGCTACCACAGCGACGCCTGCATCGCGCGGCGCCAGCGCGACGCCGCCTTCGTGTCGCTGCGCCACAGCCAGCAGCAGCTGGAAGCCAGCCAGTCGGCCCTGTACCAGGCCCAGAAGATGGAAGCGATCGGCCAGCTCACCGGCGGCGTGGCGCACGACTTCAACAACGTGCTGCAGATCGTCGGCGGCAATTTGCAGCTGCTCAAGCTGGTCGGCAACCTGAACGATGCCGGCCGGGCCCGGGTGGACATGGCGCTGGCCGGCGTCGAGCGCGGCGCCAAGCTGTCCGCGCACCTGCTGGCCTTCGCCCGCCGCCAGCCGCTGCAGGCGGTGGTGGTCGATCCCGGCCACCTGCTGCGCGAGATGGACGACATGATGCGCCGCGTGCTCGGTCCGCGCGCCCGCGTCGTCACCGAGATCGATCATGGCCTGGGCAGCACCCTGGTCGACCCGAACCAGCTGAACAACGTCCTGCTGAACCTGGCCATCAATGCGCGCGACGCCATGGCCGGCGGCGGCGTGCTGACCATCCGCGCCCTGAACGTCGAGGGCGAGGTGGCGCTGCCGCCCGAGGTGACGCCCGGGCGCTACGTGCTGATCGAGGTGGCCGATACCGGCGCCGGCATGCCGCCCGAGGTGCTGGCGCGCGCCTTCGAACCCTTCTTCACGACCAAGCCGACCGGGCAGGGCACCGGCCTGGGCCTGTCGATGGCCTACGGTTTCGTCAAGCAGTCCGGCGGCGAGATCGTCCTCAAGAGCGAAGCGGGCAAGGGCACCAGCGTGCGCATCTACCTGCCGCGCAGCGAGGCCGCGCCGGAACCGCGGGAAATCGTCGCCGCCGCGCCGCTGCAGGGCGGCCCGGAAACCATCCTGGTGGTGGAAGACGAGGAAGACGTGCGCAGCTCGACCTGCGGCATCCTGTCCGCGCTCGGCTACCGGGTGCTGGAAGCCGGCGATGCCGCCGCCGCCATCGCGATCCTCGATGGCGGCGAGCAGGTCGACCTGGTGTTCACCGACGTGATCATGCCCGGCCCGGTCAGCAGCCTGCAACTGGCCGAGGCGGTGCGCACGCGGCTGCCGCAGGCCCAGGTCCTGTATACGTCGGGCTATGCGGAAGGCGTGCTGGCGCACGAGGGAAAGCTGGATACGGGCGTGAACCTGCTGCAGAAACCGTATCACCCGGACGCGCTCAGCGCGCGGATCCGGCATTTGCTGCGCAGGCGGCAGCAGGGGCAGGTGGCGGTGCAGGGAACGATGTAAGTGCCGTACCGTCGCCTTCGCGGAGGCGACGGGTGGCAGGCGGAGATGACGTCAATGCCGCAGACCGGCGGCACTCGCTTCTTGGCTTACTTGTTCGGCCTCACATACCGCTGCGACCCCGGCGGCGGTTCGTTCAGCACCGCCCAGAAGATGCCCAGGTCCGAAATCGCGCGCACGAACTCGGTGAAATCCACCGGCTTGACCACGTAGGCATTCACGCCCAGTTCGTAGCTGCGCACCAGGTCCTGTTCTTCCTTCGACGAGGTGAGCATCACCACCGGCAGCGGCTTCAGGCCGTCCGTGGAGCGGATGTCCTTCAGGACTTCCAGGCCGTCGACCTTCGGCAGCTTCAGGTCGAGCAGCACCACGGCCGGGTTGCCGGCGGCGCGTTCGGCGTGGTCGCCGCGGCGGTGCAGGTAATCGAGCGCTTCGGCGCCGTCGCGCACGACGATGACCTGGTTGGCGAGCTGGCTCTTCGACAGTGCGATCAGCGTCAGCTCGAGGTCGTTGGGATTGTCTTCGACCAGCAGGATGGGCTTGAGCATGCGTTCTTTCTAGTTTCTTTCGTTTTGGTGAATGCTGTGTTTTGGGAGCGCGAACGAGAACGTCGCGCCTTCTCCGTGGACGGAATTGGCCCAGACCCGGCCGCTGTGGCGCTCGACGATGCGGCGCACGTTGGCCAGGCCGATGCCGGTGCCCTGGAAGTCTTCCATGCGGTGCAGGCGCTGGAATACGCCGAACAGCTTGTGCACGTAATCCATGTTGAAGCCGGCGCCGTTGTCGGCGACGTGGAACACGACCTCGTGCGGGTGGTCCTCGGCGCACACCCGGATCCGGGCCGTGTCGCGCTGGCCGGTGAACTTCACCGCATTGGACAGCAGGTTGATCATGGCCAGGTGCAGGAAGGTCGGGTCGGCCCAGACCGTCGGCAGCGGCGCGATGTCCCACTCGATGTTGCGGCCGCGCGTTTCCAGCGCCAGCTTGTCGATGCTGGCCGCCACCAGTTCGCCCATGTCGACCGTGGTCGGACGCAGCGAGGCGCGCCCCATCTGCGAGAACGACAGCAGATCGTCGACCAGCTTGCCGGCCAGGCGCGCCGCCTCCTTGATGTTCTTCAGGAAGCGCTGGCGCTGCTGGGCGTCCTCGCTGCCGCTGGACTCGATCAGCAGGTCGGCGAAGCCGACGATATGGCGCAGCGGCGCGCGCAGGTCGTGCGAGACCGAATACGAGAAGGCTTCGAGTTCCTTGTTGGCGCGGCCCAGCTCCTCGGCCAGTTCGGCCATCTGCTCGGCGCGTTCCAGCGCGATGCCGAGCAGGGCGGTGCGGAATTCCAGCGCCAGTTCGATTTCGCCAGCGTGCCAGGGCACGCTGGCGCCGTGGATGGTCTCGCGCCAGGCGGCGAAGCTGGTGCGCGGCGACAGCTGCAGCGGAATGCCGGCGGCGGCGGACTGCACCAGCTTGTCGTGCGGGTTGCCGGCCCATTCGATGGTGTGCACGTATTCGGGGCGGAACCACAGCAGGTAGTGCTTGTGGATGCGCGAGATCGGCAAGGCCAGCAGGCCGCTGGCGTTGCGGACCATGCCGGCGCCGCCGCGATAGACGCCGGACAGGTGATCGGTATGGAAGATGTCGCCGTGGGCGTGGGTCGACAGCCAGTCGACCAGCGCCTCGATGTCGTCCTGTTCCGGGGTGTCGCCATAGGTCAGGATGCGCTCGTCGACCACCACCGCCGCGCCGGTGGCGCGCGCGAAGCGCAGCAGTTCCGGGAACACGCTCGACAGGTTCTCGATGAAGTCGCTGCCCTGGGTCAGGCCGGCCAGCATCGACACCATGGTGCGCCGCAGGTCGAGGCGGAACTGCAGTTCGGCGGCGTCCTCGCGCGATTCGATGCACATGGCCAGGATCTGGCCCAGCTGCTCGCAGGCGGTGCGCTTCTCGAACCCGACCGGGCTCGGGTCTTCGTTGTGGCAGGAAATCAATCCCCACAGCTTGCCCTTGACCATCAGCGACACCGACATCGACGCCATCGTGTGCATGTTGCGCATGTACTGCAGGTGGATCGGGGACACGCTGCGCAGCACCGCGAACGACAGGTCGTTGACCTTGCCGCTGACCGGATTGAGCGGCGGGACCAGCGGCGCCGGCGCGTAGTCGGCGTCCTGGATCAGGCGGATGTGCGACAGCGCGTACAGTTCGCGCGCCTGGGCCGGGATGTCCGAGGCGGGGAAGTGCTGCCCCATGTACGAGGCGTAGTCGTCCTGCTTGGCTTCCGCCGTCACGTGGCCATGGCCGTCGCGGTCGAACTGGTACACCAGCACGCGCCCGAAGCCGGTCACCGAGCGCACATGATGGCAGGCCAGCCGGGCCAGGGATTCGATACTGTCCGAATCGTTGATCTTCTGCAGGAAGTCGCCGATCAGCGAATACAGGTGGCGGAAGTCGGCGGCGCCGGGGCGGTCCACAGGTTCGAACTCGACCAGCGTGACGCCATCCCAGCGGTGGCCGAGCACGTCGAAGTTGCGGCCGTTCGGGGTGCTGACGGTGCCCAGGTAATACGGGCGTGCAGCCAGTTCGGCGCCGAGTTCCGGCGCCAGGCGCAGCGCGGCCGCCTCGCCGATCACTTCGGCCAGGGGACGGCCGACCGCGTCCAGCGCGGCGCAGCCAGTCCAGTCTTCCAGGTTGGCGCTGGCCTGCAGCACCTCCAGGCCGTCCGACAGGGTCAGCAGGAAGCCATGCGGCTGGATGCTGCCGGGTGTACGGATCGGTTCCCTGTCGCAGGTCGACAGGTCGAGGACGGGTGCGGCTTGCGCAGCTTGATTCATGGGTGTGGACAGGGGACTCTGGCGATGGCTTGCAAGCGCAATATTTTACATTGAATCATTTAGCGGGCAGTGCCAAATGCGCTGGAACCCGATGCGAATTTGCAGCAATAATGCAACATTGCAAAATTATAAAGCGGTCAAATCCGTTAATTTTCTTCGTTAATCGCCGTGTATTTTAGCTTAATCTAAGGAAATTGAGTATTTATTGACGAGCTTTACAAAGGGGGTATTGAAGATTGCATTTCCTGCCACCGTGAAATCCCATGGCTACCGCGAAATGATTAATATCGACCCAGCGCGCGGCGCCATGTGACTGAATTATCAGCAAAAAATCCCGTGTCCCATAGGTTCGGGTTCAGCCGTGCCCCGGCGCGCCGGTGTATGATGAATAGTATTTAATAAATATATTGCCTTCCTGAAATAGCTACCCCAGCGCGCCATGAATGACCAAACGCAACTACCCAAACCCTTGTCGGACGAGCGGCGCTACCATTACCTGATTTCGGGCATCAGCGACTACGCCATTTACATGCTTGACCCGAGTGGTTACGTCAGCAGCTGGAATGCCGGCGCCAACCGTTTCAAGGGTTACCTGGCGCCGGAAATCCTGGGCCAGCATTTCTCGCGTTTCTATACGCCCGAAGACCAGGACACCGGCATGCCGGCGCGCGCGCTGCGGACCGCGCTCGGGGAAGGGCGCTACGAAGCCGAAGGCTGGCGCGTGCGCAAGGACGGTTCGCGCTTCTGGGCGCACGTGGTGATCGACCCGATCTACAACGAGGAACGCCTGCTGCTGGGCTTCGCCAAGGTCACGCGCGACGTTACGTCGCGCAAGCAGGCCGAGGATGCGCTGCGCGAGAGCGAACAGCGGTTCCGCCTGCTGGTGCAGGGCGTGACCGACTACGCGATCTACATGCTGTCGACGCAGGGCACGGTCACCAACTGGAACCTGGGCGCCGAGCGCATCAAGGGCTACAGCCAGGATGAAATCGTCGGCAGCCATTTTTCGCGCTTCTATACCGATGCCGACCGCGAGGCCGGCGTGCCGCTGGTGGCGCTGTCGACGGCGGCCGAGACCGGGCGCTTCGAGGCCGAAGGCTGGCGCGTGCGCAAGGACGGCTCGCGCTTCTGGGCCCACGTCGTGATCGATGCCATCCGCGACGAAGCCGGCGAGCTGGTCGGCTTCGCCAAGATCACGCGCGACCTGAGCGAAAAGAAAAAGACCGACGAAGCGCTGGAAGTGGCCAACCGCGCCCTGTTCCAGGCCCAGAAGATGGAATCGATCGGCCAGCTCACCGGCGGCGTGGCGCACGACTTCAACAACCTGCTGTCGGTGCTGTCGAGCGGCCTGGAAGTGCTGGCGCTGCAGCGCACCGGCAGCGAGGGGGCCAGTACCGACGCGCGCACCATCGAAAGCATGCGGCGCGCGATCGACCGCGGCGCGCGCCTGACCCAGCAATTGCTGGCCTTCGCGCGCCAGCAGCCGCTGCAGGCCGAGACGCGCAGCCTGAACCGCCTGATCACCGGCTTCGAGACCGTGTTGCGGCGCGCCGTCGCGTCCAACATCGAATTCGTGGTGGAACTCGACCGCAAGGCGAAGAGCGCCGTGATCGACAGCGCGCGCTTCGAATCGGCGCTGCTGAACCTGGTGGTGAATGCGCGCGACGCCATGCCCGACGGTGGGCGCCTGCTCATCACCACCGCCAACGTTACCCAGGATGCGCCCGCGGGCGCGCTGCCGGCCGGCGACTACGTGCGCACCACCGTGTCCGACACCGGCACCGGCATGCCGCCGGACGTGGTGGCGCGCGCTTTCGAACCCTTCTTCACCACCAAGGAAGTCGGCAAGGGCACCGGCCTGGGCCTGTCCCAGGTGTACGGCTTCATCAAGCAGTCGGGTGGCGAGGTCGTGATCGAGAGCCGGCCGGGCGAGGGCACGGCGGTGTCGATCTACCTGCCGGCGGCGCTCGACGGCGGCGCCGGCGAAACCGATGCGGAGCACACGGAACGCGTGCTGATCGTCGAGGACGAGCCGGACCTGATGGACGTCGCGGCCTCCTTGTTCACCAGCATGGGCTACGACGTGGTGACCGCCGCCAGCGGACGCGAGGCGATCGACGTGCTGGAGCACCGCGACGTCGACATCCTGTTCACCGACGTGGTCATGCCGAACGGGATGAACGGCATCGAACTGGCCAGCTATACGCGCGAGCATTATCCGGACACCAAGATCATGCTCGCCTCCGGCTACCCACTGCCGGCGCTGAAGCAGCGCCATGGCGGCAACCTGAACGAGTTCGCCTTCGTCAACAAGCCGTACCGGCTGTCGGACCTGGCGCGTACCTTGCGTTCGGCGATGTAATTATTCAAGATTGAAAATGATGTCGCTGATGCGGTCGTAGATCGCATCGGCCGACGGTCCGGAGTTCGGCCAGTTCAGGATATCGAAATGGTCGTAGCCGCGTTGGTTCCCGAGGAAATTCCAGGTCCCGCGCACCGCCGTGCCGTCGTAGTCGCGCACCGGCTGGCCGCCCGGGGCGCGCATGCTGATCGTGTTGACCACGCCGTCGTTGGCGAACCAGTCGCTGTCGATGCGTACCCGGTTCAGGGCGGACTGGGTGTACGAGCCCATGCCGCGCTGGGCCAGCGACGGGATGATCCATTCCCCAGAAAAGTATTTGTAGTACTGGAACATGTCGCTGCGCGGGTACTGGAAATTGCTGCTCTGGACCGGCGCCACGCTGCGGTCGGTGCCGTTGCAGCACCAGGCGCCGCGCTCGGTGGCCAGGGTGCCGACCGAGAAGTAATAAACCGAGGGTGAGGTCTGGGCCCAGCGGTTGAATTCGCGTGCGCCGTCCGGTGACAGTTCCCACGACGTCAGCTTGCTGTCGAGGTAGTCGCGCAGCGGGCTGCGCAATTGCGGCAGGATGTCGAGCACGGCGTCGCGCAGGGTGGTGCCGTTGTGCGGCGACGACAGCGTGACCACGCTGCGCACCCAGCCGATCTTGCCGCCCTGGTACAGCTCGCCGCCGCCTTCGTCGCCGTAGGGAGAACCGTGCTCCAGCAACTGGATCAGCGCCCGGATCGTGGTGCCGCCCTGGCTGTGGCCGATCAGGTGGATCGGGTGGCTGGCGTCCCATTGCGGATAGAGCGCCAGCGGATAGTCGTTCGGGTTGTTGTTCGGATCGGCCGCCCAGCATTTGCCGACCGGTTTCTGCGGCTGGCCCGGGTAACCGTAGCGCACCACGTGGATGGCGCCGTAGTCGGTGCAGCCGCCCTTGATCTGGGCGTACAGCTCGGCCGCGTCATCCCAGTTCGAGCCGATCGCGCCGACGCCGGCCGCGTAGACCGTACGCGGCCCCTTGTAGAGCTGCATGTGGGCGGCGATGTTGTTGTAGCCGCCCCAGTACAGGAAGCCGCTGCCCGGATAGCTGTCCGGGCCGAAGCCGAGGAAGCCGTGCACCAGCACGACCGGATAATTGTTGGCGGCGCCGGCCGGCCGGGCCGGCAGCAGGGCGCCGCCCAGCAGAAGCGGCAGTGCCAGCAGCGCGCGTGCACATGCGCGGATACAAGCGTGGGCACAGGCGTTCGTCGGACGCGACATGGTGCTCTCCATCAGTTGGTGCGGAGAGCACATTGTCGGATTGATATTCGACAGATAGTTTGCGCTGGGTCTGGTAAAGCTGCGATGCAGTAATTCAACGTTGTATCCAGGCCGCGTCGTGGCCGCCTGGGTACAAGCCGTCAAGCCGTCAGTTGGTGACGGCCACGCTGCCGCCCGACGCCGGGCTGGCGCCGCCGTCGGCCGGCACGCTCGGGGCCGGGGTATTCGAGGCAGTGACGGCGGCCTTCTCGGCCAGGTCCGGATTCCAGACCACGTGCTCGTCGACCGAATACAGGCGGCACGGCTTGTCGCTCTTGGCCGAGCAGGTCGCCAGTGCACGCGCTTCCGGATCCTCGCCTTCCTCGGCCCAGCACCAGCCGCCGCTGGCCGACACGGCAAAGGCGCGCGGCGTCATCTTGGTGAGATATTCCTGGTAGGCACGCTTGCCATTTTCGCTCAGGAAAGGAACAGCCTCGACGTCGTCGATGCTGGCAAAATTGGTCGGCGTAGGCTGCGGCGGTTCCGGCACCTTGTGCAGTACCTGGGTCGGCATGCCGACGCGGTCCAGGAACTTCATGGTGTCTTCCAGCCAGACCTTGCGGCCGTCGCGGCTGGCCAGCATGCCGTGCGAATCGCGCTTGAACGGGGCATATTCCACCAGCTCGGCGCGCCCGCCGGCCTGCTCGAAGGCGTCGTGCATGCGCGCCACCAGGTCCGGACCGAACAGCGAGTCGTTTTCGCCGTACATCCACAGGCTCGGCACCTTGTTTTGCGCACCGTACTCGGAAAACGCCGAGACCAGCGCCGAGCGCCAGCCGCAGCCGTTGCTGTCGTCGCGCAGGCCGCCGGCAAAGTTGATCAGGCCGCGCACGCCCTTCAGGTCGCGGGTGCCCAGCGCCATCGCCGCCAGGCCGCCGTAGGACTGGCCGGCGACGACGATGCGGTCGGTGTCGACCCATTTCTGGGCGCGGGCGTAGTCGAGCGCGTCGGCGATGTCCTCGGCCTGGGTGTAGCCGTTGGCGGTCATGTCGCAGCCGTGGTCGCGGTAATAGCCGGTCGAGTTGGCGAAGCCCTGGCGCATCGGCACCATCACCGCGTAGCCGCGCTCCACGAAGGCGTGCGCCATGTAGTAGAAGCGGTCGCGCGGCTGCAGGTTGGGGCGGCCCGGATCCTTGCCATGGTTGATGATGATCAGCGGGAAGGGCCCGGGGCCGTTCGGCTGGAACACGGTCGTCTCCAGGCGCGACTGGTGCTTCTGGCCGGCCGGAATCAGGACGATGTGTTCGTTGATGTGATAGTCGAGTTGCAGTTCCTGCTCGATGGCCAGGCCAGGCAGCATGGCCAGGCTGGCGATCAGTGCGGAAGCGAGTTTGCGAACAGATGCACGTGCTCTAAACATAGGAAGCTCTGGAAACGGTTCGGTTCCACTGACGTGATTCTGTCGGGAACTGATTGCTTAGCGGAATAAGTTGATTCTAAGCACTGTGATTTTTCAGAGCAATATCCTATTAACCAATTCTCGAATTAAATCTTCGCGTGTGGCCACATTTGCCAGAACAGGCAGATAATCTGCTTAGCCAACGATTGGATGACCCATGTTTCCTGTCGAAGAACGCTTTACGCAAGCCCTGCACGGCGGCGCGCGCGCCTGGCGTGCCGCGCTCGAACGCCACTTGAAGGCGCGCGGCATCACGCTGGCCGGCTGGCGCGCGCTGGCGGCGGTGGCCGCGGCCGAGCATGCGCTGTCGCAGCGCGAGCTGGCGCAGCAGCTGGGGGTGGATGGCGCAACCCTGGTCTCGACCATCGACCGCCTGATGGCAGGCAAGCTGGTCGAGCGCAGGCCCGGCCCGTACGACCGCCGCGTCAAGCTGGTGGTGCTCACCGATGCCGGGCACGAAGTGTCGTCGATGATACGGAACGACATGGCGCTGCTGCGGCGCATGATTGCCGAACGCATCGATGCCGGGCGCGTCGCGGCGGCGGCCGAGGTGCTGGAAGAAGTGCAACACCTGCTGGAGGGTGCATGAGCGCAGCCTCGGACAGGAAGGACAAGTACGCACCGATCGACTGGCATCCGGACGAGCGGCCGACGCTGCCCGGCGGCCCGTCGTTTCCCGCGCATTCGATGTCGCGCCGCATCGCCTTTTTCTGGGTCGGCACGCTGGTCACCCTTACCGGCGGCCTGGGCAACGCGCTGGTGACGGTCAACCTGGTCAACCTGCAGGGCACGCTGGGCGCCTACGCCACCGAGACCAACTGGCTGCCGGCAGCCTACGTGATGACCAACGCCTCGATGAACCTGCTGCTGGTGAAGTTCCGCCAGCAGTTCGGCCTGCGCGCCTTCACCGAATTCTTCCTGGTGCTGTATGCGCTGGTCACCTTCGCCCACCTGTTCGTCAACGACCTCGGCTCGGCGATCGCGGTGCGCGCGGCGCACGGCATGGTCGGCGCGGCGCTGTCCACGCTCGGCCTGTACTACACGCTGCAAGCCTTCGTGAAGGCGTGGCGGCCCAAGGGCATCGTGATTTCGCTCGGCATCTCGAACCTGTCGCTGCCGATCGCCTACATCTTTTCCACCAGCCTGCTGCAGATTGCCGAATGGCGCGGCCTGTACGTGTTCGAGCTCGGGCTGACGCTGGTGACGCTGGGCGCCGTGCTGTGGCTGAAATTGCCGCCCGGCGACCGCTTCCGCGCGTTCCGGCCCACCGACTTCGTCACATTTCTACTGTTCGCGCCCGGCGTGGCGCTACTGTGCGCGGCGCTGACCTTCGGAAGGGTGCTGTGGTGGTTCGAGCAACCCTGGGTCGGGATCGCGCTGGCCGGTTCGATCGTGCTGATCCTGGCCGCCTTCTGCGTCGAGCACAACCGCAACAACCCGCTGCTGAACATCCGCTGGCTGACCAACGGCAGCATCGTCCGGCTCGGCCTGGCGATGATGCTGGTGCGCGTGGTGCTGTCCGAACAGAGCGTGGGAGCGGTGGGCTTCATGCGCCTGGTCGGCCTGAACAACGACCAGCTGCAGACGCTGTTCCTGGTGGTGCTGGGCGCCACCGTGCTCGGCATCGCGGTGTCGGTGGTGGTGGTGCGGCCGCCGCACCTGATCGGTCCGCAGGTGATCGCCTTGCTGATCATGGCGCTCGGCGCCTACATCGACTCGCACGCCACCAACCTGACCCGGCCCGAAGAGATGTACGTGAGCCAGGCCCTGCTCGCCTTTGGCGGCGTCATGTTCCTGGGCCCGCTGCTGCTGACGCTGATGGGATCGGTGATCTCGAATCCCGCCAACCTGATCAGCTTTTCGGTGCTGTTCAGCCTGACGCAGAACCTGGGCGGCCTGCTCGGATCCTCGCTGGTCGGCACCTTCCAGGTGATCCGCGAGAAATACCATTCGTCGCTGCTGGCCGACCAGCTCAGCAGCCTCGACCCGCTGGTGGCCAGCCGCATCGCGCAGGGCGGGGCGGCCTACGGCAGGGTGCTGGTCGACCCGGCCTCGCGCACGCGCCAGGGCTTGTCGGTGCTGTCGCAGACCGCCACCCGTGAAGCCAACATCCTGGCCTACAACGACGTGTTCCTCCTGATCGCCATCATTGCGGTGCTGCTGGCGCTGTGGATCTTCGGACGCGGCATGTGGCTGCAATACGTGGCGCCGCCGGCCGCGCCGGGCGCCGCACCGCCGCCGCCGCCTGCGCCGCCGGCGCCGACCGATTCGCCGATCGCGACGCCGTCCGGCGACCGCCGCGGCACAGAACGCACACCCGAAGCGCCACAACCCGTGAATCCGTAGACGATAGCCCAGACCATGCCAGAGACCTCGACCGCCCAGCAAACATCGAATCGCAACGTCATCGCCAGCGGACTGCTGTTCGCACTGATCGCACTGATCGGCGTGTTCATCGTGCTGTATGCCTGGAACCTGCCGCCCTTCCACAGCGCGGTGCAGACCACTGAAAACGCCCTGGTGCGCGGGCAGGTGACGATCATCAGTCCCCAGCTGTCCGGCTACATCGTCGAGGTCGACGTGCAGGATTTCCAGAACGTGCGCCAGGGCCAGCTGCTGATGCGCATCGACGACCGCATCTACAACCAGCGCCTGGAGCAGGCGCGCGCGCAATTGGCGTCGCAGCGCGCGGCGCTGGCCAATTTCTCGCAGAGCCAGAGCAGCGCGCGCGCCACCATCGCCCAGAACCAGGCGGCGGTGGAGAATGCCGCCGCCCAGGCCCAGCGCGCCAGCGCCGACCTGCGCCGCGTGGAAGAACTGGCCGCCGACGGCTCGCTGTCGGCGCGCGAACGCGACGCCGCCCGCGCCACCCGCGCCCAGACCGTGGCCGCCACCGAGCAGGCGCGCGCCGCGCTCGAGATCTCGCGCCAGAGCCTGCGCACCGTGGACGTCAACCGCGCCGCATTGGAAGCGGCCGTCGCCAACGCCGAGGCGGCGGTGAAGCTGGCCGAGATCGACGTCGCCAACACCCGCATCACGGCCCCGCGCGACGGCCAGCTGGGCCAGGTGAGCGTGCGCCTGGGCGCCTTTGTCAACGCCGGCACCCAGCTCACCGCGCTGGTGCCGCAGACCATGTGGGTGATCGCCAACATGAAGGAAACGCAGATGGCCGACGTGCGCCTGGGCCAGCCGGTCACCTTCACGGTGGATGCGCTGAACCATGCCCGCATGCGCGGCCGCGTCGAGCAGATCGCGCCGGCCACCGGCTCCGAGTTCTCGGTGATCCAGCCCGACAACGCCACCGGCAACTTCGTCAAGATCGCCCAGCGCATTCCGGTGCGCATCGCCATCGATCCGGACCAGGCGCTGGCGGCGCGTTTGCGGCCGGGCATGTCGGTGGTGGCCAGTATCGATACCGCGGCCGGCGGAGCGGCGCGCAGGGGGCAGTTGCGCGGGGAGCAGGTGCCCCAGGGGCAGGCAGCGCCGGCTCAAGCGATCGAGCCACAGGCAGCCCAGGCGCCACAGGGGCAGGCCCGATGAGCCGCGGGCTGGCGTGTGTGGCGGCGTGTGCGGGCGCCGTCGCGCTCCTGGCCGGCTGCCGCATCCCGGTGCAGCCGGCGCCGCAACCAACCCTGAACGTGCCGGCCGCCTGGCGCGCGCCGGCGCCGCTTCAGGTGGGACCGGACAGTCCGGTGGAACGCGACTGGTGGCGCGCCTTCGGCGACCCGGCGCTGGACGCGCTGGTGACGCGGGCGCTGGCCAGCAACGGCGACGTGCGCACCGCCAGCGCGCGCCTGCGGGAATACCAGGCGCGCATCCGCGTGGCCTCGTCCGCCCAGCAGCCGAGCCTGACGGTGGGCGCAACGCCCGGACGCGCCCGCGCCATCGGCCCGTTCGGTACGCCCATCGAGTCGACCTCGGTCCAGGGCAACGTGCAGGCCGCCTACGAGCTCGATCCGTTCGGACGCCTGGAAAACGCGACGCAGGCGGCGCGCTTCGATTACGCGGCCCAGCAGGCGGCGGCGGACGCGGTGGCGCTGTCGGTGGCGGCGAATACCGCGTCCGGTTACCTGAACCTGCGCGGGCTGGATGCCCAGCTGGCGCTGGCGCGCGCCACCCTCGATTCGCGCCAGCGTTCGTTGGAACTGGCGCAGCGCCAGTTCGAGGTCGGCTACAGCTCGCGCCTGGAACTGTCCCAGGCCGAAGCCGAATACCGCGCCACCGCGGGCGTGGTGCCGCAGCTGGAGCGTTCCATCACCCAGCAGGAAAACGCGCTCGCCGTGCTGCTCGGCGCCAGTCCCGGTCCGATCGCGCGCGGCGCCGAACTGGCGGCCCTGAGCCCGCCGGCGATCCAGCCCGGCATGCCGTCGGCACTGCTGCGGCGGCGCCCCGACATCGCCCAGGCCGAACGCAGCATCGCCGCGGCCGACGCCAGCCTGGCCGCCGCGCGCGACCAGATGCTGCCGTCGCTGCGCCTGACGGCGTCGCTCGGCGCCTATGCGCACAACCTGCCGGACGTGCTGGGGTCCGGCACCACTCTGTGGAGCATCGGCGGCAGCATCCTGGCGCCGATCTTCGACGCCGGCCGCCTGCGCGCCCAGGCCGAGATCTCGGCCTCGTTGCGCGACCGCGCCGTGTTCGCCTATGAGACCGTGGTGCGCAACGCCTTTGCCGAGACCGAGAACGGATTGACCGCGGTGCAGCGCCTGCGCGAACAGCTGGAGCAGGCCGAGGCGCGTCGGGTGGCAACCAGCGAAGTGCTGCGCATCGCCCACAACCGTTATCGCAACGGCTACTCGTCCTACCTGGAAGAACTCGACGCCCAGCGCAATTCGTTCAGCGCCGAGAACAATGCGCTGCAGCTGAAGGCCAGCTACCTGGCCGCGCACGTCGATTTGTACCGTGCGCTGGGCGGCGGCTGGAGCACGGCCGATGCCGCTGCGAACCGGACGCCCGTCGCGGCGCGGCCCCAATAGAATCGGCATCATCGAATCAGCATCATCATTTATCAATGGCGGAGACTGACATGATCAAGATCGGAGTTATCGTAGGAAGCACGCGTCCCGGACGCAAGGCGCTGGACGTGGCCAACTGGGTGCTGGACATTGCCGGCATGCGCGGCGACGCCATCTTCGAACTGGTCGACATCGCGGCCTACGACCTGCCGCTGCTGGACGAGCCGGTGCCGCCGGCGATGAACCAGTACAGCAAGCCGCACACGAAAGCCTGGGCCGCCAAGATCGCCGAGTTCGACGGTTTCGTGTTCGTCACGCCCGAGTACAACCATGGCACCTCGGGCGCGCTGAAGAACGCCATCGATTTCCTGTTCAAGGAATGGAACAACAAGGCGGCCGGCTTCGTCAGCTACGGCAGCGCCGGCGGCACCCGCGCCGTGGAAAACCTGCGCCTGGTGATGGGCGAGCTGATGGTGGCCGACGTGCGCGCCCAGGTGATGCTGTCGCTGCGCACCGATTGGGAACAGTACACCAGCTTCAAGCCGGGCGAATACCATGAGGAAGAGGTGGACGCCATGCTCGACCAGTTGATCGCCTGGAGCCATGCCTTGAAACCGCTGCGCGCGGATGCGCCGCCGGCCGAGCAGGCGCCGGAAGGAGCACCGCCGCCGGGGCGCAAGGTGGGCAGCATGTAAGGCTGCTGTTTGCCTGATTGGCAGGGCATGCCATCGGCGGGCACGGGGTAGCTCGGTGGCAGTACAATCGCCGCCCATGAACATGCCTTCCGATTCATTCAACGCTCCCGTGCCTCGCCGCGCGCACTGCGCCGCCTGCCTGCGCGCACAAAGCGCCTGCATCTGCCGCTGGGTCACGCCCGTCGACAGCAGCGTCGAGCTGCTGGTGCTGCAGCACCCGCTCGAAGTGGGCAACGCCAAGAACAGCGCGCGCCTGCTGCACCTGTGCCTGCCGGGCAGCCGGCTGGAAGTCGGCGAAATCTTCGAGCCCGCCGCGCTCGACGCGCTGCTGCATGGTGGCGGCCGCGATCCCGTGCTGCTGTATCCGGATACGCCGGGCGACGTCTCGCTCGGCATCGCGCCGCCACCCGCGCTGGCTTCTCGACTGCTCGACGATCCCGGACAGCTGCGCCTGGTGGTGCTGGACGGTACCTGGCGCAAGAGCCGCAAGATGCTGTACGTGAACCCGGCGCTGCAGCGCCTGCCGCGTTATGCCTTGCAGGACGTGCAAGCATCGGCTTATCGGATTCGCAAGGCCCATGCGCCGCACCAGTTGTCGACGCTGGAAGCAGCAGCGCATGCACTTTCCGAAATGGAACGAAAAACCGCCATCTTGCAGGCTTTAGGGGCGATTTTTGACGGTTTTGTGCAACAACAAGCCTCCAGAATCCCCCGCTTGAACCCTTAGCGACATCGGCGTAATATACTGTATAAACATACAGTACTCAAGGAGCGCCGCGTGAATCGCCAAAAAGCCAGTGCAAGCCGGATGGTTGGGCAGCCAATGCTGCCGTTCCCGCCGAAGATGCCGCAGCAGGCATCGCCGTCCGTGCCCATCAAGGGCCGCGGCGCTGTCAGCAACATCCAGGGACGTTACGAAATCAATGGCCGCGAGCGTTTCGATGACGGCTGGACCGTGCCGGCCGCCGTGGAAGACGGCGCGGCGGCGCCGAAAACGGTCGTCACCGAAGAAGTCGCCAAGACCATCCTGTCGCGCAACAATTCACCGGACATCCCGTTCGGCGTGTCGCTGAACCCCTACCGCGGCTGCGAACACGGCTGCATTTATTGTTTTGCCCGTCCCACGCATGCCTACCTCGGCCTGTCGCCGGGCCTGGACTTCGAAAGCCGCATCATCGCCAAGGTGAACGCGGCCGACCTGCTGCGCCAGGAACTGGCGCGGCCCGGCTACGTACCGCAGAACATCGCCATCGGCGTCAATACGGACGCGTATCAGCCCTGCGAGCGCGAGCGCGGCATCACGCGCGAGGTGCTGGAAGTGCTGAAGGAATGCCAGCACCCGTACGGCCTGATCACCAAGTCGGCCCTCATCGAGCGCGACATCGACCTGATCGCGCCGATGGCCGAGCAGGGCCTGGCTTGCGCTGCCATCACGCTCACCACGCTGGACGGCGAAATCGCACGCACGCTGGAACCGCGCGCGGCCGCGCCGGCCCGCCGCCTGCGCGCCATCCGCACCCTGACCGAAGCCGGCATCCCGGTCAGCGTCAGCGTGGCGCCGATCATTCCTTTTGTTACCGAACCGGAAATCGAGCGCATCCTGGAAGCGGCCAGGGACGCCGGCGCCGTCGGCGCCCACTACACCGTGCTGCGCATGCCGTGGGAAGTCAACCCGCTGTTCCAGCAATGGCTGCACGCCCACTTCCCGGACCGCGCCCAACGCGTGATGAACCGCATCCGCGACATCCGCGGCGGCAAGGATTACGACAGCGACTTTTCCAAGCGCATGCAGGGGGAGGGCATCTGGGCCGACCTGATCCGCCAGCGTTTCACCAAGGCGGTCAAGCGCCTGGGCATGGATGGTTTCAACAGCCGTTTCAGCAAGCTGGATGGCGCGCAGTTCAAGCGGCCGATCGTGGTGCCGAAGGCAATGAAGCGGGATGTGGCTGCGGCGGCGCAGATGGATTTGTTCTAAGACGGGCTGATGTCGCTGGGCAGCAGTGCGAATACATGCGCATCTACCGAGCGGCCATGCAGCATCAAGCGGTTGCGTGCCAGGCACTCGTACGGCGCGCCCGCTTTTTCGGCCACGCCCACGCTGGGTGCGTTGCCGTCGGCAATGACGATTTCGACGCGCGACAGTTTCAGGTCGTCGAAGGCGTAGCGGGCCAGCGTCGCTACGGCGGCACTGGCCACACCCTGGCGCTGGGCCCGCTCGCGTACCCAGTAGCCCAGATTGCAGAACCCGTGCCGGGCGTTGAACTGGTTCAGCCCGGCGCCGCCGACGAAGCTGTAGCCGTCGCTGCCGAAGATGCCGAACTCGTGGCTGCTGCCGGCGACACGGCCGCTATCACAGGCGGCGAACCATGCCAGCGCGTCAGCCTCGCTAAAAGCGGCGTGGGCCCAGTCCATCCAGCGGCCGACGCTCGATGAGGATTCTCGCACCGCGGCGGCAAACGTTGGCGCATCGCGCGCGGTGAAGGGGCGCAGCAGGAAATCGCCGGCGTGCAGGTGCGTCATCGTGGTCCTTTATTTTAATTGTTATTATCATAATGAAGCTGCCTGCGGCTTGCAACGTCGGCCGCCAGGATGATGGCTCGTCACCGGATCATCGAGGATACGGCTTCTTCGTTCCGGGATAGCTTCTACAGTATCGTGCCCGGCAACTCGATCCCGTTCAGACGCCGGAACAGCTTCAGCGCATAGGTATCGGTCATTCCCGAGATGAAATCGGTAGCGCCCAGCAGCCGTTCGTAGGTCGACGCGCCGCGCGAGAATTGCTGCGGGATGATCTGCGCGATCTTCCTGTTGGCGGCGGAACGGGCCTCGGGCGGCGTCGCCAGCGCCGGGACGATCTTGTCCAGCAGTCCACCCAGGATCTCGAACCCGGCCGCCTCGATCTGCAGCACCGCCGGCGTGGCGTAGATGCGCTCGCGCGACAGGGTCGAGATATCCTTCAGTTGCGCCGCAAAGCGCGAGCCGCTGGTGAGGTCGTGTTCGAATCGGCCATCCAGGATGGCCTCGTAGTTATCCTGGAACACGTCCAGCGCCGCCCGCACCAGGTTGCCGATGGCGCGGGCGCGCAGGTATTCGATGCGGCCGGTGTCGTCGTCGAGCTGGCGGTACGACGCACTCTCCGCCTGCCCGTTGGGAAAGGCGATCGGCCACAGCAAATCGCGCGCCTCAAGGAATGAGACACGCGCCAGCCGGTGGCCATCTTCCAGGTCGACGATGCCGTAGCAGATGTCGTCGGCCGCTTCCATCACGAAGGCCAGCGGGTGACGAGCCCATGCGCCTGGCGCCTTGCGCACCAGCCCGACCTGTTGCGCCACCCGGGCGAAGTACTCCGCGTCGTGCGCGAAATAACCGAATTTCTTTTCGCTGATCCGTTCCTTCGATGTCGGCAGGTCGGAAGCGCGCGGGTATTTCATGAACGCGGCCAGCACCGCATAGGTCAGCTGGAAGCCGCCGTGGTTGACCGCGTTCTGCAGCCGCGCGATGAGGCGGAAGCCTTGCGCATTGCCTTCGAAGCACAGGAAGTCCCGGCGTTCGCGCTCGGCGAGTTCGACAAGATATTGTCCGCTATGCTCGGCGAACCAGGACTGGATCGCCGTTTCGCCCGAGTGGCCGAAGGGCGGGTTGCCGATATCGTGCGCCAGGCAGGCGGCGGCCACGATGCTGCCGAAATCCTGCGGCGCCATCGTCAGGTCTGGTTCCTTCTGCTTGATGAATTCGCCGCACAGCATGCCGAGCGAACGGCCGACCGACGATACCTCGATGCTGTGCGTCAGCCGTGTGCGCACGTAATCGCTGTCGGACAGCGGGAATACCTGGGTCTTGTCCTGCAGGCGCCGGAACGCGCTGGAATACACCAGCCGGTCCCAGTCGCGCATGTATTCGGTGCGGCTGCCGCCATCGCCCTGGTCGCTTTCGCGGCCCAGGCGCATCGTCGACACCAGGCGTTGCCATTCCATTGACATCGTTTCCTCACTGACCATGTGTTTGCGTCAAGCAGTGTAGCGCAAGGGCACGGCCGGGACGGATACGCATGTTCGAAACTTGCTTGACTTTGTCAACGAAAGTATATATCTTAAGATGTATCTTAAGATATAAAAGGAAAACGGTCATGCGTCATCATCACGAGCATCAACACGGACACCAGCATCACGAACACGGTCATCACCATCACCACGGCCACCACGGGCATCATGCTGGCCACCACGGCGAACACGCCGGCTTCGCAGGCCGCCACGGCCATGGCGAAGGCCGTAGCGGTCATCGCGGCGGCCATGGCGGACGCGGCGGCCGGCCGGGCGGCTTCGGCTTTGACGACGAAGGCGGCTTGCCGCGCGGCCGCAAGTTGGCATCAAGTGACCTGCAATTGCTGCTGCTGGCATTGATCGCCGAACAGCCCAGCCACGGCTACGAATTGATCAAGGCGCTGGAAACGCGTTCGAACGGTTTCTACGTGCCGAGCCCGGGCATGATGTACCCGGCGCTGGCCTGCATGGAAGACCAGGGTCATGTCACCATCCAGCTCGAGGGCAACCGCAAGCGTTATGCCCCGTCCGACGAAGGCCGCGCTCACCTCGAGGCCAACCGCGAACGCGTCGAGCTGATGCTGGCCAAGCTGGAGCAGATGGCGCAGAAGATGGCGCGCATGCGCAGCGCGCTGGCCGGGGAGGATGGCGAGACCGCCGGCGCCGACGCCTGGAGCACCGAATTCATGGAGGCGCGCCGTTCGCTCAGGCGCGCGCTGCAGCAGCACGCCCATGCGCCGGCCGACGAGCAGCGCCGCATCGCCGCGATCCTGGCGCGCGCCGTGGCCGAGATCGAAGGGGCGGCGGGCGAGGGCCAGCCGTAATCGTCATGCGCCGGCGTGGCGGCCGATTGGAGGCCTGGCGTCCGAAGGGGAGTCCGGGCTACCGTCGTAACAGTGCCGGGCCGGCTCCTGTATGCTGGAAGCCCGACCATCCGGACTTTTCGCCATGCCCCACGATCCCATCGTCGCCACCAGCAAACTCCTGAGCTACGTGCTGCGTCACCGCCCCGACAGCATCGGCCTCGCGCTCGATGCCAACGGCTGGGCCGGCGTCGACGAGATGCTGGCGCGCCTGAACGGCGCCGGCCATGCAATCGGCCGCGATCTGCTGGCGCGTGTGGTGGCCGGTAACGACAAGCAGCGTTTCGCCTTCAGCGAGGATGGATCGCGCATCCGCGCCAGCCAGGGCCACTCGGTCAAGGTCGACCTGGCGCTAACACCCGCCGAGCCGCCGGATATGCTGTACCACGGGACGGCGAGCCGCTTCATGAAGTCGATCCTGGCGGCGGGGCTGCGGGCGTCGGGACGGCATCACGTGCATCTGTCGGCCAACGTCGCGACCGCGAAGACCGTCGGCGCGCGCCATGGGTTCCCGGTCGTGCTGCACGTGGATGCGCGGCGCATGCGGGAAGATGGTGCGGTGTTCTACCAATCGGACAACGGCGTGTGGCTGACCGAGGCGGTGCTGCCGCGGTATCTCAGCGTGCCCGGGGGCGACGGCGCACGCTGAGACAGCCATCGCGGGCGGGGCTGCCCGGATCAGCGTTCGTTGGTGGCCGCCGCCATCAGCTCGGCGGTATCGGCCGCGCCCATCTTGAGCGCCGCCGCCAGGATCGAATTGCCGTCGGCATCCAGGCGGAACGGATCGGCGCCGCGCGCCAGCAGCAGGCGGGCGATGTCGGTGCGGTTGAACATGGCAGCAAACATCAGCGCGGTCTTGCCGTTGGGGCCGGCGTTGTCGACCTGGGCGCCGCGGTCGAGCAGCAGGGTGGCCACGGCCAAGTCGCCCTTGAAGGCGACGCCGGCGAGCGGGGTCTGGCCGGCGTCGTTCTGGATTTCCGGATCGGCGCCGTGGTCCAGCAGCACGCGCGCGGCGTCGAGGTGGCCGTGGTAGCAGGCCAGCATCAGGAGGCTGTCGCCGCGCTCGTTGCGCAGGTTGGGCGGCAGGCCCTGGCCGAGCACGGTGTCCAGTTCGCCCGCTTCACCGGCGCGGGCAAAGCCGAATACGCGGCGCACGAAGGCCAGCGTGTCCTCGTCGAGTTCCTGGGGCGTGGCCGGGCGCGTCGGTTCCTGCTGCATGCTCTCATCTCCTGTGGCTAATGGCATGCCGATTAGACCACAAACCGCAGCGCCTACGCGACACGCATGCGCCACCGGGGTACAACCCCGGTCAGGGCAGGAAGGCCGCCAGGTGGCGCTCGATCTCGAAAACGTGCGGATCGAATTTGCCCAGTTCGCGCAGCGCCTTGGCCAGTTCCAGCAGGTATTCGCTGTTCGGACCGCTCGGGCCGGCGGCGGACGCGATCTGGCGCGCGATGTCGCGCTCGCTCGCCGGGCCCAGGTAGGCGGCGTTTTCGTGGGTGGCGATGTAGACCAGACCTTCGGCGCTGCTGCCGTCCTCGAAGTGGATATCGGTGGCCAGGCGCAGGTAGCCATTCTTTTCGCGGTAGTCGAGGTGCGCGAATTCCTCGGGCGTGACCAGGTAGGCCATGCCATGGCAGGTCGCGCCAGCGTCCGGCGTCAGGGTCACGACGCGGCCCGGGGCGGTCTCGGTGCCGCGGTGGTCGTGCGATCCCTGCCAGAAGCGCCGGCTCCAGCCGGCGATGTACGCCGGCCGCCGTTCCAGGAAGGGAAAGTCGGCCTTGAAGATCAGCGAGCCGTAGCCGAACATCCAGACGCTGGCGTGCCGGTCGAATTTGTCCATGCGCCGGTTGAGCGCGATGGTGTTGAGGGACATGGTGCTGGTTGGTGCTGGAATGAACGAGCGTTTATTCTAGCGCGGCCATAACGAAACGGCAGGGGGCGAGCCGCCCCCTGGTACCACGATTGTGACGGCTACACTACATCAAGCCAGTCGCATCATGCCGGCTTGCCCGCCTTCATGTCACGCTGGGTGCTCTGCAAATTGTCATAAAGCGGCGTGCGTTCGCTGTCCGCACGGGCGCTGCCGTTCGAGCCCATGCCCGCGGCTTGCATGCTGCCGGGCTGGCTGCCGCTGTGTTGCATGGTGCCGTGCTGGGCGCCGCCATTGCCACGCTGGGCGCCGTTCTGGAACGGATCGCGGAAGCTTTTCATCGCTTCTTCCTGCTGGCGCATGTTGCGGTCGGTTTCCTCGGCGGCGGTGCGCGCCACCGCGTCCGCCAGTTCACGTGCGGTACGGGAGGTTTCCTGGACGTGCTGTTCGGCGACGCGCGCCAGCTCGACCTGGGCGTCCGCCGCAACGCGCGAGATGTGCTGCTGGTAGGCGCGCAGCTTGTCGGATGCCGGCTGCGCGCGGCCTGCCGTCACCGACACCACTTCGTTGGGACGGTCGGTGGTCAGCATCTGGTGGGCGATGATGGTGCTTTCTTCCAGCAGGGTCTGGCTGAGCTGCATGTTGAGCTGGAAAAGCTCCTGGAAGGAACGCGACATCGATTTCGACATATCGTTCATAAACGCAGCCTGCGCATTCAGGTGGGTACGGACTGCGGGGGTGACGGAGTGCGAGAACAGGAACATGGCAGACCTCATGAAGTGAAGGGTTCACAAACAAAAATAAGCACGTCAGTTACTCGATGCGGCATCTGGGCGGTCAGGGGGGACCGGCAACCCGGAATCCGGGGTTGCATATTGTCGGGCCCGAATCGGGGCACGCGTTCCCACCTTAACTTCCATTCGTGACGGGCATTTGACATGCCGCAAACGAACTCATGCGTACTTTGCAGATCAGGCATACGCAAGTGTGGTAGTAACGGACCCGGCCATCAGTTGCGATGGGGATGCCCGGACGATGTCTTTTCTCAGCTGCCCATGGTCCGCAATGTTCGCAAGCGCACCGTCGAGATCATCGATCATCTGGCTCAATAGCGGATAGCGTTCGTGGCCGGCTTCGGTCTTTGCCAGGGCTACGAAGGCGCGCATCTGGCGCAGGGCGGGATTCATCAAGAATCAGATGAATAAGCTGATAAATACAGCGAAAAATGTTGCTTGTATCATAATCCGATTCGTTCTTTAATGGCGGCAATCTAAATTGAAGGAAACGCCGTGAAACTCGCAACCCTGAAAGCAGGCGGCCGCAATGGCGGTCACCGCGACGGTACCCTCGTCGTGGTCAGCCGCGACCTGGTCACCTGCCAGGCCGTGCCCGCCATCGCACGCACCCTGCAATCCGCCCTCGACGACTGGGACCATGTCCGGCCGCGCCTGGAGCAGGTCTACGAACAGCTCAACGCCGGCAGCGCCGACGGCGCCGAATCCTTCATCGAGCAGGAATGCGCGTCGCCATTGCCGCGCGCTTTCCAGTGGGCCGACGGTTCGGCCTACATCAACCACGTGGAGCTGGTGCGCAAGGCGCGCGGCGCCGCGGTGCCACCGTCGTTCTACCAGGACCCGCTGATGTACCAGGGCGGTTCCGATGCGTTCATCGGCCCCTGCGATCCGATCGCGGTCCTGTCCGAGGAGTGGGGCGTGGACCTGGAAGCCGAGGTGGCGGTCGTCACCGGCGACGTGCCGATGGGCGCCGGCATCGGGCAGGCAGCAAGCGCGGTGCGGCTGGTGATGCTGGTGAACGACGTCTCGCTGCGCAACCTGATCCCGAAGGAACTCGAGAAAGGTTTCGGGTTCTACCAGTCCAAGCCGGCCAGCGCCTTCTCTCCGGTGGCGGTGACGCCGGACGAACTGGGCGGCGCCTGGCGCGACAGCAAGCTGCACTTGCCGCTGCTGGTGACGCTGAACGGCGAGCCCTTCGGGCGTCCCGATGCCGGCGAGGACATGACTTTCAGTTTCGCGCAGCTGATCGCGCATGCCGCAAGAACGCGCGAGCTGGCGGCCGGCAGCATCATCGGCTCGGGCACGGTGTCGAACAAGCAGGGCGGCCTGCACGGTTCGAGCATCGCCAACGGCGGCGTCGGCTATTGCTGCCTGGCCGAGCTGCGCATGTACGAAACCATCGAGCAGGGCGCGCCGAGCACGCCCTTCCTGCGCTTTGGCGATACGGTCCGCATCGAGATGCTGGATACGTCCGGCGCGAGCATCTTTGGCGCGATCGAGCAGGAGGTCGCGCACTATCACGGGAGGAAGTAATGAAGCTCTACACGTATTTTCGCAGCTCGGCGGCGTACCGGGTGCGCATCGCGATGCACCTGAAGGGGCTGGAGTACGACGCGGTCCCGGTCCACCTGCTGCGCGACGGCGGCGAGCAGCTGCGCGAGCAGTACCGCGCCATCAACCCGAGCGGCCTGGTGCCGGCCTTCCAGGACGACTACATCACGCTGACCCAGTCGATGGCGATCCTGGAATACCTGGAGGACGAGTATCCGAAGGTGCCGCTGATGCCGAAGGACGCGACCGGCCGTGCGCGGGTGCGCGAACTGGCGCAGATCATCGCCTGCGACATCCACCCGGTGAACAACCTGCGCGTGCTGCGCTACCTGGTCCATGACCTCGGCTTGTCCGAGGAGGCCAAGGCCGAGTGGTACCGCCACTGGCTGGTGAGCGGCCTCGAGGTGCTGGAACGGCACCTGGAGCGCGACCCCAGCTCCGGCCCGCTGTGCCACGGCCACACCCCGACCATCGCCGACTGCTGCCTGGTGCCGCAGGTGTACAACGCGCAGCGGCACGGGATCGACGTGTCGGTGTATCCGAACATCGCCCGCGTGAATGCGCTGTGCGTGGAGATGCCGGGGTTCATTGCGGCGCATCCGTCGAATCAGCCGGATGCGGAGTAGTTGAAGATCGTCGCCCCCGCGAAGGCGGGGGGGCAAGCTGAATCACGGAACTCATCATGCTGGAAGTACTGCGGTGCTTCAGAAATACTGACTTCGGTAGCTCAGCATAGGTTCCCGCCTTCGCGGGAAGTCGTTTCCGGCAATGCCGGGAACGACGAGTCAGCGCGGGAGCGACGAGCTCAATGCCGCGTCCCGCTTCCCACCGTCGACCGGTCCGGCTCCGCCGGCGTCGACACTTCCTCCAGTGCCCGGTCGATCCCCGCCGAGTGCTTGGCCGCCATGTCGCCCAGCGACACGATGCCGATCACCTGCTGCGACTCCCCGTCGACCACCGGCAGGCGGCGGATCTGCACGTCGCCCATCTGGCCCAGCACTTCGTCGACGGTCTGGTTCGGGCCACAGGTGCGCACGTCGGTGCTCATCACGTCGCCCACGCGGGCCTGGTCCGGGGCCTGGCCCGCCGCGGTCGAGCGCACCGTGATGTCGCGGTCGGTGATCATGCCGACCAGCTTGTCGCCGTCCAGCACGGGGATCGCGCCGACGTTCAGGTCATCCATCAACTGCGCCGCGCGCTGCACGGTGTCCTGTGGGGTGATGCTTTGCACGTCCGGGGTCATCACATCGCGAATGGTTTGCATAATTAAGCCTCCTTGTAACGGGTTGAACGCCAATTGGACGGGCTGAATCATGCACCGATTTTCGCGAGCCGGACGCCAGATTGAAGCGCAGAAAAGGACGGGGCCGCCGCCGCAAAAAAAGCCGTACCGGGGTCTTGCGAACGCCGCTCCCGGCTACAATCTGGCCTTTTTTACCACGGACCAGTCCATGCCAGATACCGCCGTTCCCGCCGCCATCCCCGCAGCCATCCTCGATGCCCTGGCACTGGCCGATGCCTCCTGGCGCCCGCACCTCATCGCCGGCCTGGAAGCGATGATGCGCGCCACGCCCGACTACCTGCCGGCGCTGGCCCAGGACGACTACCTGCCGACCGGGCAGCGCCTGTTCGCCGCCTTTTCCCTGCCCTTGGACCGGGTGCGCTACGTGCTGGTGGGGGAAGGGCCGTATCCGCGCGCGGAAAGCGCGACCGGCGTGTGCTTCATGGATGGCGCGGTGGGCGCATTGTGGTCGGACACCGGCCTGTCGAAACCGGTCAACCGCGCGACTTCGCTGCGCAACTTCATGAAGATGCTGCTGGTGGCCGACGGGCGCCTGCAGATCGACGACACCGGCGGCGCGGCGCTGGCCCCGATCGCCAAGGCGGCGCCCGGGGACGGCTCGATCCTGACGCTGGCCGAGCTGCAGGACAACCTGCTGGGTGAAGGCTTCCTGCTGCTGAACGCGTCGCTGGTGTTCCGCAAGCACGTGGCGCCGGTGGTCGACGCGCGCGCATGGGTGCCGTTCCAGCAGGCCGTGTTCGCGGCGCTGGCGGCCTGCTTTGATAAGCCGACCCTGGTCCTGTGGGGCAAGATCGCCGAGCAACTGAAAAAAGTGCCGGAAAGCGAAGGCTTCCCGCAGGTCCACGCCGAGCACCCCTACAACCTCAGCTTCATCGGCCACCAGGGCATGCACCAACTGTTCGGCCCGATGCAACTGCTGCGCAAACGCTGACTGACCAGCATCAAACCGGGGTCAGGGCCCGATTTTTGGCAAGAGCCAGTAGGCATTTTTTGACATCAGGGCAATTGTCCTGAAGATGGCTGCATCCAGTAGCGCCGCACCGGCTTGTGCCGGCGCCGGTGTTCAACGCACCCGCGTTGCGCGTAGCCGCGCCACCGCAGCGCACCGCCACGCCCTCTATTTGTGCAAATGACAACTGGTGACAATCTGTCATTCATTTAAGACAAATTTGTAAAATCCAGTGCATATTTTGTTTTGACATTGATGCCACCCCCTTGCAGCATGGGCAATTCCGGTCGAGCCGATCAGCGGCAGCCTGCACGGCCGGTCACATCCACTTACCCATCTACGAGGAACGCATGAAGAACGCATTTGCCGGACTGGCGCTTACCGTCCTGTCCGCCATGGCCATGGCCACCGCCACCGCCGGCACCACCGTCGACTTTTCGAATGGCTTGCAGGGCTGGGACAACCACCCGGCGTATGACGGCGAGGCCGGCGCCTGGATCGATACGTCCCACGGGTCGCCGGCGCTGCACACGATTAACCCGGTCACCTTCGGCATGAGCTGGACCAACACCACCAATCCGGCTTTCGTGGGCAACTACGGCGCGTCGCCCTCGGTCACGCTCGGCATCGACATCCTGGCCAACTCGATCATCTATTGGGGCACCGGGCAGGAGGTGACGCGCAACCTGGTGGTCGAGCTGCGCGACTACGACAATCCCTACCAGGGCATGCCGTACACCAGCGTCTGGTACAACCTGGGCGTGATCGGCGCCGGCATGGGCTGGCAGCATTTCGAGGTGACCATAGCCGATACGGCCTCGGCCGCGCTGCCGGGCGGCTGGGGCGGCTATGGCATCGACGATACCGAAACCGATGGCGTGCCGGCGCTGCCGCCGGACCGCAGCTTTGCCGACGTGCTGGCCAGCATCGACGAGATCGCGTTCACGACCTTCGTGCCGGGGTATTTCTACGGATGGACGGGGTATGACGTGGTGGTCGACAATATCTCGATCAGCAACGGCGCCGCCAGCGACGTGCCGGAACCGGGCAGTTTGGCGATGCTGGCCAGCGGGCTGGGGATGCTGGGGCTGGCGCGTCGCCGGCGCCAGCAGGGCAGGGGCGCCAAGGGCTGAATGCCCTGAGTAGGTAGCGTACCGACATCGTCGTCCCCGCCTGCGCGGGGACGACGTACTTTTGACGCCAGCGAACGTGTCAGTAAGCCACCCGGACGTTTTCGGGCCCGCCAAGACAAACCCCGCCGGATGCGCTATACTTGACTAATTCGATCAACTAATCCGGTTTTACCCAACGTCCAGTGGACAGATGAGAAACCGGTGGTTGAATAGAAGCAAGATTTTAACACTGTTTGGAAACCACTCCGGGGTTGTGATGCGTCTGACCACCAAAGGCCGTTTTGCTGTTACTGCGATGATCGATCTTGCCCTGCGCCAGGGCAAGGGTCCGGTCACGCTGTCGGGCATCAGCCAGCGCCAGGCCATTTCGCTGTCCTACCTGGAGCAGCTGTTCGGCAAGCTGCGCCGGCACGAGATCGTCGAGTCGGTGCGCGGTCCCGGCGGCGGCTACAGCCTGGCGCGCAGCGCCGAAAAGGTCACCGTCGCCGACATCATCATCGCGGTGGACGAGCCGCTTGACGCCACCCAGTGCGGCGGCAAGGAAAACTGCCACGGGGCCGACGCGGCCGCCGGCACGCGCTGCATGACCCACGAACTGTGGGCCACGCTGAACGCCAAGATGGTCGATTTCCTCGATTCCGTCACCTTGCAGGACCTGGTCGACCAGCAGAAGCAGAAAGAACAGAACGTCGTGGTGATGCACCGCCACGCCGCCGTCGGACAAAACTGAAGCAAAGCATATTGGAGTGAACTGATGAACGCGCCCTTGGACAAAAAAATCGAACAGAGCTTCGTGACCGCGCCGCATTTCCCGATCTACATGGACTACTCGGCCACCACGCCGATCGACCCGCGTGTGGCCGACAAGATGATTCCCTTCCTGCGCGAGCAGTTCGGCAATCCGGCGTCGCGCAGCCACGCCTACGGCTGGAGCGCCGAAGCGGCGGTCGAGGATGCGCGCGCCAACGTCGCAGCGCTGGTCGGCGCCGATCCACGCGAGATCATCTGGACCTCGGGCGCGACCGAATCGAACAACCTGGCCATCAAGGGCGCCGCCCACTTCTACAAGTCGAAGGGCAAGCACATCATCACGGTCAAGACCGAGCACAAGGCCGTGCTGGACACCGTGCGCGAACTCGAGCGCGAAGGCTTCGAGGCGACCTACCTGGAACCGCAGGACAATGGCCTGATCTCTTTGGCCCAGCTGGAAGCGGCGATGCGTCCGGACACCATCCTGGTGTCGGTCATGCTGGTGAATAACGAGATCGGCGTGATCCAGCCGATCAGGGAAATCGGCGAACTGTGCCGCAAGAAGGGCATCATCTTCCACAGCGACGCGGCGCAAGCCACCGGCAAGGTGCACATCGACCTGGCCGACCTGAAGGTCGACCTGATGAGCTTCAGCGCCCACAAGACCTACGGTCCGAAGGGCATCGGCGCCCTGTACGTGCGCCGCAAGCCGCGCGTGCGCCTGGAAGCGCAGATGCACGGCGGCGGCCACGAGCGCGGCCTGCGTTCGGGCACGCTGGCGCCGCACCAGATCGTCGGCATGGGCGAAGCCTTCCGCATCGCCAAGGAAGACATGGACGCCGAGCTGGCGAAAGTGAAGGCGCTGCGCGACCGCCTGGCCAAGGGCTTGCTGGAGATCGAAGAGGTCTACATCAACGGCGACATGGACAACCGCGTGCCGCACAACCTGAACGTGTCGTTCAACTTCGTCGAAGGCGAATCCTTGATCATGGCGGTCAAGGACCTGGCGGTGTCGTCGGGTTCGGCCTGCACCTCGGCGTCGCTGGAACCGTCGTACGTGCTGCGCGCCCTGGGCCGCAGCGACGAACTGGCGCACAGCTCGATCCGCTTCACCATCGGCCGCTTCACGACCGAGGAAGACATCGACTTCGCGGTCAACCTGCTGAAGTCGAAGGTCGACAAGCTGCGCGAACTGTCGCCGCTGTGGGACATGCACAAGGAAGGCATCGACCTGAACACGATCCAGTGGGCTGCCCACTAATCACCGCACCGCATACTGAATATCAAGGAGCACGAAAATGGCATACTCGGATAAAGTCCTCGACCACTACGAAAACCCGCGCAACGTCGGCGCCTTCGACAAGAACGCCGACGACGTCGGCACCGGCATGGTCGGCGCACCGGCCTGCGGCGACGTGATGAAGCTGCAGATCAAGGTCAACGAGCAGGGCGTGATCGAAGACGCGAAATTCAAGACCTACGGCTGCGGTTCGGCCATCGCCTCGAGCTCGCTGGTGACCGAATGGGTCAAGGGCAAGTCGCTGGACGAAGCGCTGGCGATCAAGAACACCCAGATCGCCGAAGAACTGGCGCTGCCGCCGGTGAAGATCCACTGCTCGATCCTGGCCGAGGACGCGATCAAGGCGGCCGTGGCCGACTACAAGACCAAGCACGCCGCCGAACAGGCGTGATGTGGTTCGGTGGGCACGGGTGTGCCCACCCTACGTAATTGTGGACCGTAGGGTGGGCTCCCCGAGCCCACCATGCACGATGAAGCAACGTATCAAGCTGGAGAATTGAATGGCAATCACCCTGACTGAAAAAGCCGCGCGACACATCACCCGCTACCTCGAACGCCGGGGCAAGGGTGTCGGCTTGCGGTTCGGCGTGCGCACCACCGGCTGCTCCGGCCTGGCCTACAAGCTGGAGTACGTCGACGAGCCGGCGGGCGAAGACAACATCTTCGAGTCGCACGGCGTGAAGGTCTTCGTCGACCCGAAAAGCCTGCCCTACATCGACGGCACCGAACTGGACTTCGCGCGCGAAGGACTGAACGAAGGCTTCCGCTTCAACAACCCGAACGTCAAGGACAATTGCGGTTGCGGCGAGAGCTTCCGCATCTGAGCCAGCACAGGAAGACGATGCAGAACCACTTCGACCTGTTCCAGCTCCCGGCCCGCTTCGACGTCGACATGGATGCGCTCGACAGCGCCTACCGTGAAGTCCAGGGGCGCGTGCACCCGGACCGCTTCGTCAACGCCACCGATGCCGAAAAGCGCGTCGCGATGCAGTGGGCGACCCGCGCCAACGAGGCTTACCAAACGCTGCGCAATCCGCAGAAGCGCGCCCAGTACCTGTGCGAGCTGAACGGCGTCGACCTGCAGGTCGAGTCCAACACGGCGATGCCGATGGACTTCCTGATGCAGCAGATGGAGCTGCGCGAAGCCCTGGCCGACGCGCGCGCTGCAAAAGACGCCGCCGCGCTGGATGAACTGGACGCCCAGGTGCGCAGCGAACGCAAGAGCAGGCTGGCGCAGGTCGGCAAGCTGCTCGACGCCGGCGACTATAGCCAGGCGGCCCAGGGCGTACGCGCACTGATGTTCCTCGACAAGTTCGGCGACGAATTGCACTACGCGTTCGAGGCGCTGGAAGGTTGAACCGGATTGGTTAAAGCGAATTCGTAGGGTGGGCAATTCGTGCCCGCGCGTAAAGCCTGCATAATGCAGGCAGCGCGTGGAACGGATTGCCCACCCTGCGCATTTCCGGTAACGCAAACACAAGAATAAACAGGTATCACGATCATGGCACTTTTGCAGATTTCCGAACCCGGCATGTCGACCGCGCCGCACCAGCACCGCCTGGCGGTGGGCATCGACCTCGGCACCACCAATTCCCTCGTCGCGACCGTGCGCAGCAGCATCCCGGAAGTGCTCAGCGACGAGGACGGCCGCGCGCTGCTGCCATCGATCGTGCGCTACCTGCCGAACGGCCACGCCAACATCGGCTACAAAGCCCAGGCGCACCAGACCACCGATCCGAAGAACACCATCGTCTCGGTCAAGCGCTTCATGGGCCGCGGCCTGAAGGACATCGCGCACGCCGAGAACATGCCCTACGACTTCGTCGATGGCCCCGGCATGGTGCAGGTGAAAACCGTGGCCGGCGTGAAAAGCCCGGTCGAAGTCTCGGCCCAGATCCTGGCCACGCTGCGCCAGCAGGCCGAGGATGCGCTCGGCGACGAACTGGTCGGCGCCGTGATCACCGTGCCCGCCTACTTCGACGACGCCCAGCGCCAGGCCACCAAGGACGCGGCCCAGCTGGCCGGCCTGAACGTGCTGCGCCTGCTGTCCGAGCCGACCGCGGCCGCCATCGCGTATGGCCTGGACCATGGCAAGGAAGGCGTGTTCGCCGTGTACGACCTCGGCGGCGGCACCTTCGACATCTCGATCCTGAAACTGTCCAAGGGCGTGTTCGAAGTGCTCTCCACCGGCGGCGATTCGGCCCTGGGCGGCGACGACTTCGACCAGCGCCTGTTCTGCCACATCACCCAGCAGGCCGGCTTGGCCCCGCTGTCGGACGTCGATACCGCGACCCTGATGGTCAAGGCGCGCCAGGCCAAGGAACTGCTGTCGACCAACGAGGAAACCACGGTCGAGGCGATCCTGAAGTCGGGCGAGCTGGTGCAGGTCACCATCACCGCGAAAACCTTTGCCGAGATCACCCAGCACCTGGTCGCCAAGACCATGAACGCAGTGCGCAAGGCGATGCGCGACGCCGACGTGTCGGTGGAAGACGTGGACGGCGTGGTGATGGTCGGCGGCGCCACGCGCATGCCGCACATCCGCCGCGCGGTGGGCGACTACTTCAAGACCATCCCGCACGCGAACATCGATCCGGACAAGGTGGTCGCCTTGGGCGCCGCGATCCAGGCCAACCTGCTGGCCGGTAACCGCGCCGCCGGCGACGACTGGCTGCTGCTGGACGTGATCCCGCTGTCGCTCGGCATCGAGACCATGGGCGGCCTGGTGGAAAAGATCATCCCGCGCAACTCGACGATCCCGTGCGCACGCGCCCAGGAATTCACGACCTTCAAGGATGGCCAGACCGCCCTGGCGGTGCACGTGGTGCAGGGTGAGCGCGAACTGGTGTCCGACAACCGTTCGCTGGCGCGCTTCGAGCTGCGCGGCATCCCGCCGATGGCGGCCGGCGCGGCGCGCATCCGCGTGACCTACCAGGTCGATGCCGACGGTCTGCTGTCGGTGTCGGCGCGCGAGACGCGGTCAGGCGTGGAAGCCTCGATCACGGTCAAGCCGTCCTACGGCCTGGGCGACGACGAAGTGGCGCGCATGCTGCAGGACTCGTACACTTCGGCTTCCACCGACATGGTGGCGCGCGCGCTGCGCGAAGAGCAGGTCGAAGCCGAACGCATCCTGCTGGCCACGCAGTCGGCGCTGGACACCGATGCCGAACTGCTGGAAGCGGACGAACGCGCGGCCATCGCCGTTCTGGAGCAGGGCGTGCGCGATGCGCTGGCCCGTTCCAACGACGCGGCCATCGACACCGGCGAGCGCCAGAACAAGCTGCACGACGCGGTCCAGGCGCTGGCCCACGGCACCGAGGAATTCGCCGCGCGCCGCATGGACAAGAGCGTGCGCAAGGTGCTGGCGGGTAAATCGCTGGATCAGGTATAAGCCGCCGTCCCGGCAGGAACAGAATCGTCGTCCCCGCGAAGGCGGGGATCCAGCATTGTAGGGTGGGCACCTGTGCCCACCAAAACGCCAAGATAAAACAAGAGGTAAAAGAAGTGCCACAAATCGTCATCCTCCCCCATCCCGTCTTCTGCCCCGAAGGCGCCGTGCTCGACGGCCAGACCGGCAAGTCCATCTGCGACACCCTGCTCGAGAACGACATCGAGATCGAGCACGCCTGCGACCGCGTGTGCGCCTGCACCACCTGCCACGTGATCGTGCGCGAAGGCTTCGACTCGCTGAACGAGCAGGAAGAAAAAGAAGAAGACATGCTCGACAAGGCCTGGGGCCTGGAGCCGAATTCGCGCCTGTCGTGCCAGGCCATCATCGCGGACGAAGACCTGGTGGTCGAGATCCCGAAGTACACCATCAACCACGCCGCCGAGAACCACTGACGTGAACTTGCCGTCCAGGTCCGCCACCATGAAGCACGCTGACAAGAAACAAGCCAGGGCCGCGCATGCCGCCAAGCCGGCGCCGACCATCTACGAACTGGCCCCCGAGATCAAGCCCGGCCAATCGGTCGAGCTGCTCAAGGAACTGCACATCCTGACCCGCGATGGCAAGCTGAACCAGGACAGCCGGCGCAAGCTGAAGCAGGTGTATCACCTGGTCCAGTTCATCGAGCCCCTGGTGAAGGACGTGCAGGCGCACAAGGCGCAGGCCGATGCGGGCGGGCCGGGCGTGACCCTGGTCGACCACGGCGCCGGCAAGTCCTACCTCGGCTTCATCCTGTACGACCTGCTGTTCAAGGGACGCGAGGATGATTCGCGCATCTACGGCATCGAGACGCGCGAGGAACTGGTACAGAAGTCGGCCGAGCTGGCCGCGCGCCTGGACTTCCCCGGCATGTCCTTCCTGAACCTGTCGGTGGCCGAATCCACCGGGTCCAGCAAGCTGCCGGCCGCCATCGACGTGGTCACCGCGCTGCACGCCTGTAACACCGCCACCGACGACGCGATCGACTTCGCGCTCAAGAAAAAGGCGAAGCACATCGTGCTGGTGCCGTGCTGCCAGGCCGAGATCGCGTCCGTGCTGCGCAAGAACAAGGGCAAGGACCTGGGCCGCAGCGCGCTGACCGAGATCTGGCGCCACCCGATCCACACGCGCGAGTTCGGCAGCCAGATCACCAACGTGCTGCGCTGCCTGCAGCTGGAAGCGCACGGCTACCAGGTGACCGTCACCGAACTGGTGGGCTGGGAGCACTCGATGAAGAACGAGCTGATCGTCGCGACGTACAAGAACCTGCCGCGCAAGCGGCCCGCCGAGCGCCTGCAGCAGGTGCTGGCCGAGCTGGGACTGGAAGAGATGAGCCGGCGTTTCTACACTGGACAGCCTGCCCCGGAACAAGCCGGATCCGCCGCATAACCTTCGATTGATCGATAGAGACCCATGAGCGACCACACCCAGCACTGGATCGACCTGCGCAGCGACACCGTCACCCAACCCTCCGAGGCCATGCGCGCCGCCATGGCGGGCGCCCCGGTGGGCGACGACGTCTACGCCGACGATCCGACCGTCAACCGCCTGCAGGATTTCGCGGCCGACCTGTTCGGCTATGAGGCCGGCATGTTCGCGCCGTCGGGTACCCAGACCAATTTGATCGCGCTGATGACCCACTGCGGCCGCGGCGACGAATACCTGGTCGGCCAGGAAGCGCATACCTACAAGTACGAGGGCGGCGGCGCCGCGGTGCTGGGCAGCATCCAGCCGCAGCCGATCGCCAACCAGCCGGACGGCTCGATCGCGGTAAGCGACATCGCGGCCTACATCAAGCCGGACGACATGCACTTCGCGCGGACCCGCCTGCTGGCGCTGGAAAACACCATCGGCGGGCGCGTGCTGCCGCAGGACTACGTGGCGGCCGCCACCGCGTTCGCGCATGCGAAGGGCCTGGCGACCCACCTGGACGGCGCCCGCATCTGCAACGCCGCCGTGAAGAACGGCATCGGCCTGCGCGCCGCGGTGGCCGGTTTCGATACCGTGTCGGTGTGCCTGTCGAAGGGGCTGGGCGCGCCGGTCGGTTCCGTGCTGCTGGGCCCGAAGGCCTTCATCGAGCAGGGCAAGCGCTGGCGCAAGATGCTGGGCGGCGGCATGCGCCAAGCCGGCGTGATCGCTGCCGCGGCCCACTACGCGCTCGAGCACAACGTCGAGCGCCTGTCCGAGGACCATGACAACGCCGCGGCGCTGTCCGCCGGCCTGGGCCGGATCGAACCGCTGCGCGTGACCGCGCCGCAAACCAACATCTTCTACGTCGAGATTCCGGAAGCGGCCGTGCCGGCGCTGCGCGAGACGCTGGCGCGCGAAGGCATCCGCGCCTCGATCGGCGCCCACACGCGCCTGGTGACCCACCTGGACGTGTCGAAAGCCGACGTCGACAAGGTCGTGGCCGTGTTCAAGGCCTTCTTCAAGGATTGGCGCGCCTGATGACCGATACTGGCAGCAATAGCGGCAACAATACCGCCGGCAACTCAGAAGGCGTCCGCCTGGCCAAGCGCGTGGCCGAGATCGTGTCGTGCTCGCGCGCCGAGGCCGAACGCTACATCGCGGGCGGCTGGGTCAGCGTCGACGGCAACGTGGCCGAGGACCCGGCCATGCGCGTGGCGCCGGCCCAGGCGGTGACGCTGCTGCCGGGCGCCACCGCGCAAGAGCCGCTGCCGGTCACGATCCTGCTGCACAAGCCGGCCGGCGTCGATGCCGCCGCCGCGCTGGCTTTGCTGGGACCGGACACGCTGGCGCAAGGGGCACAAGGCGCACAGGGCGGCCAGCGCTTCCTGAAGCGCCACCTGGCCAAGCTGACCGCGGCCACGCCGCTCGAGGCCAATGCGTCCGGCCTGGTGGTGTTCAGCCAGGACTGGCGCATGCTGCGCAAGCTGGTCGAGGACAGCAATCGCATCGAGCAGGAGTACGTGCTCGAGGTCGAGGGCGACTACATCAGCGAAACCGCGCTCGGCAAGATGAGCGCGATCGGCACCCCGGCCGCGCCGGTCAAGGTCAGCCGCCAGAGCGAGACCCGGCTGCGCATCGCCGGCAAGGGCATCCGGCCGGGACGCATCGAGGCCGCGTGCAAGGCGGCGGGCCTGGCGCTGAAGTCGCTGCGGCGCCTGCGCGTCGGCCGCATCGCATTGTCCAGCCTGCCCGCAGGGCAGTGGCGCTACCTGGGCGAATTCGAGCGCTTCTGATCGGATCCGCTTCAGGTTCCGCTAGTTTCCTCTGATTTTCATGCAAGGCCTCATGCGCGTTGCATATCTTTTAAATAATACTTTACTGCTTATATAAGTCCTGATATTGTTTCTCAATCGATCCAGTTCCGGATCTTGTTCGAGGAGCCAGGATGAGCACGCTGTCAATGTCTTCCGCAACGCCTCCGGCTGCCGCCGCCCGCGGCGTCACCCGGTTTTCCATGGTACGCATCGTGCTCGGCACGCTTGCCGTCGCGCTGCCGGTGGCGCTGACCCTGATCCTGGTGCAGCAACTGGTGGACAAGCCGATGCGCGCGTACTGGCCGCAGGCGCTGGCCGCCGTGCTGTGCGTGCTCGGCTACTGGCTGTACGTGCGCAAGGTCGAGCGCGCGGCGATGGATGCGTTCGCGGGTGGCGCCGAGGGCGCCATGCGCGGCCTCGGCGCCGGCCTGCTGCTGGGCGGCGCCCTGTTCGTGACGGTGATCGGGATCCTGGCGGCCAGCGGCGCCTATCACGTGACCGGTTACAATGCCTGGACCGTGCTGCTCAAGCCGGTCACCGAACTGGTGCTGGTGGCGCTGATCGAGGAAATCCTGTTCCGCGCCGTCCTGCAGCGCAATCTCGAACGCTCGCTCGGCAGCTGGGCCGCGATCGCGATCTCGTCGCTGGTCTTCGGCCTGGCGCACCTGCCGAACGCGAACGTCACCTTCGCGGCGATCGGCGTCACCGTGGTCGCCGGCGTACTGTTCGCCGCGGCCTACTTGGTCACGCGCCGCCTGTGGCTGCCGCTCGGCATGCACTTCGCCTGGAACTACCTGTCGGACGCGGTGTTCTCGATCCCGACCTCGGGCCACCCGGCCAAGGGCATCCTGCAGGGGCAGACCAGCGGTGCGCAGTGGCTGTCCGGCGGCGCCTACGGCGTCGAGGCGTCGCTGGTGACGCTGGTGGTGCTGTCGATCGCGTCGGTGGTCCTGCTGGCGGCGGCGCGACGCCGCGGCCAGCTGCTGGGCAGGGCCGGGGCGCGGGCGCTCGCCAGGGCATAAACGTATGAGATAAGCTGGGAAACAATCGATGAAAGCAACGCTGGGGACCCAATTGCGCCACCTGATCGAACTGCTGGACGGGGCAGTGGAGGCGTCCTACGCCGAGGCCGGCCTGAACTACCGCCCGCGCTACACCCCGGTGCTGCGGGCGCTGCTGGCGGACGAACCGCTCACGGTCGGCCAGATCGCGGAACGCGCCGGCATCACGCAGCCGGCCGCCACCCAGACCGTGGCGCTGATGATCAGGGAAGGCTTGCTGACATCCGAAGCGGGCGCCCAGGATGCGCGCCAGAAGATGGTCCGGCTGAGCGAGGCCGGGCGCGCGATGGTGCCGCGCCTGCGCCAGTGCTGGCAGGCGACCGCCACGGCGGCGGCCAGCCTCGATGCCCAGCTGCCGTACCCGCTGTCGCAGGCGCTGGCGAACGCCATCGAGGCGCTGGACGGGCAATCGTTCGGGACGCGCATCCGCGCCGCGCGCGAGGCGCAGGAAGCCCAACAAGCCCAACAAGCCGCCAGTCGGCAGGGCTGAAGACGCCGATCGGCAAGGCCGAGGGCGCCGGGCAGTCCACTGCTTATTCCGCTAGTCAGCGGTATCCGGCACCCGGACTTCACGCAAGCGGTTCGCCGCCGGTTCCGGCCGCCCGAACAGGTAACCCTGGAAGTGCGTGCAGCCTTCCTCCCGCAGGCGCACCAGCTGGTCGCGTGTCTCGACGCCCTCGGCGGTGGTCTCGATCAGCAGGCTGGCGCCCAGGCCGGTGATGGCGCGGATGATCGCCATCGCTTCGCGGCTTTCGCCCATGTCCTTCACGAAGGACTTGTCGATCTTGATGCGGTCGAAGGGGAAGGAGCGCAGGTAGCTCAGCGATGAATAGCCGGTGCCGAAATCGTCGAGCGAAATCCGCACCCCCAGCCCCTTCAGCGCGCGCAGCATCCCGATGTTGGCGTTGCTGTTGTCGAGCAGGACCGATTCCGTGATCTCCAGCTCCAGCCGTTCCGGCGCCAGGCCGGAATCGGCCAGCGCCAGCGCCACCGTGTCCACCAGCTCGCCGCTCTTGAACTGCACCGGCGACAGGTTGACCGCCACCGATTCGCCGTTCGTCCAGGTTGCCGCTTCCTGGCAGGCGAGGTTCAGCGCGCGCACGCCGAGTTCGTGGATCAGGCCGGTTTCCTCGGCCAGCGGAATGAAGTCGACCGGCGATATCTGTCCCTTGAGCGGGTGGTTCCAGCGCATCAGCGCTTCGTAGCCCGAGATGCGGCGGCCTTGCCGTTCGACGATCGGCTGGTAGCGCATTTCGATCTGGCCCAGGTGCAGCGCCTGGCGCAGGTCGGTTTCCATCTGGCGCCGGATGCGCGCGGCTTCCTCCAGCTCGGGCCGGAACACTTCGTAGCGGTTGCGGCCGTTGCGCTTGGCTTCGTACAGGGCCATGTCGCCGAAGCGCAGCAGCTGTTCCGTGGCGCCGCCCGCGTTCGAGGACGCGATGCCGATGCTCAGCCCGACGGCCAGGTCGTGGCCGTCGACCTGGAACGGCGCGGCCACGGCATCGATCAGGCGCCGCGCGGCGGCGGTGGCTTCTTCCAGCCGCTTCAGGCCCGGCAGCACGACGGCGAATTCGTCGCCGCCCACGCGCGCCAGCGTGTCCTGGTCGCGCAGCTGGGTGTTCAGGCGCCGGGCCAGCGCCAGCAGCAGCTTGTCGCCGCAGGCGTGGCCGAGCGCATCGTTGATGTTCTTGAAGTTGTCCAGGTCGAGGCACAGGATCGCGGTCATGCTGCGGCTGGCGCGGTCCGATCGCAGGGCCTGTTCCACGCTGTCCCGGAAGAAGGCGCGGTTCGGCAGGTCGGTGAGGCCGTCGTGCTGCGCCATGTGGTCGATCCGCGCGTAGGCCGCCAGTTCCTCGGTCACGTCTTCGGTGATCAGGAGCAGGTAGTCGCCTTCGCCGTCGGGTCGGTTGCCGCGCACGGTGCGGCTGCGCAGCGTGCGTTCGCCGATGGCGGTGTCGACCAGGCTTTCGTCGCTGTGCATCTCGGCGCCCGGCACGGCGCGCGCCACTTGCCGTTCGATGTAGCCGGCCACCTCGGGGCGCAGGCAGTCGCGCAGGCTGGCGCCGGCGAGGTCGGTCGGCGCGCCATGGAACAGGCGCTGGGCCTGGTGGTTGGCCAGCAGGATGCGGCCGGTGCCGCAATCCTGGGCCAGCACGCTGGCCGGGATGTGCGAGATGACGGAATCGAGGAAGCGCGACAGCGCCGCCATCTGCTGGCTGTAGCGCTCGGCCAGTTCCTTGGCCTCGAGCAGCTGGAGTTCCTGGCGGTGGCGCTCGGTGATGTCGCGCGTGATCTTGGCGAAGCCGATCAGCCGGCCGTCGTCGTCGCGAATGGCGTCGAGCACGACGTGGGTCCAGAACTCGCTGCCGTCCTTGCGCACGCGCCAGCCTTCGGCTTCGAAGCGGCCCTCGCGGCGCGCGGTTTCCAGGGCCTGCTGCGGCAGGCCTGCCGCACGGTCCTGGTCGCGGTAGAACACCGAGAAGTGGCGGCCGATGATCTCGCCCGCCTTGTAGCCCTTGGCGCGCTCGGCGCCGGCGTTCCAGTTGACCACGTGGCCGCAGGTGTCCAGCATGTAGATCGCGTAGTCGGTCACGCCCTGCACCAGATAGCGGAAGCTGCGTTCCTGCTCGCGCCGGGCCTCGAGCGCGGCGCGCTCGGCGCTGCGGTCGCGCGTGATCTTGGCGAAGCCGACCAGTACGCCGTCGTCGTCGCGCACGGCGTCGATGATGACGTGGGCCCAGAACGAACTGCCGTCCTTGCGCACGCGCCAGCCTTCATCCTCGAAGCGGCCCTCCCTGCGCGCGATCTCCAGGTTGTGCTGGGGCAGGCCGGCCGCGTTTTCCTGCTCGCTGTAGAAGCGGGAAAAATGCTGCCCGACGATCTCGGCCGCCCGGTAGCCCTTGGCGCGCTCGGCGCCGGCGTTCCAGTTGGCCACGATGCCGTCCGGCGTCAGCATGTAGATGGCGTAGTCGACCACGCTCTCGACGAGCAGGCGGTACATCAGGTCGGAATTTCTTGCAGTCGAAGTCATGCGCGTACCGTGCCGGCATTATCGGCGAGAAGGGTGAAAAGGGCGGCAACACGGCTGGCAGCAGGCGCGCATCCGGCGCCGGACCGCGCCGATTTGCCGGCCGGATTTCCCAGGGAAACCGTCTCGTACGCCCGTGTTTGCTTACCAGCCTGATAAGAAGTATATCCCCGGTGGGTATATTCGTATAATACGGATTATTTATTTTGGTTATTAATTGTTGGTAATAAGCATCGGCGGCGGCGTTGAAAGCGGCCAGGAAGGCGGCGGAAGGACGCGGCGTCGATTCCGTGGACGCCGACCGTGGCGGCGCGCGGTTCAGGCGCCCGCGGCCGGCGCTTGCGGCTGAGCCTTCGCCTTCGCCCGTGCGCGGACGGGCAGGCTGACCAGGCGCGTGCCGGCCAGCCGGTCGTGCAGGAAGCGCCGCTCGCGGTCGAACAGGGCGGTGGCGCCCCAGGCCAGGATGCCGATGGCGATTGCCGCCGAGATTTCGCCTTTGCCCTTCAGGCCGAGCAGGGCGCAGGCCAGCAGCGCCGGCAGGAACCAGCCCCAGGCCAGCAGGTAGCGGAGTAGAGCGGTGCGCAGCGGCACGCGCGCATGGCCGTCGGCCACCAGGCGGATGCGCCAGGTCTTCATGGCCAGGGTGTGGCCGCTGTCGGTCCAGGCATGGATGAAATAGGCGGCGGTGACCAGGAACAGGAACACCTTCAAGCCGTGCTGGTGGACCGCTTCGTGGCGGTTCCCGGTGAGCAGCAGCCACACGCCGACGGCCAGCATTTCGACCGCCAGCAGCAGGAAGGTTTCATACACCATGACGATCAGGCGGCGTCCGATACCGGGAGGGGAACTCGGCGTTGCGGTCATGGCGCTCATGGGCTTCCTCAGGCGTTGTTCGGCGTGATACCCCAGTTCGCCGGCACCGGCTTTTCCTCGGGTGGCGGTGGGGGCGGCGGCGTGACCGGCACCGGCGGCGCGGGCGGCGGCACCGGTGCGGCAACACAGGGCGGCGTGGCCGAGATCGCGTTCTTCACGGTACCGGCCGGGCAGGCGGCCGCGCCCTGGTGCGGCGGCGGCTTGTCGCCAGTTTGCGCCGGCGCCGCGGCCGGGGTCTTGCGCGCGGAGGCGGCCAGCTTGCGCTTCTGTTCGTCCGGCAGCTTCTGGTAGTCCTGCCAGGTTGCGTTCTTCTGGTCAGGGGCGATCTTGCGAGTGCGGGTATAGGTTTCGCGCGCCAGTTCGCGTTGTTCCGGCGTCAGCTTGACCCATTCGCGCATGCGCTCGTGAACGCGCTGCTGCTGTTCCGGGCGCATGGCGCCGAAGCGGTTCGCCAGCTGCAGCCATTTCTGCCGGCGCACGCCGTCCATCCCGTTCCACTCGCCGCGCAGGGGCTGCAGGGCCGCCTGCTGGGCCGGGGTCAGGGAACGCCAGGCTGTCTTGTCGCCGCCCTTGCGCCCATCCGCCGCGGCGCCGGCGCGGTCACGCTGCGCGGCCGCATCGGCGGCGTCGGACATGGCGGGGCCGGAAGCGGCCGGGCCGGTGCCGCCTTGGCGATCGATTGCCAGCACGGCAATGCCGACGAGTATGGCGGCGGCGGTGATGCCGGCAGCTTTGCGCTTGATTGCCGTCATCCTTTACTGGGCTCGCCGCGGCTGCTGTTGCTGCTGTTGTACCAGGTAGGCGTTGAAACCGTGGTCGGTGTAGGCCGTGAGCGGCAGGTCGTCGGACAGCATGGCGGCGTCCAGGTCGGCCAGTTCGCCGATGCGCTGCTCCTGGTCGACCTGGTAGACGCCGACCAAGCCGGCCACCATCAGCACCAGCGGCGCGATGGCGGCGGCGCGCATCATCCAGCGCGGCGAGAACAGGGCGTCGACATCGAACCACGGGCGGTGCTGCGGCGCGGCGGCCTGCTGGCGCACCGGGGCATCGGCCTTCTTGCGCGCGAGAGCCTGCGCGCGTGCGGCGGCCAGGCGCTCGGTGGTCGAGGCCGGCAACTCGTCGAGAGTCTCGTTCAAGGCGTGGCGCACCTTGTACGCCAGGTTGATGTCGTCGGTGTTCATAATTTTATTCCCTTGGCCTCGAGCGCTTTTGCGAGGGCATGCGTGGCGCGAGAGCAATGCGTTTTCACGCTGCCCTCGGAGCACCCCATCGCTTCGGCGGTTTCGGCCACGTCCATGTCCTGCCAGTAACGCATGAGGAAGGCTTCGCGTTGACGCGCCGGGAGCTTTTGTATTTCGTCGTCGATCAGGCGCAGGGTCTGGGCCCGCTCGACCTGGTCCGCACTCGACTCCGCCGCAGCCGATCCTTCCTCCGCCTCGTAAGAGGCAAGTATATCAAAGTCCTCATCGTCGTCATCGCGTCTTCCGAGGCCGCCAAACAGGCTGATCCAGGTATTGCGCACTTTCTCGCGCCGGAAATAATCGAGGATGGTGGTCTGCAGGATGCGCTGGAACAGCATCGGCAGTTCGGCCGCCGGCTTGTCGCCGTATTTCTCGGCCAGTTTGATCATGGCGTCCTGAACGATGTCGAGCGCTGCCTCGTCCTTGCGGACCGCGTACGCCGCCTGCTTGAAGGCGCGCCGCTCGACACTCTCGAGGAAGTCGTTGAGTTCTTTATCAGTGGCCATGCGGAGAAGGGGTGGGCCACCGGTGCATCGCCTGTGGCTTTCTGGAAAACTTTCGCATGCTAACAAATATTGTGAATTGCCGCACAGTTGTTCCGCACATAGAATGTGCAAATAATTAACTATCTCACAGGTTCCAGGTATGTTGCGCATACTTGGAAAGGCCACGGCGATCAATGTGCGCAAGGTGCCGTGGACCTGCGCCGAACTCGGCATACTGAGCGAATGGCATGCCCGGAACAAATTGCTTTCAGCCTCATGCCACAGATATCTGCACCAAAACGGAAATTAATATTTTGAGCTTGACCAGAATGGTGCAATGCAGTAAGGTATAGAACGCTTTGCAACCCCGAAGCTTATGGTCAGGCCCGACTGGCACACAAGGTCATTTCCGGCATGACGCGCTTTCACAATGTAGGCAGTTTGCTCCAACCCGCGCCAAAAGCGCGAGAGACACGCATTCCGCTACAGTAACTCACGCCAAACGAGTTGCGTCCAGCGCCGGTCCGTAAGATATCTATGGGTATCTGAAAGGTCGCCGTGACCGCAGAAAGAAGGGAAGCATGAGCACTGTTGCGTGACACGTATCTCGTCAGGAACGAGCATCCGATCAATCTCCCCTATGGGTCTTGAAAGGAAACGTATCATGAGTAGCGATGCAACAGTTCCCATCACGGGCGCTGAAATACTGGTCCGTTGCCTGGCTGAAGAGAACGTAAAACACGTCTTCGGCTATCCTGGTGGCGCCGTCCTGTATATCTACGACGCCATCTTCAAGCAGGACAAATTCCAGCATATCCTGGTACGCCACGAGCAGGCAGCCGTGCATGCGGCCGACGCCTATTCGCGCAGCTCGAACCAGGTCGGCGTGGCCCTCGTCACGTCCGGCCCCGGCGTCACCAATGCCGTCACCGGTCTCTCCACCGCGTACATGGACTCGATCCCGATGGTCGTGATCTCCGGCCAGGTGCCGACCCACGCGATCGGCCAGGACGCCTTCCAGGAATGCGACACCGTCGGCATCACCCGTCCGGTCGTCAAGCACAACTTCCTGGTCAAGGACGTGCGCGACCTGGCCGAGACGGTCAAGAAAGCCTTCTTCATCGCCCGTACCGGCCGTCCGGGCCCGGTGCTGGTCGACATCCCGAAGGACGTCAGCATGCAGAAAGCCCTGTACGCGTATCCGAAAGAGATCGAGATGCGTTCGTACAAGCCGGTCGACAAGGGCCATGCCGGCCAGATCCGCAAGGCGGTGCAGCTGCTGCTGCAGGCCGAGCGCCCGATGATCTACACCGGCGGCGGCGTCATCCTGGCCAACGCATCGAATGAACTGAACAGGCTGGTCGACAAGCTCGGCTTCCCGGTCACCAACACGCTGATGGGCCTGGGCGCCTACCGCGCCTCGAGCGGCCACTTCGTGGGCATGCCCGGGATGCACGGCACCTATGAAGCGAACATGGCGATGCAGCACTGCGACGTGCTGGTCGCGATCGGCGCCCGCTTCGACGACCGCGTGATCGGCAACCCGCGCCACTTCGCCAGCAACCCGCGCAAGATCATCCACATCGACATCGACCCGTCTTCGATCTCGAAACGCGTCAAGGTCGACATCCCGATCGTCGGCAACGTCAAGGACGTGCTGGTCGAGATGCTGGCCCAGCTCGATGCCGTGGAAAGCCGCCCGAACGCCGCCGGCGTCGAAAAATGGTGGCAGCAGATCGGCGAATGGCGCGGCCGCGAATGCCTGAAGTACCCGACCTCGAACGAGGTCATCAAGCCGCAGTCGGTGGTCGAACAGCTGTGGCAGGTGACCGGCGGCGACGCCTTCGTCACCTCGGACGTCGGCCAGCACCAGATGTGGGCGGCGCAGTACTACCCGTTCAACAAGCCGCGCCGCTGGATCAATTCGGGCGGCCTGGGCACGATGGGCGTGGGCCTGCCGTACGCGATGGGCGTGCAGATGGCGAACCCCGGCGCCACGGTCGCCTGCGTGACCGGCGAAGGTTCGATCCAGATGAACATCCAGGAACTGGCGACCTGCAAGCAGTACCACCTGACGCCGAAGATCATCCTCCTGAACAACCGCTTCCTGGGCATGGTGCGCCAGTGGCAGGAACTCGACTACAACTCGCGCTATTCCGAGTCGTACATGGATTCGCTGCCGGACTTCGAGAAGCTGGCCGAGGCCTATGGCCATGTCGGCATGCGCATCGAGAAACCGGGCGACGTCGACGGCGCCCTGCGCGACGCCTTCGCGATGAAGGACCGCCTGGTGCTCCTGAACTTCATCACCGACCGCAGCGAAAACGTCTGGCCGATGGTCAAGACCGGCAAGGGCCTGTCGGAAATGCTGCTCGGCGCGGAGGACCTGTAATGCGACACATCATCTCCGTATTGCTGGAAAACGAAGCCGGCGCGCTGTCGCGCGTGGTCGGCCTGTTCTCGGCGCGCGGCTACAACATCGAAACCCTGACCGTGGCGCCGACCGAGGACGCGACCCTGTCGCGCATGACCATCGTGACCACCGGCTCGGACGACATCATCGAGCAGATCACGAAACACCTGAACCGCCTGATCGAGGTGGTGAAGGTGGTCGACCTGACCGAAGGCCAGCACATCGAGCGCGAGCTCATGCTGATCAAGGTGAGGGCGGTCGGCAAGGAACGCGAAGAAATGAAGCGCACCGCGGACATCTTCCGCGGCCGCATCATCGACGTGACCGAGAAGACCTACACGATCGAACTGACCGGCGCCAAGAGCAAGCTCGACGCCTTCATCGATGCCATCGACCGCGCTTCGATCCTCGAGACCGTGCGTACCGGCGGGTCCGGCATCGGCCGGGGCGAGCGCATCCTGAAAGTTTGAATTAACGATTCATGCGGTGGGCACGGCGTGCCCACCCTACCGCACCCATACATGTAGGGTGGACACCCCGTGCCCACCATGCTCGAATACCATCTAAAAATACAGGATTCAGAATGAAAGTTTTCTACGACAAAGACTGCGACCTCTCCCTCATCAAAGGCAAGAACGTCGCCATCATCGGCTACGGCTCGCAAGGCCACGCGCACGCCCAGAACCTGTCTGAATCCGGCGTCAACGTCACCGTCGGCCTGCGCCGCGGCGGCGCCTCCTGGGGCAAGGTCGAGCAGGCCGGGCTGAAGGTCGCCGAAGTCAACGAGGCCGTGAAGGCCGCCGACGTCATCATGATCCTGCTGCCGGACGAGAACATCGCCCAGGTCTACAAGGAAAACGTCGAGCCGAACGCCAAGCAGGGCGCGGTGCTGGCCTTCGCCCACGGCTTCAACGTCCACTACGGCCAGGTCGTGCCGCGCGCCGACCTCGACGTGATCATGGTGGCGCCGAAGGCCCCGGGCCACACCGTGCGCGGCACCTACGCCCAGGGCGGCGGCGTGCCGCACCTGGTTGCCGTGTACCAGGACAAGTCGGGCGCGGCGCGCGACATCGCGCTGTCCTACGCCATGGCCAACGGCGGCGGCCGCGCCGGCATCATCGAGACCAACTTCCGCGAAGAGACCGAGACCGACCTGTTCGGCGAGCAGGCTGTCCTGTGCGGCGGCGCGGTCGAACTGATCAAGGCCGGTTTCGAGACCCTGACCGAAGCCGGCTACGCGCCGGAAATGGCCTACTTCGAGTGCCTGCATGAGCTGAAGCTGATCGTCGACCTGATCTACGAAGGCGGCATCGCCAACATGAACTACTCGATCTCGAACAACGCGGAATACGGCGAATACGTCACCGGCCCGCGCATCGTGACCGAAGAGACCAAGAAGGCGATGAAGCAGTGCCTGAAGGACATCCAGACCGGCGAATACGCGAAGAGCTTCATCCTCGAGAACAAGGCCGGCGCCCCGACCCTGATCTCGCGCCGCCGCCTGAACAGCGAGCACCAGATCGAACAGGTCGGCAGCAAGCTGCGCGCGATGATGCCGTGGATTGCGAAGAACAAGCTGGTGGATCAGTCGAAGAACTGATCGATGTTCAGTGCCGCGTGTGAACCTCGCAGCACTTGAACCGTAGATCCTGCGTTACCTCGTCGTTCCCGCCTGCGCGGGAACGACGCAATTCCAATTGCAATCCTTTGCAACCGTTTGCAACTTTCCATTACACAAGCCCCCCGCAGTCCCGAAACCGGGTATCGTTCTCCCAGCCGTCCATACAGGAGAACACAATGACCCCATCCCGCATCATCCTGGCCGCCGCCCTTGGCCTCGCCCTGAACGCCCACGCCCAGCCGCAGACCCGGACCACTCCCGCGGCAGTCCCCGCCTTCAGCACCAGCGGCACCCTGGTCGTCGTTCCCGCCTACGGCGAAGTCAAGCGCGCCAACGATGAAGCCACAGCCGTGTTCTCGGTCGAGGAGCAGGACAAGGACCGCGCCGCCGCCGCCGCGCGCGTGAACCAGAAGATGAAGCAGGGTACCGAGATCGTGCGCCGCGCCGATCCGCAGGCCGAACTCAAGACCGTCGGCTACTACACCTATCCCGTGTACCCGGAAGTGCCGGACGGTCCGCGTCCGCTTGAAGCACAGGCCGCGCGCCGCATTCCCATCGGCTGGCGTGTCGGCCAGTCGCTGGAAGTCAAGACCCGCAACCTGGCGCAGCTGCCGAAGACGACCGCCGCGGCGCAGAAGGTGCTCAACCTGGCCACTATCGACTATCACCTGAGCCCTGAGTTGACGAAGCAGCTGGATGACGAGCGCATCGCCGCCACCTACCGCAACCTGAACGAACGCGTGGCCTCGATCGCGCGCGCCATGGGGCGCAGCCCGGGCGACGCGGTGATCGATACCGTCGACTTCGAGGGCAGCGGCAATTACGCGGGCGGGGAGGGGGCGCCGGCGCCGATGGCCATGATGCGGGCCAAGAGCGCGGCGGCCGACGCCATGCCGGAACCCAGTTTCGAACCCGGCGAAACCCGGCTGGAAATGCGCCTGGTCGGAAAAGTAAAGTTCCGGTAACAGTATCGGTTCGCTAACACCGGGGCGGGACCACTATAATGGAGCCGTCCGCACCCGGTGCGCTGTTACCACGATAAAAACTATGGCTCCTCTCCCACGACGCAGAAAAACCGGCGCCGTCAAGGCTCCCCGCTTCGCCCGCTTCAGGCCCCGTCCCAAGACCGACGCGGTCGCCGGCCGCCCGCGCCGCGGCATCTACCTGCTGCCCAACGCCTTCACCACCGCGGCGCTGTTCGGCGGCTTCTATGCGATCGTGATGGCGATGAACCAGCGCTTCGACCACGCCTGCTGGGCCGTGTTCATCGCCATGGTGCTCGACAGCCTGGATGGCCGCGTGGCGCGCCTGACCAATACCCAGTCCGAGTTCGGCGCCCAGTACGATTCACTGTCCGACATGGTCTCCTTCGGCGCGGCGCCGGCCCTGGTCATCTACGAATGGTCGTTGCGCGGCCTGGGCAAGCTGGGCTGGATCGCCGCCTTCGTCTACTGCGCCGGCGCCGCGCTGCGCCTGGCGCGCTTCAACACCAACATCGAAGTCGTCGACAAGCGCTTCTTCCAGGGCTTGCCCAGCCCGGCCGCGGCGGCGCTGGTGGTCGGCTTCGTGATGATGATGACCGACCCCGACATCAACATCAGCCCGCGCCAGGCCGACTGGATCTCGTGGGGCATCGCGCTGTTCGCCGGCCTCACCATGGTCACCAACGTGCCGTTCTACAGCTTCAAGGACGTCAACTTCCGCAAGTCGGTGCCTTTCATCGTCGTGTTCCTGATCGCGCTGGCGCTGGCGCTGCTGGCGATCGACCCGCCGAAAGTGCTGTGGCCGCTGTTCGTGCTGTACGGCCTGTCCGGCTACGCCGTGTATTTCTGGCGCCTGGCCAAGGGCAAGCCGGTGAGCATCGTGCAGACCGACGAAGAGCCGATCGATCCGAGCGAGCGGCGCTGAGCCGGATCACTCGCCCCGGGCGCCGTGGCGAACTCGGGTGCGCGGCTCAAGCCCGGCCGCCCGCTATACTCGACGCATGTTCTTTATCGGTAGCAATCGATGACCAGGCGCGTCTTTTTCCTTTCAGCGGCTGCCGTGCCGGCGGCCGGCCTTTTTACGGCATGTTCGCCGCTGTCCGTGGTGAACGCGGTCTCGCCGGGCGGCGCCGGCAGCGCCACTTCAGCCATCCGCTACGGTGCCGATGCGCGCAACATGCTCGACGTGTACACGCCGGGCCGGCCGCAGGCGGATGGCAAGCCGGCGCCGGTCATCGTGTTCTTCTACGGCGGCAACTGGGTCAGCGGTAGCCGTACCGATTACGCTTTCGTGGGCCGGGCGCTGGCGGCGCGCGGTGTCGTGGTCGTGGTGCCGGACTACCGGCTGTATCCGCAGGTGAATTATCCGGACTTCCTGGTCGACGCCGCGCAGGCGGTGGCCTGGACCGAACGCGAGATCGGCCGCTACGGCGGCGACCCGCGCCGGGTGTTCGTGATGGGCCACAGCGCCGGCGCCTACAACGCGGCGATGCTGGCGCTGGATGCGCGCTGGCTGGGCGGGCAGGGCCTCGAGCCGGATTCGCTGCGCGGCTGGATCGGGCTGGCAGGGCCCTATGACTTCCTGCCGATCCAGAACCGGACCACGCGCCCGGTGTTCGATTATCCGGACACGCGCGCCGATTCACAGCCGATCGAACACGTCAGCGGCACGGCGCCGCCGGCGCTGCTGATCGCCGCCCGCAAGGACGGTACGGTCAATCCGGTGCGCAATACCGGCGGCCTGGCGGCCCGCCTGCGCAGCGCCGGGGTGCCGGTGCGCGAGCTGTACTACGACGGCGTCAACCACGCGACGCTGGTGGCCTCGCTGTCGTCCACGCTGCACGGCCTGGCGCCGACGCTGGACGCGGTGCAGGATTTCGTGCGCAGCGACGGCGGCCGCAAGCCGGCCTCGCCCTGAATCAAGCCGCGGGTGCCGGTGCGGGTGCAGGCGCTCAGCGGAAGCGGAACCGGTCGTCGTAGCGCGGGTCCGGCCCGTTGAGCATCTGCTGCACGATGCCGGCCTGGTCGAAGTGCACGTGCATCATCGAATTCCAGACGCCGGCTTCCTTGTAGCGGTATGACCAGACTTCGTAGTTGTGGAAGGCCACGCGCGAGGTTTCGGCCGGGTGGCCGAAGGTGCGCAGGATGTCGTCCTTGGTGGTGCTGCCGATCTTCACGGTCGCGAATTTTTCGCTGGTCAGCACCTGCTCGTAGGAGACCAGGCGTCCGTCCGGCCCGATGGTCGCCATGTGCTGGAACTGGCCCATCGGCTGGCCGGTGTATTCCAGCACCCGGCCACCGTCCGCCAGCGGGTAGACGGCATTTGGCCTGCCCAGCTTTTCCTCGACCAGGGGCAGGGGCGAGCCGGGCGGCGGCGGCTGGCGCACGAGTGCGCAGCCGGACAGGGAAAGGGCCAGCGCCAGGCCGGCGGCCGGCAGCGTTTTCCTGAGCAGGTTCATGGCGAGCATCCTTCGCGGCAAAAGGTATTCACTTAAGGCAATCACGTGCCCTTGAAGCGTTCGTCGAGCACGGGGTCGGCCGTGTTTTGCAGACGGATCACGACGCCGCGCGCGTTGAAGTACACGTTCATCAACGAGTTCCAGATGCCATCTTCCTTGTAGCGGTAGGACCAGACTTCGCGGTCGTCCAGGCGCGCACGCCCGGCCTCGGCCGGACGGCCGAAATGGCGCAGGATGTCGTCCCTGGTCCAGCGGTTGACGCCGACCCTGGCGAAATTCTCGCTGGTCAGCACCTGGTCGTACGAGACCAGCCGGCCATCCGCGCCGATGCGCGCCATGTGCTGGAACTGGCCCATCGGCTGGCCACGGTATTCCAGCACCTGGCCGCCGCCCGGTTCGGGATAGGTGGCAGCCGGCTGGCCCAGGCGGGCGGTGACCTCGGCCACCGGGGTGCCGGGCGGCAGCTTGCGCGCGAGGGAGCCGCAGCCGGCCAGGCCCGTGCCCAGGCCGATGCCGAGCGCCAGCAGCGCGGCCAGCCTCCCCATGTGTTTGATCGATTTGCTCATCCTTGGATCCTCAATGCATGCAATATTGGCATCGCCATCCCATGCATTGTAACGAAAGCCAGGAAAGACTGGCTTCGCCTGGCGATTTCACCTATACTCTCCGGTCTTGACCATTGGGTCGAGTTTCTTAACAATTCACGGTGCGCTGGGTTGCGACTCATGCACCGCATGTGAAAGGTAACATCATGACTGTAGAAACCCTGAACAAAGCCGCCATCATCGCGGACAACGCACGTGGCGAAAAAGATACCGGTTCGCCGGAAGTCCAGGTTGCACTGCTGACTGCACGCATCAACGACCTGAACGGCCACTTCAAAGAGCACAAGAAGGATCACCACTCGCGCCGCGGCCTGATCATGATGGTCAACCGTCGCAAGAGCCTGCTGGCTTACCTGAAGAACAAAGACCTGAACCGTTACCGCGACCTGATCGCCAAGCTGGGTCTGCGTAAGTAATCATTACCGATTGAGCATTGCGCATTGAGCCAACGCTGAATCACGAAATGCCTGCGTCAGTTCGACTGCCGCGGGCATTTTTTATTTTCGAGGCTCGTGAATGCTGAGCTTTATCTAGTCAGTCGGGGTCAGAGCACACCCGTGAACACCGTGCTCTGACCCCGATTGAAAAGTTTTGAGGTGAACGACAGCGCCTGAAAATCTGTCGGCAAATATAAAGGGATACCCCATGTTTAACAAAGTTACGAAAACCTTCCAGTACGGCGATCACACCGTGACCCTGGAAACCGGCGAAATCGCGCGCCAGGCATCCGGCGCCGTCGTGGTGTCGGTCGAAGACACCGTCGTCCTGGCCACCGTGGTTGCCAAGAAGGACGCCAAGCCGGGCCAGGATTTCTTCCCGCTGACCGTCGACTACATCGAGAAGAGCTACGCCGCCGGCAAGATCCCGGGCGGCTTCTTCAAGCGCGAAGGCCGTCCGTCGGAGAAGGAGACCCTGACGTCGCGCCTGATCGACCGTCCGATCCGCCCGCTGTTCCCGGAAGGTTATCTGAACGAAGTGCAGGTCATCATCCACGTCCTGTCGGTGAATCCTGAAATCGATCCGGACATCCCGTCGATGATCGGCGCCTCGGCCGCCCTGTGCGTGGCCGGCATCCCGTTCAGCGGCCCGATCGGCGCCGCCCGCGTCGGCTACGCCAACGGCCAGTACATCCTGAATCCGAGCACCACCCAGCTGAAAACATCGCAGATGGACCTGGTGGTGGCCGGTACCGAACACGCCGTGCTGATGGTCGAATCCGAAGCGCAGCAGCTGTCCGAAGAAATCATGCTGGGCGCGGTCGTCTACGGCCACGAGCAGATGAAGGCGGTCATCGACGCCATCCACGCGCTGGTCGAAGAAGGCGGCAAGCCGGAAGTCGAATGGGCGCCGGCGCCGAAGAACGAAACCCTGATCGCACAAGTCGCCCAACTGGCCGAAGCCAAAGTGCGCGACGCCTACCAGACCCGCGAAAAGTCGGCGCGCCAGCAAAAGCTGAAGTCGCTGTCGGGCGAAGTCCTGGCAGGCCTGGCCGAGCAAGGCATCGAAGCGGATAGCGCCGAAGTCGGCAACATCCTGTTCGACATGGAAGCCAAGGTCGTGCGTTCCCAGATCCTGGAAGGCGAGCCGCGCATCGACGGCCGCGACACCCGCACCGTGCGTCCGATCTCGATCCGCTCTAGCGTCCTGCCGCGTACCCACGGCTCGGCCCTGTTCACCCGCGGTGAAACCCAGGCGCTGGTCATCGCCACCCTCGGCACCGGCCGCGACAGCCAGAAGATCGACGCGCTGATGGGCGAGTACACCGATGACTTCATGATGCACTACAACATGCCGCCGTTCGCCACCGGCGAAACCGGCCGCGTAGGCACCCCGAAGCGCCGCGAAATCGGCCACGGCCGCCTGGCCAAGCGCGCGCTGGTCGCCGCGCTGCCGTCACCGGAAGAGTTCAGCTACTCGGTGCGCCTGGTCTCGGAAATCACCGAGTCGAACGGTTCGTCGTCGATGGCCTCGGTCTGCGGCGGCTGCCTGGCGCTGATGGACGCCGGCGTGCCGATGAAGGCGCACGTGGCCGGCATCGCCATGGGCCTGATCAAGGAAGGCGGCAAGTTCGCGGTCCTGACCGACATCCTGGGCGATGAAGACCACCTGGGCGACATGGACTTCAAGGTGGCCGGCACCGCGCAGGGCATCACCGCGCTGCAGATGGACATCAAGATCCAGGGCATCACCAAGGAAATCATGCAGGTGGCGCTGGCGCAGGCCAAGGACGGCCGCCAGCACATCCTGGCCGAGATGCAGAAGGCCATGCCGACCGTGAAGACCGAACTGTCGGACTTCGCACCGCGCCTGATCACCATCAAGATCAACCCGGAAAAGATCCGTGACGTGATCGGCAAGGGCGGCGCCGTGATCCGCGCGCTGACCGAAGAGACCGGCACCCAGATCGACATCACCGACGAAGGCATCGTGACCATCGCCTCGGTCGACGCCGCCGCCGGCCAGGAAGCCAAGCGCCGCATCGAAGAGCTGACCGCATCGGTCGAAGTGGGCAAGACCTACGACGGCACCGTGCTCAAGCTGCTGGACTTCGGCGCGATCGTGCAAGTCATGCCGGGCAAGGACGGCCTGCTGCACATCTCGCAGATCGCCAACGAGCGCGTCAACGCCGTGGCCGACTACCTGAAGGAAGGCCAGCAAGTGCGCGTGAAGGTCCTCGAGACCGACGAGCGCGGCCGCCTGAAGCTGTCGATGAAGGCAGCGGCTGCGGATGACGCGGCTGCGGGCGCGGCGCAGTAAGCTGCTTCTATTGGCCGCTTTCCGCGGCCGGCTACCAATAAAACCGCCAGTGCGTGAGCCTGGCGGTTTTATTTTTGGTTACCGAAACTTGACATCCGGTGACAATCCGCGCATTTTTCGGCGATGTTGTTCATGTACTATTGGAAACATATTGCCAACCCACTACACGGGATGACCGGTATGAACCTGAGGACAAAAACACAAGACATCATCGGGGAGTCATACCGGCACGCCTTGTTCTACGCATTCCCCGGCGGGCTGCGTTTCGAACTGTCGGAAGGCGGCAGCCCGCTGGACCAGGTGCTGACTGCGCTGCGCAAGGCAATGGTCATCTGCGCCGACGTGTTCGATGGGGAAGGGCCGCTGCTGGTCCACCTCCAGCGGTTCGCGCCGCCATCGCGCTTCCGGTTGCGCGCCATGCTGCGCGAGTTTCGGCTGGCCGGCATCGCGCTGCCGCGGGACAGGGATATCTGGCTCGAGACGGTGACGCAGGCGGAGCAGGACGATGATGGACATGAGGATGGAGCCTGGATCCACTGCGTTTTCGAGCTGCCGCTGTCCAGGCTGAAGAACCTGCTGTGGTGCGCCTTCAGCGCCGACTTTCCGGCGCTGTCTCCGAATCCGGGCTGCCTGATTTACCTGCTCGACCCGGGCCGGGGCATCGTGGTGCATCCCTACGATGATCGTGGCATGGACGTCATCGCCCGGCGCTCGTCGGTGCTGGAAGCGCTGTACGAACGGCACAATGCCTTATTGCTGCCTTACGACATGGACGTCATGCGGCAAACGTTCGGCCCGCCGGCATGAGCCGCCTGCCGGCACGTCCAATGCATTGACTGAGGATCGACCACCATGGATTTTCCCGGTAAGCTGCGCACGCACCACCACATGCTCGCACAGGGCTTCGCCGCCCTCATGCTGATGACGGCGCAGCAGGCCAAAGCGAATGACGACGCCGACCTGCTGCAGGCGCTCACCTGCCAGTTGTCGGACGATGCCGCACGCAACGCAAAGTCGTCCGCGGCGCTGGAGGCGAAAGCCCGGAAATCCGAGGATGGCAGCCTGTGCCTGGAAAGGCGCGTGCAGAGACGCCGAAGTTCTCGTTTGTCATCTTCCATGGGGAGCCCGGTTTCGAGGCAGGGCCGGATGCTTCCAGCAAGGCGGTTTCCTACATCTGCACCGCGCAGGGTTCGGGACCGCAGTGAGCAAGACCGTATGCTAATTATCCAGGCGCCGTATCGGGCGCTGATTTGCGGTGAAGTAGGTACGACCTGCCGGTGATGGGACCGCCAGCCTGTCGAGAAATCGTCTCCTAAAGGGAGACAATCTTCTCCTTTTGCGACGCATTTTTCGATATCTCAGGCAAGCCTGCCGCCTTCCAGGCGATATCGGTTTGCAAAGGCTTCATAGCTCACCGACGGCTGCGGCGGATACCGCCCCGCACGCCCGCGCCCGCGGGACAGGGCAGCCCAGCGGTGCGACGCCTTGTCCAGCGCCGCGCCCACGTCGCCGCGCACGATGTCGTCGAGCACGCCGATGGTGCGCAGGACCTCCACCGCCACCAGGTCCTGGGTGGCCGGCGAAAAGTCGGTCAGTCCCATCTTTGCCCCCATCTCGCGCCAGGGCGGCCGGGTGATCTGGTACATGCCCGCCGCCGTGGTGCGCCCGCCGCGTCCCGGACCCGGATGGGTGGAGTAATCGGTGAAGCGCCAGGGATCGTTGCGCCTGCCGTGCACGGCGCCGTAGCGGAAATCGTAGCCGCCGCCTTCCGCCGCGGCGATGGCGTTCAGGAAGGCGCGCACGTTCGGGGCTTCAAGGTGTGCGCGGTTCTCGGCCAGCCTTTGCCGGCGCCGTGCGAGGATGGCTGCATCGGGTGTGGACGTCGTGTTCATGGCAGGGCCTCATGTCCTGGCTGTGCACCATGTGCTGCAAACGGTTGGGTCTGTCTCGATTATTGGCGGCCCTTACCCGCCGCGATTGTGACGTCACAAGTCCATTTAAGATTTACCCAATGTGCATGATTCACAACGAACCTGCGTCATGTTTCACCGCGAAATTCACATTGAGCCAAAGAAAGTTTGCCGATTTTATGGATTTGGCAAAAATGTTGCATGCCGGCGCCGGAAGTGCAAAATAAACCGGCGTGTGGCTGGTAAACGTATCGTGGCGTACAGGCAAGGAATGGTATAGTTGGCTATTTAACAGAATGCCCCGCGTGTATCGACGCGAAGTATCGATGCGCCGAGGCGCATCCATCTACCAGAACAAAGGAAACGACAGATGACCACTCAGGACTACGCGACCCGCATCAGCCAGCTCATCCAGGACAACCAGTCCCAGATCGGCGCGGAATGGGTGGCGCAGCTCGAAGCGCTGACGGTACGGTCGAGCGTCGTCTCGAGGGAACAGTTGCGCGGCCACTGCCAGCAGTTCCTGGCCGCCTTCGCCAGCGCCACGCGCGCCGGCGAACTGCAGAACACCGATCACCGCTCGTGGGACGAGGTGCGCGACCTGCTGGCCGAAATCTCATCCGCGCGCGCCAAGGGCGGCTCGACCCCGAGCGAAACCGCCAGCTTCGTGTTCTCGCTCAAGCAGCCGCTGTTCGCGCACATCAGCGCGGCCTTCGCCGGCGACGCAGAAGGCCTGGCCGGCGCGTCCTGGACCGTCAGCACCCTGCTCGACAAGCTCGGCCTGTTCACCATCGAATCGTTCCAGCGCACGCGCGACCAGATCATCGTGCGCCAGCAGCAGGAACTGCTGGAGCTGTCGACCCCGGTCGTGAAGCTGTGGGACGGCATCCTGGCGCTGCCGCTGATCGGCACCCTGGATTCGGCGCGCACCCAGGTGGTGATGGAAAACATCCTGCAGAAGATCGTCGACACCGGCGCCGCCATCGCCATCATCGACATCACCGGCGTGCCGACCGTCGACACCCTGGTCGCGCAGCACTTGATGAAAACCATCGCCGCCGCGCGCCTGATGGGCGCCGACTGCATCATCAGCGGCATCCGCCCGCAGATCGCCCAGACCATCGTCCACCTGGGCGTGAACCTGGAAGACGTGACCACCAAGGCCACGCTGGCCGACGCCTTCGTGGTCGCGCTCCAGCGCACCGGCACCTCGGTCATCAAGGCCGCCGGCAAGGCGTAATCCATGGAACGCATCCCTATCCTCCGCATGGGCAAGCTGCTGCTGGTGACGATCCAGGTGGACATGCACGACCGCCTGGCGATGACCCTGCAGGACGACCTGACCGAGCGCATCGTCAGCGATGGCGCCAAGGGCGTCCTGATCGACATCTCGGCGCTGGACCTGGTCGATTCCTTCATCGGCCGCATGATCAGCAACACCGCCGCGATGGCGCGCGTGCTCGACGCCCAGACCGTGGTGGTCGGCATGCAGCCGGCGGTGGCGATCACGCTGGTCGAACTGGGCCTGACCCTGCACGGCGTGAAGACTGCGCTGAACGTCGAGAAGGGCATGGCCCTGTTAGGAAAGACCGACTTTTGATGAGCCCGGCTCACACCAACGTAGTCCCGTTCGAGACCGAGCTGCTGGAGCGGCACCAAGCCGTGCGCACCGCGCGCACGACCCTGCCGCTGCGCACCGACGAGGACGTGGTCCATTTGCGCAAGCACGTGCGCGAGCGCGCGGTCGCGATCGCGCTGTCGCTGGTCGACCAGACCAAGCTGGTCACCGCGGCCAGCGAGCTGGCGCGCAACACCATCAAGTACGGCGGCGGCGGCGAAGTCCACCTCGACGCGCTGGTCGACGGCTTCAAGCAGGGCGTCGGCCTGATCTTCGTCGACGGCGGTCCCGGCATCCCCGACCTCGAGCTGGCGCTGCGCGACGGCTACACCACCGGCGGCGGCCTGGGCCTGGGGCTGAGCGGCTCCCGGCGCCTGTGCGACGAATTCGCCATCGATACCCGTCCGGGAGAAGGCACGGCCGTGTCTGTCATCAAATGGAAACGCTGATCAGTTCACTGCAAGCCCAGATCACCTTCCCGATCATCCACGCCAGCGACGTTGCCGCCGCCCGGCGCGCCGGCCAGAAACTGGCCGATGCGCTCGGCTTCGGCGAAGTCAAGGCGGGCCGGGTCGCGATCGTCATCACCGAGGCCGCCACCAACATCCTCAAGCATGCCGGCGAAGGCGTGCTGTACATCATGCGCAGCCGCTCCGGCGTGCAGATGGCGGGCATCGACGTGCTGGCGGTCGACAGCGGCCCCGGCATCGTCGATCTCGCGTTCAGTTTGCAGGACGGGGTCTCGACCGCCGGCACCGCCGGCACCGGGCTGGGAGCGCTGCGGCGCCAGTCCGATGAATTCGACGTCTGGTCGATGCGCGGGCGCGGCGCCGCCTTCTTCATGCGCATCTGGTCCAGTGCCGCGCCGCCCGAACCCTGCGGGTTCGAGGTCGGCGCGCTGTCGGTGCCGATCGGCGGCGAGGACGAATGCGGCGACGGCTGGGCCGTGGCCTGCGGCCCGGACGGCGCCACGCTGGTCGGGGTCGACGGCCTGGGGCACGGGCCGGAGGCGGCCAAGGCGGCGGCGGCGGCGGTCGGCGCGCTCGAGCGCCGTCCGGCGGCGGCGCCATCCGATGTGCTGCACGGCGCGCACGAGGCGCTGCGCATCACGCGCGGCGCGGCGCTGTCGGCCGCGCGCATCGACTACGCCGGCGGCCTGCTGCGCTTTGCCGGCATCGGCAACGTGAGCGGCGTGGTGTTCGACGGCGCCGCGCGGCGCGCTCTGGTGTCGCACAACGGCATCGTCGGCCACAACATGCGCAAGGTGCAGGAGTTCAGCGTCGACTGCCCGCCGGGCGCGCTGTGCATCCTGCATTCGGACGGCATCCAGACCCAGTGGGACCTGAATTCCTATCCCGGGCTGTATGCGCGCACGCCGGCGATCGTCGCCGGCATCCTGGTGCGCGACTTCACGCGCGGGCGCGACGACGCCATGGTGCTGGTCGGCCGCCGCCGCGGAGGGCAGGCATGAGCGCCCAGCGCATCCTGAACGTCGGCCTGGCCAACGACCAGGACGTGGTGCTGGTGCGCCAGCGCGCGCGCCAGATCTCGGCGCTGCTCGGCTTTTCGCAGCAGGACCAGGTGCGCATCGCCACCGCCGTGTCGGAAGCGGCGCGCGCGGCCTGCCAGCTGCGCTTCGGCGGGCGCGCCGTGTTCCAGTTGCGGGAAAATGGCCGCCAGCAGGTGCTGGAAGTGCTGGTGAGCGCCGGACCGGACGCCGTGGGGCAGCTGCCGCAGGACGCCGTGGTCACTGCGTACCGCCTGATGGACGACTGCAGCACCGATCCGGACACGCCGGCGATCACGATGCGCAAGGCGCTGCCGGGGCACGAGCACGTGGGCGCCGCGCGCCTGCTCGACCTGGGCGTGCAGCTGGCCAAGGACAGCCCGGTGGCCAACACCTACCTCGAGGTGCATTTGCAGAACCGCGAGCTGGCGTCCACCCTGGCCGAGCTGCGCGAGCGCCAGGAAGATTTGCTGTCGCTGACGCGCGAACTGGAAGACACCAACCGCGGCATCGTCGCGCTGTACGCCGAGATCGAGGACAAGGCCGAGCGCCTGCGCCTCGCCGACGAGATGAAGTCGCGCTTCCTGTCCAACACCAGCCACGAGCTGCGTACGCCGCTGTCCTCGATCCGGGCGCTGGCCAAGCTGCTGCTGGATCGCATGGACGGCGACCTGACCGCCGAGCAGGAGCGCCAGGTGCAGTTCATCGAACGCGCTGCCACCGACTTGTCCGAGCTGGTCAACGACCTGCTCGACCTGGCCAAGATCGAGGCCGGCAAGGTCGAGGTGCATCCGGCGCCGGTGATCGTCGAGAACCTGTTCCGCGCGCTCAAGGGCATGCTGCGCCCGCTGGTGGACAGCGCCCACGTCGAGCTGGCGTTCGAGCCGGCCGAGGACGTCGCGTCCTTCGATTCGGACGAGGGCCTGATCGCGCAGGTGCTGCGCAATTTCATCTCGAACGCGCTCAAGTTCACCGAGCAGGGCTCGGTGCGCGTGTCGGCCGCCTGGAACGCCGCCGGCGACGAGATCAGCCTGGCGGTGCGCGATACCGGCATCGGCATCAGCCAGGACAACCTGCAGCTGATCTTCGAGGAGTTCAGCCAGATCGAACATCCGCTGCAACGGCGCAGCAAGGGCACCGGCCTCGGGCTGCCGCTGTGCCGCCGGCTGGCGGAACTGCTCGGCGGCCGCGTGGAAGTGGCCAGCCAGCCGGGCGTCGGCTCGACCTTCAGCCTGATCCTGCCGCGCCACAGCAGCCATTAACGGAACCATCATGATGACCTCCACCCTGATCCTGAATGTCGACGACAACGATGGCGCCCGCTACGCCAAGACGCGCATCCTGCAGAGCGCCGGTTTCCAGGTGATCGAAGCCAGCAACGGCACCGACGCGCTGGCGATCACCCATCGCGGCGAAGTCGCGCTGGTGCTGCTCGACGTCAAGCTGCCGGACATCAATGGACTCGAGGTGTGCCGCCGCATCAAGGCCGACCCGGACAGCGCGGCCGTGCTGGTGCTGCAGACCTCGGCCGCGCTGACCGGCCGCGCCGACAAGATCCGCGGCCTGGAAGGCGGCGCCGACAACTACCTGGCGGCGCCGATCGAGGCCGACGAACTGATCGCCAACGTGAATGCGCTGCTGCGCATGCGCCAGACCCAGACTGCGCTGCGCGAGAGCGAGGAGCGCTTTCGCCAGCTGACCGACAACGTCGAGGACGTGTTCTGGATGTTCTCGGTGCCGGCGCGCGCGCTCGAATACGTCAGCCCGGCGTACGCCACGATCTGGGGGCGCGGCGTCGACTCGCTCGAGCGCGCCCCAGGCAGCTGGCTCGATGCCGTGCACCCCGACGACCGCGACTACGTGGCGGCGCTGTGGAATGCGGTGCAGGACACGCCGCACTACGAGGCCGAGTTCCGCGTGGTGATGGCCGACGGCGCGCTGCGCTGGGTGCGCGACCGCCTGTTCCCGGTGCGCGACCGGCGCGGCGAGGTGTACCGGGTGGCGCGCGTGACCAGCGACATCACCCGGCGCCGCGAGATGGAAACCCTGCTGCGCGCGGCCGACAGCAACAAGAACGAATTCCTGGCCACGCTGGCGCACGAATTGCGCAATCCGCTGTCGCCGATCCGCAATGCGGCGGCGCTGCTGGGCGCCAGCGGCGCCGGCGCCGAAGAGCGCCATGCGCGTGCGCGCGACGTCATCACGCGCCAGGTCGAGCACCTGGCGCACCTGGTCGACGACCTGCTCGACGTGGCCCGCATTTCGGAAGGCAAGATCGCGCTGCGCAAGGAAGATGTGGAGCTGGGCAGCGTGATCGCGCAGGCGATCGAGACCGCCGGCCCCCTGATCACCGCGCGCGAACACCGCCTGGAAGTGGTGGCGCCGGCCCAGCAGGTGTGGGTCGACGGCGATCCGGTGCGCCTGGCCCAGTCGATGGGCAACCTGCTGCACAACGCCGCCAAGTTCACCCCGGTCGGCGGCCACATCCGGGTCGAGGTGACGCTCGACGAGAACCTGGTGCGTATCGCGGTGCAGGACAACGGCATCGGCATCGCCGAGGACAATTTGTCGCGCATCTTCGGCATGTTCGCCCAGGTGGCGGTGCCGCCGGACCGCGCCCCGGAAGGCCTGGGCATCGGCTTGTCGCTGGTGTCGCGCCTGCTGGAGATGCACGGCGGCCGGCTGTCCGCGGCCAGCCCCGGCATCGGCCTGGGCAGCACCTTCACGATGGAACTGCCGGTGCTGCGCACCACCGCGCCGCAGGAGACGGCGACCGAGGCGGCTGCGGCGGCCGACGCTGCGGCGGCCGAGGGCAGCGGCGGCCGGCGCGTGCTGCTGGTGGACGACAACGTCGACGCCATGGAGATGATGGGCTTCCTGCTGGCCGAGATGGGCTACGACGCCACCACGACCGCCGACGCCGCCGACCTGATCCCGCTGGCGCTGGAACGCCGGCCCGACGTGATCGTGCTGGACATCGGCCTGCCGGGCGTCGATGGCTACGAACTGGCGCGCCGGCTGAAGCAGCATCCGGAATTGAAGGCGATCCGCCTGGTGGCGCATACCGGCTACGGCTCGCCGGAAGACCGGCGCAAGGCGCAGCAGGCGGGGTTCGATGCGCACCTGGTGAAACCGGCCGACCTGTCGGACCTGGAAAAGGCGCTGCAGGGGTAGGTGCGCCAACGCACGGTCAACGCCTGTCAACCGGCCTAATCTGGCATCGTCCACATCACAGACGGAGGCCATCATGCCCAGGGGAGCCAGCCCGAAACGCGAACGCGAAGCCAAGAAGCTCGAAACCGAGTTCAAGAAGGAGCACCGCTATCCCGGCCGCGAGGACGAAGTCGCGGCGCGCATCGTCAACAAGCAGCGCGCCGAGCACGGCGAGACCAAGCAGTCGGCGCACGGCGGGTCGAAGCAGTCGGCCAAGAAGTAAGCGGCTGCTGAACGTCGAAGTATATGAAAAAGCCTTCGCGGCTCACGCCGGGAAGGCTTTTTCGTTTCATCACTTGTCGGTGACGCTGAACTCGCCGAAAGCCTTGAGCTGTTCGCCCACCGCCTTGCTGTCGCCCACCACCACGATCGCCTGTTTCTCCGGCGCGAAATACTTCTTCGACACGTCGCGCACCTGTTCCGGCGTCACCTTCTCGATCAGCGGCACGTACTGGGACAGGAACTCGGCCGGCAGGCCGACCAGCCAGTTGCCGGCCAGGGTGCCGGCCACCGCGCGCTGCATCTGGTTGCTCAGCAGGTAGCCGCCGGCAACATAACGCTTGTGCATCTGCATCTCTTCCGGCGACACCAGTTCGGCGCCGATGCGCTTGTACTCGTTGAAGTACTCGGTCAGCGCGGCACCGGTGACGTCGTTGCGCACGTCGGCGCCGCCGACGATGCTGCCGCCCTCGCGCAGCAGGCGCGCGCCGGCCGAGGCGCCGTAGGTGTAGCCCTTTTCCTCGCGCAAATTGATGTTCACGCGGCTCGAGAAGCCGCCGCCCAGGATGGTGCTGGCCAGGCGCAGCGGCACCTGGTCGGCGCTGGTGGCGGCGATGCCCGGGCTGCCCAGGCGGATGGTCGACTGCACGCTGCCGGCGCGTTCCAGCACCAGGCGCACCGGCTTGGCGGCGCCGGCGGGTTTCGGCGTTTCGGCAACTGCCGGACCGCTGGCCTTCCAGTCGCCGAATGCCTGCTGCGCCAGTTTCATGGCCTCCGCTTCCCTGATGCGCCCGGCGATCACCAGCAGCGCGCGCTCGGGACGGAAGCGCTTCGCATGCTCGCCGCGCAGCAGCGCCTCGTCGGTCGAATTGATCGACTCGACGGTCGGATCGGTACGGCCGTACGGATGGTCGCCGTAGATCGAGCGGTTCAGCGCGCGGTCGGCGCGAAAGCGCGGCTGGGTCTCGGCCACGCGCAGCGACTGCAGCGCGTTGGTCTTGGCCAGCACCACTTCCCTGGCCGGGAAGGACGGGGTGCGGGCCACTTCGGCCAGCAATTGCATCATGGCGCCGGCCTGCGAGGCGAGGGCGTTGGCCGAGACGATGATGCCGTCCGCGCTGGCGCCGGCGGCCACCGAGCCGCCCAGGCCCTGGGCGCTTTCCGCGATCGCGCGCGAGTCGCGTTTCGCGGTGCCTTCGTTCAGCAGGCCGGCCAGCATGCCGGCAAAGCCGGGGTGGGCGGTGTCGTCGGCGCCATAGCCGGCGCCGCGCACCGCCAGCACCATGTCCACGCGCGGCACGCCGCTACGCGGCACCACCCACACCTGCAGGCCGTTGGCCAGCGTCTTCTTGAGGATCTGCGAGCTCGGCAGCGGTTTGTCCTTGCCGTAGGCCGGCATCGCGCCCGCCGCTTTTTGTGCGTCCTGCGCCGGCTGCGCCTGGGCCAGGGCCGGCGCGCCATGCGCGCACAGGCCGGCGACGGCCAGCGCCAGCACCAGTTTGTTCATCGATGCGTTCTTCATTTCTTGTCTCCGGCAGGGGCGGGCGTGGTGGCGGCGGCGTTCGCGGGCATAGGCGCCGCCGGGGAGGCGGGCGCTTTCACGGCCGGCTTGCGGTCGATCACGGTACGGTTGGTCTTGACCAGGTAAGTGGCGGCCACGCGCTGGATGTCGGCGGAGCTCACGCCTTCGATCCAGCCCGGCACCTTGTTGACCACGGCGGCGTCGCCCCACAGGGTCTGCAGCTTGGCCATGGTGTCGGCGCGGTTCAGGAAGTTTTCCAGGCGGTTGTTCCAGTCGGCCAGCATGCTGGTCTTGACGCGCCTGAGCGTGGCGGCGTCGACGCCGTCCTTCGCCACCCGGGCGATTTCCTCGTCCATCGCGGCCAGCATGGCGTCGGCGCTGCCGTTGGGCTTGTACAGGGCGGTGACGGTGAACAGGGTCGGGCCGTCGTACTCGAAGGGGCCGACCAGGCCGAAGCTGCCGGACACGTTGAGCGCGATCTCGCGGCCCTTGACGATGCCCTGGTAGAGGCGCGATGCGTCGTCGCCGGCCAGCAGTTCGGCCAGCACCGCCATCGGCGCCTGGTCGCGGTGGCCGCGCGGCGGCACCTTCCAGCCTGCCGCGATCGCCGGCACCTGGGCCAGTGCGTCGCTCTGCTCGATGCGTTTTTCCTGCGTGTTCAGGCCTTCCGAGAAATCGGCCGGCCGCGGCGTCTGGCGGCGCGCGATCGCACCGAAGTACTTCTGCGCCAGCGCGAAGCCCTGGGCCGGGGTGACGTCGCCGGCAATCGCCAGCACCGCGTTGTTCGGGCCGTAGTAGTCGCGGTGGAAGGCGCGCACGTCGTCCAGGCTGGCGCCTTCCAGGTCCTGGAAGCTGCCGTAGCCGTCGTGGTTGTTCTCCCACTTCTGGAAGGCCAGCTGGCTCATGTCGATCCAGTTGAAGCCGCCGTAGGGCTGGTTCTTGACGTTCACGCGGATCTCTTCCTTCACCACGTCCTGCTGGTTCTTCAGCGTGGCCGGGTTGAAGTCGAGGGTCTTCATGCGGTCCGCTTCCAGCCACAGGATCGGTTCCAGGCTCGAGACCGGCGCCGTTTCGATGTAGTTGGTGAAGTCGGGCCGGGTCGAACCGTTGTTGTGGCCGCCGCCGGTGGTGATGGTGCGGTCGAACACGCCCTTGGGCGCGTTCGGCGTGCCCTGGAACATCAGGTGCTCGAACAGGTGGGCGAAGCCGGTGCGGTTGCGCGGCTCGAGCCGCATGCCGACGTGGTAAACGACCGAGACGCCCACCGTGGGCGAGCTGTGGTCTTCGGAGACGATGACCGTCAGGCCGTTGTCGAGCTTCTTGACCTGGACCGGCAGGGTCCACTGGTCGCTGTTCGCGGCAAGCGCGGAGAACGACAGGGACAGGCCCGCCAGGAGGAAGGGTAAATCGCGCATGCGCATGGATGACCTCGGATTGAACTCGTAGCTGAGCAGGTCATATTAGCGCAATGCAATGTAAAAAACGAAATGTATGTATTACTACAAATCAAAAAAAGTCGGCATTCGTGACAAATGATGACAATGTTGTCTGATGATTTTGCGATCATGATTGGCTGAACAAGTTGGTAACCAGGCAGGTAACCGGGCAGGCGACGCGGGCACGTCGGTCGTTCGATTTTGTCGCCTGGGTGGCCATTCCTGCAGTTCGTCGCAATCCCCGGAACCGGCAGGCCGGCAGGCTTTACGCTATCGACATGACAACACCGCATAAGAAAAACATGGTTTCGGAGAATTGCATGAAGAAGATCGTTACGCTCGGCATTGCACACCTGGGGTTCTGGGCCGTGTGCGCCGCGGCACTGGCCGCGCCCGAAGTGGTCAATGAAACCCGCGCCGTCGATGCGCGCGTGGTGCGCGTCAGGCTGGAGGGCGCGGTCGACGTGCGCATCCGCCAGGGCGGCACACCTGGCCTGACGCTGAGCGGCGACCCGCGCTGGCTGGCCCGGACCACCACCGTGCAGGAGGGCGACACGCTGAACATCGGCACCGGGGATCAGGGCCGCGTGCGCCTTGGCGGATTGCATGCCGAGCTGATCCTGCCGGCGCTGCGCGAACTGGTGTCCGAAAGCCTGGGATCGGCCGAGGTGTCCGGCTTTTCCGGCGACCAACTGGCACTCAGCCTGGACGGGGCCGGCTCGATGCGCGTGTCCGGCAATTACCGGATCGTCAGCGCCAGCCTGGGCGGGGTCGGCAGCATGCAGCTGCAGGGCCTGAACGGCGAGGGCGTCGACCTGAACCTGCAGGGCGCCGGCTTCGTGATGCTGAGCGGGCGCGCCAAATGGCTGAAGGCCGACCTCGGCGGAGTGGGCAACCTGGATGCCCGCAACTTCAATGCCGAGTCGGTCAACATCGACCTGTCGGGCCTGGGCAATGCCAGCGTGACGGCGCGCCAGAGCGCCAGCCTGAATCTGTCGGGCCTGGGTTCGGTGACGGTGTATGGCAAACCGCAGAACAGGAAGGTGGCGGTGGATGGCCTCGGCAACGTGAGCTGGAAATAATTGGGCTGAAATACGAGACGATGAGAAAACTGACCATTGCGATCCTGTTCGCGCTGGGCTTGCACGGCGCCGCGACGGCGGGCCTGAGCGAAGGCGCCAGCGCCTACAATGCCCGCAATTATCCGCAGGCGCTGAAGGAGATCGCGCCGCTGGCCAGGGCCGGCGACGCCGACGCCCAGCATTTGCTGGGCTTGATGTACTACATGGGCCGTGGCGTCCAGCGCGACTACAAGCAGGCGTTTTCCTGGCACTACAAGGCGGCCCGGCAGGGCAAGGCCGACGCCCAGTACGTGATCGGCGCCATGTACTACACCGGCAACTCGGTGCCGCAGGACCACAAACTGGCGGTGCAATGGTTCCGCCAGGCGGCCGAGCAGGGCCACGCGGACGCCCAGCACGCGCTCGGCCTGATGTACCGCTACCACGTGGCCGGCATGCCGCAGGATGTCGTGATCGCCTACATGCTGTGGAACCTGGCGGCCGCCAGCGGCAACCGCAGCGCCGTCCAGCAGCGCGCCAGCATCGCACGCCAGATGACTCAGGAACAGATCGAGGAAGCGCAACGCTTGTCGCGCAACTGGCACCCGGGCACGCCGCTGCCGACCCAGTCGCGTACCGGCGGCAACGGTACTTGATGCCAAGATTTTGAACTAAAAGTTACCTTGAGTTCGTAAGCGTCTCGCTGACCCCGCCAATGGGACTGGTCCTACAAGGCGATGGCATGCGCACCGTGGGCGAACACGTCCGTCGTGGCTAACATATTCCTGTCTCAGCCAGTTTCGCAAACGGGCTGGTCACCAAATCAACCAACGGAGGTTTATCATGGCATCGAACAACCAAGGTGGTAACAAAGGCAACAACCAGAGCGGCGACACCAGCAACCGCGGCTTCGCATCGATGGATCCGCAACGCCAGCGTGAAATCGCATCCGAAGGCGGCCGCGCCGCGCATGCTTCGGGCAACGCCCACGAATTCACGTCGGAAGAAGCGCGCCGTGCCGGCTCGATGAGCCACAAGAACGACGGTAACAGCCAGAGCGGCAACCAGGGCGGTGGCAACCAGGGCGGCAAGCAGGGCGGTAACCAGCAGAGCGGCAACACCCGCGGCGGTTCGCCGGAGCAGCATGCCAAGGCTGGCTCGCAAAGCCACAAGAACGACAAGTAGGGATACGGGCAGGGCACGCCTCTCCGCGATGGAGCGCACTCCCGTGCAAGCGTGAATCGGCAAGTATTTCGCCCCGGGCGGGCAATGCCAGCTGGAACGCACCCTGTCGAACAACCGCCAGCGCAGGCTGGCGGTTTGACTTTCTGCGCACGAATTTCCTTCTGACATTGCTACAGTAAATTGCTCAATTAACAGCCCATCCTTACACCAAGCTTACTTGTAGGATGCGGCCGGCATGGATATGCCTGGCACGGCACTGCCTGCGTTCTGGCCCGGCGCATCCGCCTTCAGCCAGCTTGAGCCGATCGAACGGAACAGTTCGAGCGGCACCGCATTGCCCATCGCCTGGTAGCCGAGATCGTTCGGGTGGAGGTGGTCGCCGCTGTCGTAGGCCGGCAGGAAGCGGCCCGGATGGCTGGGGTCGCGCGTGACGCGGTCGAAATCGATCACGCCGTCGAACTCGTCGCCCGAGCGGATCCAAGCGTTCACGGCCTGGCGCACGACTTCCTTCTCCGCCGAATAATACCCGGCGCCTTCGAACGGCGTGAGCGTCGCGCCGTACACGGCGATGCCCTTGGCATGCGCGCGCGCGATCACCTGGCGGTAGCCGGCGATCAAATCGTTCGCCGATACCGGATTGGCCGCCGAACTGTTGCCGATGTCGTTGATCCCGATCATCAAGGTCATGTAGCGCACGCCGGCGGTGGCGAGCACGTCGCGGTCGAAGCGTTCCTGGATGCTGCGCCCGGCCAGCGAGCCTTCCGCTGGATTCGACAGCAGGCGGTTGCCGCTGATGCCTCGGTTGACCACGCCCAGCCGGTTGTTGAGGCCGCCGGCAGGATCGCGCACGGTCTGCAGGCGCCGCGCCAGCCAGTCCGGCCAGCGGTTGTTGGTGTCCGGCGTGCTGCGGGTGCCGTCGGTGATCGAATCGCCGAGCGCGACGATGGCGGCGGCGTTGCCGGTGACGTCGACTTCGGTCAGGAACGGCCACGACAGGATGGTGCGCTGGGTCGGCAGCGAGGCGGCGCCGGTGAAGTCGCCCGGCAGCGACACGTAGTTGGTCTGGCTGGCGGTGCCGTGGATGGTGGTGGCGCCGACCGTGCCGGGCAGGTACAGGCTGACCGCCAGGTCGGACAGGGCCGGCACGTTCAGGTCGACCGGATCGGACAGCGCCGGCGCGCCCGGCGGCAGCGTGACCGAGGCGTTGCCGCCGAAGGTCAGCGGGCGGTCGGTGCCGGCGACGATGTCGGCGCCCGACGCACGCAAGGCGATGTGGGCGGCGCCGATGCGCAGCGGCGTCGTGCCCATCTCATTCGACAGGCGGATGCGCACCCGGGTGCCGCCGATGCTGGTGTGCACGACCAGGCGCACGGTCTGGTCGGTGAAGGTCTGGGTGTTGGCCGGCAGCGGCGGGCCGCCCGGGCCCGCGCCCCAGGTGCCGACCCAGCGCTCGGCGCTCCAGTCCTGGGCATGCACGAACGGCGGCGGCAGGGCCAGCGCGGTGGCCAGGCCGAGGCCGGCCAGCAGCACGATGCGGCGCCCCTCGCGCGGCGTGCGCGGGCGGCTTGGACGTGGCAGCCATGCCATGGTGTAGCGGCGCCCGGCGTCCAGCAGGGCAGGTAGGCTCAACTTCATGTCTCGCTCCTTTGGGAATGATCCCATGGCGCCGCGCGGAAAGCGCGATGCGCTATGCATGGGCTCGTTGAGCCAATCTAGGCGGGCTCGTCATTGACAACAAGGGTAGTGCAGGCAGCACGCTTGATATTTCGCTAATGCGTGCTGGATTATACGTTCGCTGGAGCATTTGCTTGCTCGGTGGCACAGCATTGCTCACGCTTTTGACCATGTCCACGACCAGGCCCGCGTTCGGACAGGATGTTTTCGGTGACGTACAATTGCCCTTTATTTAACGATCGTGACATAGGTATTCCATGCGTGCTATTGAAATCACTCAGCCCGGCGAGCCCGGGGTGTTGCAAGCCTGCGAGCGTCCGCAACCCGTGCCCAAGCCGGGCGAAGTCCTGATCCGCGTTATCGCAGCCGGCGTCAACCGGCCCGACGTGTTCCAGCGCCTCGGCCAGTACGCGCCGCCGCCCGGCGCCTCCGATTTGCCCGGCCTGGAAGTGGCCGGCGAAATCGTCGGCGGCGACCTGGCCGGCAGCGCTTTCCACAAAGGCGACCTGGTGTGCGCGCTGGTGCAGGGCGGCGGCTATGCCGAGTATTGCGCGGCGCCGCTGGCGCAGTGCCTGCCGCTGCCCGAGGGATTGAGCCCGCTGGAAGCGGCCTCGCTGCCAGAAACTTTCTTTACCGTGTGGAGCAACGTGTTCCAGCGCGCCGGGCTGCAGCCCGGCGAAACCCTGCTGGTGCAGGGCGGCAGCTCGGGCATCGGCGTCACGGCGATCCAGATCGCAAAGGCGCTGGGCCACCGCGTGTTCGCCACCGCCGGCACGCTTGAGAAGTGCCGTGCCTGCGAAGCGCTGGGCGCCGAACGCGCGATCAACTACAAGGAAGAGGATTTCGCCGCCGTAATCAAGGAACTCACGGGCGGGAAAGGCGTCGACGTGGTGCTGGACATGGTCGGCGGCGACTACGTGGCGCGCGAAGTGTCGTGCCTGGCCGACGACGGCCGCATCGTCGTCATCGCGCTGCTCGGCGGGTCCAAGGCCAACGTCGACCTCGGTCAGGTATTGCGCCGGCGCCTGACGATCACCGGATCGACGCTGCGTCCGCGGCCAATCGCGTTCAAGGCCAGGATCGCGCAGGAATTGCGCGAGCGCGTCTGGCCGCTGATCGCAAACGGCGCGATCAAGCCCGTCATCTACCAGACTTTTCCCTTGGCCCAGGCCGCCCAGGCCCATGCGCTGATGGAAAGCAGCGCACACGTGGGCAAGATCATGTTGCAGGTCGCCGATGCGTGAGAACGTGCCCGTGATTGACATGCATGCAACGCCGGTGGTCAGCCATTGTTTGACCGTCCTTTCAACGACCGCTAAAATAGCGGGTTATTTGACCGTGGGGTAGTGATGCGTCCCAAACTCGTCGTAGGCAATTGGAAAATGAACGGCAGCCGCGCGGCCAACGCAACGCTGCTCGAAGGCATTGGCGCCGGGCTGCACACCATGAAGACCGCGTGCGCGGTGTGCGTGCCGTCGCCGTACCTGCACCAGTGCGAGGAAGTGCTGACCGGCACTCCGATCGCATGGGGCGCGCAGGACGTCTCGGTCCACGATTTCGGCGCCTTTACCGGTGAAGTGTGCGCGAAGATGCTGTCCGAGTTCGGCTGCGGCTACGTGATCGTCGGCCACTCCGAGCGTCGCGCCTACCACCTCGAAAGCGACGAGCTGGTCGCCAGGAAGGCACAGGCGGTGCTGGCCCAGGGCATGGTCCCGATCGTCTGCGTCGGCGAAACGCTGGAGCAGCGCGAAGCGGGCGAGACCGTGCAGGTGGTCGGCGCCCAGCTGGAAGCCGTGCTGGCGCTGCTGGGCGCGGACGCGGCGGCGAAGATCGTCGTCGCCTACGAACCCGTGTGGGCGATCGGCACCGGCCGTACCGCCACGCCGGCCATGGCACAGGAAGTGCACGCGCAGCTGCGCGCCCAGCTGGCGGCCCGCAGCGCGGCCGCCGCGGCCGTGGTGCCGATCCTGTACGGCGGCAGCATGAAGCCGGACAATGCGGCGGAACTGCTGGCGCAGCCGGACATCGACGGCGGCCTGATCGGCGGCGCGGCGCTGAAGGCGCAGGATTTCCTGGCGATCATCGGCGCGGCCGATGCGGTCGTGCAGGCGGACGCACAGGCATTGCAGGCGGCTTGAAAGTATCACCCGGGCGGCGGCCCGAACAATTTGCAACGTAGTTAATCAAACCTTGGAATGGAATAAAAATGAACGTGTTGGTCAATCTGATCGTTGTGGTGCAGGTCGTATCCGCGCTGGCCATCATCGGCCTCGTGCTCGTCCAGCACGGTAAGGGCGCCGACATGGGCGCCGCTTTCGGCTCCGGCGCGTCCGGCAGCCTGTTCGGCGCCAGCGGTTCGTCGAACTTCCTGTCGAAGTCGACGGCCGTCGCCGCCGCGGTGTTCTTCGCTTCGACCCTGACCCTGGCCTACTTCGGCAGCAATCGCACCGCCGCCAACGTCGGCGGCGGCGTGATGGACCGCGTGACCGTGCCGGCCAACAATGCGCCTGCAGCCGGCGTGCCGGCCGCGAATCCGGCCGATGGCGTGCCGGGTGCGCCGGCAGCCGCCCCGGCCGCTCCGGCCGCCGCACCGGCCCCGGCCCAGGACGTACCGGCAGCGCCGGCCGCCGCAGCCCCGGCAGCGCCGGCGCCTGCCGCACCGGCAAAGTAATTCCGCATCGATCGCGCCGCGCATGCGTGCGCGGCGCCGTGCCTGGCGATCAAGGTCGCCAGGCAGGCTCGAGGCCGACAGCAGACCGTTCACGACGGTTGATGCTGTCGGCCTTTTTCATTTGGCGTCAACGCTGTTACTATCAGAATAAGGTTTGCCAAGTCGTATTGCGGGCGGTTGCCGTCCTTGGCTGGGATCGTTGTCGGTCAGGCGCAGCCTTTTCACTGGCGTGCTGCACCCCATCCACGTCCACTTGCGATATTGGAAACATGCTTGCCCACATCAAAAAGGAATCACGATCAGTGCGGTCGCGGCGGCATTGAGCTACGCCTCTCTGCTCGTGCCGGGACGCGGCATGACACTCCGCGGGGATCTTGGCACACCTTTTTATTGCGAGGTCCTCGCCTACGGCTTTCCTGTGCCGTTTCTTGCCGACAGCCAGGCAATATCACCTACGGGATGGGTGGGGCGGGACCCCTCGTCCCTGCTGATCGGCGAAGATGACGTGCTGTGGCCGGAGCTCGGCATGACAGCGGCCTTCTGGTTCCTTGTTGTCGCCATCGGCGCAGCGGTCCTGCGGCGCTTGCGCTAGCACCAGCGTTCCTGGCGCCCGGTCCTGCAGGGCGCCCAAGTCCCGATCCATCCATCGTTGTCCACTGTGGCGGATACGCCGTTTTCGCCTCGATTTGCCCGCGCGGACCAGCCGTCGCCCCGCGCCGACCTTGCCGATCTCGTCTCTTCCGTATAAGATGTCTTATATAAGACAGTAGATAGAAGTATTGGTCTACATCGATGCAGCGCACGGTCTCTCGACAGCCGCGCGCACCAGCCTTGCCCAGGAGCACATTGTTCTATTGCAAGGCCGTTCAAAGCATCTGCACTCCGTCAAAGCGGCCGAGTGCGAATCCCGTATTCAAAAAGTTGAGAAAAACAGTATTTTTTCTTGTACTAGGTCAATTTGATCGTTGATAAAACCTAGTAAGGCAATGTAGAATACTGGTCTCCAGCCGACGTGGTGAAATTGGTAGACACGCTATCTTGAGGGGGTAGTGGCGCAAGCTGTGCGAGTTCGAGTCTCGCCGTCGGCACCAGAATACAGAAAGCCAGTTAGGGCGCATGAGCTACGCTCTTAGCCTTAACTGGCTTTTTTACGAGGATTTGTCGGAGGCTTTGAAGAACCGTCGCGATGCGGTGGTGATTCAGGCCCGAGAAGCCCAGTTCGTGCCTTCCCAGGGCACGGCGAGCCTCGAAGGTCAGGATTGCAACGCGTAGCAGGTGATTCACAGTCTCCAGTCGCTTGGTCCTGGTGGATGGTATCGAAGCCGGGATCGAGCGATGTGGTACTGCAGTCTCTGCAGTGTTTATCAACCGATCGTTCAGCCAGGGCTTCATTGTGAACCTCGAGAACTATTTTCCCGTCCTACTATTCCTGCTGATCGGCACCGTCGTCGGTGTCGCTTCGCAAGTCATCGGCCGCGTCGTCGGTCCCCACCGCCCCGATGCGGCCAAACTGTCCCCCTATGAATGCGGCTTCGAAGCCTTCGAAGACGCGCGCATGAAGTTCGACGTCCGGTACTACCTGGTCGCGATCTTGTTCATTTTGTTTGATCTGGAAACGGCATTCTTCTTCCCCTGGGGCGTCTCGATACGCGAGCTGGGCTGGGCTGGATTCGTCACGATGATGGTGTTCATCGCCGAATTCATCGTCGGGTTCTGGTACATCTGGAAGAAAGGTGCCCTTGATTGGGAATAAGCCATGGCTATTGAAGGCGTTTTAAACGAAGGTTTTGTCACCACCACAGCCGACAAGCTGATCAACTGGGCGCGCACCGGCTCGATGTGGCCCATGACGTTCGGTCTGGCCTGCTGCGCGGTCGAGATGATGCATGCGGGCGCCGCCCGTTATGACCTCGACCGCTTCGGCGTCGTGTTCCGTCCGTCGCCGCGCCAGTCCGACGTGATGATCGTCGCCGGCACCCTGTGCAACAAGATGGCGCCGGCGCTGCGCAAGGTCTACGACCAGATGGCCGAGCCGCGCTGGGTCATCTCGATGGGTTCCTGCGCCAACGGCGGCGGCTACTACCACTACTCCTATTCCGTCGTGCGCGGCTGCGATCGCATCGTGCCGGTCGACGTCTATGTCCCGGGTTGCCCGCCGACCGCGGAGGCACTGCTGTACGGCATCATCCAGTTGCAGAACAAGATCAAGCGCACCAATACCATCGCGCGATAAAACAAGCCGGTCCCAAAAACCATGACGACAAAAATCGAAGCCCTCGAACTCGCCCTGAAGAATGCTCTGGGCGAGGGCGCTGCCATTACCGTGGCGCTGGGCGAAGTAACGGTAGTTGTGAAGGCCTCGGAATACCTGGCCTCCATGCAGAAGCTGCGCGACGATCCCACCCTGCGGTTCGAGGAAATGATCGACCTGTGCGGCGTCGACTATTCCTCCTACGGCGAAGGCACCTGGGACGGCCTGCGCTTCGCGGTGGTCGTGCACCTGCTGTCGATCGAGCACAACTGGCGCGTGCGCGTGCGCACCTTCTGCCCGGACGACGACATGCCGCTGGTCGATTCGATCACCGGCATCTGGCGCAACGCCAACTGGTTCGAGCGCGAGGCGTTCGACCTGTACGGCATCCTGTTCGAGGGCCACGGCGATTTGCGCCGCATCCTCACCGACTATGGCTTCATCGGCCATCCGTTCCGCAAGGACTTCCCGATTTCGGGCTATGTCGAGATGCGCTACGACCCCGAGCAGAAACGCGTGATCTACCAACCCGTGACGATCGAGCCGCGTGAAAACATTCCGCGCGTGATCCGCGAAGAAACCTACGGGATGAAATAATGGCTGAGCTTAAGAACTACACCCTGAACTTCGGTCCGCAGCACCCGGCGGCGCACGGCGTGCTGCGCCTGGTGCTGGAACTGGACGGCGAAGTGATCCAGCGCGCCGACCCGCACATCGGCCTGCTGCACCGCGGCACCGAGAAGCTGGCGGAAACCCGCACCTACCTGCAGTCCGTGCCCTACATGGACCGCCTGGACTACGTCTCGATGATGTGCAACGAGCACGGCTACGTGCTGGCCATCGAGAAGCTGCTGGGCCTGGAGGTGCCGATCCGCGCCAAGTACATCCGCACGATGTTCGACGAGATCACGCGCATCCTGAACCACCTGATGTGGCTGGGCGCGCACGCGCTGGACATCGGCGCCATGGGCCCGTTCCTGTACGCTTTCCGCGACCGCGAAGACCTGTTCGACGTGTATGAAGCGGTGTCGGGCGCGCGCATGCACGCGGCCTACTACCGCCCGGGCGGCGTGTACCGCGATTTGCCGGACGAAATGCCCAAGCACAAGGCGTCGCTGGTGCGCAGCCAGCGCTCGGTGGATGAGCTGAACGAAATCCGCCAGGGTTCGGTGCTCGACTTCATCGACGGCTTCACCAAGCGCTTCGACGGCTACGTCGACGAATACGAGACCCTGCTGACCGACAACCGGATCTGGAAACAGCGTACCGTCGGCATCGGCGTGGTCACCCCGGAAGACGCGAAGGGCATGGGCTTCACAGGCCCGATGCTGCGCGGCTCGGGCATCGCCTGGGATCTGCGCAAGGTGCAGCCGTACGCGGCCTACGACCAGGTCGACTTCGACATCCCGGTCGGCACCAACGGCGACTCCTACGACCGCTACCTGGTGCGCGTGGAAGAGCTGCGCCAGTCGAATCGCATCATCAAGCAGTGCATCGCCTGGCTGCGCGCGAACCCGGGTCCGGTCATGACCAGCAATCACAAGATTGCGCCGCCGTCGCGCGTGGACATGAAGACCAACATGGAATCGCTGATCCACCACTTCAAGCTGTTCACCGAAGGCTTCCACGTCCCGCCGGGCGAGGCATACGCCGCGATCGAGCACCCGAAGGGCGAGTTCGGCATCTACATCGTGTCCGACGGCGCCAACAAGCCGTACCGCCTGAAGATCCGTACCCCGGACTACGTCCACCTGCAGAGCCTGGACGAAATGGCGCGCGGCCACATGATTGCCGACGCCGTCACCATCATCGGTACGCAAGACATCGTGTTCGGCTCCATCGACCGATAAGTCGAATCCTCGAAGAGGTAAAGAAGATTATGTTATCTGAGCAGTGTTATAAAAAGATAGACCGCGAACTGGCCAAGTACCCGGCCGACCAGCGCCAATCGGCCGTGATGGCCGCGCTGGCCCATGCGCAGGTCGAACAGGGATGGCTGTCGCCCGAGACGATGCAGGAAGTGGCCGACTACATCGGCATGCCTGCCATCGCCGTCCAGGAGGTGGCAACGTTCTACAACATGTACAACCTGAAGCCGGTCGGCAAGCACAAGATCACCGTGTGCACCAACCTGCCGTGCGCCCTGTCGGGCGGCGAGCGCGCCGGCCAGCGCATCAAGGATGCCCTGGGCATCGACTATCGCGAGACCACCGCCGACGGCCAGTTCACGCTGGTCGAGGGCGAATGCATGGGCGCCTGCGGCGACGCTCCGGTCATGCTGGTGAACAACCACCGCATGTGCTCGTTCATGAGCGACCAGAAGATCGACGCCCTGCTGGAGGAACTGAACAAATGACCAGCCTGCACGACCGTCACATCAATCCGCTGATCCTGAAGGACCTGAACGGCGACAACTGGCGCCTGGAAGAGTACGTCAAGCGCGGCGGCTATTCGGCCCTGCGCCGTATCCTGGAAGGCGGCATCACGCCGGAACAGATCATCGCCGATTTGAAGGCCTCGGGCCTGCGCGGCCGCGGCGGCGCCGGTTTCCCGACCGGCCTGAAGTGGAGCTTCATGCCGCGCCAGTACCCGGGCCAGAAATACCTCGTCTGCAATACCGACGAAGGCGAACCGGGCACGTTCAAGGACCGCGACATCATCCGCTACAACCCGCACGCGCTGATCGAAGGCATGGCCATCGGCGCCTACGCGATGGGGATCACCGTGGGCTACAACTACATCCACGGCGAGATCTTCCAGGAATACCTGCGCTTCGA
>Ga0265798_10000102_pt1 | contig 165158 bp, 136 predicted proteins | sample P3T30metagenome_FD_192430 | JGI IMG/M metagenome (GOLD analysis project Ga0265798, IMG submission 192430) | Plant litter microbial communities from East Loma Ridge, Irvine, California - P3 T30 | ecosystem: Environmental > Terrestrial > Plant litter > Unclassified | place: USA: California... | reverse complement strand
CTTGGCCTGGTAGCTCAGTTGGTAGAGCAGAGGATTGAAAATCCTTGTGTCGGTGGTTCGATTCCGCCCCGGGCCACCAAGAATTCAGCATTGCGAAAGCAGTGCAAACAAAAACGCCACCTTCGGGTGGCGTTTTTGTTTTCTGCATGACATTTTACTTAACGGGCTATCCCTGGTTTGCTTCGGCAGCAAGAATTTCTGGTGCGCCAGGAAAAACAGAGTTCGTGATACTTTAAATTTGCATTGCCTTTGTCCAGCTGGTATCCAGCTTCAAGCGCGTTCGGCTGCGGTTGCTGTACAACGATGCCAATCTAAATGTTCATTGGAGTAAGCATGTCAAAACAAGCAGGCACCGGTGATGAGGACGCAGACCGGCGCCAGACGGTCGCGGCGTTCAAGCAGGCGGTGAACATGACGCCAGCCCAACTGGAGAAGTGGCTCGACACTGACGATTCCAGGCGTGTCGGCCAGAAGCACGGCAACGCCGAATCGACCGGGCACCAGTCCGGACGCCGCATCGTCGAACTGTTGCACCGGCACGCTCAGGACTTGAGTGCGGCAGACATCGCGCACATGCGCAAGGTGGTCGGATACATTCACCGACACCTGGCGCAGGGGCCTACCAAGAGCGATCCGGCATCGAGCGATTGGCGCTATTCACTGATGAACTGGGGCCACGATCCTGAGAAAAAGTGAGCCTGCTATCGAAGCCGCAGCAGAGGATTGAAAATCCTTGTGCCGGTGCTTCGATTCCGCCCCGGGCACCAAAGGTTCAGGAAAAACGCTACCTTCGGGTGGCGTTTTTTTTGCCGGACAGACACCTCCGCACGCCTGATGAGGGCTTGTCCGACAAGAACGTATCAAGTTTGGTTTTGCTGTTAAATTGTCAGTATCTAAACACTTACAACCATTCCATCGCGTGATATTACCTCATGAAAACCTTCCACTGCGACAAGTGCTCACATCAGGTATTTTTTGAAAACACCCTCTGCTTCAACTGCGAAAGCACGCTGGGCTACCAGACCGCCACGCGCAGCATCAACGCTTTTGAACAAACCGAAACGGGCCAGTGGCGCAGCCTGCACCGCAACGACGAGGGCAAGTTGTATAAAAAGTGCAGTAATTATGTCGAACATAATGTCTGCAACTGGATGCTGCCCGCGGACGACCCGCACGACTTGTGCGAGTCATGCCAGCTGACCGTCGTCATTCCTGCGCTGTCGTCGGAAAAAAACCATATTCTCTGGGCGCGCCTCGAAGCGGCCAAGCGGCGTCTGCTGTTTTCGCTGGCGACGCTGAACCTGACCCCGGCCTCGAAAGAGACCGAGCCGGAAACCGGGCTGGCCTTCCAGTTCCTGGAAGACGGCGTCGCGGACCAGACCGTGATGACCGGCCACGACAACGGCCTGATCACGCTGAACATCGCCGAAGCGGACCCGGCCGAGCGCGAGCGCACGCGCGAGCAGATGCACGAGCGCTATCGCACGCTGCTGGGCCACTTCCGCCACGAAAGCGGGCATTACTATTTTGACCGGCTGGTGGCCGACAGCAAGTGGATCGATGAGTACCGCACCCTGTTCGGCGACGAGCGCCAGGATTACGGCGAAGCCCTGAAACATCACTACAGCGAAGGCCCGCCCGCCGACTGGGCATCGCGCTTCGTGAGCACCTATGCCAGCTCGCACCCCTGGGAAGACTGGGCCGAGACCTGGGCCCATTACCTGCACATGCTCGATACCCTGGAAACGGCAAATGCCTGCGGCCTGGCGCTCCATCCGCGCAAGGCGGACGAACCGGCACTGGACAGCGTGACGCTGCCCACCAGGACAGACTCGTTCGACGACACCGTCCACGACTGGTTCGCGCTGACCTACGTGCTCAACAGCCTGAACCGCAGCATCGGGATGCCGGATTCGTACCCGTTCACGCTCAGCACGCCGGTGCTGGAGAAGCTGGCGTTCGTGCACAAGGTGGTGCAGGCGCAGATGAAGGCGCCCGCCGCAGCGTAAGGGGATCCTGCTGCACCGGGCCTGCCCGGCCAAACCAAGGCCGGGCAGGCTCGCGCCGGCGCCACGATCGCGATGAAGGCGCCGGACCAGGGACGGTCAATCGTTCAACGCGTCTGGGTCTGGGTCTGGGTCTGGGTCTGGGTCTGGGTCTGGGTCTGGGTCTGGGTCTGCGACGGCGCCGCCTCATGAACGTCCGGCACTTCCGGCGCCACCGGCAGCAGGAAATCGCGGCCGATGCCGTTGCCCAGCTCTGCAATCGACGCCAGGAACTGCGTCAGGTACTGGTGCAGGCCTTCTTCGAGGATGTCCTCGATCCGCGCCGATTGCAGCCTGCCATACAGCTTTTCGGCGAGGCGCTCGGTGTCTTGCGACAAGTCATTGCGCACTTCCTGCAGGTTGGCGACGACGGCGCACATGCATGCCGCCAGCGAACGCGGCATTTTCGCATCCAGGATCAGCAGCTCGGCCACCCGCGTCGGGGTGATGGCGTCGCGGTAGACCTTGCGGTAGGTCTCGAACGCGGACACCGAACGCAACAGGGCCGCCAGGTAATAGAACTCGACCTGGGCATCGGCCTGGATCGTGTCGGCATCGAGGAACTTGAACTTCACGTCGAGGATACGCGCCGTGTTGTCGGCCCGTTCCAGGAAGGTGCCGAGGCGGATGAAGTTGAATGCCTCGTCCTGGAACATGGTGCCCAGCGTGACGCCGCGCGACATGTGCGAGCGGTACTTGACCCATTCCAGGAATTTGCCCGGGTGCTGTTCGAACATGCGGCTCTTGAGGTGCTGCTGCAGCATCAGCCAGGTCGTGTTGTTGGTTTCCCAGACTTCCGTGGTCAGGGTGCCGCGCACGGCGCGCGCATTCTCGCGCGCGGCGCGCAGGCAGCTGGCGATCGAGGACGGATTGTCCGGATCGCGCACCATGAAGTCGATCACTTCCTTCTGGGTCAATGTGTCGTATTTGGCATCGAACTGCGACTGGAGCTCGGACACGCCCAGCATCGTGCGCCAGCCCTGCTGCTCGGCCAGCGCCGATTGCGGCATCAGCGAGTACTGGACGCGGACGTCGAGCATGCGCGCGGTGTTTTCGGCCCGTTCTGTGTAGCGGGCCATCCAGTACAAATGATCTGCGGTACGGCTCAACATACTAATTCTCCAATATCCAGGTATCTTTGGTGCCGCCGCCCTGCGACGAGTTGACCACCAGCGAGCCTTCCTGCAGGGCCACGCGCGTCAGTCCGCCCGGCACCATCGTCACGCTCTTGCCCGACAAAACGAAGGGACGCAGGTCGACATGGCGCGGGGCGATGCCCGATTCGACAAAGGTGGGGCAGGCCGACAGGGCCAGCGTGGGCTGGGCGATGTAGCCTTCCGGCTTGGCCAGCACGCGCTCGCGGAACGCCTCGATCTCGGCCTGGGTCGACGCCGGCCCGATCAGCATGCCGTAGCCGCCGGCGCCATGCACTTCCTTGACCACCAATTGGGACAAATTCGCCAGGGTGTACTGGAGATCTTCTTTTTTCCTGCACTGGTACGTGGGCACGTTGTTGAGGATCGGCTTTTCGCCCAGGTAGAACTCGATCATGTCCGGCACGAACGGATAGATCGACTTGTCGTCGGCGACGCCGGTACCGATCGCATTGGCCAGGCCGACCCGGCCGGCGCGCACCGCGTCCAGCAGGCCCGGCACGCCCAGCGTGGATTCCGGGCGGAAGGCGCGCGGATCGAGGTAATCGTCGTCGATGCGGCGATAGATGACGTCGACCCGCTGCGGTCCGCGCGTGCTGCGCATGTACACGGTGTTGTCCTTGACGTACAGGTCCTGTCCCTGCACCAGGGCCACGCCCATCTGCTGGGCCAGGAAGGCATGCTCGAAATAGGCCGAGTTGTACATCCCGGGCGTGAGCACGACCACGGTCGGGTCATCCACGTCCTGCGGCGCCGCGCTGCGCAAATTGTCGAGCAGCAGGTCGGGATAGTGGTCGACCGGCGCCACGCGATTGCGCGCGAACAGGTCGGGGAACAGGCGCATCATCATCTTGCGGTTTTCCAGCATGTACGAGACGCCGGACGGCACGCGCAGATTGTCCTCGAGTACGTAGAACTCGCCCTCGCCGGCGCGCACGATATCGATCCCGGCAATGTTGGCGTAGATGTCGGACGGCACCTTGATGCCGTGCATGGCGGGCCGGTACTGCGCATTGTTCAAAATTTGTTCGCGCGGGATGATGCCCGCTTTCAGGATGTCCTGGTCATGGTAGACATCGTGCAGGAAGCGGTTCAGCGCAGTGACGCGCTGGACCAGGCCCGCCTGCAGCCGGGCCCACTCGGCGGCATTGATCACGCGCGGAATCATATCGAAGGGGATCAGGCGTTCCTTGCCGGCATTGTCGCCGTACACGGCGAACGTGATGCCGACGCGCTGGAAATTCAGTTCGGCTTCCGCCCTCTTTTGTTCGATCACGCTTGGCGCCTGTTGCGCCAGCCACTCGGCGAACGCATTGTAATGAGGCCGCACGGTTGCCGCATTGGCATACATTTCGTTGTAAAAATTCGGCATCGATATCTCCTGTGCCAAGATACTATCAAGAAACGTGACAGAATGTGGTTCTAATGACAAGTTAAACGAATCACGGGCATAAATCATGCTTAAATAGATAAAATTTCGAAAGGCCCCTACCGCATGGCTATCCGTATCGCGCTCCACCACAAGACCAGTTACCGTTACGACCGCCAGGTCACTCTATCACCGCATGAAGTGCGCCTGCGCCCGGCACCCCATGCGCGCACACCGATCCTGTCGTATTCGCTGACGGTAGAGCCGCAACAGCACTTCATTAACTGGCAGCAAGACCCGTACGGTAATTACATCGGCCGTTTCGTGTTTCCGGAAAAAGCGGACCTGCTCGAGTTCACGGTCGACCTGGTTGCGGACATGACCGTGATTAACCCGTTCGATTTCTTTGTCGAGAAATATGCCGAGACCTTCCCGTTCGCGTATCCCGAGCAACTCAAGACGGAACTGAATCCCTACCTGCAGACGGAGCCGGCGGGGCCCCTGCTGACCGAATGGGTAGCGGCGGTACGGCGTGACTTGCTGGCCGATCCGATGTCGACGAGCGACTTCCTGGTAGCCATCAACCGGCGCCTGCAAGGCAAGATCGGCTACCTGTTGCGGATGGAGCCTGGCGTCCAGACGCCGGAAGACACCCTGCAGCTGTGCTCCGGCTCCTGCCGCGACAGCGGCTGGCTGCTGGTGCACATCCTGCGCGAACTGGGGCTGGCGGCGCGCTTCGTGTCCGGTTACCTGATCCAGCTGCGCGCCGACCAGGAAGCGCTCGACGGTCCCAGCGGCGCGCTCGAGGACTTCACCGACCTGCATGCGTGGACCGAGGTGTACATCCCCGGCGCCGGCTGGATCGGGCTCGACCCCACGTCGGGCATGCTGGCCGGCGAAGGCCATATCCCGCTCGCCTGCACGGCGATGCCCTCGTCGGCGGCGCCGGTCACCGGCTTCACCGACCCGGCCGGGGTCGAGTTCTTCCACGAAATGACGGTCACCCGCATCCACGAGGACCCGCGCGTGACCAAGCCGTATTCGGAAGCGGACTGGCAGAACATCGACCGCCTGGGGCAGCAGGTCGATGCCGATTTGAAGCGCCAGGACGTGCGCCTGACCCAGGGCGGCGAACCGACCTTCGTCTCGATCGACGACATGGACGGGCCAGAATGGAACACCCTGGCCCATGGCGACAAGAAGCGCGAGCTGGCGGGCAACCTGATGCACCGGCTGAAAAACCATTTTGCGCCCGGCGGCATGCTGCACTACGGCCAGGGCAAATGGTATCCGGGCGAGCCGCTGCCGCGCTGGGCGCTGAACATATTCTGGCGCGTCGACGGCCAGCCGATGTGGTTCGATCCGACCTTGTTCTCGGACGAACACGTCGCCGAAGGCTATGGCAGCGACGAGGCCGGCCGCTTCACCGCGGAACTGGTCAAGACGCTCGGCCTGCCCGAAGGCAGCGCCATTCCCGCCTACGAAGACGTGCTGCAGCAGGCCCGGCGCGAACAGGCGCTGCCGCGCAACCTGGATCCCTTGCAGGCCGACCTGAAGGCGCCGGAAGAACGGCGCCGGCTGGCGCGCCTGCTCGAGCGCGGCCTGGGCCAGGTGGCCGGCTACGTGCTGCCCCTGAAGGCCAGGGAATACGATCCGGCGGTCATGCTCGGCACCAGCTGGCAGACCTCCGCCTGGCCGATCCGGCGCGAGCACCTGTACCTGATCGAGGGCGACTCGCCGATCGGCCTGCGCCTGCCCCTGGCCACCCTGCCGTGGGTGCTGCCGGAAGAGCGCGATCCCGAATTCGACGTCGATCCGTACGCGCCGCGCGGCGCGCTGCCGGCCGCGGACAGGAACAGACCGGAGGATGAGAAAAAGGACGGCGAGAAAAAGAACAAGCGCCCGATCCTGGGCCTGGCCGCCGGCAAACCGGCGGCCAACGCAGCGGGCAAGCCGGCGGCCAAGGCCGTGGCCAACCCGGCGGCGGCCGCAGCGGCCAACATGGCGGCCACCGCAGCGAACACCGCAGCGGCCAACCCGGTGAATAAAGTCCAGGCGCCAGCCGACCCGAGCGCGCGCGAGGTCATTCATACCGCGCTGTGCGTCGAAGTGCGCGCCGGCCGCCTGTACATCTTCATGCCGCCATTGAAGCGCATCGAGGATTACCTGGCGCTGGTCACGGCGGTCGAAAACACCGCCGCCAGGCTGAAGTTGAAGCTGCGCATCGAAGGCTATGCGCCGCCGCGCGACGCGCGCGTCAAGCTGCTCAGCGTCACGCCCGACCCCGGCGTGATCGAGGTGAACATCCATCCGGCGGCGTCTTGGCCGGAACTGGTCTACAACATGACCACCCTGTACCAGGAGGCGCGCCTGACCCGCCTGGGGACCGAGAAATTCATGTTCGATGGCCGCCATACCGGCACCGGCGGCGGCAACCACGCCACCCTGGGCGGCGCCACGCCCGAAGACAGCCCGATGCTGCGCCGGCCGGACCTCTTGAAAAGCCTGATCACTTACTGGCAGGTGCATCCGGCCCTGTCTTACCTGTTCTCGGGCACCTTCATCGGGCCGACCAGCCAGGCGCCGCGGGTCGATGAAGCGCGCGACGACAACCTGTACGAACTGGCCATCGCATTCCAGCAGATGGACAAGGTGCTGCCGACCCTGCACCCGGGCGACAAGCCGTGGATGGTGGATCGCCTGCTGCGCAATTTGCTGGTCGACCTGACCGGCAACACCCACCGTTCCGAGTTTTCGATCGACAAACTGTATTCGCCGGACGGACCGACCGGGCGCCTGGGCCTGGTCGAATTCCGCGCCTTCGAGATGCCGCCGCATGAACGCATGAGCCTGCTGCAAATGCTGCTGCTGCGCGCGCTGGTGGCGCGCTTCTGGAACCAGCCCTTCCAGGCCAAGCTGGTGCACTGGGGCACGGCGCTGCACGACCGCTGGATGCTGCCGCATTTCGTGGCCCAGGACATCCGTGACGTGGCGAAAGACCTGCGCGCGGCCGGCTATGCCTTCGAAGACCACTGGTTCGAGCCCTTCATCGAATTCCGCTTCCCGCGCTTCGGCACCGTCGTCTACGAAGGCGTCGAAATGGAGCTGCGCCAGGCGATCGAGCCGTGGAACGTGCTGGGTGAGGAAATCAGCGCCGGGGGCACCGCGCGCTACGTCGATTCGTCGGTCGAACGGATGCAATTGCGGGTGCGCGGGCTGACCGATGGCCGCCACGTGGTCGCCTGCAACGGCCGCATGCTGCCGCTGCATCCGACCGGCATTCCGGGCGAATACGTGGCCGGCGTGCGCTTCCGCGCCTGGAGCCCGTGGTCGGCCCTGCATCCGAGCATCCGGGTGCAGGCGCCGCTGGTGTTCGACCTGGTCGACACCTGGAACGGCCGCTCGATCGGCGGCTGCACCTACCACGTGGTGCATCCGGGCGGGCGCAACGAAACGGGAGCGCCGGTCAATGCGAATGCGGCCGAGGCACGCCGTGTGGCGCGATTCTGGCCCCATGGCCACACGCCGGGCCCGATGACGGTGTACAAGGAAGAGCCCAACCCGAGCTTCCCGATGACGCTCGATTTGCGCTGGCAGCCATATTGACCTGCCGTTCCGTTCCACCGTACAGCCGTTGCGCCATGCCCAATCCACTACTTGCCCACTATCTGGCCGCACCGGATGGTTTCGATGAAATGCTCGACGCGGCCCGGGTGCCGCGTGCGCACTGGCGCGCGATGCTCGCCAACCTGGAGCACGAAGCGCCCGACATGATGCGCCAGCGCCGCGAAACGGTGCAGCGCCAGGTGCGCGAAAACGGCGTGACCTACAACGTCCAGGCCGACGTCGAGGGCAAGCAGCGGCCATGGGACCTGAACCCGCTGCCGCTGATCCTGCCGCACGAGGAATGGAGCGGCATCGAGGCGGCGGTGATCCAGCGCGCCACCCTGCTCAACAGGATCCTCGGCGACGTCTACGGCAAGCAGGACATGCTGCGCGAAGGCCTGCTGCCGCCGGCGCTGATCCACGGCAACGCCGGCTTCCTGCGTCCTTGCCACGACATGCGCCACCATGACGACATCGCCCTGCATTTCCATGCGGTCGACCTGGCGCGCGCACCGGATGGCCGCTGGTGGGTGGTGGCCGACCGCACCCAGGCGCCCTCGGGGGCCGGCTATGCGCTGGAAAACCGCGCCATCATGACGCCGATCTTCCCCGACCTGCTGCGCGAACTGAAGGTGCGCTCGCCCGCCGGGTTCTTCCGCACCATGCACGACAGCCTGGTGCACTGGGGGCGCCTGTGCGCATCCGGGGGCGACGCGCCGGCGCCGCTACGCGAAGGTGAAATGCCGCTGATCGTGCTGCTGACCCCGGGCCCGGGCGCCGAAACCTATTACGAACAGGCCTACCTGGCGCGCTATCTCGGCTTGCCGCTGGTCGAATGCGAGGACCTCACCGTGCGCGACGGCGTGGTCTACCTGAAAACCCTGGACGGCCTGCACCGGGTCCATGTGGTCATGCGCCGGGTCGACGACGAAGCCTGCGATCCGCTGGAACTGCCGGGTTCGCTCCACGGATCGCTCCAAGGCGCGCTGCTGGGCGTGGCCGGGCTGACCCAGGCCGCCAGGCGCGGCAACGTGCTGGTCGCCAACAGCCTCGGTTCGAGCCTGCTCGAATCCGGCGCCCTGCTCGGCTTCCTGCCGGCGCTGTCGAGGCGGCTGCTGGGCGAACCCCTGAAAATGCCCTCGGTGGCGACTTGGTGGTGCGGCGAGCCGCCTGCGCTGGAAGCGGTGATCGGCAGGCTGGACCGGCTGGTCATCAAGCCGAGCTTTTCCCAGCTGCGGCCGTTCGCCGTGTTCGGCCAGGACCTGGCCGGCGATGCGCGCGCGGCCTTCATCGCGGACCTGCGCGCCAACCCGAACAATTACATCGCCCAGGAAGTGGTACGGCTGTCGCAGGCGCCGGTGTGGACGGAAGGGGTGGCGCCAGGCGCGGCGCCCGGCCTGAAGGCGCACGCCATCGGCCTGCGGGTGTTTGCCTGCGCCACACCCAACGGCTATGTGGTGATGCCTGGCGGCCTGACTCGGGTGGCCACCGGGCCGGATGCACGCGTGCTGACGATACAGAAGGGCGGCGCCAGCAAGGACACCTGGGTCCAGGCGCGCGCCGGCGTGGAGCCGCACCGCCTGCAAAAACGCCGCATCCGGGGCGAAGACCTGGTGCGCGAAGACACCAATTTGTCGAGCCGGGTGGCGGAAGACCTGCTGTGGTTCGGACGCCATGCCGAACGCTGCGACAATATCTGCCGCCTGCTGCGGGTCGCGCTCACGATCCTGTTCAACATGCCCTTCGAGCAGCGCGGCGCGGAATGGCCGGCGATCGAATCGCTGTGCGCCTGGTTCCAGTTGATCGATGCGCCGCCAACGCCGATGGCACCGGCGGCGCCGGGCGCCCTGCCCGCCGCCGCCCTCACCGATGCCGCGATCGAGTCGGCCCTGCTGCAGGCGGTGGTATCCCCCGCCGTCCCCGGCCTGGCCCGGCAGCAGCAGCAATTGCACCGGATCGCCGGCCAGCTGCACGAACGCTTCTCGGCCGACAACTGGCGCTCGCTGAACCGGATGGCGCAGCCCGCCGCCCTGCCCGGCGGGCGGCCTTCGCAGTCGGAAGTGATGACGATCCTCGACGACGCCGCCGCCGCGCTGATGACGCTGGCCGGATTCGCACTCGACGGCATGACGCGCGACCTGGGCTGGCGTTTCATGTCGATCGGACGCCGCCTGGAACGGCTGCAATTCCAGAGCGTCGTGCTGGAGCGCGCGCTTGCCATGGACGGGAACGGCAACCTCGACTGGCTGCTCGATTTGTCCGACAGCAGCATCACCTACCGCGTGCGTTACCGGGCCCAGCCCGAGTGGCTGCCGGTGCTCGACCTGCTGCTGTGCGACGAAACCAATCCACGCTCGATCCTGTTCCAGATCGACGGCATCCTGCGCACCCTGAACAAGATCGCGCAGACCCACGGCCCCTGCGGCGAAGACCTGCTGGCGCCGCTCAAGGAAGAAGTGCTGGCGCTGCAGCCGGAGACCGACCTGAACCATGGCAATGCCAGGCTGAGCGACATGCTGAACCGGATCCGGCTGGCCAGCGCGGCCCTGTCCGAGCAGATCAGCGTACAATTCTTCAGCTATACCGACCATGGGCAGCAAAGGAACCGCACATCATGACCGATCTTGCGGCGGGCGCCGCGGTCTGCGCACGCTATCGCGTGGTACACGAAACACGCTACAAATACCAGAGCACGGTCAGCCTGTCTCAGCAATACCTGCACCTGACGCCGCGCTCGTTTGCGTTCCAGGACACCGAATCGCACCTGATCTGGCTCGACCCGGCGGTCAGCGACAGCAAGGATGGCATCGATTACTTCGGCAATTGCACCCGGCATGTCTCCATCACATTGCCGCATGACAGCCTGCTGGTCCATGCGGCATCGACGGTGGCCCTGCGCGCGCGCGCCGGCCTGGCGCAGATCGCCGGAACGCTGTCATGGGAAAGCGTGCGCGACATGATGGGGAAGGAAAAAAGCGCAGCCACGCTGGAAGCCTGCCGCTACCTGTACGCATCGCCCCATGTCAGCTGCTTCCCGGCGCTGGAAGCGTATGCGCGCCTGAGCTACACGCCCGGCCGGCCGCAACTCGATGCGGCGCTGGACCTGACGCAGAGGATCTTCGACGATTTCGAATTCGACGACAAGGCGACCGACATTGCGACGCCGCTCGAACAGGTGCTGCGCAACCGGCGCGGCGTGTGCCAGGATTTCGCCCAGCTGATGATCGGCTGCCTGCGCAGCATCGGCCTGCCGGCGCGCTACATCAGCGGCTATATCCTGACCCATCCGCCGGCAGGCAAGCCGCGCCTGATCGGCGCCGACGCGTCGCATGCCTGGGTGTCGGTGTTTTATCCGGCGCTGGGCTGGGTCGATTTCGATCCGACCAACCGCTGCCTGGTGCAGCATGAACATATCACGCTGGGCTGGGGCCGCGATTTCAGCGACGTCACGCCGATGCGCGGCATCGTGCTCGGCGGCGGCCAGCAGGAGCTGGACGTGCAGGTCACGGTCACGCCGCTGCCGCTGTTGCTGCCTGGCGCCGCCTGACGGTTTGTTCGGTCACGCCTAGAGGCGCGCCAGCAGTTCCGCCTTCTTGGCCTCGAATTCGGCGTCGGTCAGGATATGCCGGCTGCGCAGTTCGGCAAGCTTGTCGATCGTCGCGAAAATGTCCAGGCCGTCCGCCATGCCCGGATTGGCCGGCTGCCCGGCGGCGACGGACGAGGCGGGTGCGGGTACTGCTGCCGGTGCCGCCGGTGCGGCCTGGCCCGCCTCCGCTCCCTGCGCCACGCCGTCGACGGACACGACGGGCAGGCGCGCCACGTCCACCAGGCCGTACTGGCTGTTGAAGCTGAGCGAGCCGCCATGCGACTGTTGCTGCGAAAAGCCGCCGATCTGGTGGTCCAGCGTGTCGTAGACCGTGACCCTGCCGTTGACTTCGATGGCCAGGCGGCGGGCCTGTGCGAAATACGCGTATCTGACGCCGTTTTGCGCGCCCGTGCTGTTCGGCCAGCGCAAATCGCGCCCCCACCAGTCGCCGCTGCCGCCGGATGCCGGCGGGACGAACAGGCTGGCGCTGCCGATGGGCGCGCCGCCGGCATGGTTGCCCTGCTGCTGGCCGCCCTGCTGCTGGCCGCCCTGGGTTTGCGACTGAAAACCTTGCGACTGGAAACTGCCACTGGCGAGCAGATCCGGTTGCGCCGCCACCAGCTGCGACAGTTCGGAACACAAATTGTTGACGTTGTTCTTGAGGTTGTTGTTGAACATGTCGGACACCATCGTCATGCCCCCTCGCATCCATTGGCCGGAACCGGAGAATTCCGGATGGTTGAATTGCGCCATGCTGCCATTGCCGTTGATGACCGATTGCAGCATGCTCAGCACCGCATCCGTGCTGTACCCATAACGCTGGGCGATGCCGTCGATGATCTGCTGCCCGGCTGTGGAAAGTTGTTGCATGCTTGTCTTCCTGAAGTTGAATGTAGCGCCGAGAATGTTGTCCGCCCAGGCTGTCCAGCCGGGAACGAAGATGTTAACAAGATAGCACGCACCTGCGGCTTGTGCCGCAGCGCAGCGATCACTTGGCTTAGGCGGCTGAAGTTTCAAAACAAAAACGCCACCTGCGGGTGGCGTTTCTGTTGTCCAGCGCGGTGAGCGGATTATTTGCCGGCAACCTTGATCTGCTTGATGTCCAGCGTCGACTCGCCAAAGGTTTCCTTGTCGAACTCGCCGATCAACTCGACCTCCGTATTGTGGTCGATGTTCACGCCGGCCGGGAAACGCTTGGCGTCGATTTCCACCGTGATCTTGCCGCTCTGGTCGGCAAATTCATACTCTTCTCCGCCCTTGTGGTTGAGCAGCTTGCCTTTCAGCCTAACGTACTGGTCGTCCTTGCCCTTGTCCAGCAATTCCTTGGCGGTCATCAGCGGCACGCTCGACGGGCCGCTGTAGCCGGCCGCGGGCGCAGCCTTGGCGGAGGGGCCGGTGTAGCCACCCTGCTGGGCGATGGCGGCGGTGGAAGCAACAAGCAGCGTGGCGATGCAGGCGAAGCGTTTGATGTTGTTCATGGTCAGTCCTCGTTCGTGATGTTCATGGTAAATGGATTGCCTGTCGTGTGCTGCAGGCATGGACGCATTACACCGAGCGGAGATTAACCGTATCTTAAGGTGCGCCGGGCCAGTCCAGGGTCACGCCCAGCCCGCGCCCGTCCAGCCCTTCTCCAAATGCCAGTTCGATGCCGTGCAGGTCGGCGATGCGCTTGACGATCGACAAACCGAGCCCGCTGCCGTGCTGCCCCTGTCCCAGCACGCGGAAAAAGCGCTCGGTCAGGCGTTGCCGGCTGGCCTCGTCGACGCCGGGGCCGTCGTCGCGCACGGCAATGCGCGCGCGTCCCGTATGCTGCTGCGCCGCGATCTCGACCCGGCTGCCCTCCGGGCAATAGCGCAACGCATTCTCGACCAGGTTGCGCAGCACGATGTCCAGCATGCGCGGATCGGCCTGCACCGCGCCCAGTTCGCAGCGTACGGTGAGCTCGACCGCCCGGCGCGCCGCTTCCTGCGCGTGCGCGGCCCGCACCTGCTCCAGCAGGGGCGCCAGTGCCACCGGCTGGCGCAGCAGCTGCTCGCGCGCCAGCGGATCGAGGCGCGCCAGCGTCAGCAGGCTGTCGACAAGCGCCGTCATGCGCGCGATGTCCTGGCGCAGTTTTTGAAACGGCGCGGCCAGGTCCGGATGCTGGCGCTGCAGCAGCTGCACGTGCATGTGCAGCCCTGCCAGCGGCGTGCGCAATTCGTGCGCGGCGTCGGCGGTAAAGCGGCGCTCGGCCTGCAGCGCGGCGTCCAGGCGCCCCAGCACGCCGTTCAGGGCCTGCACGATCGGCAGCAGTTCGCGCGGCTGGCCGCCGGTGGCCACCTGCGCCAGGTCGTCCGGGGTCTTGCCGGCGATGCTTGACGCGGTGCGGCGCAGGGGTTTGAGCACGCGCCCGATCAGCAGCCAGCAGACCAGCGCCAGCAGCGCCAGGAAGGCCAGCACCGGCAACCACAATGAATCGGCCAGCTCTTCCAGGATGTCGAAGCGCTTGCGCTGCTCCTGGCCGACCTGCACCTCGAAATCGCGGGCGTCGTCGCGCACCACGAACACGCGCCAGCGCCGCCCGCCGGTCTCGATGTCGGCAAAGCCGTCATGGTCGCCGAAGGCGGCGACGAAGGGGTGGACCGGCGCGCCGCCGGTACGCTGGATGACGCGGCCGTCGGCCACGATCTGGTACTGCATGTCGACCTTGCGTTCGCGCCCGCCCGCGGGCATGGCCGACACCTCGCGCCCATCCCGGTTGCCGGTGGCGGCCATCAGCATGTAGCCCGACTCTTCCAGCGCGTCGTCGAACACCTCGTTGGTTTCCTGCCAGGCGATCACGGTCACGATGCCCAGGCTGGCCAGCCACAGCACGCTGCTGGCGGCCACGATCGCGACCAGCAGGCGCCGCCGCAGCGACCAGGGCGCGCCGTCAGCCTTGCTGGCCATCGTCCTTCAGGCGGTAGCCGAGGCCGCGCACGGTGACGATGCTGTCGCTGCCCAGCTTCTTGCGCAGGTTGTGGATATAGACTTCGATGGCATTGCTTTCCACCTCATCGCCCCAGCCATACAGGGTTTCCTCGATCTGGGCGCGCGGCACGATACTGTTCTTGCGCAGCATTAATGCGTACAACACATGGTATTCGCGTGCGGTCAGGGCCACCGGGCGGCCATCCAGGCTGGCCTGCCTGGTGTCGAGGTTGAGGGCGATGCCGGCGTGGACCAGTTCGTTGCTCACCTGGTTGGCGCCGCGCCGGACCGCCGCGCGGATGCGCGCCGACATTTCTTCCAGTTCGAACGGCTTGACCAGGTAATCGTCGGCGCCGAGGTCCAGGCCTTCGACCCGGTCGGCCAGCGCATTGAACGCGGTGATCAGGATCACCGGCACCGGGTTGCCGGCCGCGCGCAAGGCGCCCAGCAGGGCGTCGCCGGACAGGCCCGGCAGGCCGCGGTCGAGCAGCACGCAATCGTAGCGGTGGGTGTGCAGGGCGGTTTGGGCGGAATCGCCGCGCTGAACCCAATCCACCGCATGCTGGTCCAGCCGTAACCATGCAAGAATTGTTTCCCCGAGGGAAGTATCGTCTTCTACCAACAGGATGCGCATGCGGCAAGTATGGCGCAAAAACCGCATACCTGCTGTTCTTGGTCAATTCTTGTTTGTGACGTGCTTGCAACTAATTGTTCAATAACTGGAACTTTCTGTCACTAATATCCGATGCGCATAACCCAGCATGCTAACATTTAGAGTTAATGCCTTGTTGCAATATTCTATAATAACAACAAAAACAAACCGGAAGTAATTAACAGAAGCAATCAAGGCTGCGCTCCCCCTCTACAACGAGACGACATGACAACTTTTGGCTCCCGCTGCATCAGCCGGTATATCGCTGCCATCCAGTGGTTCATTCCCCTGCAGGCGCAGCACGACGCCGCCATGCTGACCCGCGCCCAGAACCTGGTCAACGCGGTGGTGATGGCCGCACTGTCGGGACCGCTGTACGCCTGCGTCTTCCACCTGCTCGGCTTCGGCATGGCGGCCCGGGAGATCCTGGTCTGCTGCGCCTTCATGTTCCTCTCCCCTTTCCTGCTGCGCATCACCAAGAACATCGTGCTGGCGCGCGAAGTGTTCCTGTGCGCGGTGTTCTTCAATTTCACCTGGCTGACCTATTCGCTGGGCGGCGTCTCGGCCCCCACCGCCGGCTGGCTGATCGCGGCGCCGGTGGTGGCGATGTTCCTGGGCGGCGTCAGCACGGCCGTGTTCTGGCTTGCGATGAGCTGCGCCGCGGTCACCCTGATCTATTACCTGCCGCTGATGGGCGTGGCGCTGCCGGCCCATCCGGTCAAGGACCTGACCCTGCTGTACCTGCTGTGCGACCTTGGGCTGTACATCGTCATGGTGGTGTTCGTGCTGCTGTTCGAGCTGACCAAGACCCAGGGCTTCATCAAGCTCGAGCAGGCGCTCAACTTCATCAACGAGCTGGCCATCCGCGACGAGCTGACCGGCAGCCACAACCGGCGCCACCTGATCAAGCTGATCGAGGGCGAAAAGGAACGCGCCACCAGCAACGGCACCACGTTCAGCCTGTGCCTGCTCGATATCGACCACTTCAAGCGCATCAACGACACCTACGGCCACTCGGCCGGCGACACCGTGCTGCGCGAGTTCGCGCGCTGCATCCAGCAGCAGATCCGCGAGACCGATTCCTTCGGCCGCTACGGCGGCGAGGAATTCCTGCTGATGCTGCCGCACACCTCGCAGGAACAGGCGCATGCCTTCGCCGAAGCGGTGCGCCAGCGCATCGGACGCATGGACGTCTCCGCAATCTCCAACGAACTGGCCGTCACGGTATCGATCGGGGTGGCCGAGTTCCGCAAGGGCGAGTCGATCGGCCAGACCGTGGCGCGCGCCGACGAAGCACTGTACCAGGCCAAGTCGGGCGGCCGCGACCGCGTGGTCAGCTACGGCCAGCAGCCCGATGCCGATATGGCGCCAGCCCCGGCGCCGCAGGCAGCGTTGCAAGCGCCGCCTGCGGCGGCGTCCGAACTGCTCGACGCCACCCAGGTCGACGACCTCACCGGCCTGCTCAACCGCCGCGTGCTGCGCGACCGGCTCGGCCATGCGATGGCGCGCGCGCTGCGCAACGAGCGCCAGGTCGGCCTGATGCTGCTGAACGTGAACAAGTTCAAGGAAGTCAACGAAGCGCTCGGCTTCGAGGCCGGCGACGCCATCCTGGCCCAGACCGCGCAGCACGTGCGCAGCTGCGTGCGCGAATCGGACACCATCGTGCGCTGGGGCGGCGACGAGTTCGTCGTCATCCTGGAAGACCTGTGCAAGCCGGCCGACGCCCAGCAGGTGGCGGAAAAGATCCTCGACCGCTTCGCGATGCCGATGGCGGTGGGCGAACGCGAATGCTTCGTCAGCCTGAGCATCGGCATCGCCATCTACCCGGCGCCCGCGTGCGACATGGACGCCCTGCTCAAGCGCGCCGACACCGCCATGACCCGCGCCAAGAGCTGGGGCGAGAACAACGTGCAGGTGTATGCCGCCGACGCGGCGCTGCCGCCGAGCGAGCGCCTGCTGCTGAAGAGCCACCTGCGCGAGGCGCTGGCCGGCAACCAGCTGCTGCTCGAATACCAGCCGCAGGTGGACCTGGCGAGCGGCCGCATCACCGGCGTCGAGGCGCTGATCCGCTGGGCCCATCCGCAATACGGCCGCATCGAACCGGGCCGCTTCATCGCGCTGGCCGAGGAAACCGGCCTGATCGTGCCGATCGGCGACTGGGTGCTGCGCACCGCCTGCGCCCAGAACGTGGCCTGGCGCGCGGCCGGGCTGGGGCCGGTGAAGACCGCGGTCAACCTGTCGGTGCGCCAGCTGCGCGACCCGGGCCTGGTCGAGCGGATCCTGGCGACGATCGCGGACACCGGCATCGATCCGCGCTGCCTGGACCTTGAAATCACCGAAGGCATCCTCATAGAAAACATGACGCTGAACCAGGCCGGCCTGAACACCCTGCGCCAGGCCGGGGTCCAGATCTCGATCGACGATTTCGGGACCGGCTATTCGAGCCTGGGCTACCTCACCGAACTGCCGGCCGACATCCTCAAGATGGACCGCAGCTTCGTGGTCCGCCTCGGCCGCCAGGAAGGCAACGAGCGCGCCTACGCGCTGGCCGAATCGATCATCGACATGGCGCACCGCCTGCAACTCAAGGTGATCGCCGAAGCGGTGGAAACGCAAGACCAACTGGTGGACCTGCGCGCAATGGGTTGCGACGCCGCGCAGGGCTATTACTTCAACCGTCCGGTCAGTCCGGAACAGATTGCCGAGCTGCTGCGGCAACAGATCACATCCGAGTCGGCACGCCTGGTTGCCTAGCGCGCCGACGCGGAGAGGAAGGAATATGAGTCAAGAACGTTTGGATCCGGCCATCCCTTTCACGACGGCCGACACGGATGCGGAACAGGTCCTGGCGCGCGCGGTCGACGCCATGCTGGCCGAGGGCGCCCTGGCCGGCACCGCGGCGCAATTCTCGCAGCCGCGCGGCGCCGACCTGCTGGCGCGCACCGCCGGCGTCGAACGCTGGCACGACCAGCGCGCGGCGCACGGCCTGTGGCAGTATGCGCGCTCGCTCGAGGGCGCGCCCTACCCGATCGCCAGCATCCGCGACGAAGCCGGCCACGGCGCGCGCGGCATCAACTTCGCGTCCCAGGACTACCTGTCGCTGGCCTCGCACCCGGGCGTGGCCGAAGCCGCCGCCCGGGCGCTGCGCGACGCCGGGCCGCACAGCGCCGGCTCGGCCGTCCTGCTGGGCAACACCAAAATCTCGCTGGCGCTCGAGGAAGCCATCGGGGCGCTGGTGCAGGCCGAGCACGTGGCGCTGTTCCCGACCGGCTGGGGCGCCGCCTTCGGCGCCATCACCGCGCTGGTGCAGGCCCAGGACCACATCGTCATCGACCAGTTCGCCCATGCGTCGCTGCGCCAGGGCGCCAGCGCGGCCACGCCGAACGTGGTGGTCAACCGCCACCTCGACGCCGCCCACGTGCGCCAGCTGCTGGGCGCGATCCGCGCGCGCGACACCGAACACGCGATCCTGGTGGTCACCGAAGGCCTGTTCAGCATGGACTCGGACACCCCCGACCTGGCGCTGCTGCAATCGACCTGCCACGAGTTCGGCGCCACCCTGCTGGTCGACGTCGCGCACGACCTCGGCTCGCTCGGCGCCAACGGCGGCGGCTGCATCGAAGCCCAGGGCATGCTCGGCAAGATCGACCTGGTGATGGGCGCGTTCTCGAAAACCTTCTCGTCCAACGGCGGCTTCGTCGCCACCGCCTCGCGCGCGGTCAAGCGCCACCTGCAGCTGTACGCCGGCCCGCACATGTTCTCGAACGCGCTGTCGCCGGTGCAGGCGGCCGTGATCCTGGAGTGCGTCAACATCGTACGCTCGGGCGAAGGCGCGTCCCTGCGCGCCGACCTGCTGCGCAACGTCGAGAGCCTGCGCCGCCTGCTGGCCGACGAAGGCCTGGACTGCATGGGCATGCCGTCGGCCATCATCCCGGTGCTGATCGGCAGCGAGAAGGTCTCGCGCCTGGTCGGCAAGCTGCTGTTCGACCAGTCGGTGTTCGTCAACCAGGTCGAATTCCCCGGCGTGCCGGTGGGCGCCTCGCGCCTGCGCCTGCAGCTGATGGCCAACCACAACATGCAGCAGCTCAAGCGCGCCGCGCCGGTGATCGGCAACGCCGTCGCGCGGGCACGCGCCGCGATCCAGGCCGGCGAAGCGCGCCTGCAACTCAAACAAGGCAACATCTAAGGACCTGAGGACGACACGGACATGAGAGACACGCGCGGCGACACCCTCGAACTGCTCACCGAACGCCTGCGCCGCCACGCGCAAGCCACGCCGGACCGCCTGGCCTACACCTTCCTGCGCGACGATGGCAAGATCGACGAGATCACGTACGGCCAGCTGGAACGGCGTGCCACCCGGCTGGCGCGGGCCCTGGCCGAACGCGCATCGCCCGGTTCGCGCGCGCTGCTGCTGTATCCGGCCGGCCTCGAATTCATCGTGGTCTACCTGGCCTGCCTGCTGGCCGGCGTGATCGCGGTGCCGTCCACCATCCCGCACAAGAGCCGCGCCTCGCGCCGCCTGCGCGCGCTGGTCGAGGATGCCGACCCGGCCCTGATCCTGACGCGCGCCGACTGCGAGTCCGCGATCAAGGCCAGCCTGTCGCTGGTCGACGCCGCCCACCGCGCCTGCCTGGTCACCGACACGCTGGAACCGACCTACCCGGACACGCCGCTGGCGCCGGTGGACGGCGAGGCGCTCGCCTTCTTGCAGTACACCTCGGGCTCGACCTCGCTGCCGAAAGGCGTCGAGATCACCCACCGCAACATCGCCAGCAACGTCGCCTCGATCCGCGACGGCTTCGGCTTCACGCCGGACACCGTGATGGTCAGCTGGCTGCCGCTGTTCCACGACATGGGCCTGATCGGCGGCGTGGTCTCGCCGCTGCACGTGGGCTTCCACTGCGTGCTGATGGCGCCGGCCACCTTCCTCAAGAACCCGATGGTGTGGCTGGACGCGATCTCGCGCTACCGCGCCACCTGCGCCGGCGCCCCCAACTTCGGCTGGGACTACTGCGTGCGCCGCGTCGGCGACGCGCAGAAGGCCGGCCTGGACCTGTCCAGCCTGCAGGTCGCCTACAACGGTTCCGAACCGGTGCGCGCCGCCACGCTGCGCGCCTTCGTCGACGCCTTCGGCGGCTGCGGCATGCGCGAGACCGCCCTGTTCCCCTGCTACGGCATGGCCGAGACCACGCTGTTCGTCAGCGGCGGACCGATCGAGGCGGCGCCGGCGGTGCGCACCGTCAGCAAATCCCTGCTCGAAGGGAACCAGATCCGCGACGCCGTGCCGGGCGACGAGGACGCGCGCGAGATCGTCAGCTCGGGCCGCGTCGGCAGCGGCACCCGGGTCGTGGTGGCCGATCCGGAAACCCGGCTGCCGGTATCGAACTGGCGCGTCGGCGAGATCTGGGTCAGCGGCCCGAGCGTGGCGCGCGGCTACTGGATGCGTCCGGAGCAGACCGAAGCCGCCTTCGGCGCGCGCCTGGCCGACAGCGATGAAGGCCCGTTCCTGCGCACCGGCGACCTCGGCTTCATGCGCGACGGCGAGGTGTTCATCACCGGCCGCCTGAAGGACCTGATCATCATCAACGGCCGCAACGTCTACCCGCAGGACGTGGAAGAAGTCATCGAGCGCACCATCGACTTCATCGAGCCGAACATGGCCGCCGCCTTCTCGGTCGAGATCGGCGGCCAGGAACGGCTGGCGATCGTGCTCGAAGCCAACCGCAGCCTGGTGCGCGCGGCCCAGCAGGCCCAGAAGACCGAGAACCCGCACACCAGCGACGATTACCTGCAGCAGATCGAGACCACCGCGCGCGAGATCAGCCGCGTGATCGGCCAGCAGTTCGACGCGTCGGTGTCGTCGATCGTGTTCGTGCGGCCGGGCAGCTTCCCGCGCACGACCAGCGGCAAGGTGCAGCGTTCGCGCTGCAAGGAACTGGCGCTCAACGGCCAGCTCGACCTCGTGTACGTCATGCCCGGCAGTATCTTCGACCGCCGCAGCCTGCAGGTGGACACCGGACCGGCCGCCAATGCGGCGGCGGCGGATGCGCCGGCAGCGGCCACTGCGCGCACTGAGCCCGCCACTGCCCCCGGCGCTGCGGCGGCGCCAGGCGCCGAAAGCCCCGCTGCCGACACTGCGGGCAGCCGCGCGCGCGCCGACGCCATGATCGCCTGGTTCCGCCAGTACGCCGAACGGCGCATCAATTCGCGCCTGATCGACGAGCGCCGCACCGTCCCGCCCTACGTCGTGCTGGACCTGGGCAACCAGGGCTTCTTCGGCCTGCAGGCGCCGCTGCGCTTCGGCGGCAAGGCGCTCGCCACCGTCGACCTGATGCGCGTGCTGGAACAGCTGGCCGCGGTCGACGTCACGATCGCCACCATGGTCGGCGTGCACAATGGCCTGGGCATGCGCCCGCTGCTGCGCTTCGCCCCGGCCGCGCTGCAGGAACGCCTGCTGCCGCTGCTGGCCAGCGGCCGCCAGCTGGCCTCGTTCGCCCTGACCGAGCCGGACGCCGGCTCGAACCCGATGGCGCTGCGCGCCAGCGCCGTGCGCACCGTCGGCGGCTGGCGCGTGAACGCCGAGAAGCAGTGGATCGGCCTGGCTTCGTGGTCCGGCGTGACCACCGTGTTCGCCAAGGCCGTCGACGCGACCGGTGCCCCGCTCGGCATCACCGCGCTCACGGTGGAGGCCGACAACCCGGGCCTGGTGCAGGGTCCGGAATCGCTGACCATGGGCATGCGCGGCATGGTGCAGAACACCGTCTACCTGCAGGATGCCTTCGTGCCCGACAGCGCGATGCTGCTGGTGCCCGGCGACGGCATGGAAGTGGCGCGCGACGCCATGCTGTTCAGCCGCCTGGGCATCGGCGGCATCTGCGTCGGCGCCATGAAGCGCTGCGCCCAGCTGATGGCGCGCTACGCCGGCCGGCGCGACATCGCCACCGGCAAGCTGGCCGCCAACCCGGTCAGCATCGCGCGCCTGCAGGCCCTGACCGCCAGCATCCACGCGGTCGAGGCGCTGGTGTATGCGATCGCCGCGCGCGTGGACGCCGGAGACACGGTGCCGCCCGAAGCCTACCTGGCCTGCAAGACCGCAGCCACCGAGGCGCTCGGCAGCGCCGCCGACCAGCTGGTGCAGATGCTGGGCGGGCGCGGCTACATCGAAACCAACGGCGCCCCGCAGATCCTGCGCGACGCCCGCGTCATGCGCATCCTGGAAGGCCCGACCGAGACCCTGTACGCGCACCTGGGCGCATCGGCTTCGCACCCGGGCGGCGCGGTCGACCGCTTCCTGGCCGAGACGCTGGGCCGGCCGGCGCTCGCCGCCGAGCTGGGCGCGGCGATCGCGCGCGTGCGCAGCGCCGACAGCGCCACCCGCCTGTTCGGCTCGCAGGCGGCGCTCGGCCAGTGGCTGGACTACCGCATCGGCGAACTGGCCGCGCGCGCCTTTTTGCTCGGCGCCGCCGAGCGCAGCCAGCAGGATGGCGGCAACAACGGCCAGGCCGCCAGCGACGCGGTGGCCTGGGCGCGCCGGCGCTTTGCCGCGCTGGCCCAGGAACTGGTGGCGGAGCTGGCCGCCAACCGCCCGCACAGCAGCAGCGAGGCGCTGCTGGCGCTGGTCGATGGCTATGCCGGCGCGATCGGCGACGTCGACCAGCGCCTGCCGGGCGAGCACCAGCTGGTGGATACCCTGCTGCGGCGCGACCCGGACCCGATGCAGGGGGCGCGCCCGGATGCGCAGGCGCGCGCGACTGGGCATGGCAATGCGGGCAATACCGGCGCTGCCGGCGCTGCCGGCACGGTCGGGCCGCAGGCGGCATCCGCATCGACGGCTGCCTCGTCGACCGCTTCGTCGGCGACCCGTGCCGTGGTGCGCGACTGCGTGGTGCGCTGGCTGCAGTCGGAGTCGCGGCGCGATGCGGCGTTCGACGACGACACCCCGTTCACCACCCTCGGCATGGATTCGCTGGCGACCGCCACCATCGCGGTCGACCTCGAGCAGCAGCTCGGCATGCCCATCCTGCCCGAACTGCTGTTCGACTACCAGAGCGTGGGGCAACTGGCCGCCTTCATCGACAGCCAGTTGGCGACGCGCGGGCATGCGGTGCAGGTCTCGGTCGTGCAGACCTCCGCGCTGCAAGCTGCCGCAGTGCAGGTGTCGTGATCCGGGTCGATCGCTTCATCCCGGCCGCGCTGCGCGCCTGTCCGCGCCGGGGGCCGGCGGCGCGCCACCTGTTCGTGCTGGCCGGGGTGACCGCGCTCAGCGCGCCGCTGCTGGCGCTGCTGTACCACTACCTCGGGTACGCCGCCGCCGGCACCGTGGTGCTGGGCGGCGCGCTGGTGATGGTGGCGGCGCCGTTCACCCTGAACGCCGGCGTCAAGCTGGCCCCGGCGCGCGACCTGTTCATCGGCGCGCTGTACGCGCTGAAGATCTGGCTGGCGCTGCACCTGGGCGGCCTGGGCGCGCCGACCCTCGGCTGGTTCGCGCTGTGCCCGATGATTGCGCTGCTGGTCGGCGGCCTGCGCCCGGGCCTGGCCTGGGCCGGCATCGTGCTGCTGACATTGATGGCGCTGTTCGCCCATGAACGCAGCGCCGGCGCGCTGCAGCCGCATCCGGTATCGGACCCGCTGGCGCTGCAGCTGGCCGGGGTGGTCGGGCTGGTGGTGCTGGCGTCGGTGATCGTGGGGCTGGCGGTGGGTGCCGGCAAGCCGCGTTCTTGATGCCGTCGCCCCCGCAGAGGCGGGGACGAGGTCTCTCTGCGTTGCTTTACAGGCTGCGCTTGGTAATCACGACTTCCAGGTATTCCGCCGGCACCACCAGCGAACTCTCCCCCGCCGTATTGAAACGCTCGAGCAGGGCGATGATGTCGCGCTCCAGCGCCGCCTGCCCCTGGCTGTCGAGCTTCATGAACGCCTTTTGCGTCGGTCCATAGAAATCGCGGAATACCTGCAGCCAGTGCGCCGCCGAGGCGTAGCGCATGTTGAACAGGCGGCGTCCGGCGCGGATGTCGACGCTGTCGCCGAACAACTCCTTCAAGTAGGCTTCAGTGCCCCACAGCGACGGCGGCTTGGTGCCGCCTGGGGGCGGCACGTGCGCGCCCATGGTCTTGAACAATTGGCCGATAAAGCCTTCCGGCGTCCAGTTGGCCAGGCCGATGCGGCCGCCGCCGCGCACCACGCGCAGCAGTTCGGCCGCGGCGCGCGGGTGATCGGGCGTGAACATCGCGCCGAAGGTCGACAGCGCGACATCGAAACTGGCGTCGGGAAACGGCAGGCTCTCGGCATCGGCCACCTGGAACTCGACCTGCAGGCCCTCGGCCGCGGCGCGCTGGCGGCCCTTGTCGAGCAGCGCCGGCACGTAGTCGGTGGAGGTCACGCGCGCGAAACGCCGCGCCGCCGCGAGCGTGGCGTTGCCGTTGCCGGCGGCCACGTCGAGCACGGTCTCGCCGGCGCGGACGTCGGCCGCCTCGGCCAGCGATTCGCCGACGATCTGCAGGGTGACGCCGATCACGGCGAAATCGCCGCTGGCCCAGACCGTCTGCTGGACCTGCTTGATGGCGGCGAGGTCGGGCGGGCCGCCAGGCTGGGCCGGCGGCGCGGCGGGTTGTTGCGCTGGATTGCTCATCATGCCCTCGTGACAAAAGGCTTGCGACATGTTCTTTCGATGCGGATGTCCGCATTTGGTTCACGCGGCGTTACGTCGGCCAGGCGCCTGATCGGCTGTCATCCTTTCGATGACCTTGACCGTAGCCCCGCCCCCGGCACGAACGCGCCGGCAAGTTCCGCGCCCAATTCAAACAACATGTCGCGCGTCGTGATGGCTTGAAGCTTTTCCTTGAACCACTGGCCATTCTCGACGACCTCGCCCGTGAGGCCATCGACTTCGATGACGCCGCCCCTGTCCTCGGTTGTCCATGCGAACTCGAAAGCGAAGACCGGACGGTAATAAAGATGAATCTTTTCGATGGTGATCAGGTCTTCCTGAAATTCATGGGCATTGATCACTTCGGCCGCCAGCGATTGCCGGACCTTTTGTAACACCATCGGCAGCCGTGGTTGGGCACGATGGCCTCGGTCAGTTCCAGGATGGACTGCTCCTGCACCTTGCACTTGTCGATATAGCGCGCCAGACCGTCGAGATAATCCTCGTAACCGATCTTCCTGTGGGCGTACTCGACTCCTGGCAGGCTGATCGTGCGCTTGCCGCCCTGCTCGGTAATCACGTAGTCCTTCCCGTTGATGACGAATCTGATACGTTCCGTCATTTTTTCCTCACAAAAATTTCCACGATTAATGCTCAGTAAGCCCTGGTCCGGGGACCGGGCAATCCATGCCGCATCGTCGAAACATGACAGATCGATCAGCTTGCCTGCCTGGGTTACAGCAGGCGGACGCAAAAAAGGCGCCACGTGGGCGCCTTGCGGTCGGCGGCGCGGGTCTCATGCCCCGCGCGCCGGGCAGCCCTCAGGCTGTCCTCAGTCCACTGTTTCCAGGCTGGGATAGTCGATATAGCCTTCCTCGCCGAAGGTGTAGAAAGTCTTCGGGTCCGGTTCGTTGAACGGCGCGTCCAGCTTCAGGCGCTGCACCAGGTCCGGGTTGGCGATGTACAGCCGGCCGAAGGCGACCGCGTCGGCTGCGTTCGAGGCCACCGCATCCAGCGCCATCTCGCGGGTATAGCCGTTGTTGGCGATGTAGGTGCCCTTGAAGGCCTGGCGCGCCCAGGCGAAGTCGAAGCCGGGCAGGTCGCGCGCGCCGCCGGTGGCGCCTTCCACGAAGTGGATGAAGGCGATGCCGCGCTTGTTCAATTCCTCGACCAGGTAGCCGAACGTCGCCTGCGGATCGCTGTCGCGGATGTCGTTCGACGGCGTCACCGGGGACAAACGGATGCCGACGCGGCCAGCGCCGATCTCTGCCGCCACCGCATCGACCACCTCGAGGGCGAAGCGGGCGCGGTTCTCGACCGGGCCGCCATAGCTGTCCGTGCGCTGGTTGGCGCCGTCGCGCAGGAACTGGTCGATCAGGTAGCCGTTGGCGCCGTGGATCTCGACGCCGTCGAAGCCGGCGCGGATCGCGTTGGCGGCGCCGCGGCGGTATTCGTCGACCACCTGGCGGATGTCGTCCACGCTCAGTTCGCGCGGGGTCGGCACTTCGACCTTGCCCTGATGGGTATACGCGATGGTGTCCGGCTGCAGCGGCGACGGGCCGACCGGCTGCGCGCCGCCGGTCAGTGCCGGATGGGTGATGCGGCCGACGTGCCAGATCTGGGCCACGATCTTCGAGCCGGCCGCGTGCACGGCCGCGGTGATCGGCTTCCAGCCTTCGACCTGGGCATCGGAATAGATGCCGGGCGTGGCCATGTAGCCCTTGCCGACCGGGGACACTTGCGTGCCTTCGCTGATGATCAGGCCCGCGTTGCTGCGCTGGCGATAGTATTCGATGTTCATTGCGCTGCCCGGGATGTCGCCGGCGGCTTCATCCGCGCGGCTGCGCGTGAGCGGCGCCATGACGACGCGGTTGGCGACGTCGATGTCGCCGATACGGGTCGGCTGGAACAGCGGGTGGGTGCTGATGTCTTGCGTCATGTCGTATCCGTCCATGGCAGTTAACGATGAAGGGACCGCGTTCGCCGCTTTCCAGCGTCGTAGCGGCCCCGTGCATTGCAAGCATTATGCCCATGCCTGGCGGGATCGAATAGGCTGCCCGGGTGATATGATTTATTCCTGACAGGAATAGCTAAAGGCTAACGAATGGATCGGCTGCGCTTGATGGAAACCTTTTGCCGGGTGGTGGAGAGCGGCAGCTTCTCGGCGGTGGCGCGCGAGGAGATGACGACCCAGTCGGCGGTCAGCAAGCAGGTGCAGGCGCTGGAAACCCGGCTCGGCGCGCGGCTGCTGGTGCGTTCGACCCGCAGCCATTCACTGACCGAGGCCGGCCAGCTGTACTACGAACGCTGCCGCCAGGTGCTCGACACGCTGGAGGAAGCGCGCATCGAGGTGCAGCGCGCCGAGCACGACATTTCCGGCATGCTGCGGGTGTCGGCGCCGGCCGCCTTCGGGCGCCAGCACATCGTGCCGCGCCTGTCCGGCCTGTACGAACGCTACCCCAACCTCAAGATCGACCTGCTGCTCGACGACAGCTTCGTCGACCTGGTCGCGGCCGGGGTCGACGTCGCCTTCCGGGTGGGCGAACTGAAGGACAGCCGCCTGGTGGCGCGCCGCATCGGCACCGCCCACCGCGCCACGCTGGCCTCGCCCGCCTACCTGGCCCGCCACGGCGAACCCCGTCATCCCTACGACCTGGAACAGCACCAGTGCGTGGTGTACACGGGCCTTGCCACCGCCAACGAATGGACCTTCCTGGACGAAGCGGGCCAGCCGCTGACCGTGAAGGTCAACGGGCGCTTCCAGTCGAACAGTTCGGAGGCGACGCGCCAGGCCGTGTGCGAAGGCCTGGGCATCAGTTATTCGACGCTGTGGGTATACGGCCCCGACATCCGGGCCGGGCGCATCAAGCCGGTCCTGACGCGCTTCCGGCTGCCGTCCCTGCCGCTGAACGTGGTGTTCCAGCCGTCGCGGCGGCCGTCGCTGAAGGTCAACCATTTCGTCGCCTACTTCGCCCAAGCCTTCGCCCAGGACCCGGACATCGCCGAGATGCTCGATCCCGGCGCCGCCAAGGCGTGAATAAGGCCATGAGGGCGGCGCCCCGTCGGGCGGTTCTCGCGTACGATGCGCGTTGATCAACCAAGGCTGACCAAGCACCTCCGTACCATGCCGCTTCCAACTTCGCGCCTGCTGTTCGCCATCGGCCTGCTCGGCGCCAGCGCCCTCGCCTGCGCCGCCGTCACGTCCTCAGTTACGCCCGCAGTCCCCCCCGCAGTTACCCCGATTGCGTCGCTCGACGTCCCGCGCTACATGGGCGTCTGGTACGAAATCGCCAAGTACCCGAACCGCTTCCAGAAGCAGTGCGCCGGCGATACCACCGCCCGCTACACCCTGCAGCCCGGCCGGACGGTGCAGGTGATCAACCGCTGCCGCCGCGCCGACGGCCAGGCCGAGCAGGCGGTGGGCAGCGCGCGTCAATTGGGCGCGGCCGACTCGCCGAAACTGGAGGTGCGCTTCGCCCCGCGCTGGCTGTCCTTGCTGCCGATGGTCTGGGGCGATTACTGGGTGATCGACCTGGATGCCGATTACCAGTTGGCCGCGGTCAGCGAACCGAAGCGCGAATTCCTGTGGATCCTGGCGCGCACGCCGAGCGTGCCGCGCCAGGCCTACGACGCCCTGCTCGAACGGCTCGAGCGCCAGGGCTTCGATTTGTCCAAGCTGCAGAAGACGCCGCAGGCGCAGTAGACGCCTGGCAAACGCTTACCAGGTGAAGTCGTCCGGGATCTTGAAGTCCGCGTACGGATCGTCCGCATCGGTTTCGGTGGCGGCCTTGTTGATGCGCACCACGCTGTCCGGCGCGCGTTCGGCGATCTTGTCGGCGATGACCTTCGGCACCAGCTCGAAGGCGCTGCCCTGGGCGACGATCGCCAGGCGGCCGGCCACCAGGTGGTCGCGCACCTTTTCCGAGACGTGGATGCGTTCGATCTTGCTGCCGATCGTGAAGTTGTAGGCGATGTCGCCGTTGCCCTTGGGCTGGCGGTTCTGCTGGACCATCTGGGCGATCTGGGCCGCGACCGCCTTCTGCGCGGCGGCGGCGTCGCGCTGGGCGTTCAGTTCGCGTGCGCGCTCGGCCTGCTTGCGCTGGGCTTCCTGCGCGGCCAGGCGCGATTCGTCGACGCTCTGGGTGCCGGTACGGCGTTCGATCTTTTGCTGCTTGCTCTTCTCCTGATTGGCCACCTTGGCCTTCTTCTTGTCGATCAGGCCGGCCTTCAACAGCTGCTCTTGCAGTGAAACCATGATGCTGCTCCATGAATGAGGGATGCCGGCACCGGATTGCGCCGATGCCGGTGGAAACCCGCCAGCATAGCAAAAATGGCGCGCCGCCGGACCAGTGGCGGCGCAGTTTCGTCGCCAATGCGACATCCGTGCCGGAGGGCTAGCGCTCGTGCGCCAGGAAGAAGCGCAGCATCTCGGCCGACGCGTTCACGCCGTGCGGGTCGGTGTACGAACCGGCCGCGCTGCCGCCGGACCAGGCGTGGCCGGCGCCATGCAGCACCCAGTATTCGGCGACGCTGTGGCCGGCGCCGTCGCGCAGCGTGGTGCGGGTGTGGGCCTCGCCCTCGCCGCCACCCTTTCCGCCACGCTCTTCGGCTTCGCGCAGGCCGGCGCCGCCCGCCTGCGCGCCCGGCGCGAACTGGCGGAACACCGCTTCACCGTTGGAAGGATGCACTACCCCGTCCTGGTCGCCGTGGAACACGATCGCCGGCACCGGGTGCGCGGACAGCGCGGCGTGGCGGCCGCCCCTGGCGCGCTTGCCATGCTTGCCCTTCATCGCGTTCAGGGCCGACATCAGGTCGTGCGCGCTGCCCAGCGGCAGGCCGGAGTGCACGCCGACCGCTGCATACAGTTCAGGATAGGCCGCGGCCACCACCGCCGCCATCGCGCCGCCGGCCGACAGGCCCGCGACGTACACCTTGCGCGCGTCGCCGCCGTGTTCGCGCAGCACCTGGCGCGTCATGCCGGCGATGATGGCCGGTTCACCCGCGTCGCGCCCCTGGTGCGCGCCCTCGAACCAGTTCCAGCAGTGCGAACCGTTGGCGCTGGCGGCCTGCTCGGGGTACAGCACCAGGCAGCCGTGTTCCTCGGCCAGCGCGTTCATCGTGGTGCCGGCGGCGAAATCGTCCGGGTTCTGCTTGCAGCCGTGCAGCATCACGACCAGCGGGCGCGGACCGGCGGCGGGGCGCGCGGGCACGTACAGCCGGTAGCAGCGGGCGCCGGCGGCATCGGTGAAACTCCCCTGCAGGAATTCGCCGGGCTCGCGCGCCAGGTCGCGCTCGACCTCCGCCCGCCCCCCGGCCGGCCAGTGGCCTTTCATTTTCTCGGCCCAGCCGGCGAATCCCTCCGGCATGGCGCCCTGCATCGCGCCTTGCATGGCCTCGCGCAGGGCGTCCGGGTTCCAGCGCGGCATCGGACCCGTACCGGTAGCGGAATCGGCAGCCGCGCCGGCAGCCGCATGCGCACCCGGACCTGCGCCGGCGCCCTTGCCGGAGCGCGCCTTGCGGGTCCATATCGGCGCCTCGTTCAAATCGACGAAGCGCTCGCCGCTTTTCTGCGCCGCTGCGGATGCCGCTGCGGACGCGCCCTCGGGCTGCAGCAGTCCGGCGCTCCTGAGCGCGTCCTGGATGATGCCGGTGGCGGCCATCGGGTCCTTGCCCTGGCTGTCGCGCACCGCCTGCAGCATCTTGCCGACAAATTGTTCGTAGGGTTTCATGTGGATTCCTTTAATTGAATGTGCGGTCCGTGAGGGCCGCCTTGACTGCGGCCGGCGCGACAAAGGCGCCCAGTACGCGGATCGATGCGATGGCGTCGCGCGCCAGTTCCGGCGTGACGTCGTCGTCGATCGAGGCCAGGCCGAGCACGTGGATGTCGAGCCGTTCGCCGCGCGCCACGTTCTGCTCCAGCTCGGCCCTGGTGTAGCGCTGCAAGCCCATCACGAAGCGCTTGCGGACCACGGTCTGGCGGATCGCCTCGCCATGCTGCTGCAACTGGTTGCGGATGGCGGTGCGCACGAAATCGGTCCGGTTCGTATAAAAGCCTTCCTCGACCAGCAGGTCCATCTGGGCCAGGTCGACCAGGCCCAGGTTGATGGTGACCTTGTCGGTATCGGGCAGTTTGGCTTTGGTGTCGACGAGTTTCATGATGCGGCCTGTGGTGGTTGAGGGCTCATTTATACTCCAATTGGAGTATATGAGGAGTATTTCAAGCACCCAGTGTGAAATAAAGGCCACGCTGCAGCGTATTTCGCAACGGTATGGCGGCGCAGCAACGAATGCGTGGAGGACAGGATTGAATTTGATGAATATCAGACCGGCAGGGTGGCGCCGACTATAATGTAGTTTCCGAAACGCAAAAAAACTGCGCCGGTTTCGCTTCTCACCCCACCCCAGGATCCGGCACTGTCGATGCAGATGCCGCTCGCGCTGCCGGCCGCGCCGACCGCAACCGGGCATGGCGCCCGGTGCTTGACCCCACACCATCGAGGACAACATGGCTAAAGAAGAACTCATCGAAATGGACGGCATCGTCCAGGAAATCCTGCCCGACTCGCGCTTCCGCGTCGACCTGGACAATGGCCACAAGCTGATCGCCTACACGTCGGGCAAGATGCGCCAGCACCATATCCGCATCCTGGCAGGCGACCGCGTGACGCTGGAAATGTCGGCGTACGACCTGAGCAAGGGCCGCATCACCTTCCGCCATATCGAAAAGCGCAACGCGCCGCCGGCGCGCCGCACCTACCGCGGCTGATGCCGCTTCAACGCCGGAAAAACCACAGCAGCAGCGATACCACGACCGAAATCACCAGGCAGGTGACGATCGGGAAGCTGAAGCTGAAGCCGTCCCTGGCGGTATGGATGTCGCCGGGCAGACGCCCCAGCGGCAGGCGGCGCAGCCAGGGCCACGCCAGGCCGGCGGCGACCAGCGCCAGGCCGGCAATGATCAGGAACCGTTGCATCTCGAACCTCTGGCGGCGCATCCGGGACCGTCCCGGATATCCACCGCCGTGTATCGCACGATTGTAGTCTTTCAGTAATCCTTTATGCGGCCGAGGCGCCGCCCTTGTCGCCCGGCGGCGGAATGTCGCCGCTGCTGGGGTTGCCGCCGGCCGGCGCGCCGGCCTGGCCGCTGCCGGTACCGACACGCGTGTCGTCGGCGCTGGCCGCTTCGCCCAGGCCGGTGCCGCCGGCCACTGCCGCGCCCACGCCCGGGGTCAGCATGTCGTCGCGCACGGCAGTGGCCGCGGTGCCGATCGGCGGCGCCGCATCCGGTTCCTGCCCGCGCGGGCCTGCGCCGCCCGGCCCCTGCCCGCCCGCCATCCTGGCGCCAGCCGCGGCATCGGTGCCGCCCGCCGCGCCGGCGATGTCGGCGCCGACCTTGCCGGACTCGGATTGTCCCTGCACCGGCCGGGCCCCGCCAGGTGCCGTGGTATCGCTGCGCGACGCCTGGGTGTCCTTCTGCTGGTTCGTCATATCTGCCTCCTCTGTGATGTGAACGATTACGCCTGCGTGCATTCTGCCCAAGTCGATGCGGACGGGGCGCGCACTTCGGACGATGACTATTGCACATGTGCACAATATTTCCGTACGCTTTCAATCGTGATCGGCAATCAATAAAGATAGAATGTCGGGCTCTGCCCATTCACCACGACCCGCCATGAATCATCGCCCTTACGCGCAATGCGCCCTGCTCTGGATGCGCCGCGTCCTCGCCGCCACCCTGCTGCTGGGCGGCCTGGCGCAGGCGGGGGCGCCGCGGCCGGTCCTGCTCGGCATCGACGGCGAATTCGGCCTGGACAACAGCACCTCGGCCCAGGCGGTCGAACTCGGCATGCGCGCGGCCATCGCCGAGATCAACACGGCCGGCGGCGTGCTCGGCGGCCGGCCGCTGGCGCTGGTCATCAAGGACCATCGCTCGATACCCGCGCGCGGCATCCGCAACATCCAGGAATTCGCCAGGATGCCGGACTTGGTGGCCGTGTTCGGCGGCCGCTTCAGCCCGGTCATCATCGAGGAACTGCCGACCCTGAAGGCCACCCGCACCCTGTTCATGGCGCCCTGGTCGTCGGCCGACGGCATCATCGACAACGACATGAAGCCGAACTACGTCTACCGCCTGTCGCTGCGCGATGCGCTGGCCATGCCCAAGCTGCTGGCGGTGGCGAAGGGGCGCGGCCTGCGCCGGGTCGGCCTGCTGCTGACCAACACGTCCTGGGGCCGCAGCAACAACACCGCCGCCGAGGCCGCGCTGGCGCGCCTGCCCGGCCTGAAGATAGTCGGCACCTCCTGGTACAACTGGCGCGACACCTCGCTGATCGACAAGTACCGGCACCTGCGTGCGGCCGGCGCCGATGTCATCGTGCTGGTCGCCAACGACGACGAGGCCGCGGTGCTGGTGCGCGAAGTGGCGGCGCTGCCGAAGGAACAGCGCCTGCCGATCCTGAGCCACTGGGGCGTGACCGGCGGCGAATTCGTGGCGCAGGCCGGCCCGGCGCTGCAGCAGGTCGATTTTTCCGTGATCCAGACCTTCAGCTTCTACAAGGCCGCGCCGGCCCAGACCCGGCGCTTCCTGGCGAATGCGGCCAAGGTGTCGAAGGTCACCCGCATCGAGGACATCAAGGGCGCGGTGGGCGCGGCCCATGCCTACGATCTGACCCACATCCTGGCGCGCGCGATCGACCGCGCCGGCAGCACCGACCGCAAGGCCGTGCGCGACGCGCTGGAACGCCTGGGCAGCTACCGCGGCCTGGTCAGGAATTACGCGCCGCCGTTCACGCCGGCGCGCCACGAAGCCCTGGGCCCGGAAGACCTGCTGATGGCGCGCTACCGCGCCGACGGCGTGCTGGTGCCGGCGCAGGACTGACCGATGGCGCACATGTTCTTTCCCGGCCGTCGCGGCGCGGCCGCAACCCCGGCCAGCCTGTCGAGCCGCTTCGCCGTCGCCGCCGCGATCCTGACCGCGGCCGCGGTGCTGCTCATCTCCGCGGTGTCGTTCTGGCTGATCGACCGCCAGCGCGAACAGGCCAACGACCTGCTGCTGCAGCGCGAGGTCGCCTTCCACGCCACCACGGTCGGCTACAACCTGGAGGCGCTGACCACGCGCCTGGCCGAGGTGGCCAACAGTCCGATCCTGGCCACCGCGCTGGTCGACAGCGCCGGCAAGGAGACCTACCTGACGCCCTACCTGCACGGGCTACGCCAGATCAACGGCATCCCGCTGCAGCTGATGTTCACCGATTTCGAGGGCAAGCAAATCGCCGACAACGGCACCGTCAGCTTCACCGACGCCGACCTGGCCTGGCTGCGCGCCCGCATCGACGGCGGCGACGAGCGCGCCGCGCTGCGCAGCGGCGCCCAGGGCGACGAACTGATCGGCGTGTACCTGCTGCGCTATTCGCGCACGCGCACGCCGGAAGGCGCGGTGATGTACAAGATCCGCCTGGCCGACCTGAAGCCGGTGTCCTGGGCCGCGTTCGCGTACAGCGCAGGCCAGCCTGACGGTGCCGGCACGGCGCGCCAGGGCGAGCACGAGATCGCCGCCGCGGTGCCGCTGCCGCGGCCGCTGGCCCACCTGGGCCTGAGCCTGCGCGAGGACGAGCGGCGCCTGCACGCCCCGCTCGACGCGCCGGGGCCGCAATACCTGCTGATCCTCGCCATCACGGCGGTGCTGGCGCTGGTCGTGTTCCTGCTCGCTTCGCGCCTGGCGCTGGGCCTGACGCTGGACCTGCGCCGCCTCGAGACCTTTTCCGGCAGCCTGGGCGACGAAGGCGGCGGCGGCCAGCGCGCGCCGCTGGTGGGCAGCCGTGAAGTGGTCAGCCTGGCCGGCGCCATCAACCGCATGCTCGACCGCCTGTACGAGCAGCATGCGCGCCTGGAAACCGAGCGCCAGCGCTTCCTGCAGCTGTCCAACAACATCCCGCAACTGGTCTGGATTTCCGGTCCCGACGGCCAGGTCACCTGGTTCAACGACCGCTGGTACGAATTCACCGGCACGCGCAAAGGTACCGGCACCAGCGCCGGCGCCGCGCCCGACGATGTGGCCCGGCTGGACTGGCGCAGCTTCCACGACCCGGCCGTGCTGCCGGAAGTGATGCGGCGCTGGAAGGAAGCACTGGCCACCGGCACCATGGCGCAGATGACCTTCCCGCTGCGCGGCGCGGATGGCGCCTACCGCAGCTTCTTCACGTCGGTGGCGCCGCTGCGCGATGCCGAAGGCCGCATCGTCCAGTGGTTCGGCACCTGCACCGACGTCACCCAGCTGGAACGCGCCGAACGCGCGCTGCGCTACAGCGAGGAGAGATTGCAGCAGGGCCTGGTCGCGGGCCGCATGGCGGTGTGGGAACGCGATCCGGTCGCGGGCGAGGTCAGCTTCGCGGCCAACCTGCACAGCGTGTTCGGCAAGGACTGGCGCAACATCGGCGAACTGTGGAAGCTGGTGCATCCGGACGACGTGCAGGAACTGCGCGCCAGCATCGAGCGCGCGGTGCAGGTGGGCGGCGAATACCGCGCCACGCCGCGCATCCGCCGCGCCGACGACGGACGCGAAGCCTGGATCGACATCCGCGGCCGCATCGGCCAGGGCACGGACGGCCAGGAAAGCGTGATGCACGCGGTGGCGATCGACATCACCGAGCGCAAGCGCGCGGAAGAGGCGCTGCGCCTGGCCGACCGGCGCAAGGACGAATTCCTGGCGATGCTGGCGCACGAGCTGCGCAATCCGCTGGCGCCGATCAGCAGCGCCGCCGACATGCTGCGCATCGCCTACTCGGGCGAAGCGCGGGTCAAGCAGATCAGCGGCATCATCGCGCGCCAGGTCGCGCACATGCGCCACCTGGTGGACGACTTGCTGGACGTGTCGCGCGTGACGCGCGGCCTGGTGGCGGTGACGCGTTCTCCGCTCGATTTGCGGCGCGTGGTCGGCGAGGCGGTCGAGCAGTCGCGCCCGCTGGTCGACGCGCGCCACCACACGCTGGACCTGACGCCGGGGACCGATCCCGTCATGATCGACGGCGACCATACGCGCCTGGTGCAGGTGGTCACGAACCTGGTCAACAACGCCGCCAAGTACACACCCGACGGCGGCCACATCGACGTGCGCCTGGAAACCCGCGACGCCCAGGCCGTGCTGAGCGTGTCCGACAACGGCAGCGGCATCGGTCCCGACCTGCTGCCGGTGGTGTTCGATTTGTTCACCCAGGGCTCGCGCACCCTCGACCGTACCCAAGGCGGCCTCGGCCTGGGACTGGCGCTGGTGCGCAAGCTGGTCGAACTGCACGGCGGCGCGGTCTCCGCCGCCAGCGCCGGCCCGGGGCGCGGCAGCAGCTTCACGGTGCGTTTGCCGCTGCTGCCGTAAAGCCAGGGTTGACTTCGGGGTCAGAGCACAAGCCGCGCTTGTGCTCTGACCCCGAAGCAGGTTGCAGCGCGGCACTGGTTTGACGGTGCGGCGGATTCGGCGGAACATGACGCCAACGTCAACCATTCTCTGCTGCCCCATGTCTCCTGAGCTCGGCCTGGTCTGCATCACCGTATCGAAGGACATCCGTTACCGCACGGTCACGCGCAAGCGCCTGCTCGAGCACAGCGACGCCGGCCAGCGCAAGCTGCTGGAAGACATCTACCGCGACAACATCCAGACCCTCGACGGCGCCCTGCAATACTGCCAGCGCGAGGGCATCCGCCTGTACCGCATGCCATCCTCGATCTTCCCTTTCCTCGACGAAGACGTGGGGCGCGAGGTGATGCAGGGCCTGGCGCCGGCGCTGGCGCGCACCGGAACGCGCGCCACCAGCCAGGGGCTGCGCCTGGTGATGCACCCGGACCAGTTCGTGGTGCTCAGTTCCGATTCGCCGGACGTGGTGGCCAACAGCGTCAAGATCCTGCAGATGCATGCCGACATCATGGAATTGCTGCAGCAGCCGCGCTCGCCGTGGGCGCTGCTGGAAGTCCACGGCGGCAAGGCCAACCGCAGCGACGCGTTGGTGGCGCGCATCGCCGAGCTGCCCGACCCGATCCGCCTGCGCCTGTGCCTCGAGAACGACGAATACGCCTACGGCGCGGAAGAGATCCACGCCGTGTGCGTGCGCAGCGGCGTGCCGATGATCTTCGATGCCCACCACCACATCGTGCACGAAAAACTGGCCAGCTACGACGACCCGAGCGTGGCCGAGATGCTGGCCAGGGCGCGCGCCACCTGGGCCGTGCCCGAGCACCAGGTGGTGCACATCTCGAACGGCCGCGAAGGCTTCAACGACCGCCAGCATTCGGACCTGATCTCGACCATGCCGGCCGCGTATGCCGATGCGCCCTGGATCGAGATCGAGGCCAAGCTGAAGGAAGAAGCGATCGCCGGGCTGCGCAATTGGAAGGCGGTGCAGGCCGGCCACGCCGCCGTAGTGAAATAAACGCGCTAACGCACCACGTCCGGGTCCCCGATCGTCGCGCCGACGCGACGCGCGAACGCCCCATCCTCGCGCCAGGCCGGCGCCGCATCCTCGTTGCCCGTGCTGTCCGCACCGGCGGCACCGTACGGCAAGCCCTCCTTCAGGAAGTACAGCGGACGCCCCTTGCTCTCGCCGAACATGCGCGCCAGGTACTCGCCGATCACGCCGATGCTGAGCAGCTGCAGGCCGCCGAGGAACATCACGGCCGCCAGCAGCGACGGGTAGCCCGGCACCGGGTTGCCGAACATGACGGTGCGCAGCACGATGTACAGGCCATAGCCGATGGCGCCGAGGGCGCTCAGCAGGCCGACGTAGGTGGCGACCTTCAGCGGCACGCTGGTGAACGAGGTGATGCCTTCCAGCGCGAAGTTCCACAGCTTCCAGTAATTCCACTTGGTGGCGCCGGCATGGCGCGCCGCGCGCCGGTACGGCACCGCCATCTGCGGATAGCCGATCCAGGCGAACAGGCCTTTCATGAAACGGTGCTGCTCGCGCATCCGGCACACCGCGCGCACCGCGCGCCGGCTGAGCAGGCGGAAGTCGCCGGTGTCTTCCGGGATGCGCACCCGGCTCATCCTCTGCATCAGGCGGTAGAACACGAAGGCGGTCAGCTTCTTGGCGGCGCTTTCGCCGTCGCGGCTGGTGCGCTTGGCGTACACGACGTCGTAGCCGTCGCGCCAGTGCATGACCAGTTCGGGAATCAGCTCGGGCGGATCCTGCAGGTCGGCGTCGATCACGATGACGGCGTCGGCGTCGGCATGGTCCAGGCCCGCGGTGAGCGCGATCTCCTTGCCGAAGTTGCGCGACAAATCGACCAGCGCCACCCGCGCATCCTGTTCGGCAAGGTGGTAAATGGCGTCGAGCGTGCCGTCGGTGCTGCCGTCGTTGACGTAGATGATCCGGGCCGGCAGCTCCAGGACGTCGAGCACCGCGCCCAGCCGCCGGTGGAATTCGGGCAGCACTTCCTGCTCGTTAAACACCGGCACCACCACCGCCAGCGTCCGGGCCGCGCGCGCCGGCGCATGCACGCGCTCGCGGAGGTATTCCTGTTCACGGGGCTGCATCGTCGGACCCTTCCATACGAAATACCAACACGGTGCCGGCCAGGTTGCACGACACCACCAGCGCCAGCGCCAGCGTCTGGGCCAGCAGGTAATGCCAGCCCAGCCGCAGGCAGGCATGCATGACGGCCGCGTTGAGCGCGGCGCCGCAGCCGGCCACCAGCGCGAAGCGCGGCAAGGCCTGGCGGTGCGGGACCGGACTGGCGAAAGTCCAGCGGCGGTGCAGCAGGTAGTTCTCGAGCACCACCACCGCGAACGCGAACGAACTGGCCGTCAGCACCGGCGCGCCGCCCAGTTCGACCAGGCTCCACAGCAGCGCATAATAGACGCCGCTGCCGGCCAGGCCGACCAGCGCGAAGCGTACCAATACCTGCGGCGCCAATACCCGCGCCGGCACCCGCGGCGCCGGCGTCAGCGGGCCGCGCCGCGCGCCACGTAGTACTGGGTCCATAGCAGGTCGCTGCCGGCGCCGCCGCACAGCTGGCGCTCGAGCCGCTGCAGCACTTTCAGGCCGTGCTCGCCCCAGAATTCGGCGACCAGCGGCAGGTACATGCCCGAGCGGTGCTGTTCCATGACCTCGAAACCGGCCTCGCGCAACTGGCGCTGCACGGTGCGCGCCGTCATCAGGTTGATGTGGCCGGTCTCCAGCACCGGCTCGCGGTAGATCCGGCGCACCAGCCGGATCACGCCGGGCAAGAAGGCGATCTTCGCTGCCAGTTCGAGCGGGCTGTAGCGCTGCGGCGTGGACAGCACCAGCACGCCGCCGGGTTTCAGCAGGCGCCGCATGCCGCGCAGCGCGGCGGCCGAATCCTCGATGTGCTCGATCACTTCGGTGCACAGGATTAGGTCGAAGCCCTGCTGTGGTAGCGCCGAGGTGCACACGTCGTCGCGCACCAGCGCCAGGTTCGGCAAGGACTGGCGCAGCCGCGCGGCGTGCTCCAGGTAGGCGCTCTCGATGTCCGCCGCCACCACCTCGCCGAACAGTCCGGCCAGCAGCGGCAGGTAGACGCCGCAGCCCGGCCCGATCTCGAGCGCGCGGCCGCCGTGGCACGCATGGCGCCGCAGCGCCGCCATGATCCAGTCGCGCCGCACGCAATGCAGCCAGCGCCGGGTCGGATTGCCGGAGCGGTACAGGGTTTCCTGCAGCGCCACCAGTTCGGACGGGGATGCCATGTGCGCCTCCTGGTTCAGGATGCCGCGCGCGGCGTGGCGCGCTGTAGCACCGAATAGCGCTGGTCGCGGTAGATCTCGCGGAAACGGGCGTGTGCCAGCAGCAGTTGCCGGATCGGCGCGTCGTGCGGAAGCACGGCGAGATCGATGTCCAGGCGCTCGAACTTTTCCTTCCAGTCGGCCGCGCCGTCGTAGATGCGCATGTAGTCGGTGATGAAACGGTCGCCATACACATCGGCGCGGCCGTCCACCACCACCCTGGCGTGCGGCGCCAGCCGGTAGAGCAGGTAACCGCCGTCGGCGTAGCGGTTGAACAGCTTGCCGCCGATGCCGCGCGCCGCGATGAAGTCGGCCGCGCCGCGCGGCAGCGCCGCAAGGCGCGCCTGTGGCCCGGACTGCGCCTGCAGGCTGCGCATGTAAGGCGGCAGGCACAGGATGACGGCGCCCGCCATGACCCAGTTGAGCACGGACTCGCGCGCACCCAGGTCCCGGCCCACCCCGCCCGCGCCGCGCCGCGCCAGGTAGGCCTGTACCGGCGCCAGGCGGCGCATCACGGCCTCCAGCGCGGCCAGCGGACCGTTCGCCAGCGCCAGCGCGGTGAACGGCAGCAGCGCCAGCACCGCCAGCGGCACGTGGCGCACCGCAATGAAACCCTGCACGGCGAAGAACAGCGGCAGCGCCAGTTCGGTCAGGTCCGGCTTGCGCGCGGCATAGGTCCAGGACACCAGGAACAGCAGCGCCAGCGCAAGGTAGGCGCGCGCCCGCACCAGGTGGAAATCCGGGCTCTGCCACTCCTGCAGGATCGCGTTGACCGCCATGCCGAGCACCTGGAACGGGTACAGCCAGCGCTCGAACATGCCGGGATTGACCAGGCTGGCCAGCAGCACGAGGGCGACCACGCCGGTCAGGCGCAGCAGGCGCCGCTTCTGCGCCGGATCGCGCGCCCGCAGTGCCCACAGCAGCCACTCGCAGGCGGCGAACAGCAGCAGCAGGGCCACGCCGACCGCGTAGCCGGCATGTGCATTCACCCACACCACCATCAGGGGCGGCAGCAGGAACAGCGGACGCACGGTACCCGCGTATTTAAAAGCGAGCAGCACCGACAGGTACAGCGCGAAGCACAGGTAAGTCAGCAACTGCGGCCGCGGCGAGATGGTACCGACAAACGCCACCGTCCCGATCATCAGCGGTATCCACGCCGCGATGGCCGATCCGGCCAGGCGCCGCGCCGTGGTGAACGCCAGCGCCAGCGTGCCGACGGCAAACGCCGCGGTCATGCAACGCACGCCGTTGTCGCCGAAAGCAGCATGGATGGCGTAGACCAGCACTTCGAACAGCCACTCGTGCAGCACCCAGGGCTGGCCGAGGCGGGTGAACGAAAAGACGTCGCCCGCCGGCAGCGCCCCGTGCGCGACGATGTATTCGCCGGTCTTCAGGTGCCAGAAATAGTCGGGATCGACCAGGGGCAGCGCCGTCGACAGCAGGATGAAGGCGGCAATGCCGATGACGCCGCTTTTGCTGAGTTGCAGGAATTTGCTCATCGTCGAAGGGTCGGTGATGGAGAAATCGGAGCGTGCTGAAAATTGCCATTCGGGAATTTTGCGGCATGACGACGGTCACAGTCATGACGTATGGCAACACTTGTGGCGGCATGCCAGCCCGACGCCGTTCCACTTGCCGCTCAGGCATGATTCACATGCACCATGCCTGACATTCGAAATGTGAATTAGGTTTTCGGGGTTTCCCGATACAAAATGTTAAATAGCATGACCCATCTTATTCGAGCATGATCGTCCGCGACCGCCCTTCCGCGCTGCGCCTGTTCCTCGTGATGCGCGGCTCGATCCTGCCGAGCATCTGGAAAAGCCTGGCCTTCACCACGCTGCTGGCGGTTGCCGTCACCCTGGCCGACGTGGCCGGCGGCCTCACGATCTCGCTCAGCCCGATTCCCTTCACGCTGATGGGGTTGCCGCTGGCGATCTTCCTCGGTTTCCGCAACAACGCCGCCTACGACCGCTACTGGGAAGGCCGCAAGCAATGGGGAGAGCTGGTGCTGCGCAGCCGTAACCTGGCGCGCCAGTGCCTGGCGCTGGCCGATACCGGCATCCCCTTCACCGGCGCCGAGGACGATCCGCGCACGCGCATGATGCGGCGCACGATCGCCTACGCGCATGCGCTGCGCCACCGCCTGCGCCAGAGCGATCCCGGCGCCGACGTCGCGCCCTGGCTGGCGCCGGCCGAATGGGAACGCGTGCGCCAACTGCCCAACCTGCCGCACGCCCTGATGCTGGCGATGGGCGCCGACCTGGCGCTATGCCTGCGCGAGCGGCGCCTCGATCCGATGCTGGCGCCGGCGCTGGACGCCACCCTGTCGGCGATGACCGGCGTGGCCGCCGCCTGCGAACGCATCCACGGCACCCCGCTCCCGTTCTCGTACACGCTGCTGCTGCACCGCACCGCGCACCTGTACTGCATTCTCCTGCCGTTCGGCCTGGCCGGCACCATCGGCTACCTGGCGCCGCTGGTGACCGCGCTGGTCGCCTACACCTTCTTCGGCCTGGACGCCCTCGGCGACGAGCTCGAGGAGCCGTTCGGCACCTCCGACAACGACCTCCCGCTCGAGGCCCTGTGCCGCACCATCGAGATCGACGTGCGCATGGCGCTGGGCGATCCCGATCTTCCCCCGCCGCTGCGGCCGGTGAACTACCGGCTCGAGTAGCACCTGCACGACAAAACCCGCAACACAAGAGAGCGACATGAAAGACTACCAGGACCGTATCCGCTGCCCGCAACTGCGCCAGCGCGTCACCAGCGCCGTCGAGGCGGCCGGCTGGATCAAGGACGGCATGACCGTCGGCATGAGCGGTTTTACCCGCGCCGGTGACGTCAAGCTGGTGCCGGCCGCGCTGGCCGAACGCGCCCGGCGCGAACCCCTGAAGATCACCCTGCTCACCGGCGCTTCGCTCGGCAACGACACCGACAAGCTGCTCACCGAAGCCGGCGCGCTGGCGCGGCGCATGCCGTTCCAGGTCGACCCGGTGCTGCGCGCCGCGATCAACCGCGGCGAGGTCATGTACATCGACCAGCACCTGTCCGAAACCGTCGAGCAGCTGCGCAGCCGCCACATCCACCCGGTCGACGTGGCCGTGGTCGAGGCGGTGGCGATTACCGAGAGCGGCGCGATCGTGCCGACCACCTCGGTCGGCAACAGCGCCAGCTTCGCGATCCTGGCCGACAAGGTGATCGTCGAGATCAACCTGGCCCAATCCGCCCACCTGGAAGGCCTGCACGACATCTGGATCCCGAAGAAGCGCCCGATGCGCGAGCCGGTGCCGGTGATGACGGTCGACCAGCGCGCCGGCACGCCCTTCATCGACATCCCGTTCGAGAAGATCGTGGCGGTGGTCATCACCGACCAGCCGGACAGCACCTCGTCGGTGCTGCCGCCGGACAGCGACACCGCGGCCATCGCGGGCCACCTGGTGAGCTTCTTCGAACGCGAGATCGGGGCCGGGCGCCTGACCCACGGCCTGCTGCCGCTGCAGGCCGGCATCGGCACCATCGCCAACGCGGTGCTGGCCGGTTTCGCCGACAGCCCGTTCCGCAATCTCACCATGTATTCGGAGGTGCTGCAGGACTCGACCTTCGACCTGTTCGACGCCGGCAAGCTCGATTTCGCATCCGGCTCCTCGATCACGCTGTCGCCCGAAAAGAGCGCGCAGGTGTTCCGCGAATTCGAGCGCTACAAGGACCGCCTGGTGCTGCGCCCGCAGGAAGTGTCTAACCACCCGGAAGTGATCCGCAGGCTCGGCATCATCGCCGTCAACACCGCGCTGGAAGCCGACATCTACGGCAACATCAACTCGACCCACGTGGGCGGCACCCACATGATGAACGGCATCGGCGGCTCGGGCGACTTCGCGCGCAACGCCTACTTGTCGATCTTCGCGACCAAGGCCACGGCCAAGGGCGGCAAGGTGTCGTCGATCGTGCCGATGGTGTCGCACGTCGACCATACCGAACACGACGTCGACATCATCGTCACCGAACTCGGGCTGGCCGATCTGCGCGGGCTGGCGCCGCGCGAGCGCGCCGACGTCATCATCGAGAACTGCGTGGCCGAGCCGTACAAGAGCATGCTGCGCGGCTACGTCACGGCAGCCAAGCAGCGCGGCGGCCAGACCCCGCACGTGCTGGAGCAGGCCTTCGCCTGGCACCAGCGCTTCCGCGACACGGGGTCGATGCTGGAAGCCTGACCCGGCTGCGTCAGAACCCCGCTTCGCGCCAGAACAGCGCGGCCAGCGCGCGCGCGAAACGCGTGCCCGGCGCTTCCCAGTCGCCGGCGATCACGACCTTGCCGCGCCAGGCGTGGCCGGCCAGGGTGTCGGTCGGCTGGTCGACGCTGAAGGTGACGCGGTACACCGCGTGCTCGGGATACCAGGCGCCCTGCTTCTCGCGCGCCGGCACCTGGCCGCCCTGCTGGGCCGCCCACAGGCCGCTGGGCAGGACCCGGGTGGCGTCGCGGTCGATGCCGCTCACTCTCAAGCGCAGCGCCGGGCCTTCGCCGCCGTCGGCATGGAAGGTGGCGCGGTCGCCCAGCGCCACGCGGCGCACGGTTTCCTCGTCCAGGTAAGTGCTGGCTTCCGCCGCGCGCTCGCTCACCAGCACCGCCACCCGTTCGTTCTTGCCGACCCAGGTGCCGGGCGCCAGTTCCGGATCGAGGTCGCGCAGCGTGCCGGCGAACGGCGCGGTCGGACGGTAGCGCATGGCTTCCTCGTCCAGCACCGCCAATTGCGCTTCGGCGGTGGCCAGTTCCTCGCGCAGCACGATGCTGTTGGCGCGCTGCTCGGCGTCGAAGCCGGAGGCGCCGGACTGCCAGCGCAGGCGCTCGATTTGTGCCTGCAGGGCGGCGCGGCGGCTGCCGTTTTCCGCCACCGCGAACTGCACCAACACCTGCCCGGCCGCCACCCGGGCGCCTTCGCGCAGCGGCAGGCCGGTCACCTGGGCGTGCGCGGGCGCATGCACCGGGAACACGTCCACGGGTTTGAGCACCGCCCCGCCCTGCACCCGGGTCGGCCAGGGCACTGCGAACAGCGCCAGCAGCAGCACCGCGATGACCATCGAACGGCGCCCGCTTTTGCTGCGGCGGATCTGCGGCCACAGCGTGCGCCAGACCTTGACTTCGCCCGCGATCGGGCGGATGACGAACCAGCTCATTTCGATACAGAACAGGAAAATACCAACCAGTTTGATGAAGAAGTGGTACACCAGCAGTGCGATGCCCACGAACACGGTAATGCGGTACAGCCAGACAGCCCAGGCGAACAGGATCAGGCCCACGTGCCTGCGCCGGGGGAAATACTCGGGTGGTTCCATACCCAGCCCGAACAGGCGCTCGCGCAGGTCCCAGCGCGCCAGCGCAAAGGCGCGCGCATGCAGGTTCGGCATGTCGAGCCAGTCCGACAGCACGAAGTAGCCGTCGAAGCGCATGAAGGGGCTGGCGTTGATCGCCAGCGTCGCGATCCAGGTGGTGGTGGCGAGCGGGAACAGGATCGATCTCAGCATCCCGTCCGGCAGCAGGCTCCAGGCCAGCGTCGCCCACACCGCGACCAGCAGTTCGGTGCCGACGCCCGCCATCGCCACCTGCTGGCGCCAGCGCTTGTTGTCGAGGCGCCAGACGTCGTTGGTGTCGGTGTACGGCACCGGCCACAGCACCAGGAAGGCCAGGCCCATGGCCGGCACCCGGCAGCCGCGCCGCTTGGCGGTGATCGCGTGGCCCAGCTCATGCAGGGACTTCACCACCGTCAGCGCCACCGCGTACGACAGCAGGCCGCCCGGCGTGAACGAACCGGACAGGGTGCTGCGGAATTCGTCCCACTGGCGCCAGACCAGGGTGCCGCCCAGCACCGCCGCCAGCAGCGTGGCCAGCATGAAGCCGCGCGAGAACAGCCATTCGAAGGCGGGCGCCACGCGGGTCAGCCAACGGTCCGGCTTGACCAGCGGGATGCGGAAGAACAGGTAATGGTGCAGCAGCCGGGTATGCCACTTGCCGGCGGCGGCCTGGTGGCGCGCCGCCATCGCCTTGCTTGACGCCAGCGGGTCGGGGCGCAGCAGCTGGTTGTCGCGCAAGAAGGCGAGCACGGCGTCGATGTCGGCGCGCTGCAGATCGAGCGTGGTGTCGGCGCGCAGCGACAGCAGGATGTCGTCCGGATTGCCGAGCGACCAGCGGCACAGGATCTCGAAGGTGGTCCAGTCGATGCGGAAGAACTGGTTGCGCACCGGGTCTTCCAGCGTGTGGCTGGGTTCCCCGGTGGCCAGCGCCGGGCCGCGGTGCAGGCCCAGTTCCTCGCGCAGCGGCGGCAGCGTGTAATAGCTCATGGTGGATGCGGATGCCGGCTTACAGCCCGACCGCCTGGCGGATCGCCGCGAGCGGACGGCGCAGGATCCAGTACGCCACCGGGGCCCACGCGCCGGACAGCTTGGCCGTGCCCTTCAGGCCGACGCGCTGGCCAGTGGCAGCGTCGAGCGTGGCGCGTACCCGGTAGGCATAGCCGCCGTCCGGACGCTGCTGTGCCTCGTAGGACATGTAGCGCACCTTCGCCTCGACCGGGTCGAGCGGGCTGGAAGCGAGATACAGCTTCAGCGCGGCGCCCGGCTCGAGCGGGATCGCATCGCCCACCGCCAGCCAGGCTTCGATCTCCACGTCCTGCGGCGACGCGATGCGCATGATGCGCTCGCCGGTGGCGACCGGGCGGCCGCTCCACTCGCTCGGGTCGTCGAACAGCGCGATGCCGTCGCGCGGCGCGGTCACCGCCGAGCGTTCCAGCTGGCCGTGCACGAACTCGGCCTCGGCGCGCCGTTCCTCGATCTTGCCCTGCAGGGTGGCCAGCTGGTTCTTCGACTTGCCGTCGGCCAGCGCCTGCTGCAGCGCCTGGCGGTATTCGGCTTCGGCCGTGGCCAGCGCCTGGGCCGCCACCGCGTCGCGGCTTTCCAGCTCGGCCTGGTCGAAGTGGAACAGCGGCTCGCCCTTCTTGACCGCCTGGTTCGGCTTGACGTCGATCCTTGCGATCACGCCTTCCAGCGGCGAGCGGATCGCGGCCGGATTCGACGGCACCAGTTCGCCCGGCGCCAGCACGGTCAGGCGCACCGGCACGCACAGCAGCACCGCGACGGCAAGCACAACCTGCGGCACCCGCCGGCGCCACCACGGCAGGCGCGCGGCCTGCTCGTGGGCGCGGCGGCGGCGCAGGCCGGCGCGCAGCGCCAGCGGCGACAGGCGCAGCGGCGGCGTGCGCGCCATCCAGGCGTGGCGCAGGATGTCGCTCCACTCGGCCAGCAGCGGCAGCTCGTGCTCCAGCCACGGGATGTCGCGCGCCAGCAGCAGGCCGCCGCGCCCCGGGTTGCCCTCGGGGCCGGCCGCGAGCGGCACCCACAGCGCGTAGGCCGGCAGCCATTCGGCCCATTCGGCCGCCAGCTCCGGGGACACGTCCTGGGCGCCCACGGCTTTCGGCGCGGCCGCGTCGCGCAGCACGTCGACCAGGCGGTTCAGCCATTGCACGTAAGGCGCATTGGCTTCGATCTGCACCACGCCGGAGAGCGCGCACACGCCGCGGTCCTCGAACCACAGCGCGGCCTGGCGGTAAGGCGCCAGCGCATGGCTGCCGTTCACCGCCAGGAAATCCAGTTCGACCGCCTCGCCGGCATGGCGCGCACGGTGCGCCAGGTCCAGCAGGGCGGCCAGCGGGCCGGCGCCCGCGTCAGGGTGTCTGTCCATCTCTCGCTTTCAGTTAGCCGCGTCCGGGCAGCGCACGTCCGGTGGCGCGCAGCTGGGCGCTCAGGCCCGGCTTGCCGGCCGGCGCCTGGACGTCGCGCTGGACGCTGGCGTTCTGGCCCACGTTGATGCGGAACAGCGCGGTCGCCTCGCGCCCGCCCATGTCGCGCGCGGTCAGCTTGATCTTCAATTCGCCCTTCAGTCCCTTCGGCACGTCGCCGACGAACTGGCCGGTCTGGCCGTTGAACTGGATCCAGGTCGGCAGCGGGCGGCCATCCTGCAGCGTGGCGGTCAGGCGCACCACCGCTTTCGGCTGGGTGTGGGCAAAGGCGTCGGCCGGCACGGTCAGCGACACGTGGGCGCCGGATTCCGCGAACTGGTCGGGCACGCCCTGGAACAGCACCAGCGCCGGCAACTCGGCGCTCGCCACCACGGTACGGAAGCCTTCGGAACGGGTGTAGACGTCCGACAGCGCGGCGCCGCGCAAGTCGAGCACCGGCGTCTGCTCGGTGGCGCGGATACCCTGGCCGTAGCCGTACTGCAGGCCGTCGCCGGACGCCAGGCTGCCCGGCGCCGCCGTGTCGTTGGTGACGCGCGTATCGGGCATCTGCGCCACCGGCGTCGGCTCGGCCACCGGGGCCGGCGCCGCGACGACAGGCGCCTCCACCACCGGCTGGATCACCGCCGGCGGCACGTCCTGCACCACCGGCGGCGGGCTGACGCGCACCAGGCCGCTGTTGGCGCCGCTGCGCGAGTTGCCGGCGACGTCGGTGACGGTCGCGGTCACCGGGTAGTTCCGGCCGACTTCCAGCGGCGCGGCCGTGCCGGCCACCGGCGTGGCCGTGGCCAGGTCCAGCGTCCAGGCGCCGCCCTGCGGGACCACCGCATAGGTGGCGCCGTTGACGTTCACCTGCAGCGTCTCGCCGGGGCCGACCTGGGCGGTGCCGGTCAGCACCGGGGTGGTGCTGGTAGTGCTGACGTCGTTCACCGTCGGCGCTTCCGGCGCGGCCGTGTCGAGCACGACGTCGCGCGAGGTGGCCTTGCCCGACAGGCCGGCCGCGGTATTGGTCACGCGCGCCTGGATCGTCCAGCCGGCCGTGTGGGCACCGTTGTCGACGGCGCTCCAGGTGGTGCCGGACACCGTGGTGCCGGTGAGCGCGGTGTTCCAGGTGGCGCCGCCGTCGAACGACACCTGCACCACCTCGTTGTTGCCGAGCGGCGCGCCGAGGCTGCCGCTGACGGTGCGGCCGGCCGCGCCGTCGCCGGTGATGAAGTCGGTTGCCGAGACGCCGGTATCGCGCGTCATCGCATCGATCGTCAGCGACTGGGCCGGCAACGCCGGATTGCGCACGTCGATGGTGATGCCGACGCTGGCGCCCAGCGTACCGTCGCTGCCGGTGACCAGCACGTCCCAGGCGCCGCCGCTGCCGCCCGGCGGCGTGCCGGTGAAGGTGCGCGTGTCCGGATCGAAGTTCAGCCAGGCCGGCAGCGGCGAACCGTCGGCCAGCGTGGCGGTATACGTGATGCCCGGGCCGTCGACGTCGCTGAAGGCCGGCACCGTGACCGGCTTCAACGCTTCGCCGATGGTGCCGCTGCCGCCGGCGCCGCCGTGCGCGACCGGCGCATCGTTGACCGGCGTGACGGTCACGTCGACGGTATAGGTGTTGCTGCCGCCCTTGCCGTCGCTGACGCTGTAGCTGAAGCTGTCCTTGCCGTTGTAGTCCAGGACCGGCGTGTAGGTGTACTTGCCGCCGGCATCGATGGTCACCGTGCCGTGGGCCGGGTCGCCGGCCTTGGCATAAGTGAATGCATCGCCGTCGACGTCGGTCCCGGCCGGCAGCGTGCCGGCGTAGGCGGTATCCTCGAGCGTGACGATGGCGGCGTCGGCCGCGGTCGGGGCGTCGTTGGTGGCCGTGACGGTGATGTCGACCGTGTAGGTGCTGCTGTCCTTGCCATCGGTGATGGTGTAGGTGAAGCTGTCCTTGCCGTTGTAGTCTGCGTCCGGGGTGTACGTGTACGTGCCGTCGGGATTGACGACGAGCTTGCCGTGCGACGGATCGCGGTCGGTGGCGTAGGTGAACCCGTCGCCTTCGACGTCGCGGCCTGCCGGCAGCTTGCCGGTGTACGGCGTGTCCTCGCTGGCCACGATGCTGGTGTTCGATGCGGTCGGCGCGTCGTTCACCGGCGTGACGGTCACGTCGACGGTGTAGGTGCTGCTGCCGCCGTTGCCGTCGCTGACGGTATAGGTGAAGCTGTCCTTGCCGTTGTAGTCGGCGTTCGGCGTATAGGCGTAGTTGCCTTCTGCATCGATGACGACCTTGCCGTTGGCCGGATCGCTGGCCTTGGCGTAGGTGACCGCATCGCCCTCGACGTCGTTCGCCTGCGGCAGCTTGCCGCTTACGACGGTGTCTTCCGGCGTGACGATGGCGTCATCGGCGGCGACCGGCGCATCGTTGTCGGCGGTGACGGTGATGTCGACCGTGTAGGTGCTGCTGTCCTTGCCATCGGTGATGGTGTAGGTGAAGCTGTCCTTGCCGTTGTAGTCGGCATCCGGCGTGTAGGTGTAGCTGCCGTCGGCATCGACGGTGACCGTGCCGTGGGACGGATCGCTGGCCTTGGCGTAGGTGAAGGCATCGCCCTCGACGTCGCGGCCTTGCGGCAGCTTGCCGGTGTGCGGCGTGTCCTCGCCGGTCTCGATGCTGGCGTTCGATGCCGTCGGGGCGTCGTTCACCGGCGTGACGTTGACGGTGACGGTGTAGGTGTTGCTGTCCTGGCCGTCGCTGACGGTATAGGTGAAGCTGTCCTTGCCGTTGTAGTTGGCGTTCGGCGTGTAGGTGTAGTTGCCTTCTGCATCGATGACGACCTTGCCGTTGGCCGGATCGCTGGCCTTGGCATAGGTGACGTGGTCGCCCTCGATGTCGATGGCGGCCGGCAGCTTGCCGGTCGCGGCGGTATCTTCCGGCGTGGTGATGGCATCGTCGCCTGCGGTCGGCGCATCGTTGTCGGCGGTGACGGTGATGTCGACCGTGTAGGTGCTGCTGTCCTTGCCATCGGTGATGATGTAGGTGAAGCTGTCCTTGCCGTTGTAGTCGGCATCCGGCGTGTAGGCGTAGCTGCCGTCGGCCTCGATCGTGACCGTGCCGTGGGACGGACCGCTGTCCTTGGCATAGGTGAAGGCGTCGCCCTCGACGTCGCGGCCTTGCGGCAGCTTGCCGGTGTGCGGCATGTCCTCGCCGGTCTCGATGCTGGCGTTCGATGCGGCCGGGGCATCGTTCACCGGCGTGACGGTCACGTCGACGGTGTAGGTATTGCTGCCGCCGTTGGCATCGCTGACGCTGTAGGTGAAGCTGTCCTTGCCGTTGTAGTCGGCGTTCGGGGTATACGTGTAGTTGCCTGCGGCATCGATGGTCACCGTGCCATGGGCCGGGTCGCCGGCCTTGGCGTAGGTGATCGCCTCGCCCTCGACGTCGCTCGCCTGCGGCAGCTTGCCGGTCGCGGCGGTGTCTTCCGGCGTGACGATGGCGTCGTCGGCGGCGACCGGCGCATCGTTGTCGGCGCTGACGGTGATGTCGACCGTATAGGTGCTGCTGTCCTTGCCATCGGTGATGGTGTAGGTGAAGCTGTCCTTGCCGTTGTAGTCGGCGTCCGGCGTGTAGGCGTAGCTGCCGTCGGCCTCGATCGTGACCGTGCCGTGGGCCGGACCGCTGTCCCTGGCGTAGGTGAAGGCGTCGCCCTCGACGTCGCGGCCTTGCGGCAGCTTGCCGGTATGCGGCTTGTCCTCGCCGGTCTCGATGCTGGTGTCCGATGCGGTCGGGGCATCGTTCACCGGCGTGACGTCCACGCTGACGGTATAGGTATTCGCGCCGCCGTTGCCGTCGCTGACGGTATAGGTGAAGCTGTCCTTGCCATTGTAGTCGGCCGCCGGCGTGTAAGTGTAGTTGCCCTTGTCGTCGATGGTGACCGTACCGTGGGCCGGATCGCTGGCCTTGGCATAGGTGACGTGGTCACCGTCGACGTCGGCCGCGACCGGCAGCGTACCGGTCTTGACGGTGTCTTCGGCGGTAACGATGGCGGTATCGGCGGCAACCGGCGCTTCGTTCACGTTGGTGACCGTGACCTTGACCAGCTGGGTGCCGCTGTTGCCGGCCTTGTCGGTGGCGCGCACCTCGACCAGGTAAGTGTTGCTGCCGTCGGCCGGGCCGTCCAGCGGTGTCTCGAAGTCGGGCGCGGCCTTGAACGCCAGTGCGCCGTCGTCCGTGATCGTGAAGCGGTCCGCGTCTTCGCCGCCGCCCAGCGACCAGGTCACGCCTTCGCTGGCGTCGAAGGTGTGCACCGCGGTCGTGCCTTCCGGTACGCTGACCGCGCTGGATGCGGCACCGGCCGGGGCACCGTTCGGGCCGCCGATCGCCGGCACGGCGGTGTCGACCGACAGGACCAGCGTGGCCTGTTCCTGGTTGTCGTTGGCGGACGTGTCGGTGAAGCGCCCGGCGTCGACGCTGATCGTCACGCGGGTGCTGTCGGTGTCGGGCGCCGGCGTGTAGAGCGCGGTGTAGCGGGTCGGGCTGACCTTGGTGAATTCCTCGAGCTTGCCCGAAGGGAGACTGACGTCGCTCGCGGTGAAGCTGTCGCCCACGTCTTCGCTGAAGTCGAAGGTCAGGACCGTGCTCTCGCCGGCCTTCAGCGACTCGTCGGCGGCGCTGATGGTGACGGTCGGCGGCACTTCGTCGATGTCGACCACGGACACCTTCACCGCCTGCTCGGTGGCGTTGCCGGTCTCGTCGCGCGCGATGACGGTGAAGCTGTAGGATGCCTTGGTTTCGAAGTCGAGATTGCCGGTCTTGAGCTGCACGACGCCGCTGTCGCGGTCGATCGACAGCACACCGGCGTCGCCGATATCCTTCAGTTCGTAGGTCACGACCTTGTCGGTGAAGTCGAGCAGGTCGGTCGCCTGCGCCGTGTACAGCACCGGCTGGTTTTCCAGCGGGGCCGCGCTCGCGCCCGAGGTGAAAGCCGGGCCGATGTCGTCGACGTCGGTGACTTCCAGCGTTACGCTCACGGCTTGCGACCAGTTGCCGGCGGCGTCGCGCGCCTGCACCGCGTGGGTGAAGCTGTTCGGGCCGGTTTCGTAGTCGTTGCTGGCTGCCCTGGCGGCCAGGCCATCCCCGGTCAGCGTGATGCGCCCGTCGCTGCCGATGCGGAAATAGCCGTCGGCGCTGACCGCGCCGCCGCCGGTGCCGTTGGCAAAGCGGAAGCCATTCACGGCGACATCGTCGCTGGCGCGGACCGTGCCGAGCACGGCGTCTGCAGGCCGGTTTTCGGCATACTCGAAGCGCTGGCCGGCATCGACCACCGGCGCGACGTCGTCATCGTCGAAGATGATCTCCAGGTCGGCACGCGACGCGCCGGTCACGGCGTCGGCGCGACCGCTGGCGAATGTCTTGTCGCCGAAGGTGACGCCAAAGTTCGAGACACTATCGTCCTGGGCATGTGCCGCGGCGCTGCCGGTAAACCTCAACTCCGCATGGGTGTCGTCGATACGTACGACTTGCGCCGTCAGGCCTTCTGGCAGGTTCTTGAACGAAACGTCAGTCAATTGCTGACCATCACTACCGGCAAAGGTCGCCTGGGTGCCGCCTGCGTTTTGACCGGACAGGGTGATCATGGTGACTGCCGTGATCGAACCGTCGTTTGCCTCCAGTTCAGTGAAGGTGGTGGTGCCGTAGGTCAGCGCTGGCGCCGGACTCTTCACCACTGGCGCGTCCCATTCGTGCAGCTGGAAATCCAGAGAAAAATAAGCGAGCGATCCAAAGGTCCCGGTGCCCACCTTGGCTGCACCCGTGCGAATCTGGAACGAACTCATCGAATCATAGAACACCTGCACCCGATAGACGTTATCGGTCAGAGTACCGTTGTTAATCGCAGCGCCTTTTGGCGTATATTGGAAACGTACCGAACCATCGCTTTGCACGCTCGAGGCTACTTCGGTATTTGTCGCCAGCTGGTAACTCGAGAACCCTCGAAATTCCTGGAATTGCCGGTCCGAGGTTGATCCGTAAGAGTCGATATCATACGAATTCACCACCACATTCTGCAGGGTGACCGCCGTCGTCTTGTCGGACAGAACAAACTGCACCGTGAGAACGACGCTGCCTTCCGCGGTCATGGTCAGGTTGGGCTGCAGGAAATCCCCACCGTCCTTGGACGGGTTGTCGAGCGAATCGAGGGTACTGAGCTTGGCCCCGCCTTCCAGCGCAGTGGTCGTGACCAGGGCATCGATCCACTGTCCATTGAAGTCGATGACGTTATGGAAACGCATGACGTCTCCCGCACGGGTGCCCGTGGAGCCATCCTTCTCCGGGGTGGCCGTGGTGCCGTCGAATTTCAGCTGCCGTTGCTCGGCATCGAACACGGTGGTTTCGAGTTCGCCAGTCCAACCGGCCCGGTCAAGTTCGAGCGCCTGCGTTTCCACCGTGCCAGCCTGCGCTTCCAGGGTCCAGTTGCCGCCGAAGGCTTTCGAGCCCGTGACGTCGGTCGAGGCGGCGACGTCGGCGCCGGTCAGGTCGCCCATGCGCGCGACGAAGCGCTGGCCGGCATCGTTGCCCGCCACGTCGCAACCGTAGATCAGGATATCGCCATCGGCCGACAGCGCCGCGCCCAGTGCGGCAAGCTGTCCCGCGTGCGCATCCAGCGTGTCGATCGACAGGCGGCTGGTGCCGAGGTCGACCTGGGCATTCGCACCGTGCGTCACCAGGTGGATCGCATCGACTTGCGCATGGCCGTCGAGCGCGGCGATCATCTGCTGCAGCCCGTCCTTCGTATGGTCCAGCACCACGACTTCCACGCCCGCCTTCACGCCCGCCACCAGCTTCTGGTAGTCCGGCACGTTGTCTTCGATGAAGACGATTTCCTGGCGTTCGGCCGCCGCCGGCAGCACCGCCGCGGCGACGTGGGTGTCCGTCTGTTCGATCGAACGCTCGGCCGGGATGTCGGCCGGGACCGCTGCTGCGGCCTTGGCGGCGGCCACGGCGGCGTCGGCGGTCGCGCCGTCGAACATCACGCGCGGCTCCAGCGCCAGCGGCGCCGGACCGCGGCGGTTCAGGGTGCGGCGCGCGGTGGCGGCGGTGGTCTGGTTCTGGTCGAAGTTCTGGTCGAGGGCGGTGATGGGTTTCATGCGAATTCGGGGCTATGTAGGTGTTCTGGGACTGCTTGTTATTGGCCAGCCGGGGCGCTGAGCGCGACGCGCCCGCTCATGCCGGCGATCAGCTCTGGAAAGCGGCCGTCGATCGCCGCCGACAGCTTGACCGACTGGCTGACCGGGTCGACGCGGGCGCCGATGCGCTGGACCTTGGCCGGATAGGTCTTGCCGGTTTCGTCGATGCGGACCTGGAAGGCGTAGCCTGGCTTGACCCATGCCAGCCAGCGCGACGGCACCAGGAATTCGAGCTCGAGCACGGAATCGTCGAGGATCTCGAGCAGCGGCTGGCCCGGCTGCGCGTACTGCTGCTCGCGCACCTTCTGCTCGGCCACGCGGCCGGCGAACGGCGCGGCGATCGCGCACTTCGACAGCAGCACGTTGTTCGACGCCACGTCGGCGCGGGCCTTGCCGACTTCGGCTTCCGAGGTTTCCAGCTCGACCTTGCCGACCGAGTGCAACTCTTCCAGGCGCTTGTTGGCGCCGTAGGTGCGCTCGGCCGCGCCCAGCACGGCCTTCGATTTCTGCAGCTGCGCCTGCTGCAGCGAGCAGTCGAAGGCGATCAGGGTCTGGCCTTTGCGGAAGGCCGCGCCTTCGGGCACGGTGATGCGGCTGACCTTGGCGCCGATCTCGGCCGCGACCGTGGTGTAGCGGCGCGGCGCCAGCTGGGCGCGGATGTCCTGCTTTTCCAGCGCCGCGCGGGCGGGCGCTGCGGCCGGCGCCGCCTGTGCGGCGAGTGCGGCGCCGAGCGCCAGGGCGGCGCCCAGGGCCAGCGCAGGCATGCGGTAGGTGCTTGCGTTCATGGTGTCTGTCAGTGTGGTTTTACTTCGCGGCGGCAGGCGCAGCAGGGGCGGCCGGAGCGGCCGGGGCAATCTGGCCCTGGTTCCAGCTGCGCATCGATTCGCCGACGTCGCGCGTGAGCTGTTCCAGCGACAGCTCGCTCACGCTGCCCAGGCGCGGCTCCATGCCGATCGTGGCCTGCATCTTGCTGGCCGCGCCCTGCAGCTGGGCCAGCGACTGGTAGCGGCGCAGCAGCGACAGGATCGCGGTGGTGTTGTTGGCCACCAGTTCCAGCTTGCTCTGGGCCTCGACTTCCTGGCGGTTCCTGATGTGCTCGGCGATCTTGGCGTCGGCCTGCCAGATCTGGTCGGCGCGCAGGTACTGGCGGTAGGCAATCTGGTACTGCAGGCGCGACAGGTGCACCTGGGTCAGCACGGTCATCTGGGCCGCCACGCGGCGCTGGTCGGCCAGCTTGACGCCGGCGTCGGCCAGGCGCTTCTGGGCCGGACCGGACAGCAGGTTCATCACGTTCCACGACAGGTGCAGGCCGGCGTCGTTCCAGTGGTTGTTGATCAGGTACTTGTCGGTGTCGTAGCGCAGGTCGTAGTTGAACGACAGGTTCGGGAACAGGCGCAGCATGGCCTTGCGCGTTTCCTCGACCGCGATGCGGCCGTTGTAGAACTGCTCGCGCAGGTCGGCGTTCTGGGTCACCGCCAGTTCTTCCAGGCGCGCCACCGGGATGTCCATCAGGCCGGACTGGGCGCCGTCGGTCGGCTCGACCACGTCGAAGTTCTGTTCCAGCGGCGCGTTGATCAGGCTGGCCAGTTCGACGCGGCCGCTGGCCAGTTCCTGCTCGATGCTTTCCAGCAGGCGCAGGTTTTCCAGCAGCTGGCGCTGGTAGCGCAGCGTGTCGACCGGCGAACGCAGGCGCTCGCTCTCGACCTTGCGCGCGTCGGCCAGCGCGGCTTCGGCCATGTCGATGGTGCGCTTGACGTCGACGCGCAGCTTTTGCGCGCTGACGGTGCGCCAGTACGCGGTACGCACGTCGGCGATCAGCACGTGCATGGCCTTGCGGCGGCGCTCGGCGGCGATCAGCACGCGGTCGGCGCTCTGCTTGGCGGTGATGTACGACATGCCGAAGTCGAGCATGTTCCAGGTCAGGCCCAGGTCATAGGCGGCGTGGCTGCGCTCGGTCGAAATGTAGGGGTTGGCCAGTGACGGCAGGCCGGTGACGGAATCGACGCTGCGCGTGACCAGTTCCTGGTCGCGCCAGGTATAGCCGGCATTGGCCATCACTTTCGGCAGCATGTCCAGGTTGGCGGTGTCGAGCTGGTTCATGGCCACCGCCTCTTCCATCAAGCGGGTACGGCGGTCCAGGTTGTACTTCAGGGCGCGCGCGATCGCCTCGTCCATCGTCAGCCTGGCGGTCAGCGGCGGCACGTTGGCCTGCGCGGCCTGGCGGTCGGCCGCGGCCTGCTTCTGCACGGCGTCGGTGCTCAAAGGCTGCACTTGCACGGTGCCGCAACCGGTCAGCACCACGGCGGCCAGCGCGCTGGCGGTGGCGGCTGCAATTTTTTTAGGCATGAAGAAGGTCAACCGGGCAGGCCGGGTCACGGAGATGGACATTTGGATCCTGAATGGGTGGTGTTGCGAAATGCGACGATGCAAGGACGCGTTACTGGTCTGCGAATGGCTCACCAGGGTTCACGGCACAAGCTTCACTGCCTTGGCAAACTGTTGTATTTGCGAAATTAAAAAGTGCGTATGGAAAGAATTTTACTGCAGAGTTATCAAACTTGATCAACAACAAGAAGTCACAATTTATTTTCTGTGGCTTTGCGGCAACGAAAAATGCTTACCAGTATCCACATACCAACAGACTTGCAATGGATGAAATTAATAACTGCAAGTTTAAATACTGTTTTTACTGTTTTTATCGTTTCTTTGATTTATTGTTTTTACCGTTTTTTTATTCGATGGCAAAAAAAAACCCCAGCCATGAAGCTGGGGTTGTTCGATTGCCGGCTGGTACGGCGCGACGCCATCGGCGCCGGGCACGCGCTGCCGGATCAGTAACCGCGGCTGCCGGTGCCGGCACTGCCGCTGGTGGTGCTGGAACCGGTTGCGCCGGTGCCGCCGGTGCCGGTGGCGCTGCTGCCGGTGCCCGAACCCGAGCCGGTGCCGCTCATGCCCGAGCCGCTCAGGCCGCTGCCCGAACCGGTGCTGCCGCTGGCGCCGGAGGTGCCCATGCTGCCGCTGCCGCTGGAACCGGTGCTGCCGCTCGTGCCGCTCGAGCCCGACGAACCGGTGCCCATGCTGCCGCTGGAACCGGTGCCGGTGCCGCCGCTGCTGTCCATGCCGCTACCGCTGGAGCCGCTGGAGCCGCTCGATCCCGACGAGCCGGTGCCCATGCTGCCGCTGCTGCTGCCCGAGCCACTGGTGCCGGTGCCCATGCTGCCGCTGCTGCCACCGGTGCCGGAGCCGGTGCCGCTACCGCCCGCGCCGCTCGAGTTGCTTGAGCCGCTGGTGCCCATGCTGCCGCTGCCCGAGGTGCCGCCGCTGCTCGACGAGCTGCTGCCGGCGCCGCTCGATCCGCTCGAGCCCGAACCCTTCTTGTGACTTTGTTTCTTCTTGCTCGACTTGTCCGACGACGTGCCTGACGTGCTTTGGTCCGATTGCGAGGTAGCGCTACTACCACCGCCGGACGATCCGCTGCTGCTCGACTGCGCCTGGGCATTGACCGACCCGAGCATCGCCATGGCGACGGAAGCACCCAGCAGGCCCTTCAGTAGTTTGTTCATTTTCATGTCGCTCTCCTAATTGGTTTGGGGCAAAAAGCTCAACAATATCAAGAAGATAAATTGAGGAAGCGAAGTGTAAAGCTGCCGCCACAAAGAGCGCGCGCGGTAGCCGTCAGGCAAAAGATCAGCTTGCCGGGCCACGACGCGCGACACCGCCGGCCCGGGCCGCCATCGTACCGATGCGCGTGTACAGCGCCAGCACCCGGCTGGCATCGTCGGGATAGACGCGGTTCGACAGGAACACATAAAAGCTGCGCGAGCCGGGATCGATCCACAGCACGCAACCGGTAAAGCCGGTATGGCCGTAGCTGCCGAGCGGGTACAGTTCGCCGCGCGGACGCACGGCATACGGAGAATCGATGTCCATGCCCAGGCCGCGCAGCGCCAGGCCGGCGGGCGACTGCGCCGTGGTCAACCGGCGCACGCTGTCCGGGCTCAGGATGCGTACGCCGTCCAGCTCGCCGCCGCGCAGCAGCATGCGCGCATAGCGCGCCACGTCGTGCGCGGTGGAGAACACGCCGGCCGATCCCGCCACGCCATCCATGCGGCGCGCGGTCGGATCGTGCACCACGCCCTGCAGCACCTGGCCGGGCGCCAGGTCCCTGTGCGCGCCGGCGCCGGCCGCCGCCGCGCGTCCCTCCTGGGTCGGCGCGATGGTATCGGCCGCGACGCCGCGCCGCAGCGGCAGATAGCCGGTGTCGCGCATGCGCAGCGGTTCGAACACGCGGCGCCGCGCGAATTCGTCCAGCCGCAGCCCGGCTACCCGCCGCACCAGCTGGCCCAGCAGGATGTAATTGATGTCGGAATAGCGGAACCATGTGCCCGGCGCATGCGTGACTGCCTGGCGGCAGGCCACGGCATGGGCGGCAGCGTCGCCGTGCCAGGGCGGACTGGCCGGCAGGCCGGAACGCAGTCCCGAACTGTGGGTCAGCAGGTGGCGGATCGTGATGGCGTCCTTGCCGCCACCTGAGCATTCGGGAAAGTAATCCACCAGGCGCGCGTCGAGGCCGATGCGGCCTTCCTCGGCCAGCATCAGGATGGCCGGCGCGGTGACCAGCACCTTGGTCAGCGAGGCGGCGTCGAACACGGTGCCGGGGTGCACGGCGGGCGCACCGGGGTCGTAGCTCAGCGTGCCGCAGGCCTGCTCCCAGGCGGCATCGCCGCGCTCGATGCGCAACACCGCACCGGGCAGCTTGCGGGCGGCGATGGCGTGCCGGATGGCGGCGGCGATCTCGGGAAAGCGGGCGGCATCGAGCATGGAAGATTCGGCGGCAAGCGCCTGGCAAAAAGCCATCTTAGGCAGGCTTTGCAGGCAGGGTCAAGCGAACGGCGAACGGCGCCCGTACATCGTTCACTCGGCACCCATGCATCAAAGTAACCCTGATATTGACAGGGTTTCTGGCGGGCGCGTCCGATTTCGAGCCCTGCCGCACGCGAATAATTCGATCGGCGTATGATGCCGCACATGATCCCATTTTCGATACTTGACCTCGCCCCGATCACGGAAGGCAGCGATGCCGCCGGCTCCTTCCGCAACTCGCTCGACCTCGCCCAGCATGGCGAGCGCTGGGGCTACAACCGTTTCTGGCTGGCCGAACACCACGGCATGCCGGGCATCGCCAGTGCGGCGACCGCAGTGCTGATGAGCCATGTGGCAAACGGCACCTCGACCATCCGCATCGGCGCCGGCGGCATCATGCTGCCGAACCACTCCCCGCTCGTCATCGCCGAACAGTTCGGCACGCTCGAGTCGCTGTTCCCCGGCCGCATCGACCTCGGCCTGGGCCGCGCACCGGGCTCGGACCACACGACGGCGCGCGCGCTGCGGCGCAACCTCGCGTCCGATGCGGACGAGTTCCCGCAGGACGTGGTGGAGCTGATGGATTATTTCGCCGACTCGCCGCGCCGCCAGGTGCGCGCGGTGCCGGGCGCCGGCCTGAAGGTGCCGGTGTGGATCCTGGGTTCCAGCCTGTTCGGCGCCCAGCTCGCGGCCGCGCTCGGCCTGCCGTACGCGTTCGCGTCGCACTTCGCGCCGCAGATGATGATGCAGGCGATCGAGATCTACCGCGCCACCTTCCGCCCGTCGGCCCAGCTCGACAAGCCGTACGTGATGCTCGGCTTTAACGTGTTCGCCGCCGACACCGACGCCGAAGCGCACCTGAGCGCGACCTCGATGCAGCAGGCCTTCGTGAACCTGCGCACCGGCCGCCCGACCAGGCTGAAGCCGCCGGTCGAAGGCTACCTCGACCTGCTCGGCCCGGGCGAGCGCGGGATGCTCGATTCGGTGCTGTCGTGCTCGGCGATCGGTTCGCGCGAGACCGTGGCGCAGCAACTGAAGGATTTCATCGCGCACACCGGCGCCGACGAATTGATGATCACCTCGCAGATCTTCGACCACGCGGCGCGCCTGCGTTCGTACGAGATCACGGCCGATATCCGTCGCGCCGGCTGAGCGGCGCGCGAGTCGATGCCTGCCGGCAGCGGCCGCCTGAACGGCGGGCCGCTGCCGCATCCGCAACATCCTGGCCTCGGTGGGGTGGCGCACAGTCCGGCGTCGCGCCCCGTCCTATCCTGTATTCAACAGGAGGCACCATCATGAAAACCAGGATCATTGCATTGTCGCTATTGCTGTCGCTCGCCTCGGCGGGCGCAGTCGCAAAACCCGGCTGCCTGAAGGGCGCGGCGGTCGGCGCGGTCGGCGGCCACGTCGCCGGCAAGCATGGCGTGCTCGGCGCCGCGGTCGGCTGCGCCGTGGGCCACCACATGGGCAAGAAGGAAGAGCGCAAGCAAGCCGCGGCGCAGGCCCAGGCACGCGCCAATGCCCAGGCACAGGCGCAGGCCAATGCCCAGGCCGCGCGCAACCAGCCGGCGCCGAACCGCAGGTAATTTGCCTGCCGGCCGGACGCCCGGCAGGATGAGCGGCGCCCGGCAGGCAACGGGCCGCTCGGGCGCCTCGCTCAGGCATCTGGAAGCCCGTCTCAGGCGTCGCCGGTGCCCGCCTGCAGCGCGTCGATCAGCTTGCGCGTCGAGCGCACCCGCCCCATGTTGCGGAACACGTTCTCGCAGCAATTCTTGTGGGCCGCGCCCTCGCCGCTGCTCATCGCATCTTCCACGAATACCAGCTCGAAGCCCTGGTCGAAGGCGGCGCGCGCGGTCGACTCGACGCCGTAGTTGGTCGCGATCCCGGCCAGCACGATGGTCTTGATGTTCCTGCGGCGCAGCAGCTGCTCCAGTTCGGTGCCGTAGAAGGCGCCCCACTGGCGCTTGGTCACCACGTGGTCGGTGGCCTGGATGCCGGCGTCGGGCGAAAACTGCACGGCTTCCGGCGGCACCGCCGGGCTGCCCGGCTTCTTCATCGGGTTGTCTGCCGGCAGCGCCAGCAATTCGTCCAGCAGCACGCGCACGTAGATCACCATCGCGCCGCGGTTACGCATTTCTCCCGCCAGCAATACGCAGTTGCCCACCACCCGCTCTGCCGGATGCGGGGCGAGTTCCCGTGTCGTATTGAAGTTCTGCAGGTCGATCAGCACCAGTGCGGTGTGGGCCAGGTCGATGTTCAAGTCAGCAATGTTCGAATCGGTCATTTCCATCCTCCTTGGCCGCAGTATTCCTGAAACGCGGTCCGGGCGGCGCGCGCCGGTTTCTATATTTATCACTGTCAATATTCCTCAGTGTGTTTTCACTGTGATAAATTTCTGCGGATTATTTATTACCGTGTTCCAGCACGCCGTCTCCATGAAAAAGATCGCCATCGCCGCCGCCTGTTCCATCCTGGCCGGTTGCGCCACCACCCCGCCGCCGCTGAGCGCCACCAGCGCCGCCTCGGGCATCCAGCGCAACGCCGACCAGCTGGCGCTGGACTTCGAAAAGGCCGACCTGCAGATCCGCGTGGAACCGGCCACCCGTTCGATCCGCGGCGACGTACTGCTGACCTTCGGCACCCGCGCCCCGCTCGACCGCGTCGACCTCGACCTGGACCGCAACCTGCCGATCGACGGCATCGAGGTCGACGGCCAGGCGCTGGCGGCATCGCAATGGAGCAATCCCGAAGGCCGCCTGGCGATCACCCTGCCGCGCCGCCTGGAGCCGGGCCGGCAGGTGAACATCCGCGTGCGCTACCATGGCCAGCCGCATGTGGCCATCCGCGCACCCTGGAATGGCGGCTTCGTCTGGTCGCAGACGCCGGACGGCCAGCCCTGGGTGGCCAGCGCCGTGCAGGGCGAAGGCTGCGATCTGTTCTGGCCCTGCATCGACCATCCGACCGGCAAGGCGAAACAGGTCGACGAGCACTTCACGGTGCCGGCGCCGCTGGTCGCGGCCGGCAACGGCATCGCCATGGGCATGGACGAGAAAGATGGCTGGCGCACCTACCACTGGCGCACCAGGAACCCGAGCACCTACGGCATCTCGATCAACGTCGGCCCCTATCAACTGATCGAAGGCGACTACAAGAGCCGCTACGGCAACACGATCCCGCTGCGCCTGTACTACCTGCCGCAGAACGAAGCGCAGGCCAAGGAACTGTTCACGGAATTTTCGCCGATGCTGGACTTCTTCGAGAACGTCATCGGCCCCTACCCCTTCGGCGACGAAAAGATGGGCGTGGTCGAGACCCCGCACAAGGGCATGGAACACCAGACCATCAATGCCTACGGCAACAAGTACGCCAAGACCGCCTACGGCTTCGACGAACTGCTGCAGCACGAATTCGCCCACGAATGGTTCGGCAACCAGCTGACCAACGCCGACTGGGACGACATGTGGCTGCACGAAGGCCTGGGCAGCTACATGCAGCCGCTGTACATGCAGCACCTGCGCGGCGAGCAGGAATATTTCGCGCAATTGATGATGCTGCGCGCGGGCGTGCAGAACAAGGCGCCGATCGTCTCCGGCAAGCCGAAGACCGAGGAAGACGTGTACGACACCAAGCGCGGCGGCCCGGGCGGCGACATCTACAGCAAGGGCGCGCTTGTGATGCACACGCTGCGCGGCCTGGTCGGCGACGAGGCCTTCTTCCGCTCGGTGCGCGAAATCGTCTACGGCACCAGCGAGCCGCGTCCCGGCAGCCTGGCGCCGCGCTACGGCACCACGCCGGAATTCATGGCCATCGTCAAGCGCGCCAGCGGCCGCGACCTGGACTGGTTCTTCCAGGCCTACCTGTACCAGGCCGCGCTGCCGGACCTGCAGGCCACGCGCAGCGGCAACACCCTGCAGCTGGCGTGGAAGACCGAGAAGAACACGCCGTTCCCGATGCCGGTCGAGGTGCGCGTCGGCCAGCGCATCGTGACGGTGCCGATGACGGACGGGCGCGGCAGCGTGGAACTGACGGCGGACGCGGCGTACACGCTGGATCCGCATTCGAAGATCCTGCGCCGCGAACAGCATATCGAGCGCTACCAGCAGTACCAGGAAGCGCAGAAGAAGCGCAAGGCCAGCTGATCGTCAAACGAACGCCTCTGCCGAGGTCAAGACCCGCCTACGCGGGGACGACGCCTGTAAAAAAGCCCCTGTCAATGCAGGGGCTTTCATTTTTCGCCAACACGACATGGCGATCGTTCTGCGCAAGGGCTTACATCGGCAGCGCGCCATCCTTGTGCGGCTCGCCGACCTGCGCCATGGCGCGGCGCACTTCGGCGGCGAGGCGGCGCAGCACGCGGCGCAATACGCCGGTGCCGGCAGCGGTGGTATTGGCGGTATCGGTATCGGCAGGATTAACGATAGTGGTAGACATGGCAACTCCTGGTATTCAATAGCATTCAACAATTGATCCAGTGTATTCCCCCAAAAGATATAAAGCCAATTTCCTTTTCAGATCGCTGCCATCAATAAAAATGATCTCTCACCAGTTGCGCACAGCCTGACACAGCTCAAGGGATGGGTTTTCCATCCACATCGATCCGCCGCACCTCGCCCAGGTTCAGCGCCCGGATCTCCGGCTCCACCCTGGCCATGTCGCCCACCACGATCCACACCAGGCTCTTCGGCAGTACGGTGCGCGCCGCCAGCGCGTTGACCTGCTGCGGCGTCAATGCCAGCGCCGCCCGGGTATAGGTGTTGTAGTAATCCGGCGGCAATCGGTACTGCAGGATGGTGGCGTAGGCGTTGCTGAGCTGGCGCACGGTCTCGAAGGCCCCCGGCAGGCCCAGGGTTTCGTTGGCTTGGGCATCCTTCAGTTCCTGGACCGTGACCGGGCCCGGCCCGGCGATATCCGCATATTCGCGCGCCAGTTCGCGCAGCGACGCCGCGGTCTTGTCGGTCTGCACCGGCGAACCGCTGAAGAAGATGCGCTGCCCCAGCGCCGGCACCAGCGTCGAGCCTACGCCGTAGGACCAGTGTTTATCTTCGCGCAGGTTCATGTTCAGGCGCGAGCTGAAGGTGCCGCCGAACACGTCGTTCAGCAGGTTCAGCGCCACCGATTCCGGCGTGTTGCGCGGCGGCGCCAGCTGGGCGCCGACGATGTCGCTCTGCAACGCGCCGGGCCGGTCGATCAGGTAGATGACGGTTCTGTCCGGCTGCGCCACTTGCGCCAGGTTCTTCTTCGGTACCTCCCCCGCGCGCCAGCCGCCAAAGGCGTTTTCCAGCAGCGGCGTCAGCTCGGCCAGCGTGGTGTCGCCCACCACCAGCAGGGTGGCGTTGTTGGGGCGGAACCAGGTCTGGTGGTAGCGCTGCAGGTCGGCGCGCGTCATGGCTTGCACCGCCGCCTCGGTGCCGGTGCCGGTTAATGGGAGGGAATAGGCATGGCCGGGACCGTACAGCAGGCCGGGCAGCACGCGCAGCGCCATCGTGCGCGGCACCGTCTTTTCGCGCTGGATCGCGGCCAGGCGGTCGCGCCGCAGGCGTTCGAAGTCGGCTTGCGGGAAGGCTGGATGCAGCACCAGGTCGGCATACAGGTCCAGCGAACGCGCCAGCGTGGGCTTGAGCACGTTCATGTTGACGAAGCCGCCATCCAGGTTGGTCGAAGTGCCGAAGGAGGCGCCCAGCGCTTCCAGTTCGCGGCTGATCGCCAGCGCCGGACGCTTGTTCGTCCCCTCTTCCAGCATGCGCAGGGTCAGGCTGGCCAGGCCCGGCAATTCCTTCGAATCGGAAGCGTAGCCGCCGTCCAGCATCACCGACAGGTTGATCACCGGCGCGCCGTGGCGCTCGGCCAGCACCACCTTCAGGCCGTTGGACAGGGTTGCCGACTGCATCGGCGGCAGGCGCAGCGTTTCCGGGTGGCCGAGGGGCGGCCCCTTGCTGCGGTCCAGTTTCTGCGGCGCAGCCGCCAGGTTGGTGGGATACGGATCGACGCGCAGCACGTAGTCGCCGTCGCTCAGCCAGTCGAGCATGGCCTGGCGCACCTGGGCCGGCGTGGCGGCCTGGATGCGCTTCAGGTAAGTCTTGTAGCAGTCCGGATCCCCGGTGAAGGTGACGCAGCGCGCCAGCAGATCGCTTTTCCCCCCGAAGCCGCCCACGCGCTCGACGATGCGCGCGTAATCGGCCAGGATCGCGGTCTTGGCCAGGCGCAGTTCGTCCGCGCCGGGGCCGGATTTCATCAGCGCGCGCAATTCCTCGTCGGCCAGGCGCTCCATGCGTTCCACGTCGGCATCGGGCCGGGCGGTCAGGTTGATGCCGAACTGGCCGGCGATCTCGTTCGAGTCGTTGCCGGCAAAGGCCGAGGTGGCCAGCTGCTCCTTCACCACGAGGCGCTGGTACAGGCGCGAGGTCTTGCCGCCGCCGAGCGCGCGCGCGGCCAGGTCGAGCAAGGGTTCTTCCGGCGTGTCGGCGCCCGGCACGTTCCAGTTGCGGTAGATGCGCGCCTGCGGCACCCGGTCCTGCACGCTGCCGCGGTGGGTGCCGCTGCGCTTGGCGATCCAGGCGCGCTGCCTGGCTACCGGCGGACCAGGCGGGATCTCGCCATAATATTTCTCGACCTTTTCGCGCGCCTGCTGCGGCGTGATGTCGCCGGCCAGCACCAGCACCACGTTGTTGGGGCCGTAGTTACCCTTGAACCAGTCGGTGACGTCGGTCATCGAGGCCGCGTCCAGGTCGGCCATGGATCCGATCACGGTCCAGGAATACGGGTGGCCGGGCGGATAGCTGTTCTCGGTGACGATCTGCTCGACCACGCCGTAGGGCTGGTTTTCGCGCTGGCGCTTTTCGTTCTGCACCACGCCGCGCTGCAGATCGAGCTTTTTCTGGTCGAGCACGCCGAGCAAATGGCCCATGCGGTCGCTTTCGGCGAACAGCACGTAATCCAGCATCGAGGTCGGCACGGTCTCGAAATAATTGGTGCGGTCCTTGTTGGTCGTGCCGTTCAGGTCGGTGGCGCCGGCGCCTTCCAGCGCGGACAGGAAAGTCTTGTTGAAGTTGGCGCTGCCCGAGAACATCAGGTGCTCGAACAGGTGCGCGAAGCCGGTCTTGCCCAGCTTTTCGTTCTTGGAACCGACGTGGTACCAGGTATTGACGGCCACCACCGGCGCCTTGTGGTCTTCGTGCACCAGCACCGTCAAGCCGTTCTTCAATACGAACCGGGTATAGGGAACGTCCGGGATCGGGACCTCGAACGCGGGCGCGGCCTTGGCAGTGGCGACAGGCGTGGCGATGGAAGCGGCCTGCGACGGCGCCAGCGGCAGGATCATCGGCAGACCGGAAAGCCATAGCGCCAGCGCGCCGAGGCGGTGGGTAAAACGCATGCTGTCCCCTTGGCCGCTGCGCCGGGCGGCGGGCGCCGGTGGAAGAATGCGGCGGCGCTGCCACGTCCGGCGAATCATTTATTTTATGCCAAGGTATCGCCACTGCGTGCATGCCATCCGCTCCGATCGGCAATGTTTCTTTCTACTGTAGTTCTTGACTGACAGCGAGGATAGGAATTCTCCTTCTGCATGAATCCGGCATGAAGCGTATGATGAAGGGCTCGCAAACAGCGAAAGGAATGACTCATGAACCAGCGACGCTCCTTCCTCAAAAGCTCGGCCGTACTGGCCTCGGTACTGGGTGCACCAGCTATTTCGAAAGCCAGCGTGAAATCGGCGCCGGTGGTGGCGCCGCCCCCGGTGGCGCCGAACGAGCGCATCCTGCGCCTCTACAACACGCATACCGGCGAAAGTGTCCGTAGCGTGTTCTGGGCGGAAGGCCAGTTCATCCCCGATGCATTGCAGGACATCAATAAACTGCTGCGCGACCACCGCAACAACAAGATCGCGCCGATCGATCCGCAATTGCTGGTGCTGCTCGACCAGGTCAGCGCCAAGTTCGGCGACCACCCGACGCTGCACATCATTTCGGGCTACCGCTCGCCGGAATCGAACGCGAAACTGCACGCGAACAGCAGCGGCGTGGCCAAGCACAGCCTGCACATGGACGGCATGGCGATCGACGTGCGCATCCCGGGCAAGGACCTGGCCAAGCTGCACAAGGTGGCGATGGCGCAGAAGGCCGGCGGGGTCGGCTATTACCCGGATTCGCAGTTCGTGCACATGGACGTCGGCCGGGTCCGTTATTGGTGAGCCCGGTACCGATGCGGCGCCTGATCGCCTGTTCCCTGCTGGCCGCCCTGCCCTGGGCGGCGCCGCTACCGGCGCTGGCGCAGGCGGACCAGGCGGCGTCCGCGCCGGCGCCGTCGGCGTCGTCCGCTCCACCGTCGGTCCCGGCTGCTGCGTCCTCGCCCCCGCAGACCGTGACCGTCACCAGCACCCGCGATCCGGTCGACAAGTCCTACCGCAAGATGATCCGCGGCATGGAACGCTTCGAGCGCCAGCATGCGCTCGCGCCCGGGGCCACGCTGCGTTTCCGCCTGCTGCCGCGTCTGTCGACCGTGAACATGCGCGGCATCACGCTGCGCGTGGTCGGCGACCGCGTCACCGTCCCGGTGCCGGTGGCCGACGACAACAGTTTCGTCTTGCCGCGCAATCAGCAGGCGCTCGATGAAGACGCCGCCGTGATCGCCAACCGCAAGACCACCAGCATGACCTGGCGTGCCCAGGTGCTCACGCCCGGCCTGCCGCCCGACACCCGGCGCCTGGGCGACCTGCACCTGGAATGCCTGGTCGGCGTGGAGGCGGGATTGGTGTCGAACAGCTCGCCGCTGTTCGGCTGGATCTCGAACGCCCTGAACAGTCCGGAACAGGTGTGCGGCAGCCCGGACGGCAATTTCCTGTTCTTTACGGAGCGTCCCGTGTTTTCCGTCACGCTGCGCGCCGGCGCGCGCACCGAAATCCTGCCCTACCGCATGCTGTACGCCGGCGGCGAGCAGACGCGCGAGATGCTGCCGTATTGCGATTGCCAAGTGCTGCTCGACCGCACTTACTATGCGCCGATCTGGGACCGCAGCTGGCCCGACGATACGCTGGTCAGCTTCGAATACATGGATGACGCGCCGGCAGCGGCGGCGGCAGGGGCGACCACAGCAGCAACGACAGCGGCGGAGGCCCGGCCATGAAACGCCTGATCGCCTTCCTTTCAGTGCCTTTGTTGCCGTCCCTGCTCGCAAGCGCCCTGCTGGCCGGCTGCGCCACCCGGGCGCCCGCACCCGGCACCGTGGTTGCCGTCGACCGCTTCGACCAGCTGGTCGTGCCCGGCCGCACCACGCGCGCCGAACTGCTGGCGGCGTTCGGTCCGACCAAGTCGGTCAGCTTCGACAGCGGCTACGAAACCTGGCTGTACCAGGCCGCGGCCGGCGCCGGGCGCAGCACGGAACTGGTGCTGCTGCTCGACCGCGACGGCATCGTGCGCAAGATGCGGCGCCGGCCGCCCTACCTCACGGATCCCCAGCGCTGACGGTGGCGGCATGGCAGAATGGAAAGCTTTTAAACTCCTGAAAGCATTCCATGGCCGAATTCGATTCTCCCGCCACCGTCATCCAGCGCCAGCTCGACGCCTACAATGCGCGCGACCTCGACGCCCTGCTCGCCACTTATGCCTCGGATGCGCGCCAGTACGACTACCCGGCCACGCCGCTGGCCAGCGGCCACGCCCAGATGCGCGAACGCTTCGCCCTGCGCTTCCAGGAACCGGACCTGCATGCGCGCCTGCTGCAGCGCATCGTCATGGGCAGCTTCGTGATCGACCATGAAATCGTCACCCGCAACTTCCCCGAAGGCAAAGGCACGATCGAACTGGTGGCGATCTACGAGGTGGCCGATGGCCTGATCCGCAGCCAGTCGGTCCGCCTGGGCGACAAGCGCCTGGATACGCAGCCGGCATGAGTCCCCCATGCGCCGGTGCGCGGCGCCGCTACGAATCGGTGTACAGTTGAGCATCATTATTTTTGGAAAGATCATGATGCCCCGGATGAGGCGCACGGCGGTGGGCGACAAGGCGGCGGCCTGGATGCTGGCGCTGGCGGCAGTGGCTGGACCGCTGCAAGCGGCAAAGGCCGCCGATACAAAAGCTGCCGATGCACTGAGTCCGATCGAACGGCGCATCGTGGCCGAGGTCAAGGCCGGTTCGCCGCAGGCGCTGGCGCTGCTGCGCCAAAGCGTCCTGATCAACAGCGGCACCATGAACTCCGAGGGCGTGCGCGCGGTCGGCCAGTTGTTCCGGGAGCAATTCAAGGAACTCGGCTTCACCACCCACTGGATCGAGATGCCGCCCGCGATGCGCCGCGCCGGCCACCTGGTCGCCGTGCACGAGGGTTTTGCCGGCAGCAAGGGCAAGCGCCTGCTGCTGCTGGGTCACCTCGACACCGTGTTCGAGCCCGGCAGCGCGGTGCCGTTGTGGGAACAGAAAGGCGAGCAAAAAGGCGGGCGCATCCGCGGCCAGGGCGTGGCCGACATGAAGGGCGGCGACGTGATCGCGATCGCGGCGCTGCAGGCGCTGCGCCGCGCCGGCGTGCTCGATGGCGCCAGCATCGCCGTCATGTTCACCGGCGACGAAGAGGACGCCGGCGAGCCCGTCAGCGTATCGCGCGGCGACATGATCGAACTGGCCAAACGCAGCGACGTCGCCCTCAGCTTCGAAGGCAGCCTGCCCGGCAAGGATGGCCAGGTCACCGCCACCGTCGGCCGGCGCGCCACCGCCAGCTGGCAGCTGCAGGTCACGGGCCGCCCCGGCCACTCGATGGCGGTGTTCGGCGCCAACGGCTATGGCGCCGTGTACGAGGCGGCGCGCATCCTCGACGCCTTCCGCCAGCAGGTGGTGGAGCCGGGCCTGACCTTCAATCCCGGCCTGGTGCTGGGCGGCACCGACGTCACGCTCGACAGCGCCAACGCGCGCGGCACCGCTTTCGGCAAGACCAACGTGATCGCGGCCGGTGCGCGCATCGACGGCGACCTGCGCTACCTCGACAATGCGCAGCGCGACCGGGCCCAGGCACGCATGCGGGACATCGTGGCGCACAGCCTGCCCGGCACCAGCGCCAGCATCGCTTTCCAGGAAGCCTACCCGCCGATGGCGGTCACGCCCGGCAATATGAAACTGCTGGACGCGTATTCGCGCGCCAGCCGGGATGCCGGCCTGGGCCCGGTCGGCGCGTTGCCGGCCGAGGCGCGCGGCGCCGGCGACATCCAGTTCGTGGCGCCGCTGCTCGACAGCCTGGATGGCCTGGGCGCCAGCGGGACCGGCATGCATTCGCCGGACGAAGACCTCGATCCGGCGTCGATCGAACGCGGCGCGATCCGCGCGGCGCTGCTGATTTACAGGCTGACGCGATAATGGAGGGCCATTGATCAGCCCAGCTTATCGCATGGCGATGGCGCAGGGATGCTACCCTATGACGACCATCGAATTTTGGCAACCAGACGACTTATCCCTGCGGGATAGAATACAGAAATGGCACGATTACAGCTTAATTTCCCGGACGACCAGTATTACTACACGACGCTGCTGACGGTGCGCGTCAGCGACATCAATGCCGGCAACCACCTCGGCAACGATTCGATGATCTCGATGATTTCCGAAGCGCGCGCCTGCTTCCTGTACGAATTCGGCGTGGCCGAAACCGGACGCGACGGCAACGGCATCATCGTCACGGATCTCGCCACCACCTACCGCGCCGAAGCGCATGCGCGCGACCAGCTGCTGTTCGAAGTCGGCGTCATGGACTTCAACAAGTACGGCGGCGACATCATCTTCCGCGTCACCCGCCCCAAGGACAAGACACTGGTGGCCATGGCCAAGCAGGGTTTCGTGTTCTACAACTACAAGTCGAGCCAGGTGGTGGCGATGCCGGACGATTTCCGCGGCAAGTTCGAACGCGTGAACTGGATCGACTGAATGCATCAACCCGGCGGGCTGAACCTCGCTCTGAATTCCAGATAAAAAAACCTGGAACTTTTTTCTTTTCCCGGCGGAATATGGTGAACCACCGATCACCATGACGACCGCCACCACCGCCACCGACACCGACCTGCTGCGCGCCATGCGCAGCGGCGCCGCCGACGCCTTTGCCGCCCTGTACCGGCGCCACCAGGGTCCGCTGTACCGCTTCGCCCTGCTGCGCTGCGGTTCGGCCGACAACGCCGCCGACGTGGTGCAGGAAGCCTTCATGGGCCTGCTGACCGGGCGCTTCCAGTTCGATCCGCTGCGCGGCCAGCTGCAGCATTTCCTGTTCGGCGTGGCGCGCAACCTGATCCTGAAACAGGAAGCAGGACGCCAGCGCTACCTGGCGCTGGCGCCGGACAGGGCTGGCAACGAGGACGGGGACGACGCCGACCTCGAGCTGCCCGACGGGCAGGCCTGCCCGCTGGCGCGCGTGCTTGGCAACGAGACCGCCGAGCAGGTGCGGCGCGCGCTGGCGCTGCTGGCGCCGCACTACCGCGACGCCGTCATCCTGTACGAACTGCACGACATGTCGTATGCCGAGATCGCCGATATCTGCCAGGTCGATGTCGGCACCGTACGCTCGCGCCTGTCGCGCGGCCGCGCCGCCCTGGCCAGGCGCCTGGCGGCCTGGCGCAATTTGGACACGATTTCAGCATGAGAGAGACCGACACGATGCACACGCCCGACCGACCGCAACACGATCCCCTGTTCGACCCGCTGCGCGCCGGGCTGCAGGACGTGAATGCGCCGCCCGGCGTCGAGCAGGCGCTGATGCAGGCGTTTGCACGGCAATTCCCGCGCCGGCGCCGCTGGTACGAGGCGCTGTCACCGCGCGGCCGGGCGGCGGGCGTTGGCCTGGCGGCCTGCATGGCCGTTACGGCCTTGGCCCTGGCCCTGTTCACCCTGCATGCGCCGCGCATGGACGGCACCCCGGATGCGAACCTGGATACGCATCCGGACGCTGCGCGGACGCTGGCCGCCTACGACGCCGACGGCGGCCTGTTCATCGCGCTCGAGCCGCTCGAACGCATCGAACGCGAGCCGTCGCTGCGCATGGTGGAAACCGACCTGCCCAGGAGCAGCCTGGACGCCCTCGGGGTGCCGCCGACCCCGGACAACGCGGGCGATGCCGTCCGCGCCGAACTGCTGGTGGCCGCCGATGGCCAGGCGCTCGCCCTCAGACTGATCAACTGAAGTCCAACCCGAAGAGGATGCCATGACCACGAACACCACCATGAACAGGCTGCAGACGCTGGCCCTGCCGTTTGCCCTGCTGTTTGCCGCCGCCTGCGCCCCGTCCCTCGCACTGGCCGCCGACCGTGCCCAGGACCCGCAATCCGATGCGCCGGTCCAGGTCGAGGCGCGGCCGGACGGCAGGAAGATCGTCCACTTCAACTCGATGACCCGCACGCGCGACGGCGCCGTGGTGTTCGGAATGCGCGCCGTCAGGAACGCCCCCTACAGTGCCAGCACCGTCACCGAGCGCCTGCAGGTGCTGGGCGACGGCAACCAGATCAGCCAGCGCCGCGACAGCGCCACCTGGTACCGCGACAGCGCCGGCCGCACGCGCCTGGAAACCCGTGACGCCCAGGGCGAACTGCGCAGCGTGACGATCAACGACCCGGTCGCGGGCGCCGGCTGGACGCTCGACCCGCGCGAACGCACCGCCTTCAAGGTCGCGCTGCGCGTACGCACCGAGCCCGAAACGAAGGCGGAACTGGCCGCCCACCTGGCCACCATCGTCAAGCGCGTCGAGCGCATGGATGGCGAGGCGCAGCGGCGCATCCGGGAAGACGTGCGCATCGGGATGCCGGGCGCGCCGCTGGCCAGCGCGCTGTCGAATGCGCTGGGCGATGCCAGGTGGAGAAAGGATGCGGTGAGCAGGGACCTGGGCACGCGCGACATCGGCGGGGTGAAAGCCCAGGGCAGGCTGCGCAGCTATGAGATCCCGGCCGGCGCGATCGGCAACCGCGACGCGATCGTGGTGTCCGACGAGACCTGGTATGCGCCCGACCTGAAGGTGACCGTGTACACGAAACACAGCGACCCGCGCAGCGGCGACACGGTGTTCCGCCTGGAGAATGTGAAGCGCGAGGAACCGGCGGCCGCGCTGTTCAGCGTGCCCGCCGACTACACCGTCAAGGACGCGCTGGCAAAACCCGCCAGGCGTTCCGATTGATCACACCATTGGCGGGTCGGTCTCGCGCGCGAATGCGCGGTGGCCGGCCACCGCCGCCTTGAACTTGTCGATCGAGGCATCGATCAGCAGCCCCGGATCGTTCGCGCCATCGGGCAGCGCCGGCGGAATCATCGCCTTGCCCAGCAGCTGGGCGCCGGCGCCCAGCACCAGGATCGGCTTGCAGTGGCGATACTGCTCGCGCAGGAAATCGATGGTGTGGGCGTTGCGCGCCAGCGCCTCGACCGCCTTGGCGCCATCCGGCACGATCACGGCGTCGTACATCACCGACGGCCCGGCTTCGAGCGAAATCTCGACGTCCAGCGGCGCACCCGTGGCGCCCGCCACCTTGCCCAGCATGTTGCCGACCAGGCGCGGCACCGCGCCGTCCGCCAGCAGGTCGGCGTACAGCGCGCGCACCTGCTCGCCATCGACGCCCGGCGCCACCAGGATCGCGACGCGGCGGGTGCGGATGCCGGTCCGGCCCGGACGGCTCAGCAGCGACAGCGCCGGCGACGGCGGATACGCGGGCACCGGCGCCTCGCTCGCGCGCGGCAGCGGCGCCGGCACCTCCATGCCGATGCCTTCGGCGACCTTCGCCGCCAGCTTTTCATCGACGTTGGCCAGCAGCGCCAGGATGCGCTGGCGCACCATCGGGGTCTGCACCCGGGTCAGCTCGAAGCGGAAGGCGTTGGCGATGTGGGCCTGCTCGACCGGGGTCTGGCTCTGGTAGAACAGGCGCGCCTGGCCGTAGTGCTCGGCGAACAGTGCCGGATTCCCGCGCACCTTGTCCACGCTGGCGAACGTCTCGGGGAAGCTGGTGAAACCCATTTTCCCGGCCTGGAACGGGCAGCCGCCGCCCAGCGAATTCGGCTCGTAGTTGACGCGGCCGCGGTTGATCGCCTGGCGGTGGAAACCGTCACGCTGGTTGTTCTGGATCTGCACGACCGGCGCGTTGATCGGGATCTCGTGGAAGTTCGGGCCACCCAGGCGGGTCAGCTGGGTGTCCATGTACGAGAAATTACGTCCCTGCAGCAGCGGGTCGTTGGTGAAGTCGATGCCCGGCACCACGTGAGCGGTGCAGAAGGCGACCTGCTCGGTCTCGGCAAAGAAATTGTCCGGGTTACGGTCCAGCACCAGGCGTCCCACCGGCGTCAACGGCACCAGTTCTTCCGGCACGATCTTGGTCGCATCCAGGATGTCGAATGGGAAAGACTGCGCCTGTTCCTCGGTAAAGATCTGCAAGCCCAGTTCCCATTCCGGGAAGTTGCCGGACTCGATGGCTTCCCACAAATCGCGGCGGTGGAAGTCCGGATCGGCGCCGGAAATCTTGACCGCTTCGTCCCACACCAGCGAATGCGTGCCCTGCAGCGGGGTCCAGTGGAACTTCACGTAGCGCGACTCGCCCTGCGCATTGATCAGGCGGAAGGTGTGTACGCCGAAGCCCTGCATGGTGCGGTAGCTGCGCGGGATCGCGCGGTCCGACATCACCCACATCAGCATGTGCGCGATTTCCGGCGACAAACCGGCGAAATCCCAGAACGTGTCGTGGGCGGTCGACGCCTGTGGCATCTGGTGGTGCGGTTCCGGCTTGGCCGCATGCACCAGGTCCGGGAATTTCATCGCGTCCTGGATGAAGAACACCGGGATGTTGTTGCCGACCAGGTCCCAGTTGCCTTCGTCGGTATAGAACTTGACCGCGAAGCCGCGCACGTCGCGCGCGGTGTCGGTCGAACCGCGCTCGCCGGCCACGGTCGAGAAGCGCACGAATACCGGGGTGCGCTTGCCCTTGGCCGCGAACGGCGCCGCGCGCGTCAGGCCGCTGAAGTCGTCGTAGGCTTCGAAGAAGCCGTGCGCGGCCGAACCGCGCGCGTGCACCACGCGCTCGGGAATGCGCTCATGGTCGAAATGCATGATCTTTTCGCGCAGGACGAAGTCTTCCAGCGAGGTCGGGCCGCGCAGGCCGATCTTCAGCGAATGCTGGTTGTCGGCCACGGGAATGCCCTGGTTGGTGGTCAGGTGGCGCTCGGCCGGGTCCACGCGCACGCGGTCCAGCGGCGCCACGGTCGGGTTCTCGCCCTGCGGCGGCGTGCCGCTGCCGACCTTGTCCGAGCTGGCGATCTCGGTGCTGGTGCTGCCGGTGGCGGCATGGGTGGCCGGCCGCTGATGGCTGCCCTCCGGTGGCGTGACGGATGCGTCGCCGTACTCGTCAGGCTTGTTCGGGTTGAACGGCATGGCGGCCGCAAGCTTCTTCTCGGCCGAGGTCTTCTCGAGCAGGCGCTCGGGAACCGGCGCCTGGTTGCCGAGGTGGGCCGGCGGCGTAGCGTCGGCCGGTCCGGCGACGGTGCTCAGGACCGAGCCGGCGCCGTCGACGGACGTCGACGAGGGGGTGTTGTTGGGTGCAGTCATCCTGTCCTCACTGGTTGGTCGTTCTTGTTAAAGAACAGTCAACATAGTCCACGAAGGCAGGCGCCACTGTTGAATGACTAACAGATGAGCATTTTGCTTGTTAAATCATTTCTATCATTGCGATAGTTATTACTAAACGAACGGGACTCAGCGCCTGGGCAGCGGCGCGATGGCCTTCTCGAACCACTCATCGATCATTTCCTTTTCGTAGCGCAGCGGTTCGCTGTCGAAGTAACGGTGCGGACCGCTCTGGTAATTCATGTCCGACAGCTGCGCCTCGCCGCTCTTGAGCACCTGGCCGTTCTGTTCCACGGTGTAGCGCAGCTTCATGCGCGGCCAGTCGGCCTGTCCGGTCAGCACGCGCAGGTCGCGTCCCGCCGCGCGGTTCGGGAGCAGGCGCCCGGCCGGGTCGAAGTCCAGCACCTCGATGCGCAGGTCCTGGCCCGGCGGCAGCGCCTTGCCCAGCTTGTCGAAATGCTCGGTCAGCTGTTGCAGGATCTCGTCGCGCTCCCAAGTCGCGAACGGCATGTCCGGGAAATTCTCGGGCTGTACGTAAGTGACTTTCACCGCGGCCGACGCGCCGCCCGCGGCCAGCGCCAGCAGCCCGCCCAGGGCGAGTGTCTTCATGAACGATGTCATGCTGTTTTCCTTTCGTCGAATTCGTATTTTGAACTCGAATATACGCCCGTTTCCACACCCGCGTCCGTCTGCTGGATGTCAAAGTTTGTATCCGAATGTTAGTCCGCGCACAGGGCGCGCAGGCGCTGTCGCACGACAATCGGACTGGTCTGGAAACCGGGGAGGAAAGCCGTGCCGGAAGGTCCATCGCTATATATATTGAAGGAACAAACCGCCCGCTTCGTGGGCAAGGAGATCGTGCGCGCCGAGGGCAATACCTGGGCCATCGACACGGCGCGCCTGCTGGGCCAGCCCATCGTCGACCTGCGCACCTGGGGCAAGCACTTCCTGATCCGGATGCCGACCATGGTGGTGCGCATCCATTTCCTGTTGTTCGGCACCTACCGCATCGACGAGCGGCGCGAAAAACCGCCGCGGCTGTCGCTCGGTTTCGCCGACGGCAGCGAGATCAATTTCTATGCCTGCTCGGTAAAGGAAATCGACCGCGACATCGACGCCATGTACGACTGGGCTGCCGACGTGATGTCCGACGCCTGGGACCCGAGGAAGGCGCTCAGAAAACTGCGCGCCGCGCCTGACATGCCGGCCTGCGACGCCCTGCTCGACCAGGACATCTTTTCCGGCGTCGGCAACATCATCAAGAACGAAGTGCTGTTCCGCATCCGCGTGCATCCGCTGTCGGCCGTGGGCGCGCTGCCGGCGCCGAAGCTGCGCGCGCTGGTGAAGGAAGCGCGCCAGTACAGCTTCGACTTCCTGGCCTGGAAAAAGGAATTCACGCTCAAGCAGCACTGGCTGGCGCACGCCCAGAAGATCTGCCCGCGCTGCCATATCCCGTTTCACAAGGCGAATACCGGGCGCAGCAACCGGCGCAGCTTCTGGTGCGAGCGCTGCCAGAAGCGTTACGGCTGAGCCCGACGACTTTCCCTTGTTGCGAGGCGCGCGGCAAGGTTTTCTCAGGTAGTATCTCGGCAACATCACTGGCCTTGCACACGCGGGGCCCCAGCCCATGCGCATCCGAACCCGACTCCTGCTGCTGATCCTTGCCGTGCTGCTGCCCACTTTCGCGGCGGCCGTGCTGGCGGTCGGCTACGTTTACCTGGAGGAACGGCGCGCGCAGGAAAACAGCGTCAAGGAAGCGGTGCGCGCCTTTGCCCTGCTGGTCGGCAACGAACTGCGCACCCGGGAAGCGGTGCTGGACACGCTGGCGCGCTCGCCCGACCTGGCCAAGGGCGAACTGGCCGCGTTCCATGGCCATGCGGGCTCGCTGGCGTCGATCTCCGGCGCCGCCATCATCCTGCACGACAGCGGCAGGCGCCAGCTCCTGAGCACGCAGGTGCCGCTGGGCAGTCCGCTGCTGCCGCTGCGGCGCGCCTCCAACATGGACAGCCTGATGGCACGCTACGGCGCCGACCGGCCGCTGGTGTCCGATTTGTTCACGGCGCCGGCGGACAGCCATCACGCCTTCGTGATCCAGGTCCCGGTGCACATCGGCGGCCAGCTGCGCTACCACCTGAGCATGAGCGTGCACGCCGCCAGTTTGCAGCGCCTGCTCGAATTGCAGCGCTTCCCGGCCGGGTGGATGGTCTCGGTCACCGACCGCGACGGCCGCATCGTGGCGCGCTCGCAGGAAGACGGCCAATACCGCGGGCGCCTGGTCACCGCCGTCGCGCGCAGCCACTTCGCGGCCCGGCGCGAAGGCGTGTTCTCGAACCCGAACCTGGCCGGCATCCCGGTCCAGGCGTTCTACAGCACCGTGCCCGGCGCCGACTGGAAGGTGCTGGTGAGTATCCCGAAAAGCGAACTGCGGCGCGTGCCGCTGCACGCCGCCGCCTTCCTGGCCGCGATCATGGCGCTGGTGCTGCTGCTGGCGACGCTGGCGGCGCACCGCTTCGGCCGGCGCGCGCTGGCGCCGATCGATTACCTCGGCCGCAGCGCAGAAGACCTGGGCCACGGCCGCGACGTCGTATACGAACCGCAGAACGTGGCCGAATTCGACGCCGTGGCGCGCCGCATGGCCGAGGCCAGCAGCCAGATCCGCAGCGCCCAGCACCTGCTGGAGCAGCGCGTGGCCGAAGCCGTGGCGGCCAGCGAACGCGCCCAGAGCGCCCTGATGCGCAGCCAGAAGATGGAAGCGCTGGGCCGCCTCACCGGCGGCATCGCCCATGAATTCAACAACCTGCTGCAAACCCTGACCACCGCGCTGCAGCTGGCCGCGCTGACCGCGACGCAACCCAAGGTGCAGGCCCTGATCGACACCTGCAAGCGCACGGTCAGCCGCGCCACCGCCCTCACCACCCGGCTCGGCGCCTTCGGGCGCGTGCAGGAAGCCCGGCTGCTGACGATCGATCCGGGCGAACAGGTGCGCAATGCGATGCAGCTGATCCGCGGCGTGCTGCGCCAGGGCATTAGGCTCGAGGTCGAATGCGCCGACGATGCCTGGCCGGTGACCATCGATCCGCTGCAGTTCGACCTGGCCCTGCTGAACCTGGCGATCAACGCGCGCGACGCGATGCCGGACGGCGGCGCGCTGCGCATCGGCGTGCGCAACTGCGCCCTGGAGCCGACGCTGGAGCGCACCGGCGGCGACTACGTGCGGGTGACGGTGGCCGACAGCGGCAGCGGCATGCCGCCGGACGTGCTGGCACATGCGCTCGATCCTTTCTTCACCACCAAGGCGCCGGGCCAGGGCACCGGCCTCGGCCTGCCCCAGGCCTACGCCTTCGCGACCCAGTCGCGGGGCTTCCTGGCATTGGCCAGCACGGTGGGCGCGGGCACCACGATCGATGTGTACCTGCCGCGCTCGACCCAGCCGCTGTCGCCGCAGGCGCGTTCCGATGGCGCGGGCGACGGCGCCGGCGCGGCGCTGGCCGGCGCCCGGATCCTGTTCGTCGAGGACGACCCGCTGGTGCGCGAGGCGGTCGTGCACGGACTGGAAGAGGCGGGATTCGAGGTGCTGGCCGCGCCCAGCGGCGACAGGGCGCTGGCCATGATCGAGGCCGGGCTCGATACCGATGCGGTGTTCTCCGACATCGTCATGCCGGGCAAGTTGAGCGGCATCGACCTGGCCGGCATCCTGCACCAGCGCCGCCCCGGCCTGCCGGTGGTGCTGGCCACCGGCTACACCGACCAGCGCATCGCGGTGCCGGGCGTGCAGGTGCTGGCCAAGCCGTACGACATCGGGCAGCTGGCCGAGCTGCTGTCGGCCCTGGTACGGAAAAAGGATTAGAGGACCAGCGTGACGCGCTTGCCGGCGACGGCCACCACGCAGGACGTGGCGTCGAGCTTGCGGCCGGCCCGGGTCGAGCAGCTGGCGCGCACCGGCTTGCCCTTGAAGGTGCCGGCGAAATCGCCGTCGCCGTGCAGCAGCGAGACGCGGTCGTCGATGACCTTGTCGCCGTTGACGAAGATATGGACGTCGGTGCTGTCGACCAGTTCGCCGCGGATGTGCAGGTCGCCATGGGCGACTCGACTTTCGGTATGGAACGCCGGCGTGGCGCAGGCTGCGAGCGTCAGCGCCAGCGTGGCGCCAATTGTCATTTTTTGAAACATTTCCGTATTTTCCCTAGTTTTATTGTCTTATCCCCGAAGCTTCGGGTAGCACCAGGAAGAATGGTCGCACAAAACTTTCAAATCATCACTATTACTGTTGTTTTGTGGCAATAACCGGGTTTTTTAATCAATATCTCAAAAATTACTGGAAGAACAACTTATGGTTGCGAATGTCATGCATGCGATGACTGCCCTGCCCCTGCGCATCCCGGCCGGCGCCGATTTGCGCGCGGCGCTCGCCGCCGTGCCGGCGCTGCATGGCGGCGCCGCGGCGTTCGTGGTGCAGGGTATCGGCAGCCTGAGCGTGGCCTGCCTGCGCTATGCCGGCCGGCCGGACATGACGGAGTTGCGTGGCGACCTCGAGATCCTCACGCTGGGCGGCTCGCTGTCGCCCGACGGGCCACACCTGCACATGGCGGTGTCGGACGCGCAGGGCAAGGTGGTGGGCGGGCATGTGGGGCCGGGCTGCGTGGTGCGCACCACGGCCGAGGTGCTGGTGGCGCTGCTGCTGGATCACCGCTTCAGCCGCGAGCCGGACGCGGCGACCGGGTTCCAGGAGCTGTGCGTGCGCACGGCCTGAAACCCGTCAAGGCGGGTTGTCAGCGCGGCGCGCGGAAATCGTTTTCGATCCAGGCCGTGGCGGACGACGGCGACAGTTTGAAGGTCGGCGCCACGCGCACCTGCGCCACCTGCTCGCCCATCTGGTCGATGGCGGTGAGCTTGGCATACGGGTTGTCCTCGTCCGGCACGATGTCGAGCGTGACCTTCAGCTCGCCCAGCTGCTCGTTCCACACCACGGTGCTCTTGTGCAGCTGCGCATGCAGTTGCTGTTCGTGGCGGCGGATCACCTCGGACGCGGTCTTGACCAGCGTGTGGAAGGCATTGATGTCGAGCGGCTTCGGGTTCTTCTTGTCGCGCCCCATGGTCCAGGGGCCGACCAGCGCCGGTTCCGATTCGCCGTCCTTGTACATGGCGACGGCCCAGCCGTCGTCGTCTTCGTTCTTGATCACGCGCGCGGTCCAGCCGTTGCCCTGCCACAGGCGCGCTTCCTGGACCGGTGCGTCGTCGTCGCGGTCTGCTTCTTCATTCATGTGTTGTTCTCGATCTGGTGGGCCAATGCCCAGAAGCCAGATCATAGGAAATTCCAGCTCGCGAAACAAGCGCGACTTGATAGGGCGGCAGGCCAATGCGGCCTGGCCCGGTGCTGAACAGGTTGCTGGATCCTATATCCGAAGTGCGGGTCCGGGCGGCGGCACGATGGGCGGTCCCGGCAGCGACGGGCGCGGATCGACCGTCGGCGACGGGATCTGTCGGTTGAACGGATTGATGATGATCGGTGGGATGGCGGGCGGGGCCGACGGCGGATTCTTGTGACCGGCCGCATCGGCCCATGCCGCCCCGTGGGTCGGGCATTGAGCGATGTGCATGGAGTCCTCCTGCGACAGAGCAGGCTGTCAGTATAGACGCCGGGCCCCGCATTGCAAGGATTGATTGCGGCCGCATTCCCCATTCCGACCGTCCATTCCGGCCGCCCTTCATCGCGTACTTCTTCCTTCCGCCCCCGCAAAAACGCAGCCTGTCGCAGTACGCTGGAGACATGGGCCCGGCGCCGCTACATTGACGTCATCAAACCACCAACCCGGGGACCCATCATGAAAAAGAGCGCCACCGTCATCCTTCTGTTCCTTTGCTTCCTGCTGGCCTGGAACGTCTTCGCCTACAGCGGCGGCATGGCCTTCCACGTCGACGGCGACGAGATCGACGGCCCGCTGGGCGCCCTGCTCGCGCTGCTGTTCGCGGGCAGCGGCACGCTGCTGGCCGGCGCGATCATGCTGGTGGTGGGGGCGATCCTGGCCGTGGTGTTCGCGGGCGTGGGCATCCTGTGCCTGGGCGGCCTGGGGCTGGGTGGACTGGTGATGATGCTGGTGCTTGTGCTGGTGATTGCGATGCTGGCCGCGCCGCTGCTGCTGCCCGTGCTGCTGGTGGCCGCGGTCTGGTACCTGGCAAGCCGCTCGCGCCGCAACCGCGCGGCAGTCTAAAGCCCCTCTACCAGCCGCATCGCGAACACGATCGGCAAGCCCGCCGCGATCACCTTGCGCGCGGCGGCGCCATGGTCGTACTTCACCCTGAAAAAATGGATCCGGCGCGCTTCGTCGTCGAACACGGCGTAGCAGGCGGCGTTGTTGTGGTCGCGCGGCTGGCCGACGGCGCCCGGCAGCACCAGGTACTGGTGCTGCGGCTGCAGGCAGACGCACTGGCCGGCGTCCGGCACCAGGCGCCCCATGCGGCCATCGTCGGTACGACGGTACAGGGCCGGCGCGTGCACGTGGCCGGAAAACACGATCCGGCTGCGGCTGGCGCGCAGCGAACGTTCGGCTTCCTCCACGCCGGTCACGTAGGTCCAGCGCAGCGGGTCGTGCGCGCTGGCGTGCACGAAAAAGGCGTTGCCGTGCTGTTGCGTGAGCGGCAGGCCGGCCAGGAAGGCCATCGCTTCCTCATCGAGCTGGCCGCGGGTCCAGTCGATCACTTCGCGCGCTTCCATGTGCATCTGCGAAGCGCCGGGTGCCCGATGTGCGGCGCGGGTCAGCGCGTAATCGTGGTTGCCCTGCACCGCGATGGCGCCGCGCGCCACGTAATCCATCACCGTGCGCACCACCCAGGCCGGGTCGGCGCCGTAGCCGACGAAGTCGCCGGTGAAGGCATACTGGTCGACCCGCTGGCCTCCAGCGTGCGCCAGGCAGGCTTCCAGCGCCTCGCGGTTGCCGTGCAGGTCGGTGAGCAGGGCAAGGCGCATTTTGATTCCTGAAAAACCCCTGGCGCGGGCTTACGCGCCCTGGCGCGCCTGCACGTACTGGGCGTAGCCGCGCGCGCGCAGGGCGCAGGCCGGGCAGGTGCCGCAGCCGTGGCCCCAGTCGTGCGGCGCGCCGCGCTCGCCCAGGTAGCAGGTGTGGGTGTCGAAGCGGATCAGGTCGACCAGCGCCTGGCCGCCGCACTGCTCGGCCAGTTCCCAGGTCTGCTTCTTGTCGATCCACATCAGCGGGGTCTCGACCTTCAGGCGCGTGGCCATGCCCAGGTTGAGCGCAACCTGCAGCGCCTTCATGGTGTCGTCGCGGCAATCCGGGTAGCCGGAAAAGTCGGTCTCGCACATGCCGCCGATAAGCACGTTCAGCCCGCGGCGATAGGCGACGGTGGCGGCCACGGTCATGAACATCAGGTTGCGGCCAGGAACGAAGGTGTTCGGCAAGCCATTTTCCTGCATCTGGATCTCGACGTTGCTGGTCAGCGCCGTGTCCGAAATGCGCGAGATCAGCGACAAATCGATCATGTGGTCTTCGCCCAGGCGCGCGTCCCACGATGGCGACAGCGCACGCATCTTGGACAGGACCGCCGGGCGCACGTCGAGTTCGATCGCATGGCGCTGGCCGTAGTCGAAACCGATGGTTTCGACGCGCTCGTAGCGCTGCAATGCCCAGGCCAGGCAGGTGGTGGAGTCTTGTCCGCCGCTGAACAATACCAGCGCGGTGTCAGCTTGTTGCATGTTGATATTTCCGATATAAAGCGTCCGCCACCACTTTTGACAATCCGTTAAGATGTGGTCGGCAGATTGATGAATGGAGCGACATGTTATCCGCACGACCCGACCAGACAACGGCCAAGGCGCCGGCGCGACCACGAATTTTGGCACAAATCGTGCTGGGCGTGAACGCGCTGTGCATGGCCGCCGGCGCGCACGCGCAGGATCCGGTGCCGGCGCAGACGACCGCCCCGACTCAGGATGCGGCGCCGATGCCGGCAAACCCGCCGGTACAGGATAGCGTCCCCGCGCAGAATGCCGCCACGGCGCCGGCAACCGCGCCGGACGCGGCGGCGCAGTTGCCGGCGGTGCCGGAACCGCCGCCGCTGGAACAGGCGCCCGGCGGCCTCAAGTACAACGTGCGCATCGATGCGCCGCGCGACCTGCGTGAGCTGCTGGAAAACAACCTCGATTTGTACCGCTGGCGCGGCAACGCGCGCATGGACCTGCAGCAGTTGCAGCGCCTGGTGCGCGTGGCGCCGGAACAGGTCAAGACCCTGATCGCCACCGAGGGCTATTACACGCCCAAGGTCTCGGCCGGGCTGGACACCTCCGGCGCCACGCCGGTGGCGCGCATCATCGTCGACGTGGGCCAGCCGGTCACCGTGGGCGACGTCGACATCGAACTGCGCGGCTTCGCGCCTTCCGACAAGGATGCCGCGCCGATGGACGCCGCCGCCCTGCGCCGCACCTGGACGCTGCCGGTCGGTGCGCGCTTCCGCACCGCCGACTGGGAAGGCGCCAAGCGCGGCCTGCTGCGCCAGGTGACGCAGACGCGCTTCCCGCGCGCCCAGCTGCTCGATTCCAGCGCCACCGTCGACCCGGACAGCCATCGCGCCCTGCTCAAGGTGGTGCTCGACAGCGGCCCCGAGGTGCGCCTGGGCGAGCTGAGGATCGAAGGCCTGTCGCGCTATCCGGCCAGCGTGATCACCAACCTGAATACGATCCGCCCGGGCGAGGAATACAGCGAAGCCACGCTGCAGGCATTGCAGGGCCGGCTGCAGGATACCGGCTACTTCAGCGGCGTGGAAGTCAGCGCCGACATGTCCTCGGTGCTGAACGAGCAGATTTCCGACCTGAACCAGGGGCAAGGTCCGCAGCAGTCGGCAGCGAGCGGCCCGACCACGCTGCCGGTGCTGGTGCGGGTCACGGAAAACAAGCGCAAGAACGTGTCGACCGGTGTCGGTTACTCGACCAACACCGGCGCGCGCGCCCAGGCCAACTACGACGACCTGTTCGTGTTCGGCAAGCGCATGAAGAGCAGCGTGCTGTACGAACAGAAGCGCCAGAGCGCGCGCGCGGATTTTTACTGGCCGACCACGGCCAAGGGCTACAACGACAGCCTGGGTGGCGGCTACAACCGCGAAGACCTGGAAGGGCAGATCACCCGCACCACCAGCATCGCCGCCAAGCGCGCCTGGGGCTCGCCGCTGCTGGAGCGTACCCTGACGCTGGAGGCGCTGACCGAATCGGTCACCGTCGGCAACCTGCCGGCCACGCGCGTCAACAGCCTGCCGCTGACCTTCACCATCACCCGGCGCCGTCTGGACAGCCTGGTGCAGCCGACCAAGGGCTACATGGCCAGCGCCCAGCTGGGCGGCGCACTGCTGCCGGTGCTGACCGACGAAAAATTCGTGCGCCTGTACTTGCGCGGCATTAACTACAAGCCGCTGGGCGACGCCGGCACCCTGATCGTGCGCGGCGAGTTCGGCGCGGTCGGCTCCAAGGACAAGGAAGGCGTGCCTTCCACGTTCCTGTTCCGCGCCGGCGGCGACCAGTCGGTGCGCGGCTACGCCTACCAGGAACTCGGCGTGCCGGTCGACGGCGCCATCACGGGTGGCCGCTACCTGTTCACCGCGAGCGCCGAATACGACTACTGGTTCAAGCCGCCGTATGGCGCCGCCATCTTCATTGACACGGGTAACGCCGCCGACAATTTCCGCGACCTGAAGCCGGAAGTCGGCTACGGCGTGGGTGCGCGCTGGCGCAGCCCGGTCGGCCCCCTCGCCGTCGACGTCGCCTATGGCCAGGCGGTGAAAAAGGTCCGGCTGCACTTCTCACTGGGATTCACTTTCTGATGGACGTCGAGAACAATACCCCCGACGCGGCGACCGCACCGGCGCCGCAATCGCCGCAGCCAAAACAGCGGCGCTGGCCACGCCGGGTCGCCATCGGCGCCGTCGTCACCGTCGTGGTGCTGGGCGGCGTCGTCTGGTACCTGGGCCGCGAGACCACGCTGCAGATGATCGCCCAGCGCGTCGCCAACGCCAGCGGCGGCAAACTCACCCTGACCGGCGTGTCCGGCTCGCTGTACGGCCACATGCACGTGGGCCGCGTGGTGTTCCGCACCGACACGTCCGTCCTCACCGCCGACAACATCGACATCGACTGGAAACCGTGGCAATACCTGTCGCGCGGCGTCGAAATCAACAAGCTGTATGCGCAGTCGCTGCGCATGGAAACGCTGAAGGAATCCGACGAACCGGCCACCATGCCGACGCGCCTGGCGCCACCATTCAAGGTGGCGGTGGAAGACGCGCGCCTGGGCCAGGTGGTGTTCGCCAACAAGGGCGCCGAAACGAAGATCGAGAACATCCGCGCCAGCCTGCATGGCGACAAGCAGCAGTGGAAGCTCGATTACGCGAATGCCACCACCCCCTGGGGCCAGCTGGCGGCCAGCGGCACCATCGCCAACGCCCAGCCATATAAACTGGACGCGAACGCAAGCCTGAGCCAGGACAAGTCGCAGCCGGGCGCCATTGGCGCGCAATTGAAACTGCACGCCGGCGGCGACCTGCAGCGCACCGTGCTCGACGCCAGCGGCCAGGCCTCGCGCGCCCAGGGCACGGCCAACATCGTGCTGTCGCCGTTCGCCGAGATCCCGCTGCAGGCGCTCACGCTCAACGCGCGCAACATCGACCCCGGCTTCTTCAATCCCTCGCTGCCGACGGCCGATTTGAACCTGGCGGTGTCGGCGCGGCTGGACCCGAACCGCAACATCACCGGCGCCGTGAACCTCACCAACGACGGCCCGCAAGGCACCATCGACCAGCAGCGCCTGCCGCTGCGTGCGATGCGCGGCCAGCTGAGCGGCAACCTGTCGGCGATGCAGATCTCGGACGTCCTGCTCGACCTGGGCGGCGCCGGCCGCTTCACGGGCAGCGGCTCGGTGCAGCCGAATACCGATGAAACCAAGACCGCCACGGAAGGCATCGGCAGCGCGCGCTTCACGCTGCACACCGACCGCATCGATCTGAAGCAGGTCCATTCGAGCATGAAGCAGACCGCCATCGCCGGCGACCTGACGATCGCGAACGCGCAGAACACGCAGACGCTGAACGTCAACCTGGTCGACGCCGGCATGCGCCTGGTGGCCGAAGCCGCGCTGGCCAACAACGAGCTGACGGTGCGCGAAGCGCGCCTGTCGGCCGGCCGTGGCAGCGTGCGCGTGACCGGCACTGCCAACCTGCTGGATACGAAACCGTTCAAGGCCAACGTGGTCGCCAGCCGGCTCGACCCGGCCGCCTTCGGCGACTTCCCGAAGGCCGACATCAACGCCGAGATCAACGCGTCCGGCGTCATTGCCCCGCAATGGCAGGTCGCGGCCGACTTCGCGCTGCGCCCGAGCCGCCTGTTCGACCAGCCCCTCGCCGGCCGCGGCAAGCTGGCCGCCGAAGCCATCGCCGCTGCGAGCCCCGCACCCGGCGCCGGTTCCGCGCCAGCCGCCGCAGGCGGCGTCCACGTGCACGATGTGAATGCCACCCTGGCGCTGGGCCAGAACACGGTCGATTTGCGCGGCGCCTTCGGCAAGCCGGGCGAAACCCTGTCCTGGCGCCTGGACGGGCGCCAGCTGGCCGCCGTGCGCAACGATTTGTACGGCGCCCTGCTTGCCAGCGGCGTCGTCAGCGGCACCATGCAGTCCCCGCGCACCACCTTCGACGTGACCGCGCGCGGCCTGGGCTGGGCGCCGAACCAGAGAAAGAACAACAACGGCAACCTGCACGCCAGCGGCGAAGCCTGGCTCGCCGGGCCGGACAGCGCGCGCGTGGTCGAAGTGCGGGCCAAGGGCGACATGCAGCGCCTGAACCCGGCCGCCTTCGGCTCGCCGCTGGCCGGCAGCATCGTCGGCAGTTTCGACGCCAGCGGCCGCAGCGGCGCCAACATGGGCGGCTCGGTCAACCTGCAGCTGGCACGCGAATCGATGCTGTCGAACTCGCCGCTGTGGGGTTACGCCAAACTGAGCGCCGACAAGCGCCACGTGTCGAACGCCGACATCGACCTGCACCTGGGCGGCAATGTGATCGCCGCCAAGGGCGCCTTCGGCTCCGGCCGCGACACCCTGAACTGGCGCATCGACGCGCCGCAGCTGGGCGCCCTCGGCCCCGACTTCGGCGGCCTGCTGCGCGGCTCGGGCACGCTGTCGGGCACGATGGACACGCCGTCCTTGAGCGCGGCGCTGGAAGGCCAGAACATCCGCCTGATGGGCACCCAGAACCTGCGCAGCCTGCGCGCCACGGCCAACCTCGGCGCCGGCCGCGGCGCTTCCGATCCGCTGGCGATCGACGTGCAGCTGGCGGACTACGCCAGCGGCGACACCCGGGTAGCCAGCGCGCGCCTGCAGTCGACCGGCACGCGCGGCGCGCATACGATCGGCGCTTCGGCGCGCGGCGACGGCTTCGACGCCGCGGTGGAAGTGCGCGGCGGCTGGACCATGAAGGGCCAGACCGGCGCCTGGAGCGGCACCCTGAACACGCTGCAGAACCGCGGCCAGTATGCCTTCACGCTGGCGACGCCGACGCCGCTGCGCATCGCCGGCGCCCCTGGCGCAGGCATTGGTGGCCTGGCGAATCCTGAGCAGATCGCCTTCAACGGCGCCGTGGTGCGCCTGCCGGAAGGCTCGATCACGGTCGAATCGCTGGCCAAGAACGGCCCGCGCTGGACCTCGCGCGGCCGCGCCACCGGGGTCCCGGTCAGCTATTTTGCGCAGGCGTCGGACGCGGTGCGCCAGAACCTGCGCGGCGACATGACGCTGGGTGCGGACTGGGCGCTCGATCTGCGCACCCCGGCCGCGACCGGCGGCGTGCCCGCGCTGGACGGCAACGTGCATGTGTTCCGCGAAAAGGGCGACCTGATCGCCGGCGACACCGCGCCGGTGGTGCTGGGCCTGCGCACGCTCGATGTGCGCGCCGACGTGGTGGGCGGCGCCCTGCGCGCCCAGGTGGCGCTGGACGGCACCCGCGTCGGCAACGCACGCGTGGATGCGACCGCCCAGATGATCCGCGGCCGCATCGACAACGACAGCCCCCTGAAGCTCACCGCCAACGCCAGCCTCGGCTCGCTGGCCTGGGTCTCGCCGCTGCTCGGCCAGCCCGGCCTGGAGCTGGACGGCGCGCTGGGCCTGGCCATCACCGGCGCCGGCACGGTCGGCGCGCCGACCCTGAACGGCACCATCAACGGCGACCGCCTGGCGGTACGCTGGCCCGACCAGGGCCTGCGCCTGCGCAACGGCCAGTTGCGGGCGGTACTGGCCGGCGACCAGCTGCAGCTGCAGCGCCTGACGCTGGAAGGCGCCAGCGGCCGCGCCAGCGCCGACGGCAACGTGCGCTTCGCCGGCGGCGAGGCGACCATGAACCTGAAACTGGTGGCGGACAAGCTGGAAGCGCTGTCGCGCCCGGACCGCACCCTGATCCTGAGCGGCCAGGCCAGCGTGGTGCGCGACGCCACCCGCTTCGCGGTCGAGGGCAAGTTCAAGGCCGACCGCGCGCTGATCGAGCTGGCGCCGGTGGACCGCCCGACCATCTCCGACGACGTGATCGTGCTGGGCCGCGCCAACGTGGCCGACACCCCGGCCAGGAAGGCGCCGACCATCCCGCTGACGATCGACCTGACAGCCGACCTGGGCGACGACTTCCACCTGCGGGGCATGGGCGCCGACACCTACCTGGAAGGCGCGGTGCAGGTGCGCATGGTGGGCGACCGTCCGCCGCGCATCAACGGCAGCGTGCGCACCGCCAACGGCACCTATGCCGCCTACGGCCAGCGCCTGAGCATCGAGCGCGGCGTGGTCACCTTCAACGGCGCCTACGACAACCCGGGCATCGACGTCCTCGCCGTGCGCAAGGGCGCCGAAGGCGAGCAGCTGAGCGAGACCAACGTCGAAGCCGGGGTGCAGGTGCGCGGCACCGCACTGGCCCCGGTGGCCAAGCTGGTGTCGACGCCGAACGTGCCGGACAGCGAAAAGCTGTCCTGGCTGGTGCTGGGCCATGGCATGGAAGGCGCGACCGGCAACGAAGCGGACGTGCTGAGCGCCGCGGCCGGCGCCCTGCTCGGCGGCAAGGGCGGCACCGGCGGCATCCAGAGCAAGATCGCCAACTCGCTCGGCCTGGACGAATTCGGCGTGCGCTCTGGCGCGGGCCAGAACAGCGGCCTGGAAAGCACCGTGGTCACGCTCGGCAAGCGCATCTCCTCGCGCCTGTACGTCAGCTTCGAACAGGGCGCCGCCACCGCCTCCAGCCTGGTGAGCCTGCGCTACAAGGTCACCCCGGCCATCACGCTGCAGCTGCAGACCGGCACCAATACGGCGCTGGACGTGCTGTACTCGTGGGCGTTTGATTGACAATAAGCCGGGGTCGGAGCCCGATTTTTGGAAATGGCTTCACGGCTATTACTAAATTTCGGGCTCCGACCCCGGTTTGATTTTGCTCAGCCGGGAAAATAGCGTTCGCTGTCCACATCCTCGAGCAACGCGCACCGCCCCGGTGTCCAGCCCAGCACCTCGCGCGTCCACCGGCTCGACGCCGGCGCATCCAGTCCCGCAAACAGCGTGAACCATCCAAAATGCGCCGCCGCGTCCCCCGCCGGCACGCCCGTGACCGGCAGCCCCAGGCGCCGTCCGATGGCCGCGGCAATGTCGCGCAAGGCCACGCCCTGTTCCGCAATCGCGTGATACCGCTCCCCGCGCGCGCCGCGTTCCAGCGCCAGCCGGTACACCCGCGCCGCATCGAAGCGGTGCACCGCCGGCCAGCGGTTGGCGCCCTCGTCGATGTAGGCCGATATGCCCTTCGCGCGCGCCAGGTCGATCAGCATCGGCACGAAGCCATGGTCGCCCTCCCCGTGCACCGACGGCGCCAGGCGCACCACCGATGCGTGCACGCCCTGCGCGGCCAACGCCATCGCCGCCTGTTCGGAGGCGCGCGGGACCGTGGCGCTCACCACATGCGCGGCGTCGGCCTCGAGCGCCACGCCCCCCGGTGCCAGGCCGAGCAGGCCGCTCGTCACCAGCAGCGGCCGCTGCGATCCCGCCAGCGCCGCGCCCAGCGACCCGATCGCGATCCGGTCCTGCTCGCAATTGGCGGCGAATTTCGAAAAATCGTGGTTGAAGGCGGTGTGGATGACGCCGTCGGCCGCCGCGGCGCCGCTGCGCAGGCTGTCCAGGTCGTCCAGCGATCCGTGATGGACCGCGGCGCCGGCGGCACGCAGCGCCGCCGCGCCGGCCTTGGAGCGGGCCAGGCCGAGGACCGTATGGCCGGCGGCGAGCAATTCCCGGACGACGGCCGAGCCGACGAAACCCGTGGCGCCGGTAACGAAAACACGCATGATCTTCTCCTGATGGGTTGTGGATGCGCTTACTATCCAGCCGGGGCCGATCGGGGTAAAGTAGTGACAATATACTGGTATAAAAACTAACAGCATGGAACTGGGCGATTACCTGAAGGACCGGCGTGCGCGCATCGATGCGGCATCGCTCGGCTACCCGTCCGCACGCCGGCGCACGCCCGGGCTGCGGCGCGAGGAAGTGGCGCAGCGCGCCAATATCAGCGCCACCTGGTACACCTGGCTGGAACAGGGACGCGGCGGCGCGCCCTCGGACGAGGTGCTGGAACGGATCGCCGCTGCGCTGATGCTGACCGGTGCCGAACGCGAGCACCTGTTCCTGCTCGGCCTCGGCCGCCCGCCCGAGCCGCGCTACCAGCCCGACGCCAGCCTGTCGCCGCGCCTGCAGCGCGTGCTCGACGCGTTCCCGGTCAGCCCGGCCCTGGTCAAGACCCTGACCTGGGACCTGGTCGCCTGGAACCGCCCCGCCGCCGCCGTGTTCGGCTATACCGGCCAACTGGGCGAGCAGCGCAACATCCTGCGCCGCATCTTCCTCGACCCGCGCAACAAGAGCATGCAGCTCGACTGGGACAGCGTGGCCCGCTTCGTCGTGGCGGCCCTGCGCGCCGACCTTGCGCGCGCCGGCGCGCAGGCGCGGGGCCAGGCCGAGGCGCTGGTGCGCGACCTGCGCCTGCACAGTGCGGAATTCGACGCGATGTGGCAGGAACAGGACGTGCGCGCCTATGGCGAAGGCACCAAGCAGCTGCGCCATCCGCTGGTGGGCCTGCTGGCCATGGAATATTCCTCGTTCGCCGTGGAAGGCCGCCCCGACCTCGGCATGGTGATCTACAATCCGGCGACAGCAGCGGACGCGGACAAGGTGCGCGCACTGCTTGTTGCATCCGCACCCGCCGTTTGAAGCAAAAACTTTTCGGCCAGTAATATCATTGTTGATCTGTTTGCAAAGGCGTTCATCCAACCGCAGGAGCATTCAGTATGGATCGCATGGCCCCCACTCTTCACTTCATGTGCGACAAGATGGCCGCCGGTAAAAGTACCTTGTCGCGCCGGCTGGCCGAGCAACACGAGGCGGTGCTGATCTGCGAAGACATCCGGCTGCAGCAGCTGTATCCCACCGCTGACGGTGGCCGCCGCCGGCGCCCGCTCAGTGCAGGGTCATCGCACGTGCACGCAGGTCAGGCCGGATGCTCGGATTGTGATCGGGCACCTGCTCGTCGTTGAGCGGCGTACGGATCGGCGGCTCGTGCGGGTCGGAAGTATCGTCGAAGGGTTCGACGGGCGGCTCCTCGAGCGGGGCCGGGTCGGGCGCGCGGTGCGCGTGGATGGAAGCTGGCATCATGTCCGATATCTCCTGCGTGGGTGGCCAACGGCGGCCAAATGTGGTTAAAACATTAGCACGGCCGCTGCTTCGGCGCCGTCCGGCTGCATTACAATGGCGGATTCGACCGAAAGGAAACGCCATGCCGCCAACTCCCGTCGTTGCCGCCGTCCTCGTTCCGCTCGTGCTGTGGCGCATGCACAGCCGCATCAAACGCCTGACCAGCCGCCAGCTTTCGAAAACCTGGCGCCATCGCACCTCGCTGGTGTTCTTCCCGCTTCTGGTGCTGGGGCTGGCCGCGGCCTGCCTGCAGACCGGGCCAATCGCGCTGGCCGGGCTGGCCGCCGGCCTGCCGCTGGGCGTGGTGCTGGGCCGGATCGCCATCGGCAAGACCCGTTTCGAACAGCACGGTGACGCCTTCTATTTCACGCCGCACGCGCCGATCGGCATGCTGGTGGCGCTGCTGTTCATCGGCCGCATGGGCTGGCGTGCTTATGAATACTATGAGTTGGGCTCGTTCCAGCACCACGAATTCGTCACCAGCCCGCTGACCCTGTTCATCTTCGGCATCCTGGCCGGCTACTACATGACCTTCGCCCACGGCCTGCTGGCGTGGCGCCAACGCACCGCTACAACCCTGAATCCGCAATGAGCATCACGACCCTCGCCCTCATCCTCCTCGTCCCCGTCCTGGTCTGGCGCATCTATTCGCGCCTGAAGGCGCAGATGCAGCGCCAGCGCTCGATCATGTCGCGCCACTACACCGGCCTGCTGGTGTTCGCGGCCATGATCCTGGTGCCGGCCGCCAGCCTGGGCGACCGCCCGTATGCGTTGCTGGCGCTGGCCGGCGGCGCCCTGTTCGGCATCATTCTCGGCATGCTCGGCCTGCGCCGCACCCGCTTCAGCGAAAACGACGCCGAAGCCGGCTATTGGTTCACGCCCGACCCGCGCCTGGGCGTGCTGGTCGGGATGGTGCTGGTGGCGCGCCTCATCTACCTGGGCATCGAGATCTACATGAACCAGGGCAGCAACCTGCCGAATCCGCGCTTTTCCGACAGCCCGCTGACCACCTACTGCCTGGGCCTGACGGCCGGCTACTTCGCCGCCTATTCCGCCGGCCTGGTGCGCTGGCGCCTGCGCCTGCGCAAGGCCATCGGCACCATGTAACCACTGGAGACACGACCGCATGCGACTGAACCGCCGCCGCTTCCTGGGAACCGTACCGATCGCTTCACTGGGGCTGGCCGCCGGCAATGCCCATGCCCAGTACGGCGCCGCCCCTTCCGCCGCTTCGTCCCCTTCCGCCGCCCCGGTCACCGACTACGACACCCTGGTGCTGCTTGCTGGCGACGCGCTGCCGCGCAATCCGCAAGCCGAACCGGCGCGCCTGCAGGCGCTGCTCGAACGCCACGCGAAGCCGCTGGACAGCTACCTGGCCGGCGGCGCGGTGGCCGAGCTGGAAGCGAAGTTTTCCAGCCTGCTCGGCAAGGAAGACACGGTCTTCATGCCGACCGGGACCCTGGCCAACCACATCGCCCTGCGCCTGCTGTGCGGCGAATCGAAGCACGCGCTGGTGCAGCAGGAAAGCCACGTCTACCGCGACGAATCGAATGCCGTCACCACCCTCAGCGGCATCAACCTGGTGCCGCTCGCTCCGGGGCGCGCCGCGCCGACGCTGGAGGAGATAGCGGCCGCCATCGACCGCGCCGAAGTCGGCCCCTATCCGATCAAGGTCGGCGCCATCGCCCTGGAAAGCCCGGTGCGGCGCGCGCAAGGAGCAACCCTGCGCCCGGACCTGGTGGCCGGGATTGCCCGCATCGCGAAGGAAAAACGCGTCGCCATACACCTGGACGGCGCGCGCCTGCTGCTCATGTGCGGCATGGCCGGCTTCGACGTCAAGCCGTATTGCGCGCCCTTCGACACGGTCTACGTCTCGCTCTACAAATACCTGGGCGCGCCGTTCGGCGGCGTGCTGTCCGGTCCGAAACCTTTGACGACGCGGGCGCGCGAACTGCGCCACATCTTCGGCGGCACCGTGTACCACGGCTGGCAGGCGGCGCTGCCGGCGCTGGATGCGCTGGACGGCGTCGAGCAGCGTTTTGCAATGGTGCGCGCGGCCGGCGAGCGCCTGCTGGCGGGTCTTGAGCGCACGCCGGGCTTCACAGTGCGGCGCGTGGCGGACGGCAGCAACATCGCGGCGCTGGAGATCGCACCGCAACGCCTGGCCGGCCTGGAAGAGCGCCTGAAGGCGGCCAATGTGCGGACCGGGAAGATCACCGATGGGAAGGTACAGCTGGCGTTCAATGAATCGGTGTTGCGCCGGGACACGGCGTATCTGCTGAAGGCGTTTACCGGCCCCGTCGCTCCCGCGTAGGCGGGAATAGTGCCACCGGCACTATTCCCGCCAGGTTCTGCACGCATTATCGAGATGCTGGCAAAATCGGGGCCCCGCCAGGGGGCCGCCAGGGGGCCGCCGAGGCCGGGGACGACGGCGCTGGCCGTGCTTATTCACCAACGCTTGTCCCACTCCAAAACGCACCGCCGAGCCCGGCGCGAGAATTGCCATCTCGACAAGGAAAGGACATGGTTTGCCTTTCCTTTCAAGTAGGCAATTCGACCTCTGGAGCGCACGATGGTCTTCACTTACCTGGCCCGGCACTGGCTGGCCCGGCGCCACTATCCCCTGCCCTCGTGGCTGGCCTGCATCACCCGCAGCGCACGCGTCCTGCTGTTCTACCGCGCCCACGCAAGCTTGCTGAAAACGGACATCTACCGCCATTACCTGGCGCGCGCGCATGACGACGTCTTCCACCACCTGAGCCACCGCCACTACCTGGCGAAAGGCCTGTCGCTGCGCCAGCGCATCCGCTGCGTAGCGGCACACACCCGCTTCGAGGACACGACCTTCGACGCCGCCTACAAGCGCGCCGTCTACCGCAACGGCGGCCTGCTGCTGTGGCGTGTCGAAACCGGCGGCAGGCGCTTCGCGATCGCGCTCGACATGGCCAATCGCCTGAACGCCGAAGGCGACCTGACCCTCACCTTGAGCACCGATGGAACCTGCCTGCACCGCCTGTCGTTCAGCTGGGTCGAAGGCGGCTTTGGCAGCGATTCGATCGTCGATGCGACGATACCCGTGGTGCCCTTCATCGCCCGCAACCAGGGCCACCGCGCGGATGCCGCCGACGCCTTCTCGGCCTTCGAACAGGCCTTCCCGAACAATTCGCCCAGCTTCTTCTGCTTCGCCGCGCTGCAGGGCATCGCGCAGGCACTCGGCATGAACCAGGCCGTGGCCGTGAAGTCGGCGTGGCAAAGCGCCTGCGATCCCGCGCACGACAGGCATTTCGTCAACGCCTACGACGGCTTCTGGGAGCGCCTGGGCGGCATCGCCATGGCGGGCCGCGGCTGGCGCATCGCGCTGCCCCTGCAGCTGAAACCCTTGCCGGAGATGCCGGCCAGGCACCGCAAGCGCGCGGCGATGCGGCGCGCGCACTGGAGCGCGATCAGCGAGGCTGCATGCGCGGCGTTGCGGCCGCACCTGGTGCGTGGCACTGCGCACGCCGGTGCCGGCGCACCTGCCGGGACGGAAGCGGCAAAGCCGGTGCTGCTGGCGCAGTGAAGCCAGAGGGTGGTGCCGGCCGCAGCGCTCCTGTCATGAGAGCGTCACCTGCCCTGCTTAAGATGCGTCGTCTTTCACTTTCGACAACGCCATCATGACCCAATCGAATTCGCGCCGCAAGTTCATCCGCACTTTCTCTCTCGGCGCCGCCGCCGTCTCCACCATCCCACTGAGCGCCTGCGGCGGCAGCGACAATCTCGAGCCCGTCACCTTCGCCCATGGCGTGGCCAGCGGCGACCCGCTGGCCGACCGCGTGATCCTGTGGACCCGCATCACGACGCCCGCCACGATCGACCTGGACGTCGACTGGGCGATCGCGGAAGACAGCGAATTCGCGCGCAGCGTGGCCTCCGGCACCGTCCGCACCGGCGCCGCCAGCGACTACACGGTGAAGGTGGACGCGACCGGCCTGGCCGCCAACCGCAGCTACTATTACCGCTTCCGCTGCCAGGAAGTGACGTCGCCGGTCGGCCGCACCAGGACGCTGCCGACCGGCGCCGTGACGCGCGCGCGCTTCGCCGTGTTCAGCTGCTCGAACTACCCGGCCGGCTACTTCAACGTGTACGGCGACGCGGCGAAATTCGACGATATCGACGCCGGCCTGCACCTGGGCGACTACATCTACGAATATGCGGCCGGCGGCTACGCGTCGCAGAACGCCGCCAGCATGAACCGCGTGTCGCAGCCGGCCAACGAGATCATCACGCTAACCGATTATCGCCGCCGCTACCAGCAATACCGTACCGATCCGGATTTGCAGGCCGTGCATGCGCGCATCCCGTTCATCACCGTCTGGGACGACCACGAACTTGCCAACGACGCCTGGCGCGAAGGCGCGGAAAACCACGATCCGGTCACCGAGGGCTTGTGGACCGGACGGCGCCAGATGGCGATCCAGGCGTATCACGAATGGATGCCGATCCGCCAGCCCGACGCGGCGCGTCCGGACCGCATCTACCGCTCGTTCGACTTCGGCAATTTGCTGTCGCTGCACATGCTCGACACCCGCCTGATCGGCCGCGACAAGCAGCTGGCGTACGCCGGCTACGTCAAGGCCGACCGCGGTTTCGACGCCGCCGCCTTCACGGCGGACGTGTCGGACCCGGCGCGCCAGATGATGGGCGCGGAACAGACCACGTGGCTGCGGAACCAGATGAGCAAGTCCGGCGCCACCTGGCAGATCCTGGGCCAGCAGGTGCTGATGGCGCGCATGCTGCTGCCGGCGCCGATGGTGCTGGGCACCGTCGGCTATGCCGCCTACTTCGCCATCGCCGCCAAGGTGAAGGCCGGCGTCGCCTTGAGCGACACGGAACGGCAGCAGCTGGCGGCGGCGCCGGTGCCGTACAACCTCGATGCCTGGGACGGCTACCAGGCTGCGCGCGAAACGGTGCTGAACATGGCGAGAACCCTGGACAAGAACCTGGTGGTGCTGGCCGGCGACACGCACAATGCCTGGGCCAGCGATTTGCAGGATGTAGGCGGCAGGGCGGTGGGCGTCGAATTCGGCGTGCCCTCGGTCACCTCGCCGGGCTTCGAGGGTTACTTCCCGACCGCCGCGCCGGCGGTCGTGGCGGGCGGCATGGAACAGTTGATCGGGCCGCTGCAATACGCGGAAACGGCATCGCGCGGCTTCGTGGTGCTGACGGTCACGCCAACCGAAACCAGCGCCGAGTACCGCTATGTCGATACCATCCGCTCAAAGACCTATAAAGCATCGGTCGGCAGGACGCTGCGCACCTTGCCGGGGGCGGCGAACCGCAAGATCGTGGCGGCCTGAGAATGACAAGCCGCGCGCTGCGCGGCTTGCTGACGGCCAAATAACACAGCTATTTTCATGCTCTATTCAGTGAGGCCAATACCCGGCCCCAGTCTGCTTCTCGTGGACGGCCGTTTGCACGGCGCGAATCCTGGGCGAACACACGATTGCGCTTGCACGGCCCTGGAGTTGCCCGGCCAATGCCGACGCCTGTTGCAAGCCGAGCGCATCCAGCGGCGGGTCGAGTGCGCCGAGGTAGCGATCCTCGGCGTTCAACGCCGTGCATCCATGGCGTACGACATAAAGCGACAAGCGGGCGGCATCCTGGCGTTTGTTCAATGGTGTCATCGGGCCTCATCAGCATGAGCTGCAACTATTTCATTGGTAGCGAGTTCATGTCTACGAATAAAAACCGCTTTTCTTATGCTGCAAGTGATGAGCCCTGATCCTGCTGGCCCAAGCATGGCTGCCATGCTGCACTGCGGTCGGATTTCTTTACAAAAGACTTATGCAAAGGAAATAATTTATTTTAAGCTATTGTTAATAAAGAATAATTTCCTGTTGGCACGGCAGTTGCTAATGCCGAGATACCACAACTCACAAAGGGGTGTCTCATGTTCGGCTTTCAATCTTCCAAATTCCTGAAGCTCGCAGTCGCAGCTGCTGCCTTCGCTTCCCATGCCGCATTTGCGGCGCCGGTGAATATTTCCGGCGAGCTGAGCGCCTCGGACCCGACCTACAACCGGCCATTTTCGCTGTCCAGCCTGAGTTCGGTCGGCACCAATGTCGCCTATGACCTCTACGGCTTCCATGTGAGCGCTAACGGGGTCTACACGATCGAGGCGACCTCGTTCAGCGCGACGGGTTCCGATACGTTCATGGCCCTGTACCGCGGCACCTTCAATGCCGCCTCCCCGCTGGCCAACCTCGTGCAGATCGACGACGACAGTGGTATCGGTTTGCTGTCCTTGTTGACCAGCACGCTGCAAGCCGACACCCAGTATTTTGTCGCTCTTTCCTCCTACGGCAACAACGCATACGGCAGCTATACCGGTGTGTTCAACACGGTTTCCGGTGGCGGCCAGGTCATCCTCGGCAACCTCGACGCGCCACCTGGCCCGGGCGGTCCCGGCGAAGTGCCGGAACCGGGCACCCTGGCCCTGCTGCCGCTGGCCCTGCTGGGCATGAAGCTGGCGCGCCGCCGCAAGCAGGCCTGAGCGACGGCGGCATGGCCGCGCAAAAGCAAACGGCCGGTGTTCGCAGGAACACCGGCCGTTTTACATCGATCGGCTGGACGGACGCGTCGGCTGAAGCGCGTCAGGCCGCCTTCGCCTCGGGCGCCGCCGCACCGGCGGCCCGTCTCTGCAGCACGAAGATCGGCTGCGCCCATTGCGTATCCTTCTTCTTCTTGCTGGTGATCAGGGTCAGGTCGGACGGATCGTAGACGTCGGTGTTGTGCGTCAGCGGCGTCGTCATCAGGTATTGGGCGTCGGTATTCTTGAGGAACTCGCCGACCAGCTGGATGTTGCGGATGTCCAGGTGGGCGAAGGGTTCGTCGATGAACACGAAGCCGCCCGAGCCCTCTTCCGATTTCAACAGGCCGATCAAGAGCACCAAGGACTTCATGACCTGCTGGCCGCCGGACGCCTCGCCGTCGTTCATGCCGATCTGGCCCTTGCCGTCGAACTTGAAGCGCACGTGCAGGCCGGCCTGGGCCAGTTGCAGGTCGTCGTTCTCCAGGCGCACCGGGTCGACGTTGACCTCGATGTTGGCCAGCTCGCCCAGCTCCCGGATGTTCTTGGAGTAGGTCTTGATCGTATAGCGCAGGCGCTCGATGTAGGCGCCACGCGCATTGGCGGTGGCTTCGATCGCGCGGTTGTTCTGGTAGCGCCGCTCCTCGGTCTCGTCCTGGCGGTTGGCCAGTTGCTCGTTCAGGCGCGCGTACTGGTCGATCACGGTCGGGTCCTGCTCCCAGTTGCCGCGCTCGAGCGAGTTGTCGAGCGAATTCATGCGCAATTTGACCTGGTGCGCATTCTGGTGCGCCGCCACCAGGCCAGCCCGCTGCTGCGGGTTGCGCCAGCTCTGCGGCACGTGGCGCCAGTTGCGGCGCAGCGCCAGCAAATCGCGCGCATGCTCGCTGCGCTGGTCGATCTGGCGGCGGTGGTTCAGGCGCATGCCGGCTTCGGCTTCCGACAGCGCCATGCGCGCGTTCTGCCACACGGTGTCGGCGCGGGTGCGGGTCACGGTGGCGGTCTTGGTCAAGACCTGCAATTCGCCCAGGCGCGCGCCCACCTGCAGGCGCTCGGCGCGCAACGGCTCCAGCGCGCGCACGGCTTCCTCGAATTCAACCTGGCGCGCCGCCAGTTCCTTGGCCGCGTCCACGCCGGCGATGCGCACGCGCAGCGCCGAGACTTCGGCCGCCAGCTTGCTGATCGCCAGCGTCAGCGTGTCTTCCTGGGCTTCCAGGTTCGGCAGCGCTTTCTGGATCGCTTCCAGGCGCTGGGTCTTGCCGGCCGCGCCGAAACGGTAGCGCGACGGCTCGACGAACAGCGAGCGCCCGCCGCGCCGTTCGCGGTGGTAGGCGTCCGGCGTGATCCACTCGTCCGAATCGCTCTTGAAACCGGCGTCGACCGACTCCACGCGCTCGATGCGTTCCAGCTGGTCGATCAGCCAGCCCGGCGCCGCACTGGAAAAGCGCACCACCGACAGCAGCGTATCGTCGCGCACCACCGGGGCATCGACGCAATCGGGCACGATGAAGTGGCGATAGCGCTCCTTCTCGGCCAGCTTATAAGCGGCCGGCGCATCCTTGGCGCGTTCCAGCAGCACCACCGAGGCGTAACCGCCCAGCACGCCCTCCACGGCTCCCTGCCATTTCGGGTCGGTCACTTCGACGATGTCCGACAGCATGGCGTGCGGGATGTTCGCATCGCGCAGGGCGCGCCGCATCTGGCGCTGGGCTTCCGGCTCGGGCATCGTGCTCTTGCCCTGCAGCGCCGAGATGGTGGCCATCTCGCCGGCGATCCTGCTTGATAAGGCTTCGCGCTCCTGGCGCTTTTTCTGCAGCTCGGCTTCCTTCGTTTGCAGCTGGGCCGCCACTTCGGCGATGTCGGCGCCGGCATCAAGCGACAGCTTGGTCAGGCGTTCCTTCTGCTCGAGCAGGCTTTCCAGCGGCTTCAGCTTGGCGTTGACCTGCGTGAGGCGGCCGGCCAGCGTGCTCGCTTCCTGCTCCAGCTGCACTTCCTGCTGCTGGGCTTCGCTCAAGGCGCGCTGCTGGGCCGCCAAAGCATTCCTTTTTTCGGCCAATTGCGAATCGGCCTGCGCCAGCGGTTTCCTCGCTTCGCGCAGCTGGCGGCTGACGTTGGCCACCTTTTCGCGCGCCTCATGGTATTCGAGGCTGGGCAGCACTTCCTCGACCAGCGTCCTGCGTTCCTTGTTCAGGTCTTCCCACTGGTGATAATTCGCGACGCGCAGGCGCAGGCCTTCGAGATTGAGGCGCGAGGCTTCCAGCTCGCCCTCGAAGCGCTTCAGTTCGGCCTCGGTGTCGCGCTGGTGGCGCTTGGCTTCATCGTAGGCGTCCAGCACTTCCTTGTCGCCGAACACCTGGAACACCAGGTCCAGCAGCTGGCGCGGCGAGTATTCGCACAGTTTATCGGTCTCGCCCTGCTCCAGCGCCAGCACCTTCGACATCGCCGGCGACAGGCCGGCCGAGGCCAGGCGCTTGCGGTAATTCTCGACGCCGAGCCAGTCGCTCGCTTCGGTCACTTCCTCGATCTCGATATTCCCCGGACGCATCAGGTACTGGCGCTTCCAGTCGCCGCCGTTCTTCTGCACCTGGCAGAACAGGGTCACTTCATCGTCGCTGAAGAAGCCGGAATGGCGGAACGGGCGGTTCGACAATTGACGCCCGCTCGGCTTGTTGTCGACCACGGCGCGGATCCACGCGCTTTGCTGGCCCGAGTGGCGCGCATAGTGCTTATAGGTGCGGCCCATCGAGCAATCGAGCCCGAACAGGGTGCGCATCGCGTCGAGCAGCGTGGTCTTGCCCGAACCGTTCTGGCCGGCGATGGTGATGATCTTGGCGTCGAGCGGGATGTTCTTGATCCGCTGCCAGTAATCCCAGTGGACCAGCTCGAGTGATTTGATATGGAACATGCGCGTATTCGCTTAGTTTTTCGCTTCGGTATTCGGGGTGCCGGCAACGTCGTCGACGACGGCGGCGGCAGATTCCGCCGCCTGCGGCTCGGCGTCGTTGGCCGCTTCGCTGACGGGACGGCGCCGCGCCACCGCCAGCGGCGCGCGCTTGAACACGTCGGCCAGCGCGCCGTTGATGATGCGCTCCTTGAGCAGGTCGGTGTCCATCAGGAGGTCCAGCAGCGGGCCTTCCAGGATCACGTCGCCGCGCCGTTCGATGAAGCCGAGCTTGGACAGCAGGCCCAGGTTCATGTCCATGCGCGTCTTCTTGCCCAGCTTGTCGCCGAAGTCGGCCAGCAGCGCGGTGTACGAGATGCCCATCGAGGTGTCCTCGGCGCGCGGGATCGGGTTGTCCTTGTCGAACATGTCGGACTGGTCGACGTGGATCGCCTGGTGCGATTCCTGGCGCTGGCGCTTGGGCAGGATGATCTGCGCCCACAGCACCACCAGCAGGGCCACGCCGTCGCGGGTCAGGCCGAAGTTGTTGTTCTGCCAGATGTCCTTGGCGCCGAAGATCTTCGGTTCGACGTTGCGGTGCAGCGCCAGGGTCACGTGGTCGGCGTACACGTTGTCGAGCAGCTTCAGGCCCGATTCGAGCAGGCGTTTGTCGATCTCGGCGCGGAACAGATCGTCCGACAGCGCGCGCTTGACCATCTTGTCGTCGCGGCGCAGGGTCTGGTGCGTGAGCAGCCGCGCGATCAGGATTTGGGCGTCGTCATTCATGGTGCGTCTTGGTTTTCCGGGTTGGCGGGATTGTCCAGGTTCAGGTCGAATCCCGGGGGCAGGAACAATGCGTTCACTGGCGGCTGCAGCGGCGCCAGCGACAGGGTCGCGCGCGACATGGCGGCCACGTGCGGGTCGTCCAGCTCGACCATCTCGTCCTCGGACGCGAAGCGCACCGGCAGGCGCGCCAGGTCGGCGGTCGCGCCCTGCAGGTTGGCCTCCGCGGCGTCGCCCAGCAGCGGCAACAATGAGGCGCGGTAGGACGCCACCGCAAAGCTGGCCGGCAGCAGCGAGTCCTGGATCGGCACGCTGCGCGGACCGGATTCCGAGAACTCGGGGAAGTTGTCCAGGTTGGCGAAATCGGACAGGCGCTTGATCCAGTCGTTCAGCTCGGCCTGCATCGCCGGGTTGTCGTTGATGGTCAGCGGCGCGTCTTCGCCGCTGGGCAGGCCGGTCGGGCCGGTGTTCACGATGCGCTCGGCCAGCAGTTCGGTCTCGGCCACGTCGATCATCTCGGCCGGGGTGATGAACAGCGGCACCACCGGGCGGTCGATCGCGCCTTCGGCCAGGCTGGCCAGGTCCTCGTGCGCCAGCAGCCAGCGCTTGATGTCGGTGGTCGACAGGCCGGACTGGCCCAGGTGTACGCGCTGGCGCTCGATCTGGTTCAGCGCGCGCGAGAACATGCCCTGCATGTTCAAGAGCTGCGACTGGGCGCGCCCGATCGCCTGCGCCGCGCGGTGGGTGGCCGAGTCGGCGCGCTCGTCGGAGGTGATGGCGCGCAGGATCACGGAGCCCTTCTCGACCCAGTCGCAGGCCATGTGCCATTTCGCCTGCGAGGCGCGCAGGCGGAACTCGGAACCGGAAGCGATGGCGTCGCGGAATTCCTCGGTCAGCTCGACCAGGCGCCCCAGCAGGTGCTTCAATTGCTCGACCGTGACGCCGCCCACCGCCTGGGCGCCGGCCACCTGCGACAGCAGGAAGCCCATCTCGGCTTCGTCCTCTTCCGGCCTGGCCAGCGCCAGCAGCGTGTCGAGCGCGGCCAGCACGTTGCGCGCCAGCGGCGTGATGCGGTACACGGCGGCCGGGTTGTCCCAGGCCAGCAGGCCGTGGCTGCGCAGGCGGCCCAGCACCGTCTCCAGGCTTTCCGGGATCAGGTAGGCGAACTTCTGGTTGATGTCGGCCCGCGAGAAAGCCGAGTCGGCCGGGTCGGCCGCCAGTTCGCGCAGCACCAGCAGGCGCACGATGACGCCGTCCTGGCCGCCATGGAACAGCGCCGTGAACGCCTGCAGCATCGGCTGGGCGCGCTTGAGCATGTAGACCTGTTCGATCTCGTCCGGCGCCACGCCTTCCTGGAAGTGGGCCTGCAAGGGATCAATCTCGTCTTGCTCTGTGAAATGAGGGTCGGCGGCTGCAGCTGCCAGATTGTCGATCATCGTAAGGCTTGCCAGTTTTGCATGTCGCGCGCGGAGGGCGGACGGAAGCGGGGGCGTCAGTATAACAGTTAAGACTAGGCAACTAATAAGGAATAGGCCATGCCGATTCATGTCTGGCGAATAAGCAACGATTTATGCGCGCCGCTTAACTTGCCTTTTCTTTCATCAAGGCGCGCGCTGCACTCAAGCTGGAAGATGGATAATTAACGTTGTGACATTGACATCAATCACCTTCATCGAAGGAGGCAATATGCAAGCACCTCTCGCACGCGCCTGCCTGGCGCTGGCCCTCTGCCTGGGCGCCGGCGCCGTGCTGGCGGCACCCACGCCGCAGCAGCAGAACGGCATCGCCTACGTCAACGGCGGCGTCGGCCAGGAAGAGCAGGCCGCAATGCGCGCCGAACGCGCCAACTACAACCTGCTGCTGACCTTTGCCACCAAGAGCGGCGCCTACCGCTCGGACGTCCGGCTCGACGTCGCGGACGCCAAGGGCGCTACCGTGCTGGGCGTGGCGAATACCGGGCCCATGTTCTTCGCCAAGCTGCCGGCCGGGACTTACCGGATCAGCGCCACGGCCGAGGGCAAGACCTTCAAGCGCAGCGTCAAGGTTGGCGCGGCGCCGCAGGAGGTGACTTTGCACTGGGAGAACGATTCGACGGATGATCCGGGGGTGCAGTAACGCCCGTCGTTCTGCCCCGTCGTTCCCGCCAAGTTGAGCGTTCAAAGTCAGTACTTTTGAGCTACCACGTTTGCGTCAGGTGTACCGAATTCTGTCATTCAGCACAGGTTCCCGCCTTCGCGGGAAGTCGTTTCCGGCAATGCCGGAAACGACGGCATACGTTTATTTCCAGCTGATACGCTCCATCGTCTGCTCGATGTAATCGCGGTCGTTGTCGGTAAACCGCAGCTTGACCGGATACCACTCCTGCGACGGCGCCAGCCAGATGTCGAGGGTCTGGTCCTTCGAGCCCGGCGGCGGTTCGCGCAGCACGTGCACGGTGTCGACGGTGCCGATGGCGGCGCCGGCCTGGACTTTTTCGCGGCCCACCACGCGGAAGGTCCACGGATCGGCGTCGCGCGGGCCGACCACGAAGAACTGCCACTCCGTACCCGGCTTGAATTTGTCCTTCGCCGCGCGCGCCACCGCCATCAGTTGCCACGATATCGACACCCGGTCCTGCTCGCCGCCCTTGATCTGGTAGGTCTGCTTGCCGTTGACGAAGCTGATGGTCCTGCTGTCGCGGTCGAAGGTGGTGGTGACCGGGTCCTTGCGGAAGCGCTTTTCGTAGAACTCGAGCGGGGCCAGGCCATAGCTGTCGATCACGCCATGGCTGCGGTTCTCAGTCAGCTTGCCCAGCAGGGCCACGCGCGACTCGGCGCTGACCGAATACTTGCCATCGCCGGCGCGCCAGGTCAGCGTGGCGTCGCCGTTCAGGGTGAAGCCGCGCTGGCGCGCGCTGATCGAATACGTCAGGTCGGCCGACGGCGGCAGGTCGAAGGCGCGCTTGACCGCCGGGTGGTCGTCGGGCGCGCCCGCAGCCTGCGCCTGCGGCATCGGCGCCGCCAGCGAGGTCAGTGCCGCCAGCGCAATCGCGGCGGTCCGTGCCGGATTCAGGGAATATTTTTTCATCAGCTTCCTGTCTATTTCTTTACGATCTTGCTTACCGTCTGGGTAGTCACCGCCCCGTTCGCCTCCACGTTGCGGATCCGGACCGGATACCAGTCGTGGCCCGGCGCCAACCACAATTCCAGCCGCGAATGGTAGGAACCGGGCTTGGGCGGCCGCACCAGGTGCCAGGTGGCCAGCCGGCCCAGCGGCGTATCGATCTCTTCCTGGCCAGCCACCACGAAGCTGAACACGGCCGCGTCGCGGTCTTCCCCGACCAGGATGTCGATATTGCCGGACAACTGCGCCGGGTCGCCGCGCGCGATTGCCGCCAGCTGCAGCGGCAGGCTGGCCTTGTCCTGGGTGCCCGGCGCCAGCGCGTATTTCGCCTGCGACGCCGAGAACGTCAGCGTGCCTTCCTTGCGGTTGAAATGGGTGGCCGTCATCGATCGTCCACGCCGCTTCTCTGTCATCAAGGTGGGGGCGAATCCCTCATCCGCAACCGCCCCCTCGCTGGTCAATGTCAGCAGGTTGACGCGCGTGAACACGACGCTGATGCCGGCCTCGACCCGGATCCGGTAGCCGGACGGCGCCACGGTCCAGGACAGCAGCGCCTCGCCGCTCCAGCGCGTGCCCTTGGCATCAAGGCGGGCGACGTCGAGCGTGATGTCGGCCGGGGGCGGGATGTCGATCTTGTAGCGGCGCGGTTCGGGCAAGGGTTTCGGTGCGGCGGCTAGGTCTTGCGCCTGCGCAGCTGGCGACGCAGCTGGCAATTTTACGGCGGCCGCGGCGCCGGTGGCGCCCGCCTGCCCGGCTGGCGGCTGGCCGGGGACGGCGGCATTGCCCTGCACGCCGCTCTGCGCACCGTCGTGGGATACGAGACTGACGCCGCCCGTCAGGCCGGACGCATCGGCCGATGCGCCGGTGGCCTGAGAATCGGCGGGCGTCGGGTTGCTGGCCGCTGGGTCGCCGGCCGCCGAGTTGTCGGCCAAATCACCGGCCGCCGGATCGCCGGCCGAATCGGCCACCTCCACCGGTTCGGGCGGCACCTGCGGCAGTGGCGGCGGGTCCAGTCGCGGCTGCGGGGCGGACAGGGGCACCGGCGGCGCCGGGACGGCGGCAGCGATCAATTGCGCCGTCATCGGTGCCTGCGGCATGGGCACCGCAACGTCGCGCGAGCGTCCCAGCTGGCTGCTGAACCAGTCGAACACGACCAGGTGCAGCAGGATCGTGATCAAACCCAGGGTCAATTGCCGGCGGTAACGAAGCAAGGCGGTAGCAGGACTCATCGCCCTAGTGTAGCCTGTCCGTCCGGCCACCGCTGCCTGTACGCCGTGCCATTGCATGCGCATCTATGACCGATGTTGATTATCTGTTACGCTAACGACGACCTATCAAGCAGGAGACGACCATGCTGAAACCACCTTCATCGGCGGCGCCGATTCCCGGAATGACGGACACGCTGGACTTCGTCAAGAACCTGTGGGGTTCCATGAACATTCCCGGCGCCGGCATGGGCGGCATGCCAGGCATGCCTGGCATCACCGGCCCGGCGCTCTCGACCGAGGATCTCGACAAGCGCATCGCCGACATGAAGGCGGTCGAATCCTGGCTGAACCTGAACCTGACCATGCTGCGTGGAACTATCCAGGCCATGGAAGTCCAGCGCGGCACCCTGGCGACCCTGAAGTCGATGGGCGCCTCGATGGCCGAGGCGATGCGCCAGTCCGGCGTCAGCGCCGAGAAAATGGCCGCCATGCCGTTCTCACCGTTCTTCGGCCAGGCGTCGGGCACATCGGGCGCCTCGGCCCCTTCCGCCACGCCCTCCGCGCCGCCTGCAGCGGCCTCCGCCAGGCCGGCGGGTGGCGCGGGCGGCGGCACGGCCCAGCCGGGCACCGGCGCCCCGCAAGGCAGCGCCCCGGCCGGCGCGGATGCGGCGGCGGCCGCGCCGGGCATGCCGGCTGCGCTCGCATGGTGGAACATGTTGCAGGATCAATTTACTCAAGCCGTGGCGAGCGCGATGACGCCGGCGCCGGGCGCTGCAGCTCCGGCCTCGCCGCCCCCCGCCGCCTCCGCCACATCCACGCCGGATGGCGCCGCCATGGGCAAGCCGGCAACGGCGCCTCAGCCGGAAGCGGGTGCGGCGCCGGAAGCCGGCAACGGCAATGGCGGGAGCAATGGCGGCGGCAAGGCGCGCGCGGGCCGGCCGAAGGCGGACAAGGCCTGAACATCGGGCGGATGAAGCCGCCGCCGCATTGTGGAGCGGTCACGCAGCGCTTTGCGCCGTGACCGTTTGCGGCATGTTGGCATTCAGTTGGGCCAGCTGCTCCATCAATTGCGCAAAGCGCTGCTGCCCCGGCAGCAGGCCATCGACGTGGTGCAGGATCTCGTACGCTTCCAGCGACAGCGCCGCGTCGTAGCCGTGCTGCTGCAAATGCGACACCATGATCTGGGCCGCGTTGAACAGGATGCGCTGGTTGTCCGGCACCGCCTTGCGCGCATTGCGCATCCACGCCACCGCATCGCCCAGCTTGCCAGTCTTCCACAGCAGCACGCCCTGGTTCATCAGGTCGGCGGCTTCCTTCCTGGAAGCGCGGATCAGCGCGCTGCCCTCTTCCTGCATGCGCGCCTTGTCGAAGATCTTCTGCACCTCTTCCAGCAGCAGTGGATTGTCGTGGTTGTTGCGGATCACGTAGCACAGCAACGCCACCGGCGCTTCCTTCACCCCGACCGAGAACAGCAGCGTGGCCAGCTCCAGGCAGGTCGGCACGTCCGGCCGTTCGGGCGAGGCGTTCAGCATCGCCTCGAGGTCGTCGCCGGTCTTGCGCGCGCGCCGGTAGTCGCCGCTCTCGTGCCAGACCAGGCCCTCGGTGATCCTGGCGCGCAGGCCGATGCCGGGATGGTCCTGGCCGAACTCGCGCTGCGCCAGCGCCAGCAGTTGCAGGGCCTCCTTCGGATCGTTCTTGCGGCCGCACACGCGCGCCAGGCCGAGGTAGGCGTCCGGCGTCCTGTTGACCGAATACTCGCCGATCGCCAGGCACTTGCGGAACGCCTTTTCGGCCAGCGCCAGCTTGCCCACCCTGAGCGCGATGTTGCCCAGGTTGCGCTGGCGCGGCACCGAATTGGGCGACAGCCTGGCGGCGCGCTCCAGCACCGCGCAGGCTTCCTCGAGCTTGCCCAGGTTCTGGTAAGCCACGGCCAGCTGGTCGTAGGCGTCGATGTAATAGCGGTTTTCCGCGATCACGCCCTGCAAGGCCTGGCGCGCCTGTTCGAATTCGCCGTTGGCCAGGCGGATCTTGGCCAGGCCGGCGCGCGCCCACTGGTATTCGCGCTGCTCGAGCACGCGTTCGTAGACCTCGCGCGCCCGGGCCGGCTGGCCGCTTTGCTCCATCAGGCGCGCCTTCATCCGCAGCAGGTCGAGCTCGTGCACGCGGCTGGTCTCGATGCGCTCGTCGCACAGGCGCGCCGCGCGCAGGTAGTCCTTTTCGGCACAGGCCTGGTCGATGCTGCGGAACACCTGCTTCCGGTGCCAGACCCGGTTCAGGCGCGTCAGCAGCACGCCCTCGGTGATCGGCTTGATCAGGTAGGCGTCCGGCTGGTGCTCGGCCGCGCCCATCACCGATTCCACGCTCTTCTCGGCCGATACCATCAGCCACACCGTGCTCGGGTTGACCAGGTTGCGCACGCGCGCTTCTTCCAGCACCTGCTGGCCGTTCTTGCCCTCGCCCAAGTTGTAGTCGCACAGCACCACGTCGTAGCGGATGCGCGCCAGCAGGCCCATCGCCTCCCCGCCGGACGAGGCCTGGTCGATGTTGCGCGCGCCCAGGCTGCGCAGGCTTTCGCGCAGCAACTGGCGCACGCCGACGAAATCGTCGATCACCAGGTAGTTCTTGGCGGCCCAGTCGACCGGCTCGGGCGCGGATGGCGGCGCCGCCCCGCTCATGGCAGCCTCAGGACGAAACAGCCCCCGCCCTGGAAGCCGCCGTTTTCCAGGCGCAGCGATCCGTGGCGGCCGCGATGGCGGTGCATCTTCGCCACCTCGCTGGAAAAATACAGGCCCAGGCCGGTGCTGTTGGTGAGGAAGTTGACGCCGCCGACCGTGCCGCGGGTGGCGATTTCGCCGGCCTTCAGCAGCGCCGGCGGGTAGCCGGGACCGTTGTCCTCGACGCGCAGTTCGAGCCAGCCGTCGGTCTCGCGGATCGCCAGGCGCACGGTGTCGCAGGTGTAGTGGATGGCGTTGTTGATCGCATGCGACAGCACGCCGACGACCAGGTCTTCGTCGAGGTGCCAGATCAGTTGCGGGTCGTAGTCCAGTTCCAGCCGGATGCCGCGCGAGGCGAGCAGCACCCGCGCCAGCGCCGCCACCTGCTCGACCAGCTGGCCCATGTCGAGCGGCTGGATGTCGAACGGGTACTCGGGCTTGCCGACCTGTTTATACAGGGCCAGCAACTGCATCAGGTTGTCGTTCAGGCGCCGGGTCTGGTACAACATGTGCGCCATCTGCGTCATCTGCGCCCTTTGCGGACCGGCCGCTGCGGCCGGCGGCGAGGCCTCAGCCAGCAGGTGCTCGAGCGTGCCGGACAGCACGCTGATCGAGTTCTTCATGTCGTGCGCGGTCGACGCGAGAAACAGGAAAAGCGCTTGCGCGTTCGGCGTATCGTCCATGATGCAGCCTTCCGATCGGTAAAATATTGCTCTGCGCCAATTATACCTTTGGCAGAAAACATTTCCCTACGGAAGTCAATGAACGGTGCCGTTTACGCCGCTTGCGGCCCGCGCGGACTGCGGCGCGCACGCAACACGAAGCGCGCCGGATCGAGGGCGTCGACCAGCGTCATTTCCAGCGGCAGCGGCTCGCCCTCGATCTGGGCCGCCAGCAGCTCGGCGCCCAGGCCGGCCCAGATCAGCCCGCGCGAGGCATAGCCCAGCAATGCGTACAGGCCCGGATGGCGCGGCACGTCGCGCAGGCGCTCGGTGCTGCCGGCGGTATCGAAATCGGGCAGGCGCCCGACCAGCGGCAGGCGGTCCGGCGCGATGCAGCGGAAACCCACCCGGCCCTGCAGCGGCGCACCCTCGGCCGCGTGCGGGTCGGACAGCAGGCCGCGCAGGCGCTCCAGGTTTTCCTGGTGGCTGGCCGGGGATAGGGCCGGGTCCGGGTCGAGGTCGTAGGTGGCGCCGGCGCTGCACACACCATCCGATGCCGGCGTCAGGTAGGCTTCGCGGCACAGCACCAGCGGCACCTGCGGCAGCATGTCGGCCGGGACGTGGCTGACCTGGCCGCGCAGCGCCGACAGCGGCAGCGGCGCCGCCTGCGCGATGCGCGCCGCGCCGGCGCCGTTGGCCAGGATCAGGTTGGGCGCATGCGCCACCAGTTCGCCATGGGCGTCGAGTACGCGCCACTGCCCTTCGCGGCGCTCGAGGGTGACGCTGCCCACCCCGAAACGCTGTTCGACGCGCCGCCCGCAGGCGGCCAGCATGGCATCGCAGACGCTGCCGGGACGCGCCCAGCCGCCCTGGGGGAACAGCCAGCCGCCGTCCGGCGCCGGCAGCCCGAGCAGCGCCTCGGCCTGCGGACGCTCCTGCCACTCGGCAAATTCGGATGGGTAGGCCAGGTCTTTTGCGATGGCGCGCTGGACCTCGGCGTGATTGGCGTCGCGCGCCAACTGCAGCACACCGCAGGCCTGCCCCTCGATCGCGCGGCCGATGCCGCCCAGCCGTTCCCAGTGACGCAGCGCGAACAGGTAGGCGGCGCGGGTCAGGCGCGTCGGGATATTGTCGTCGCGCGACAGCAGCGGCATGAAGATGCCGGCGCGGTTGCCAGACGCCTCCATCGCCGGCCGCTCGTGGCGCTCGACCAGCGTGACCTGCCAGCCGCGCGCGCACAGGCGCTCGCAGGCGGCGGCGCCGGCAATGCCGGCCCCGAGCACGATCGCGCGCCGTTCGGGCGCCGGCGGCGCAGGCGGGCGCGGCTTGCGGCTGGCGAAGCGCGCGTTCTGCACGCCGTCGCTGCAGGCGGCGTCGAACACGAAGCCCTGCGCTTGCAGCGCCGCCACCTGGACCGCGCTCAAGCCCTGCCCGGCCAGGCAGGCATCCTTGGTGGCCAGGCGCGACAGCGAGTACGCCAGTGCCCGCGCCGCATCGTCGCCGGCATCCTCGAGGCCGCGCAGGCGGAACATGTCGACGCGCGCGGACAATTGGGCCAGCGCGCTGTCTACCGGGGCATTGATCAAATCGATCGTCAGGCCGGGTTCGGCCTGCAGCATGCGGTGGAAGCCCGGCATCAGGTGGCCGCACAGCGCGATCACGTGCAGGTGCGGCGAGCGCGCCGGATCGGTGCGCCAGACGTCGATCAGCACGCGCAGGCGCTGTTCGTCATGCGCCGCGTCGAGGACGGTGCAGCGCTCGCGGCCGCGCCAGACATCACGATAATCCATGGCTATCCCCTAACGCCGCTGGCGGCAGAAGCAGGCGCGGTCGTGGTCGTCGACCATGCCGATCCCCTGCATGTAGGCATACATGATGGTCGAGCCGACGAACTTGAAGCCGCGCTTGCCAAGGTCTTTCGAGATGCGGTCGGACAGCTCGGTCCTGGCCGGGCGGCTGCCGTCCGGCCAGTCGTTCACGATCGGCGCGTGGCCGACGAAGGACCACAGGTAGTGGTCCAGGCTCAGGCCTTCCTCGCGCAGGCGCAGGTAGGCGCGGGCATTGTTGATCGCGGCGGCCACCTTCAGGCGATTGCGCACGATGCCGGGATTGGCCAGCAGCTCGGCCACCTTGGCCTCGCCATAGCCGGCGATGCGTTGCGCATCCCAGCCGTCGAAGGCCGCGCGGTAGTTCTCGCGCTTGTTGAGGATGGTTTCCCACGACAGCCCGGCCTGCGCCCCTTCGAGGTTGAGCATCTCGAACAGCGTGGTCTCGTCATGGCAGGGCACGCCCCACTCATGGTCGTGGTAGGCAAGGTAGCGCGGATTGGCCATGTTGGCCCAGGAGCAGCGGGTGGGGTTCATGCCGCCAGTATAAACCCCTGCCGCGCCGACTAGAACCGGTGGCGCAGGCCCACGCGCAGCGCAGCCTGGTCGTCGCCGGCGGCCTGGATGCCGCCGCCATATACCGGATAAGCGCGGTAGCCCTTGTCCTTGTCGTAGACGGCGCTGAGGTAGACGCCGGAACGCCGGGTGAGCTTGTAGTCGAGCACCGCGACGAGCGCCCGGGCGCTGCCGACGTCCCGGTTGCGGTCCTGCATCTGCCAGGCGCCGCTGACGTCGACGGCCGGCGTCAGGCTGTACGTCGTGCCGACCTCATAGGTCCTTGCCTGCGCCGAGCTCAGGGTGTTCTCGACCCTGGTCGCCAGGCCCCACACCTTCATCCGTTCGAAGGCGTAGCTGGTGCCGAGCCCTTTGATGCGGGTCGAGCCGGTGTCGGTGCGCCCCGCGGATGCGTTGCCCATCAATAAGCAACAGGAAAGGTAAAACATGGCGATCGATTCGCTGGATGACTACGACAAGGAGATACTCAAGCTCCTGCGCGACAATGGCCGGCTGACCAACCAGGAACTGTCCGACATCGTCGGCCTGTCGTCGTCGCAATGTTCGCGCAGGCGGATCGCGCTCGAACAGGAAGGCCATATCCTGGGCTACCATGCCCAGTTGTCGCCCAAGGGCGATGGCACGCCGGTCCGCGACGTCTACAAGGTGACGGGCAGTTACGACTACCTGATGAAGGTGGCGGTCGAGGGTTTGCCCGCATTGAACGCACTGATTACCCGCCTGGCGGCGCTGCGCGATTGCATCGCGAGCTTGCGCACCTCCGTCGTGCTGGAACGGATCAAGGAAAACGGCGTGCTGATGCCTGCGGCATAAGCCGGTTATCAGCGTCATTCATGCGGCAGGTTTTTTGGAGACGACCCGTCAATACCGGGCCGATTTCCATTACACTGAAAACTCGGCAGCGCGATCCACTGCCCCCTTCTCCCGTCACCATGCATCAAGTGACGCTCGATCACGCATCCTCTGCCATGGGACGGCACAGATGAGCACCTGGAAGCAGCTCAGCCCGAGCATCCATCACCGGCTCGCCTTCGGTGCGGCGTACGGCCTCACCGACGTCGGCCTGGTGCGCCGCTCGAACGAGGACAACTTCCTGATCGACCCGGCGCTCGGCCTGGTGGCGGTGGCCGACGGCATGGGCGGCCACGACGGCGGCGAAGTCGCCGCCTGCCTGGCGCTGGAAACGCTGCGCGCCGCACTGGGCGACGCGGCGCGCGACCCGCTGCTCGATACCACCATCCTCGACAGCGTCGACCCGGACGCCACCTGGCAGGACCAGCACATGCCGGCCGTGCTCGCCGCGCACCGGGCGGTCGACCGCGCCAACGCCGAGGTCTACCGCGCCAATCTGCGCGCCGGCCACGACGAAGGCGGCGGCATGGGCACCACGCTGACCGGTTTCTGGCGCGGCGCGCCCGCCGGCCCGCTGGTCGTGTTCCACGTCGGCGACAGCCGCCTGTACCGCCATCGCCAGGGCGAACTGGCGGTGCTGACGCGCGACCAGACCCTGTACCAGCAGGCGCTGGAAGCCGGCCTGTCGGACGAACTCCCGCCGCGCAACCTGCTGCTGCAGGCGATCGGACCGACGGCGCAGATCACGCCCGACGTGAAGGTGTTCCCGGCCGAGCGCGGGGATATTTACCTGCTATGCAGCGACGGGCTGTATGGCACGACGCCGCATGCGGCCATCGCGCAGGCGCTGGCGGGGTGCGACGGGCAGGCGCTGGATGCGTGCGGTGCGGCGCTGGTGGCGCTGGCCAAGGCGCATGGGAGCCGGGATAACATCACGGCGGTACTGGTAATGGTCGGGTAATGACCTCCATCCAAAGGACATGACATGGACGATGCATTCGATGATGACTTTGACGATCGGGTAGCGCAGCATGAATCGATCAACCAACTGGAGGTGTGGCGCGAGGAAGCCAAAGCGGCCGTTCTTGCAAAGAATCCCGGCAATCACGTCGTCGGCGGCATCAGCGACCTGGATGACTCTGTAAAAGCGGAACTCGTCAGCACCCATGGCGCCGAGATAAAGACATTGATAGCGGTGTTACAAAAACAAAAATCCGAACTGGAGGCGCGCCTGGAACTGGACGACATCCCGACACAGGCAGACCTGGACAGGCTGGAGGCGCTGAACGATGCGATCCCCCAGCTTGAATTTGCTATCGATGCTTGAAGCCGTCCAGCATTCCAGCAAACGCGTCCGGCCGCGGCATCCCGCGACACACCAGCAACGGTGCCCCGGCACCCGGCGCCGCTTCGCTCCACCACAGACTGTGTCCCTGCAAAGCCGCCGCCGCAACGGCAGCCGTCACATCGCCATCCAAGGCAAGCCATGTCGCGCTAGCCGTCCCCGCCGGCACTGGCGCCGAAGCGACGTCCGGTTCCGGCGCCGTATCGAACTGCCCCAGTAAAAACGCCGGATCCAGTGACGCCCGCGCCAACTCGTCGATGGCATCGAACCACGCCCCATGGCGCTGCACCCAGTCCAGCAAGGGCGGCGCCCCGGTCGCCGCGATCGTCAGCGGAAAGTAGCGCCCGACCCGGTCGACGCTCGGCATCACCACGCCACCGAGCCCGTCGCGGCCGAGCACACCCGGCGCAACCGCGAAGCGCCACACCGGACTGGTGAGATAAGCATCCAGCCACTTGGCACCCAACTGCGCCCGGCTGGCCTGCAGGCAGGCTTGCAGCCAGCGGTCCCAGGCTTGCACCAGGTCGGCCGGCAGGCGCCGCGTGACGAAGTCGCCGTGGGTGCTGACCTTGCCGAAGTAGCCGGTCACAACTTGTCCACGCAGCGGAACTGCTCCAGCGTGGCGCGGCGGAACGGGTTGATCACGCTGCTCGCGGTCATTTCCAGCGTGGCCTTGCGCTCGTCGGCATCGAAGGTGACCTTGTAGCGCTCGCCCTGCGGGGTCGGCTCCACGTTCGCCTTGTCGAGCATGCGGAACCAGGCCCATGGCCCCTCGGTGTGCACACTGGCGTGGGCGCTGGCCGGCGATACTTCCAGGCGCACGGCGCCGCCGCCCTTCCCGCTCGGCAGCTGGAACGAGGCCGGCGCCAAGGCGCCCGGTGCCGCCGTCAGGGCCTGGCCGTCGATGTCCAGCACCAGCTTCGCGATGCCCGGATCGAGCGCGACGGGTTTCAGGTCGAAGCGCATCGACGCCTGCCGTCCGCCGCCGGCGAAGAAGGCGTCGCGGATGCGCGCCGCGCGCTGGAACTCGTCGAGCGTCGCCTGCGGAATGCCGAGCGAGCCGTTGTTGGCGGTGGCGCGCCAGCTCCAGCGGGCGCCGCTCATGTCCACGTACTGCACCAGGTTCTTCTGGAAGAAGTCGTCGATCAGGCCGGCCGGCGCGAACAGCTTGCCGAAGTCGTCGGCGGTGACGTCCTGCGCCGCGTTCCTCACGACCGGGTAGCGCCCGGCCACGGCCTGGCGGCAGAACTGGGCCGGGCCGGCGGTCCACAGCGCATTCAGGCGTTCGCGTTCGCTGCCCGATGTGAGGCCGGCGCCGCCGCTGTCGATCGATTTCAGCATGCCGCCCAGTGGCGCCGGCTTGCCGTCGGCTTCCAGCTTGACCTTGGCCAGCGCATCGCCCGGCGGCGGCGGCGCCCCGGTGCGCCTGGCGCTGGCGGCGCTGTCGAGATACACCGCCACGTCCTTAAGCATGGCCAGGGTCTGGTCCAGCGGCGGCGGGCTGCCGGCGGTCAATCGGTGCAGGTTGGCGAAATGGGCGTCGACCGGGTTGTCCGCCTTCACCGGCGCCGCCGCGACCTCCTCGTCCGCGCCGCCCATCGCGCTTTCCAGCTTCTTTTTATAGGCATCGAGCTTGCCCCTGACGGCTTGCGTGACCGAGGCCGCGGGTGCCGGCGCGCCGGTGGCGCCGAGCGTGGTTTCCAGGCTGGCCGCAACCAGGAATTTGCGCAGCGGCGAGTCCGGCCCGGACAGCAGGTTGGCGATGCGCGCGCCCTGCTCGAGGTTGGCGAACGGACGCAGCGTGACGTCGGCCAGCAGCGCATCCCACTGGGCGATGTAGTCGTCGTAGTACAGCCGCAGCACCGCCTGGCGCACCTGCTCGCGGTTGCCGTCCAGCTGCGACGACTCCTGCTGCGCCAGCACCCAGCGCTCCTTCTCGACGTCATCCAGCGCCTCGGCGCTCTGCTTCAGGAACTCGGCATGGCCCGCCCTGGTGAACATGCCATTGATGCCGCGCGTGACCGGCTCGCCGCTCCTGCGCACGAACACGCTGGGCGCTTCCGGACCGCCGGCGCCGGCCGGGCTGAATTCAAGCAGCCTGGTGCGCACCAGCTGGCGCTTGAGGCGGTTGTAGACGCGCTGCTGCAGCGGCATGCGCGCCAGCGCCAGGCGCGTGTCGCTGACCAGTTGCGGATCGAGCCGGGGCAGTGCCTGGCCCGCGCGGAAATTCTCGACCAGCGCCAGCGTGTGCGCGGCCAGGGATTGTCTTTGTGCGTCGCTGGCATCCTTCAGGTTGCGTTCGCCGTCCAGCGCCGCCCAGGCCGCGACCGATTCGGCGTCGAAGTGGCTTGCGTCCCCCAGCATCAGGTACACGCGCAGCACTTCGTACAGGTATTCGGCATTGTTGGCGTCGTTGCGGCGCAGCTGTTCTTCCATGCGCTGCTGCAGGCGCGGCAGCAGCGTGTCCTGCAGCAGCTTGCGGTAGGCGATGCGCGCCGCTTCTCCCAGTTTATCGCCCTGGTACAGGCCGAAGCGGCTCAGGAAAGGCGGACTGGCGTCGCGCTCGTCGTAGCCGCCCGGCAGCGCGCGCGCGGCGTCCAGCACCGGCAATAGCTGCAGGCTGGATGCCTGCGGCGGCAGCGCCGCCACGCGTCTGGCCAGGTCGCTGGAGCGCGCCGCCATGTCGGCCACGTACGCCTGGTTGCGCAGGTAGCTGGCCGCCATGCCGGCGCCCAGCAGCACGAACAGCGCGGCGATGCCGGCCACCGCGCCCCACTGCAGCGCGCGGCGGCGCCGTTCCAGCGCATGGTTGACGCCGGCCAGTTCCGCTTCGGGGAAGATCACCTGCTGCAGCAGGTTCGTGATGAAGTAGCTGCGGCCGCTGGCGGCGTTCGGCGCCAGCGCCTGGCGGTCCAGGCCGAAGGAAGCGGCCATCGCGCTCATCACGCGGTCCAGCGGGCTGCCCTCCTGGGTGCCGCTGCTGAAGTAGACCCCGCGCAGCAAGGCCTGCTGCTCGTAGCGGTTGGACGCGAACACCTCGTGCAGCAAGCGTTGCAATATGTCGCCCACGCCGGCGAACTGCTGCGGGAAGCTGTACACCAGCGCGCGCTTGTACGGGTCGCGCTCCTGCTGCATGCGCGCCAGCACGCGCTCCTGCAGGCGCCGCTCGAGCAGGCGGAACTCGTCCGGGAAGGCGGCCAGCGCGGCATCGGTGTCGATGCCCTCCCCGGCCGCGAAGGTGACGCCCCAGACCTGGGCGCGCTCTTCGCGTCCCAGGCTGTCGAAAGTTTCGACGAAGCCGGCCAGCAGATCGCACTTGGTCACCAGCACGTACACCGGAAAGCGCACGCCCAGCTGCTCGTACAGTTCCTTGATGCGCTCGCGGATCGCCTGCGCCTGGGCGGCGCGACCCGGCTCGCTTCCCTGCAGCAGGTCGGACAGCGCCAGCGTGACGATGATGCCGTTGACCGGGCGCCGGCGGCGGTATTTGCGCAGCAGCTGCAGGAAGCCGGTCCAGGCGGCCCGGTCGGCCTCGAGGTGGCTGTCCTGGGTGGTGTAGCGGCCGGCGGTGTCGAGCAGCACGGCGTCGTCGGTGAACCACCAGTCGCAGTTGCGGGTGCCGCCGACGCCGCCGATCGCGCCCTTGCCCATGCTGTCGGCCAGCGGAAACTTCAGGCCGGACTGGGTCAGCGCCGTGGTTTTACCGGTGCCCGGCGCGCCGATGAACATGTACCAGGGCAGCTGGTACAGGCCGCCCCTGGCGCCATTCTTCCCTTTGCTCTTGCGCAGGATGGCGATCGCTTCCTGCATGCGCTTCGTTAAATGCGCCAGTTCGGCCGCGCTTGTTCCAGCGCCGGTGTCGCGTGCACCGGGCGGCGCCGGCGCCGCGCCCTGCCCGGCCACGCCGCGCAGCAAACGCTGGTTGGCCAGCCAGGCCGACAGGCGGCGCCAGGCCAGCCAGCCGGCCCACAGCAGGAACAGCAGGACGATGAAGGTCCAGCGCACCGTGCTCGATGCGAACGGCGCTCGGCCATCGAAGGACAGCAGCGGCGCCTCGAACCAGATGATCAATGCCAGCAGCAGCACGCCCAGCAAGGCCAGCACGGCGGGTTTCAACAACCAGGCAAATAGCTTTTTCATTGCGCGTCAGGTCCGGTTCATGTTCATGGCGCCGCGGCCGGCGTCAACAGCGTGATCTCCACCCGCCGGTTGCGCGCGCGGTTGGCCGGGTTGTCGTTGGCGGCCAGCGGCGCGGTGTCGCCGCGTCCTTCCACGCTGTAGCGCGAGGCCGGCCCCGCGCGTTCGGCCAGCAGGTCGCGCACCGCCATCGCGCGCGCCCTGGACAATTCGTAGTTCGACGGGAAGCGCGCCGACAGGCCGGGCCGGGTGTTGTCGGTATGGCCGACCACGACCACCTTGCCCGGCACGCTTTTCAAGGCTTCGCCGATGCGCGCCAGCAGCGGCAGGTAGGCGCCGGACACCTCGCCGCTGCCGGAGCCGAACACGCCGTCGCCGCGCAGCGTGATCACCGAGCGGTCCGCGGTCTCGACCACGGTCACCAGGTCCTGTGCGATTTCCGGCGCCAGGAAGCCGCCCACGCGCGCCGGCACAGGCGCGGGCGCGGGCGTGGCAGCAGCCACCGCCGGCGTCGCCTGCGCCGTCTTCAGCGACAGCAAGCTTGCAAATACCGGATCCGAGGCACTGCCGAGACGGCTGCCCAGGAACAGCTGCAGCACGATCAGCAGCACCGCCGCGGCGGCGCCCATGATCCAGACCGGCACCATGCGCCACAAGGCTTCTCCCTTGCCGCTGGCGCCCTTCCAGTGCACCGACAGTTCGGCCTCGATCGGCGCATGCTGCTGGGCGATCAGCTGCTGCAGGCGCTCGCGCAGCGCGTCGAGCTGCGCACGGCCATTGTCGATGACGCGGTATCGCCCTTCCAGCCCGAGCGCCAGGCACAGGTACATCAGCTCCAGCGCCTGCACGTTGGCCTTGGCGTTCTGCGACAGCTTCTGCAGGATCAGGAAGAATTTTTCTCCACCAAAGGCTTCGTTATGGAAGGTCACCAGCAGGCTGCGGCTGGCCCACACGCCGCCGCCGCCCCAGGGGGTGGACGAAATGGTTTCGTCGAGCAGCGTGCACAGCGCATAGCGGGCCGCCGCGATCTGGTCGTGCTCGACCTGCGCCGACCGGGCATCGGTTTCGAAGGCCCTGACCGCCTGCACCAGCTGCAGGCGCAGGCCTTCCACGTCCGGGTGCGATGCCATCTGGCGCAGCGGCGTCACCAGGCCGAGCAGCGGATTGGCGGCGCGCACCAGCGGGTTCAGGCCCTCGCCGTGCAGCTGCGCCGGCGCGGCCGGCCGTTGCGCATCGGGCGCGGTGGCCGGAGAGCCGGGCGTGGCGCCGACGGACGCCTGCCCGGGCGGCGTGCGGCGTCCGCCCGGCGTGGGTACCAGCACGGTACGGTCGGGATCCTGCATCGGATGGTCGGGATCGGTGGCGCTCACGGCACGGCCCTTTCAATGATCATTTACGGATGGCCCAGAACTCCATCTGCAGGCCCGGATATTCGTTCGGGATGTGCATCGCAAAGCCGACCGAATTGAGCAGCAGCTTCCAGTTCTCGCTGTTCTTGTCCAGCTCGAAGTAGGTATAGCCGGCGTGGAAGGGCAGCTGGCGCGGCGCCACCGGCAGCGCGCGCAGGGCAACGCCGGGCAGTTGCAGATTGACCAGGTCGCGGATCTTCTCGACCGAGCCGATCTTGACCATCGCCGGGAAGCCGCTGCGCACCGCTTCCGGCGGCATGTGCGCGTTCACCGCCAGCACGAATGTGGCGGAGCGCAGCAGTTCCTGGTCCGGCACCACCGCCACGCGGATGCCGAACTGGCGCTCTTCCAGGTGCAGCGCCAGCGCGCGCGGATCGACCACCATCGACAGCGACGCGCGCACGTCCTCGATCAGCGGCGCGAAGCTCTCGGCCAGGCGGTCGTGGCGGTACACCGGATAGGCGCAGGCGCGCTTGTCGGGGCGGCTGAAGGTGGACAGCTCGCCGGCCAGTTGCGCCAGTTCCGCGTACAAACGCTCGGGGTGCAGGCCGGTCATGCCGGCCAGGTGGGCGAACAGCGGCAGGCTGCGGTTGAGCAGCTGCAGCATCAGGAAGTCCGCGATCTCGGCGGCGCCGGCGACGCCGGGCTGGCTCAGGCGCCCGGCCAGGGCCTGGGCGCGCTGGTTCAGCAAGCCCACCAGTTCGTCGGCGAAGGACGCCAGGCGCGGCGCCGCCCGGAAATCCAGGCAGGGCGGACAATAGGCCGGATCGAGCACGACGCGGTTGTCGGGGCGGCGTTCGACGATCCGCGCGATGCCAAGCAGGGCGTAGGCGTTGGCGACGTCCTTCTCGAGCGCGATGCGCAGGCGCAGGCTGCCGACCTGCATCAGCGCGCTGTTGTCGAGCCCATTGCTGTCCAGCGCCTCGTATTCCAGCGGGCGGTGGCGCGCAAAATTGTCGGCGGCGTTGCCTTCCGCGGTTTCGGCGATGCCCATGCGGCGCAGCGGCAGCGCCAGCACGACCAGTGTGTCGCGCGCATCCTCGGGGATGTCGAGCGGCTCGGGCAGCAGGTCGTCCTGCGGCAGATTGAGCGTGGTGCCGTCCGGGAGCACGGCGACGCAGGACTGCAGCGCCAGCTTGCCCTGGGCCAGCAGCGGTTCATCGATGACGAGCTTGATGAAACCCCAGGCGTAGGGGCGCACGCCGGCGACGCGGTTCTCGATCACGCTGTGCAGGTAGCGGTCATGCTGTTGCAGGTGCTGGGGCTGCAGCAGCATGCCCTCCGACCAGATCACTTTACGATTCCAGGACATTCTCTTTGTTCTGATGATGTGTTGATCGGTCAGCGCCGCGCGTCGCGCAGGCGCTGGATCTGTTCTTCATAGGCCGCACCGAAGGCTTCGCCGAACAGGCGGTGGAAATCGCTGTCCGCCTCGCTGGCCAGGCGGGCGTACAGCTCGACCATCCGGTCCCACATCTTGGCCTTGCGGTTCGATCCCAGCACCTTGTCCATCACGCTCGGCTCCTGCAGGCGCGCCTCGATGGCCTGCGGATCGAAGCGCTTGAGGACCCCGTCCAGCGCCGCGCGCATGCCGGCCATGATCGCCAGCTCGTGCGCCTTGAGGTCGTCGAAGGCGTTGGCGAACGCGCGCTGCGGCGCCATGTAGCCGGCCGTGCGCCCGCCCATCATCTGCGCCAGCGCGCTGTCGACGTCGGGGAAGAATTTCAAGGGATTGTTGGCCTGGGCCGCGATCATCGTCATGTCCAGCCGGCTTTCGCGCTTGGTCATGGCGCGGCCCATCAGCACGCCCATGGTGCCGGCGGTGGCTTCGCGCAGCATGGCGCCGGCCAGTTCGGCGATCTCTTCGGCGCTGCGCTTGGTGTGCAGTTCTTCCAGGCCCATGCCGCGCAGCAGGGCCTGGATGATGGGGTCATTGGCGGCGCTGCCGGATGCGGCGCGCGGAGCGGCCGGTGCAGCAGGCTGCGACGACGGCACAGGCGGCGCCGATGCGAAGGGCTCGGCGGAAGCCGCGACGGGCGCAGGCGCCGGCACGGGCGGAAACGCAGGCGGTAGCGCCGGCGCCGCCTCTGGCGCCAGCGCCTGCGGGCCGATGGCGGTGGCATCCTCCGGCGCCACCGCCGGCTGCGGCGGTGCGAACGATACCGCCGGCAGCGGCTCGCTGGCCGGTACCGCTGCCGGCGGTGGCGGTGGTGGTGGTGCGAACGTCGATGCCGATGCCGATGCCGGTGGCGCTGACGGTGGCCGCGCGGCCTGCACCCGTGGCGGCAGGAAGTCTGCCAGCGGATCGTAATCGTCCGGAATCGCCATCGGTCCCGCGGCCGCGGATGGCGGCGCCGACACTGCAGGCAAAGGCGGCATGGGCGGCGGCGCCTGCTGCCAGGACAGCGGCTGCGGCTGCGCCGCCGGAAACGGCGCCAGCTCGGGCGCGACATGATCGCTTTCGGCGCCACGCCATGCCGGCACGCTGGGTTCGCCGGCCGGCGGTGCGCCGAACAGGTTCAGGCCGAGCGGATCGAAGCTTGGACTCAAGGGATCGCCGCCGACGTCCAGGATCCCGGCCGAGGCCAGCGAATCGCCGGCATCGCCCGTCAACGACGCCGGTACAAACGCGGCCAGTCCCGGCGCCGTGGCCAGTCCGGGCCGTAGCGGCTCGCCGGCCAGCGGCTCAACGCGTGGCGGCTCGACCTGCAGCGGGGACGGCGGCAGCATCGGCGCCGCTTCGCTTTCCACGCTGGCCACCAGTTGGTAGTCGCCGATGCCGATGCGGTCGCCGTCGTTCAGCCGCACGTGGCGGCCGGCGCCGACCGGGCGCTCGTTGACCAGGCTCGGATTGCTGCCGACGTCGACCAGGCAATAGCCGCCGTCGCGGTATTCGATGCGCGCATGCACGCGCGAGATGTACTTGCCCGGATCGTCGAGCACCAGTTCGTTGCCCGTTGCGCGGCCGAGGGCGCCGCCCAGGCGGTCGAAGCGCCGGCTCATTGGCTGGGCCGGCGCGGCGTTGCGGTAGGTGTGGACGCTCAAGGTAATCGGCATAAGTTCTTCGGTAATGGCATCGGGTTGCAGGACGGCGGATCAGCCGCCCACCTCTTTCAGAAAGCGTGCGCGGTCCTGCGGATCGGCGACGTTGTCGGCCAGCAGGCGGTAGAACTCGACGGGGTCCCTGGTCAGCTTCGAGGCGCGTCTGGCCAGCACCTTCGCGATCGGTCCGACGTACAGGGCCAGCTTGTGCTGGACGGTTTCCATCAGTTCGGGGCTCAGCGGCGGCGCCGGCATGCCGGGCGACTGGTTCGCAGGCATGGCGCCGCTGCGCGCACTGCTGCGTGCGCCCATCGTGCCCGCGGTTGGCAGGCCGTGCCTGTTCCTGAGCGCGCGCACGCTTTCCTGGAACTGGATGCGGCCCTGGTCGGAGCCGATGTGCGGCAGCAGCTTCGCGCACAAATCGTCGAGATCAAGGGCGCCGCGCGCGGCGTTCTTCAACACCAGCCTGGCCACCGGCCCGATCTGGGTCGACAGCGCCACCTGCAGGTCCGGCGCCAGCGCCAGCAGCCATTCGGGGGCGCTGGCGGTCAATGCGCCGCTGGAACCGTGCTGCGAGGCGCCTGCCGACGCCTGCATGTCGGGTGCGGGCGCCGGCTTTTGGAAGGCCAGTACGGTACGCTCGTTGTCTTCCTCCGTGATCGGCACGCCGCCGCTGTGCTGCAGATGGGCCGCCCCCAGTGCTTCCACGAACGCCTGCGCGCTCGGGTAGCGGTCCTCGGCCCGCTTCGCCATCGCCTTGAGCACGACGGCATCGAAGGCCGGGTGCAGGCCGGGCCGGCGCGTACTCGGCGCCGCCGGCGTGTCGTGGATGATCTGGTGCATGACGACCGAGGCGGCGCCCGAGAATGGCCGCATCCCGGTCAGCATCTGGTACAGCACGATGCCGGCGGCGAAGATGTCGGCGCGTCCGTCCACGCCTTCGCCCTTGAACTGCTCGGGCGACATGTAGCTCGGCGTGCCGATCACGGCGCCGACCTGGGTCAGCGTCGACGAGTCGATCCTGGCGATGCCGAAGTCGGTGATCTTGACCTGGGCCTCGCGGCTGACCAGGATGTTGGCCGGCTTGATGTCGCGGTGGACCACGCCGCGCGCGTGCGCATAGTCGAGCGCGCGCAGCAGCTGGGTGGCGCAGGTGACGCAGGCCGCCACATCCATCGGCGTATCCTTGTCGAGGAAAGCACCGAGCGGCGTGCCGTCCACGTACTCCATCGCGATGTAGGTGGTGTCGTCGAGTTCCCCGAAGTCGTACACCGCGACGATGTTCGGATGCACCAGGCGGCCCGACGCCTGCGCCTCGTTGCGAAAGCGCGCCACGATCTCGGTTTCCTGCACGCCGTCGAGCAGGTCGCGCCGGATCGTCTTGAGCGCGACCGTACGCGCAATCGCCGCGTCCCAGGCTTCATAGACGATGCCCATGGCACCGCTGCCAAGCACGCCGTCGATACGGTATTTGCCGATCTGCCGGATCATCCCTGTCATGTAACCCTACTCTTCCAGCATCTTCAATGCGCTCGCCAGGCTGGTGCGCATGCGGTTGAACGAACGGCCCAGGCCACTGAGTTCGTCATTGCCCTTCACCTCGAATTCCCTGGCCTCGAATTTGCCCATGCTGACCTCGTCGGCCACGCTGGCCAGGTGCCGGATGCGGCGCGTGACGAACAGGTGCACCATCACGTTGAGCGCGACGAACACCGCCACGAACACGCCCGCCAATGACAGCATGAAAGTCCGGAAGATGCTTTCGGCGCGCGCCAGCGGCACCGCCATCGGCACCGAGATCACCTGGGCGCCGACGATCTCGTTCAGCTTCCAGCCGAAGCCGTTGTTGGGACCGTAGATGTCGACCATGGTCTTGGGCGCCTGGGCCGCCGTGGTGTGGCAGCCCAGGCACACCGGGTCCTTGATCTGCAGCGGGCGCGCGATGTACAAACTGCGCCCGGTCGCGGTATCGCGCTCGCCCACGAATTCCTTGAGGTCGGCCGTGCTGCGCAGCTTCTGCACCACGTCCACCTCCCAGTCCGACGCTTTATCCCGCAAATTGGTCGGGTTCAGTGTCGCTTCCTTGTACGAGAAGTCGGGGTACGACTTCAGGACCACGTTCAGGCTCTCGACCGCCGAATACGAGGGCACCGACTGCGGGTGGAACTGGAACTTCATCTGGTTGGCCAGCAGCGGCGCGATCTGGGTGGCGGTGTAGCCGCGAACGCTCTTCGCCGCTTCCAGCAGCAGGCGCGCGTTCTGCAGCGTCTCCTCGCGCGCGCTCTGCTTGAGCAGGCGGTCTGCCACGACGCCGGCGGCGATGAAGCCAATCGCGAAGATCGACATGAACACCAGGTTGAACTTGGCGGCGATCGAGAGTTTCATGTGCTCGTCCTTTGCATTGCCTGTCTCATTGCGCGCCTCTCAAAACAGCGTCGATGCCGGCTGCGCCGGCTTTGCGGGCCTGGGCGGCTGCAGCACGGCCTGCCATTCGGCGCTGCGCCCGAACACGCGCTCGACCTGGCGCCGGAACGCCGGATCGGCCAGGCGCGGCCGGAAGCGCGCCGCGAAGCCGCGCCTGGCCGGCAACGGCGCCGCCAGCCAGGCTTCGACATCGGCGAAGTCCACATCGCGCTCTTTTACGAGCGCCACCTTGCCGGCGTTCGGCACGGCTGGGGCGCGCACCAGGCGGTCGCGAAATGCCAGCGGCATCGCGGCCACGAACGCAGGCGGTGGCCGTCCCGCCATCGGCTGGGCTTTGGCCGGATCGGTGTCGGCATACTGCTCCGGCGCCAGCCTGAGCGGCGCGCCGGCCTTCCCCTTGCCGTCGACTTTCGCCGCCTGTTGCGCGCCGTCCTCGGCGAACACGGCGTCGCGGCCGTCCTGGCTGCGCACGATCGCGGAGCCGCCGGCCAGCGTCACCTGCAGCCCCGGCGTGGCCACCAGCGCGCGGCGGCCGCTTCCAACGGCGACCTTGACCCAGCCGCGCAGCAGCGCCAGCCCGACGCCGGACTTGCCGTCCGCGGCCAGGTTCGTGACCAGCACCCGGGTGTCCGGGCCGAGCGCCACGATGGCGTCAAGGCCGGCCTCCAGCTGCGCGCCGGCGTTGCCGCCGGCAGTCTCCAGGATGTCGTCCCTCTGCACGGCGACGCCGGCGGCGGCCCGGTACAGCGTGGCGCCGCGGATCAGGCGCAGCGGCTGGTCCGCCAGCGTGAGCACGGGTCCGGATTGCGCCGGTGCCCGGATCGGCTCTGCGCCCGCAGCCGCGTTCGCATGCGCCGCCATGCTGGTGGCAACCAGGCTGGCAATGAAGCAGGCATGCAGGCGCACGGCCGGGACCAGCGCACGGGCGGCGGCAAGGCGCGCATGCATGGGTTCCGGATCCGGTGTGCGCTCGGTCTTCAATTGATCTTCACCAGCGATCCTTCGACCGTCATGACGCCGCCGGCCTTGATGTTCATGAGTCCATCGGCCTCGATCGCGACCTGCGCCGACTTGAGCGTGATCTTGGCCGGCTCGATCTTGATGCTGCTGCCCCCGACCTTCAGCTCGATCGAGGTGGCGGCTTCGATGACGATGGTCTTGCCCACGGTGACCGCCTGGTCGCCGTCGACCTTGACGGTCTGGTTCTTGTTGACCGTGTGCGTCTCGTCACCCTTGATGGTGGTGCTCTGGTTGTTGCCGACGTCGATGCTCCGGTCGTTCTTGATCCCGATGGTCTGGTCGCCCTTGTCCGCCTTCCCGAAGCCGACCTTCAGGGTGTCATTGTTCTTCACCACGCGGTTGAAATCCCTCTCGGCCTGGATGAATATCTCTTCGCCGTCCTTCTTGTCCTCGAAACGGATCTCGTTGAAGCCGGCGCCGTTTTTCGAACTGTTCGACTTGATCGTCGATTTGGTCTGCTCGCCCGGCAGCGCGTACGGCGGCATCGCGTCGCCGTTGTAGACGCAGCCGGTCACCAAAGGCTGGTCCGGATCGCCCTCCAGGAAGCTGACCACGACTTCCATGCCGATGCGCGGGATGAACATCATGCCCCAGCTTTTGCCGGCCCAGCCCTGCTGCACGCGCACCCAGCATGAGCTGGTCTCGTCGGCCTTGCCCTGTCTCTCCCAGTGAAACTGCAGCTTGATACGACCGTACTTGTCGGTCCAGATCTCCTCGCCGGCCTTGCCGACCACCATTGCGGTCTGCGGTCCCTGAACGAACGGCTTGCGTGCGATCGCCGGCGGCCGGTAGCCGTGCTCCTTGCCGACGGCGCGGAAGGCGCAGCGGAACTCGGTCGAGCCGCCCCCGCCCCTGCCCCCTCCGCCCGAGCTGTAATCGGTGCCGATGATGTCGGTGTCGGCGGCCGTGATCAGGAACTCGCGGTTCTGGTCGTCGCGCGGATGCTCGGACAGGGTGAACAGCGCGCCGGTGGTCAGGCCGCGCGCGTTGCCGAAGGCTTCGACCTGTTCGCACTGGCCGTGCAGCGCCTCCATGCGCGCACGTGCGATGCCGTTGCCGGCGGCGCTTGAGGCGTAGCGGCCGGGGTAATCGTATTGTTCGTAGCTGGGCTGGCCGAAGGCGGCGGCAATCGTCGCCTTGGCCAGCAGGCCGCCGGTGGTGCTGGCCGAGGCCTTTTCGAAGTCGAAGTCGTTGAGGGCATAGGCACTGGCCTGGATCTCGCCACCGGGCGCGAAACGCGTCACCGCTTCTTCCAGCGCGCCATGGATGCGGTCTTCGTCGCGGAACTGTACGGTGGCGTAGCCCTCGGCAGGCGCGTGCGCGCCATAGCTGTCGGCGAGCACCATCATGTGCGTGCCGTCGCCGTGGGTGAACCGGTAATAGATCCCCTCTTCTTCCAGCAGGCGGGTGACGAAGTTGAAATCGCTCTCGCGGTACTGGACGCAATAGGTGCGCGCCGCCGGCGTGCCGGAGAGCTGGCCGACATCGAGCGCAATCAGGCCGCCATAGGCCGCGTCGCCGCACACCGCCTTGACGATGTCGATCGCGCTCTTGTCCTGGAAGATGCGGCAGTTCGACGAGCGGGTCAGCAGCCACAGCGCCGGTTGCAATACGGCCTGGTAGCTGGGCATGCCGTCGCGCCAGCCGCGGTAGAAGAAGCGCGTGACGATGCCGTTGAAATAGCGCTTGCCGCCATCCGGCAGGGCGAGCACGATCGTCATGCTGGTGCCGAGCACGTCGGCGATCTTGATGTCGCCCTTGGTGGACGCCAGTTCCACGTTGAAGGTGTAGATGCGTCCCAGCGCCTCGCTGCACTGCATGCGCCGGAACAGCAGCACGTCGTCGGCGAGGACGGACTTGACGGCGACTTCGCGCTGGGCTTGGGTAGGCAGGATCGGCATGCTTCGGTCAGTGTTCAGTGTCGCGTCAGGGAATCATGGTCTTGGTGGTGCCGGCATTGCTGAAGCCGATCACGCCGCCCCAGTTGCACATGCACTTGGAGACGTTGTCGAGGGCGGGCATGTTGGCGATCAGGACCGTCGGTGCGCCCGGCACCCACGGCGCGCTGGTGGCGGGCACGCAAGGCATGGGCGTGAGCACGCCCATCGCCGCGGCGGTGGCGGCGGCCACGGTCGGATTCGCGGGCGAACTGCACACGCCAAAAGGCATGATGTTCGTCAGCGGAACGTGGTCCATGATGTTGGCAGCGGGCGGGCCTTCGGCCAGGACCTTGTTCTTCGGGAGCACGACCAAAGAGGATGGTGCTGCGCCGAAGCTGCAGGTCATCATGGCGCCCATGGAGACTTGGTTAGGCATGGGATTAGCCCGTCACCCCTGCTTTACCAGTGCGCCAGATCTGCACGGCTACCCGGTGCCGCTGGCGGAATTGATCCCACCAGCTGGATCACTTCTCTCGGTGGCATGGCATGGTACAACTTGTGATTGATATGGTAGGACTTGCGAGGGTCATAGTCCTTGATGATGATATCGGGCTCCCAAGCGCCATTACTCTTCACTTCCCCGTAAATGTGAAAGGTGTTGCCGGTCCGGCATCCAGAATTGACGGCGACCGTGATGTGCTTGCCAAAACGCCGCTCCAGGCGATCGCCGTGGATCCCTTTGTTAACCCGGATGTTCGCCCCTCCGAGCAGGTCGTCCCTGACGAATTCACGGACTCCGTACATCTGGTCCGAATCGCACCAGATCGCCCCTGTCGCCAGTTTGCCCAACATTACATAGATTTCACGCGCGCTACAGGGGCGCCCATTAGCGTAGACGTCTCTATTGTTCTCCGGCATATCCCAGCCGTCTTTAAATGTGATGTTCATATCGATTCCCCCGCTCGGTTATGTTCCAGCTTGCCAAAACCTGCCTGAGAGCTCATTCGAATGCATACTGGAATGAGCCGTCGTTTACACCTACCTCGACCCTGCCGATGGCAGCGCCCCGCATCATTCTTGTGAGGAATTCACGGCTCACATCCGGCAACATCGTGTTCGTCAAAATCGCATCGATCATCCGTCCCCCCGACTCGCTCTCGGTACAGCGCGACACCACCAGCTTGACCACCTCATCCGAATACGTGAACGGAATCTTGTACCGCGCCTCCACCCGCTTCTTGATCCGGTCCAGCTGCAGCCTGACGATCTGTCCCAGCATGACATCGGACAGCGGGTAATAAGGAATCGCCACCATCCGCCCCAGCAGCGCCGGCGGGAACACTTTCAGCAAAGCCGGCCGCAAGGCCTTGGCCATGCCCTCTGGATCCGGCATCAAATCCGGGTCCTTGCACAAGCCCGCAATCAGGTCGGTCCCGGCATTGGTGGTCAGGATGATGAGCGTGTTCTTGAAATCGATGAACCGCCCCTCCCCATCCTCCATGAAGCCTTTATCAAAAACCTGGAAAAACATCTCGTGCACGTCCGGATGCGCCTTTTCCACCTCGTCCAGCAGCACCACCGAATACGGCTTGCGCCGCACCGCCTCGGTCAGCACGCCGCCCTCGCCATAGCCCACATAACCCGGCGGCGCGCCCTTCAGCGTGGACACCGTGTGCGCCTCCTGGTACTCGCTCATGTTGATGGTGATGAGGTTTTGCTCGCCGCCGTACAGCGCCTCGGCCAGCGCCAGTGCCGTCTCCGTCTTGCCGACGCCCGAGGTCCCGGCCAGCATGAACACGCCGATCGGCTTGCTCGGGTTGTCCAGGCCCGCACGCGAGGTCTGGATGCGCTTGGCGATCATCGCCATCGCATGGTCCTGCCCGATCACGCGCTGGCTCAAGGTCGAGGCGATGTTGAGGATGGTTTCCATCTCGTTCCTCGCCATGCGGCCGACCGGAATACCGGTCCAGTCGCCGACCACGGCCGCCACCGCCTGGTAGTCGACGGTGGGCAGGATCAGCGGGTGCTCGCCCTGCAGCGCGGCCAGCTTGTCCTGTACCGCCTTCAGTTGCTCTTTCAATGCGGCGCGCTCGCTCTCGTCCTGCGGTGGTACAGAACCGGAGGCAGATGCCTCCAGTTTCGAACCGGTACCTTCCACCGCCTGGACGCCATCGCGCAAGCGTGCGCGCAAGGCCAGCAACTCATCGACCAGCGCCCGCTCCTGTTCCCAGCGCTGCTCCAGCCCCGTCAGCCGCTCCTTCTCGATCCCCAGCGCCGTCTCCGTTTCGTGCGCACGCGTGCCCACCTCGATCCCGATCGCGCCCTCCCTCCGGATGATCTCCATCTCCACGTTCAGCGCTTCGATGCGCTTGCGGCTGTCGTCGACTTCCGCCGGGGTCGCATGCAAACTCACCGCCACGCGTGCGCAGGCGGTGTCGATCAGGCTCACCGATTTGTCCGGCAACTGGCGCGCCGGGATATAGCGGTGCGACAGCCGCACCGCCGCTTCCAGCGCCTCGTCCAGGATCTGCACCTGGTGGTGCTTTTCCATGGTCGAGGCCACGCCGCGCATCATCAGGATCGCACGCTCTTCGCCCGGTTCCTCCACCTGAATGCTCTGGAAGCGCCGCGTCAGCGCCGGGTCCTTTTCGATGTGCTTCTTGTATTCGGCAAAGGTGGTGGCGCCGATGGTGCGCAGGGTGCCGCGCGCCAGCGCCGGTTTGAGCAGGTTGGCCGCATCGCCGGTGCCGGCCGCGCCGCCCGCCCCCACCAAGGTGTGGGTCTCGTCGATGAACAGGATGATTGGCTTCTGGCTGGCCTGCACTTCGTCGATGACCGAGCGCAGGCGCTGCTCGAACTCGCCCTTCATGCTGGCGCCGGCCTGCAGCAGGCCGACGTCGAGCGCGCGCAGTTCCACGTCTTTCAATGACGGCGGCACGTCGCCGCGGGCGATGCGCTGCGCAAAACCCTCTACCACCGCGGTCTTGCCGACGCCGGCCTCGCCGATCATGATCGGGTTGTTCTGGCGCCGCCGCATCAGGATGTCGACCATCTGCCGGATCTCGTCGTCGCGGCCGACGATCGGGTCCATCTTGCCGCTTCTCGCCTGTCCGGTCAGGTCCACCGTGAATTTTTTCAAAGCCTCCTGCTTGCCCATCTGGGCCGGGGCAATGGCGCCCGAAGCTTCTCCAGGTTCGGCGGTGGTCTGGAAGCCGTCGCTGGCGCCCAGCTTGGCTTCCGGCGATTCCTTCAGCAGCGTCGAAAACCGGTCGGACAAATCGTCGGCTTTCACGCGCTCGAACTGGCGGCTGATCGCGTACAGCGCGTTGCGCAGGTTGGCGGTTTTCAGCATCCCGAACAGCAGGTGGCCGCTTCTCACCTGGGATTCGCCAAACAGCAGCGTGCCGAACACCCAGGCACGCTCCACCGTTTCCTCCAGCTGCGACGACAGATCGGTCACCGAGGTGGCGCCGCGCGGCAGGCGGTCCAGCGCCGCGGTGAGGTCGCGCGCCAGCACCGCGCCATCGAGCTCGTAGTGGCGCACGATGCGGTGCAGGTCCGAATCCTGCAGCTGCAGGATCTGGTGCAGCCAGTGGATCATCTCCACGTACGGATTGCCGCGCAGCTTGCAGAACACGGTGCTGCTTTCGATCGCGCGGTAGCAAAGCGCATTGAGCTTTCCAAACAGGGCAACACGACTGATTTCGGCCATGGCGGTTCTTTCGCGTGAAGTCAGCCCTGCCGGGCTGTCGGGTTGATCAGGAGTTGGTCGGGGTCGCGCCGCGCCGGCGCGCTGGCGAGATACGTGGTCCAGCCCAGGCGGCGCGCGCCCAGCGCAAGCGGCGGCACCTGTTCCCGCTTGAGGACCAGGCGCACGTCCCAGTCGAGCACCAGGCCGCAGTAATTGCGCACCCAGGCCACCAGGCGCGTCATGCTGGCGCCGCCGGGCAGCATGCGCTGGTAATCGTCGTAGCCGAGCGGACCGATCACCAGGCGGAACTTGTGCTGGCAATCCCACACCTTGCGGCCCAGGACCGCCGACGCGCCCAGCCGGTTGCCCTGTTCCTGCATACCGATGCGGGTCTGGCCGTCCAGCGGGATCGTCATCCAGTGGCCGACGAACTGCTCCATCTCGATCGGCAGCTTGAAGTACGCACGCAGGATCGTCACCAGGCCGGCGGCCGGGCGGCGCTGGTTCGCCATCAAACCGGCGAAATGCAGCTTGGCGAAGTCGCCGATCTCGTCGCGCCCGCGCAGCGCCGGGCTGCCGATGCCGAACAGGCTGCCGAGATAGTCGGCAAAGCGGTCGGTGTCGGGCCGGTCCAGGCTGATCGCCGGTTCGCCGCTGGCGCGCGCGCGGTAGAACAGCGACACCATCCTGTGGTGGAACACGTCGAGGAAGGCGACCAAGGTGCCATCGCCCTGGTTGCGGGCGCGCTCGCGCGCATATTCGGTCAGGTGCAGCGGCAGCGGACCGTTGGCGCCGAGCAGGCCGAGGAAATTCACCGCCAGGCGCGCGCGCGTTTCGCTGGTCGCCGGCGTATGGCGCGCCAGCGCGGCCGGCTCGAAACCGAGCGACGGATCCTGGCCGAAGCGCACCGCGTCATCGCGAGGACGCAGCGAGGCGCCGATGCGCGGCTTGTCCGGATGCGCGGTTTCGAGCAGGCGCAGCGCCTGGAAGAAATCCATGCGTGCAGCGTCATCAGCGAGCTTGCGCTCGACGTCTACAGGATCGCGCATGCGCCTCCCCTCGCCGGCCAGCGCATGATCTCGCCGCGGCCGACGGTGCGAATCACGGTTTCGGTAAAGGCGTTGATTGACACGTACTGGGCAAAGAAGTGGCTTAGCACCGCGCCCAGCACGAAGGCGCCGGCGCCTTCGAACGCGCCTTCGTCCATGGTGACGGTGACTTCCAGGCCGCGCCCGAAGGTGATCGGGCCGGGCGTCGGCATGCGCCGCGTGACGGGGCTGGCCGACACCGAGCGTACGCCCTCGACCTGGCGCTGGGCGTTGACGTCGTTCGGGTGGCAGTACAGCGCCAGCAGTTCGCGCAGCGCGCGTGCGCCCTGCTCCGGGTCGCTGTCCACCAGCGACAGGTAGTTCAAGGACAGCTGGTTGATCAGGCGCCACGCCACGCCGCCTTCGGCAAAGGAGGGAAATGGCTGGCTGGGACCGCCCAGCACGCGGATCGCCTGCACCGGCCCGCCATCGTCGAGGATGAAATCGGTCTTGCCGACGCCGAGCGGCATCGACAACGGCAAATCGCGGTTGGTGCACCAGACGTTCAGGCTGAGCTGGCGCAGGCTGTGGCGGTATGGCGCCTCGGCCGCATCGACGATGGCGACGAAGGTCTCGCTGCCGATGTAGGACGAACGCGGGCCTTGCGCGCGCTGGCGCTGCGACAGCAGGCGCGGTTCGCGCCGGATCTGGAAGAAGGCCTGTTCCAGTCCCGCCGCGCCGAGGTCGCGCGCGCTGTAGAGCGGGTGGAATACCTGGTCGGCGTCGGCGCCGCTGCCGTGGCCGGTCACGCTGTCGACCTGGTGCACTTCGAAATCCATCGGCCGCGTGCGGTCGACCAGCACGTGGTACTCGTACTGGTCGCCGGACAGGTTGATACGGTCGGCGCGGCGCTGGAACAGGTTCACGGCGGGCGTGCAGTTGAGCGCGAAATGGGTGGTGTCGAGCGTCTGCTCCAGGCGAGCATCGCCACGGTTGAGCAGGATGACGATGTCGAGTTCGCGCTCGGCGCAGGCGCGCACGGCGGCGCCCAGCCCGCTGATGTCGATGAACGAGAAGCGCTGCGCGAACGCGAAGTATTCCTGCAGCAGGCGGTAGCCCTGGAAGCTGCGCTGGCCGCTCGGCAGCAGCGCGTCTTCCTCGGCAAAGCCGCGCGGCTGCAAGGCCGTTTTAGGTAACAGCCGGCAGGCCGCGGGTTGTGCGCTTGATGCGCCGCCCGGCAGCACCAGCACGCCCTCCACGCTGCCGAGCAGCTTTTCGAAGATGCGTCCGGGCAGGTCGTCGCCGCCGCGCAGGTGCAGCGTGAGCGCATCCAGCGCCAGCGCGCTGAACGGCGCGCCGTTGGTGGTGCGCAGGCGCAGGCGCAGCCCGGCCTTGACCTTGGGCGGCAGCGCGCCATCGAACCCGGCGATGCTGCCGCCATGCGTGAAGAAGCGCGCCTGCGCCAGTTCGACCGGCCACAGGGTCAGCGCATGCGCGCTGCGGTATTCGCAGGCGGTGGTGTCGTCCTTGCCCAGCACGCTGCGCATGCTGCTCCCGCGCGGCACCCGGAAGCCGGCGTTCAGCGCCGGATTGCTCAGGTCAGGTTGCAGCTGCACCACCGCCATCGACGGCGTCGGCGCCAGGAAGTGCGGATAGACCAGTTCCGACAAATGCTGGGTGAAGCGCGGGAATTCGGCATCGATCTTCAATTGCACGCGCGCGGCCAGGAAGGAAAAGCCTTCCAGCAGGCGTTCCACGTAAGGGTCGGCGCAATCGAAGCCCTCCAGGCCGAGGCGGCCGGCGATCTTCGGATATTCAAGCGCGAATTCACCGCCCACCTCGCGCAGGTGCTGCAGTTCCTGGCTGTAGTAGCGCAGCAGGCGGGGGTTGGTCATGGCCGCCTGCCCGTGGATTCGGACAGGCTGATGCGCGCCTGGTCCAGGTCGAGTTCACTCTTGATGTAGAGCCGTTCCGGATACGGCTGGGCCCACATGTCGGCTTCGATCTCGAAGTTGATCTTGGTGATGGTGTCGGACGTCGGCATGGCCCTGACCTGGACCGACGAACGGATCAGGCGCGGTTCGAAATCCCAGATCGCCTGGCGGATCGCCCGTTCCAGGTCGGCCGCGCTCATGCCGGCCAGCGAGGCGCCCGACATGTCGGGCATGCCGTAGTTGAGGACGGAATTGGCCACGTGCGGCAGGCGCTTGTGCGCGGTCACCGACAGCAGGTTGGTGGTATTCAGCAGCCAGGCCAGGTCGCGCAGCACGCCCTCGCGCAGGCTGCGCATCGACATCACGCGGCGCTCGCGCGCTTCGATTGCCTGGTCCGGCGCATCGTCGGTCAGGCGGTCCAGCAGCGACGGCTGCAGGCGTTCGCGCGGCGCCAGTTCAGCCATGGTCAAGCATGTCCGGCTGCATGTCCGGCACGTCGAATTCGATCGTGCGCACGTCCATCAATGCGTAGTCGGCGCTGTCGCTGGCGAACATGCGCTGTCCCAGGCCGCGTTCGCCCTCCCACTCGGTGCGGCGCGCCAGCTTGATGGCGTCGTCGGCACTGTCGATGCTGCCGTCGTAGCGGGTCGGGATCAGGCCGACGGTCCGGGCGCCATTGGCCCAGGTGAAGCTGGCGGCGGTCCAGACCGTGTCGCGTAGGTCGGCCGGGGCATCGATATCGATGCGCGCGATGCGGCTGAACGGTATCCAGAAATAGCGGCCGTTGACCACGGCTTCCAGCACCGGTCCCAGGCGCCGGTCGGCGTCGGCCAGCCATTCGAAAGGTTCGCCGTCGATGCTGCCGCTCGACGCCGGCGCTTGCTCATAAGCCTGCTCGCGCAGGTCCACGGCGCGCGCCTGGTCGATCGTATCGAGGCGCAGCGCCTCGACCAGCAGTCCAATCCAGTCATCCGGTTCGCCGAAGATCAGCGGCGCGCGCTTGCCGGCGAAGATCTCGGCGCGCAGCGCTTCGCACTGGATCGCTTCGCGGTAGGTCTGCACCATTGGCAGTGCTTCGGCATCGAGCTCGCCGGCCACGTTCAGCTGGGTCAGCGCGCGGCCCCATTGCCCCATCACGGACAGCAGCTGGAACAGGAAGATGCGATGCCTGGCGTTCGACGGTTCGCTGCGGACCTGGGCCTGCAGTGCGGCGAGCGCCTCGGCCAGTTTGCCTTCCTTGATCAACGCTTGCGCTTGCATGGCATATCCCCGGGTTGGGAAAAAAATAAAGGGCGGCCCATGCGGGCCGCCTGGCAGGACTCGTCTTAGACGACGTCCTGGGCCGTGCCGGCGACGTTGCCGGCGATGTCCCAGGCAAATGGCTTGACCGCTTCCATGCCGCCCTCCGACTTCTGCGGCTTGTACCCGAACGTGACCTTGGCGAAGTTCAGGGTAACGTTCTCGGTCAGGCGGTCTTCGCCACCGCTGCCACCGGTCGAGAGGGAGGTCACGAGGACTTCTTCCATGATGATGTGCATGTAATCCTGCTGCCCTTCCCCGGCCTTGCGTACCAGGAGCTGCACCTTCGGAATGTGCGTGCCTTTCGCCAGGGCGGTCATGATCGCGTTCGTGGACGCGTCGACGTATTTCGTGAAGCTCACGTCCTGGAAGTTGGCCTTGCCGGCGCCGCCGCCGCCGCCCATGTGGGTGGTGCCGGACTGCGACATGCCCCAGCTCCAGGCCAGGACGTCGATGTCGCCGGTTTTCTCCCGGGCCGCGTCGGCCGATTCGCCCTTGATGTCTTTGCCCATGTTGATGAACATATCCAGTGCCATTGTATTTCTCCTTGGTTGCCGGACATGGCCGGCGATGTGAGTGGACGGGCAAGCTGGCTTGCCCGCATCTTGCTACGTGAACGGCTGAACGTGAACCGCTTAACTTGAGCCGATTACTCAGCCCTTGGCCGACGGCAGCTTCGACACCAGGCGCAGCGATACCGTCAAACCTTCCAGCTGGTAGTGCGGCCGCAGGAAGAACTTGGAGCTGTAGTAGCCCGGGTTGCCTTCGATCTCCTCGACCACAACCTCGGCCGCGGCCAGCGGCTTCCGGGCCTTGGTGCCCTCGCTCGAATTGGCGGGATCGCCGTCGACGTACTTGATGATCCAGGACTGCAGCCAGCGCTGCATGTCGGAGCGCTCCTTGAACGAACCAACCTTGTCGCGCACGATGCACTTCAGGTAGTGCGCGAAGCGGCAGGTGGCGAACAGGTAGGGCAGGCGCGCGCCCAGGTTGGCGTTGGCGGTGGCGTCCGGATCGTCGTACTCGGCCGGCTTGTGCATCGACTGGGCGCCGATGAAGGCGGCGAAATCCGTGTTCTTCTTGTGCACCAGCGGCATGAAGCCGTTGGCAGCCAGTTCCGCTTCGCGCCGGTCCGAGATCGCGATCTCGGTCGGGCACTGCATCGCCACGCCGCCGTCGTCGGTCGGGAACGAGTGCACCGGCAAGCCCTCCACCGCGCCGCCGGACTCGATGCCGCGGATGCGCGAGCACCAGCCGTATTCCTTGAACGAACGGTTGATGTTCACCGCCATCGCATAAGCGGCATTGGCCCAGGTGTAGTTGCGGGAACCCGGCGCGCTGGTGTCTTCCTCGAAGTCGAAGGCTTCCACCGGGTCGGTCTTGGCGCCGTAGGGCTGGCGCGCCAGGAAGCGCGGCATCGCCAGGCCGACGTAGCGCGAGTCCTCGGATTCGCGGAAAGAGCGCCAGGCCGCGTGTTCCGGCGTCTGGAAGATCTTGGTCAGGTCGCGCGGGTTGGCCAGCTCGTTCCACGACTCCATCAACATGACCGACGGCGCCGCCGCCGTGATCAAGGGAGCATGGGTGGCGGCGGCGATCTTCGCCATCGACGAGAGCAGCTCGACGTCGGGCGCACTGTTGTCGAAGTAGTAGTCGGCCACGATCGAGCCGAACGGCTCGCCGCCGAACTGGCCGTACTCTTCCTCGTACATCTTCTTGAAAATCGGGCTCTGGTCCCAGGCCGTGCCCTTGAATTTCTTGAGCGTCTTGGCCAGGTCGTTCTTCGAGATGTTCATCACGCGGATCTTGAGCATCTCGTCGGTTTCGGTGTTGTTCACCAGGTAGTGCAGGCCGCGCCATGCGCTTTCGACCTTCTGGAACTCCTCGGTGTGCATGATCAGGTTGATCTGCTCGGTCAGTTTCCTGTCGAGCGCCGCGATCAGGCCCTGGATCGTGCCCAGCACGTCGCCCGACACCAGGCTGGTGCCGGCCAGCGCCTGCTCGGCCAGGGTGCGCACCGCGACTTCGACCGATTCCTTGGCCTTGTCCGATTGCGGCTTGAATTCCTTTTGCAGCAGGGAGCTGAAGTCGCTCATCTCGAGCGCGCCGGACTCCCGTTGTAATTCGGCGGCGGTTTCTGCCATGTCGTTCTCCTGTGGACGGGTTCGGTCTTATTCGGTCGGCTTCGGCGCCGCGGTCAGCGCCTGCATCAGCGCCGGTTCGGCCAGCAGCTTGGCGATCAGGTCTTCCGCGCCGGTCTTGCCGTCCATGTAGGTCATCAGGTTGGCCAGCTGGCTGCGCGCCTCGAGCAGCTTGCCCAGCGAATCGACCTTGCGCGCGATCGCGGCCGGCGTGAAGTCGTCCATGCTTTCGAAGGTCAGGTCGACGGCGAGATTGCCTTCGCCGGTCAGGGTGTTGGGCACCTGCACCGCCACGCGCGGCTTCATGGATTTCAGGCGGTCGTCGAAGTTGTCGACGTCGATGTCGAGGAACTTGCGCTCGGCCACCGGCGCCAGTGGATCGGCCGGCTGGCCGGACAGATCGGCCATCACGCCCATCACGAACGGCAGCTGGACCTTCTTCTCGGCGCCATAGACTTCGACGTCGTACTCGATCTGCACGCGCGGCGCACGGTTGCGCGCGATGAACTTCTGGCTACTCTCTTTGCCCACGATTTCACTCCTTCAGGATTGGACGGCTTGGCTTGGCTTTATGCAGGTTCCTGCGGTCCGCGCAGGACCTTCAGGTTGTTCACGCTTTCCGGCGCCAGCTCCTCCATGATCTCGAAGAAGTTCTTGGGCGCCAGGCGCTTGGCGCGCTCGATCAGCATCGGCACCGGACTGGACGGCTCGTTGCGCTGGTAGTAGGTCAGGATCTTGTCGAGCATGCGCACCACGTCGGCGCGGCTGTTGATCTCGCCGCTGATGGACGCGGCGGCCGGACGGGCGGCGACGGCGCCATCGGCGGCATCCGGCGCGGTGCCGGCGGCGGCTTCATCGGGCATGGGCTCTGGCTCCTCGGTCTGCGGAAGGTGGGGCGCCAGCAGGTCGCGCATGCGGCGCAACTGGCGTGCCAGGCCGTCGAGGTTGAGCGTGCGCGCGTTGCCGACCTGGCGCACCAGCGCCACTTCGATGTTGACGACGCTGTCGTGGGCCTGCGTGACCGCGTCCGCGGCATCGCGCAATGTGGCGGCGGGCACGTCGCGCAGCGCGGCGTCGATCGTGGCCTGCGCCACCACCGCCTGCCCCTTGGGCGCGGCCAGTTCGCCCGACGCCAGCTCGAGCATGCGCACCGACAGCGGGCCGATGCTGGGCAGCTGGATGAAGGCGGCTTCCTTGATGTCCCGGATTACCGCGGTGGCATCGGCCAGGGTGGCCAGGGAATTGATGCGCAGGGTCGGATCGTTGTCGTCGTCGGCATCGAGCTGCGGATGCACGCTGTCCCAGCGCTCGCTGACCAGGCGCTCGATCAGGCGTATGCCGTCGGCGAATCCCGGCATCGCATGCAGCGCCAGCAGGGCGCGCAGCAGGGGCACCGCCACGCGCAAATCGCGCGACCGCCCCAGCAGGTCGAGCGCCTGCTTCCTGACCGTTTTCCACTCGGGAGGCTCGGCGGGCACGATGGTCTTGCCGTACTGGACTTCCGGTTTGCCGAGCGCCTCCTGCTCGAGCGCCATGAAGGCGGGATCGTATTCCAGGTTGGGCCCGCACGGCGCATCCGCGGCCACTTCCTGGAGCAAGGCATCTACATCGACAACACTCATGATGTGCACGCTACAAAATTTTGGACGGCAGCCGGCCTTGCCGCCTGCATGCTCTTGTTGTCGTGATCGCCCGCATTTACCCGGCAAGGGTAACTTTCGGGTTAAATTTTTCGTATACCGAGGCGCAATATACGCCGTTTGGCGGCCTCGGCGTTAGCAAAAAAAGTAAATTTTTTTCCACCAAAATATGCATAGCGACTTGACCAATGTCGCATTCAAGGCTTATTTCCGGTAGATGGGAGAATTGGATTTGAGGTAGCTCAACAGCACGATACGACAGCGAGATGGCTAATGCATTTACTGATTGCATTTCTAACTGTAGGTACAGGCTGACGCGAAGATGCGGAAAAATTAACCCATGGCGGGTCTTGTAGAGGCCGCGGCTGTCCCAACCTGCGGTCCTGTCTCCAGTGACTGGCACTGGTTATCTCTGTCTCCTCCAGGCCCCGGCTTGGATTCACGCCTGCCGCAGCGATGCGCGCGGGCGTTTTTTTGTCCGGGCCCGGCCTTGTACCGGTCCGCGGGGAATCGATAAGGCGCTCAGGCGCAGCCGGCCACCAGCAATACCGGCACCGCGTTCCACACCACCCCGATCAGCGCCAGCCAGGCCGACACGAAGGCGGCCCATTCGAGCAGCCCGGCGTCGTTCGGGTGGCGCAGCAGGCCGCGCGCGCGCCAGGCCAGCAGCGCGCAGGCCGCCAGCGCCAGCACGGTGGCGCTGCCCAGCAGCGTGCGGTCCGGCCCATCCGGACGCAGGGTCGCCGGCGCGCACTGGGCCGCGGCCAGGCCGTAGCAGAAGGCGAAGTGCAGCAGCCAGACCAGCATCGGCAGGATGCCGCGCAGCAGGCGCCGGAAGAAGTGTTCGCCGGCGTTGGCGTTGGTGTTCGTATCGAGCGGCATGGCGTCAATCCATCAGCAGCGGCACCAGCCGCGCCGCCGCCAGCCAGGCCATGCCCTGCAGCGTGACGTAGTGCCAGACCAGGGCGATGTTGTCGAGCGTGGCTCGGCTGCCCGGCGTCAGGTGGCCGCGCCAGGCGCGCAGCGCCAGGTAAGGACCGAGCAGCGTCAAGAGCACGATGTGCAGGCCCTGGTAGGACGCCAGCGTGGCCAGCGCCGCCCCCCAGGCGCTGGCGCTGGGGTCCAGGTGCGATTCGCGCAGGCCATACAGGTCGACGCCGAACGAGGCCAGCGCGCAGGCCAGCGCCGCCAGCACCAGCCACGGCAGGCGCCGGCGCCCGAGCGCACGCGTGGCCAGCCACACCAGCAGGGAACCGGCCGCCAGCAGGCCGGCCGACAGCCAGGCCTGTTCCGTCGGCGGCAGCGTGGCGCCGGGCGGCGGGCAGACCTGCAGGCGCATCGACACGTGCAGGTAGGCGAATGCGAAGGATGCGAAGATGCTGGCGTCGACCACCAGCATGATGATGGTGGCCCACCACGAATGCGAGGCGCGCCCGGTGGCGCCCACCGGCAGCGTGTGCGATTCGCCGATTGCGGCATCCTCGTGCTCTATCGGCCGGTCCGACTGCCACAGCCAGGCGACCGTCGCGACCACCGCGATGACGCCTCCAGTCCAGGCCAGCCAGGTCAGCTTCATGGTCAGCAGCAGGAAGAAGGCGGCGGTGCCGAAGGCGGCCACCAGCGGCAGCCAGCTGTCGCCGGGCAGCACCAGCAGGTAGCGCGGCTCGGCCGCCACCGGGCTGGTGGCGATGGTCTCGCGCGCACCGGTCACGGTGCCGGGCAGGTAGTGGCGCCCTTCCTCGACCTCGCGCGTCAATTCCGGCTGGTCCCACAGCGGATCGGCCGAGTGCACGCGCGGGATGCTGCGGGTGCCGTAGTCCTCGGACGGCAGCCATTCCAGCGTGGAGGCGTTCCACGGATTGCCGACCGTTTGCTTCGGCCGGCGCAGGCTGCGCACGGCGTCGACCGTGAACAGCACGACGCCGGCCGCGAACACGAAGGCGCCGATGGTGGACACCAGGTTCAGGCCGGTCCAGCCCATGTCGGCGCCGTAGGTGTAGACCCGGCGCGGCATGCCCAGCAGGCCGGTAATGTGCATCGGGAAGAAGGCAAGATTGAAACCGCCGAACATCATCCAGAATACCCACTTCGCCACCCGTTCCGACAACCGGTTGCCGTTGATCAGCGGCAGCCAGTAGTACAGCGCCGCGAACACCGGGAACACCATGCCGCCGATCAGCACATAGTGAAAGTGGGCGACGATGAAATAGGTGTCGTGCACCTGCCAGTCGAACGGGATCACCGCCACCATCACCCCGGTCAGGCCACCGAGCACGAAGATGAACATGAAGCCGAGCAGGAACAGGGTCGGCGCGCCCTGCTTTACGTTCCCCTTCCACAGCGTGGCGATCCAGGCGAACACCTGGATCGCGGTCGGCACCGCCACCGCCATGCTGGCCGCCGACACCAGGCTCATCTCGAGCACGCCCAGGCCGGCGGTGAACATGTGGTGCGCCCACAGGCCGAAGCTGAACACGCCCACGCCGACCAGCGCCGCGATGATGGCGCGCCGCCCCACCAGCGCGCTGCCGGCGACGGTCGGGATCATGGTCGACACCATGCCGGCCGCCGGCAGGAAGATGATGTAGACCTCGGGGTGGCCGAAGAACCAGAACAGGTGCTGCCACAGGATCGGGTCGCCGCCGCGCTCGGGAATGAAGAACGGCCAGTCGAAGGCGCGCTCCAGCTCCAGCAGCGCGGTGCCGGCGATCACGGCCGGGAAGGCGAACACGATCATCACCGCCACCACCAGCATGGCCCAGGCATACACCGGCATGCGGCCGAGGGTCATGCCCGGCGCCCTTGTAAACAGGATGCCGATGATCAGCTCGATGGCGCCGGCGATCGCCGAGATCTCGATGAAGCCGATCCCCAGCAGCCAGAAGTCGGCGTTCATCCCGGGCGAGTACTTGGTGCCGGTCAGCGGCGGGTACATGAACCAGCCGCCGTCCGGCGCCAGGCCGACGAACAGCGTGCAGAAGAAGGCCAGGCCGCCGAACGCGTAGGCCCAGTAGGCATAGGCGGACAGGCGCGGGAACGGCAGGTCGCGCGCGCCCAGCATGTTGGGCAGCAGGTAGACCGCGATCGCTTCCACCACCGGAATCGCGAACAGGAACATCATCACCGTGCCGTGCATGGTGAAGACCTGGTTGTAGGTCTCGGCGCCGAGGAAGGTGTTCTCGGGCAGCGCCAGCTGGGTGCGGATCAGGAGGCCCAGCACGCCGGCCAGCACGAAGAACAGCAGCGCGGTGCCGACGTACAGCAGGCCGATGTTGGTATTGTTCACCGCCTTGAAGAATTGCCAGCCGCTCGGCGTGCGCCAGACGTTCTCCAGGCGTTCCAGCTCGCCGTCCGGGCGCGGTACGGCATTCGGAAGCGGATACGGGTGCCGAGTATCGGGTGGTGTCGTCTGCTGCGTCATTTCAGGTGGTCCAGGTAGGCCGCCAGCGCGCGCAGCGACACGCCGTCGATGTCGGCGGCGGGGGGCATGAACACGCCCGGCTTGATGGCCTGCGGGTCGGCGATCCAGCCGGCCAGCGTGCCCTGGTGGGTGCGCAGCACGCCGGCGCCGATCTGCATGCGCCCGCCGACGTGGGTCAGGTCCGGCCCCTGCTGCGCCAGTTCGGCCACGCCGCGGATCGTGTGGCAGGTCTGGCAGCGCTGTTCCAGGAACACGGCGCGCCCGCGCAGCAGTTGCTCGTTGACGGGTTCCAGGGCGGGCCGCGCCTGGCGCGCCAGCCAGGCATCGAATTCCTGCGGCGCCAGCGCCACCACGTTCAGCGCCATGCGCGCATGCTGGATGCCGCAGTACTCGGCGCACTGGCCGCGGTAGACGCCGGGCTTGTCGGCGCGCAGGGTCAGGCCGGTCAGGCGGCCGGGGATCATGTCGCGCTTGCCGGCCAGCGCCGGGATCCACAGGCTGTGGATCACGTCGGCGGCGTTCAGGCCGAGGTAGATTTCCTTGCCGACCGGGATGTGGATCTCGTTGGCGGTGACGATTTCGCGTCCGCTGTCCGGATCGCGGTAGCGCACCTCCCACCACCACATCTTGGCGGTCACGGAAATCGCCAGCGCCCCGTTCGAGGTCTGCGGCCGCAACTGGGCGCTGCGCCAGGTGCTCCACACCAGCAGCGCGCTCAGCACCAGCACCGGGAACGCCACCCCGGCCCCGGCGATCCACAGTTTCGCGCTCAAGGGCCGCTCGTGGCGGCGCAGGCTGAGCACCAGCAGCGCCATCACGGCGACGAAGATCAGGGCGCCGGCGCCGAACATCACCCAGGCGAACTGGTTGATGATGACGGCGTCGCTGCCGGCCGGGTGCAGCACCGACTGCAGGGGCTGGGCCGGGGCGCTCATTTCAGGGTGTACAGGTAGGCGGCCATGTGGCGCGCCTCCTGCTCCGACACGCCCATCGACGGCATCCGGGTGCCGGGCTTCAGTGCCGGCGGATCGCGCAGCCACGCGACCATGTAGGCCGGCTGGTTGGGGATGCGTCCCGCGATGTAGCCCAGGCTGCCGATCTTGTCCAGCGCCGGTCCGGCGTCGCCGTTCGGGCCCTGGATCTCGGGAATCATGTGGCAGGCGGCGCACTGGTATTGCGTGACCAGGCGCTTGCCGACGACAGGATCGCCGGGCATCGGCTCGCCGCGCGCCGGGCCGCCGAACGGCTTCTCGGTGGTGCCCTTGCCGCAGCCGGCCAGCAGCGCTGCGCACAGCAGGACTGCGTACAACGGCGCGGATCGGGCGTAAGGATGGCGGACGAATCGTCGAGCGAAGCTGGGCACGGTTGAATTCATGATCATCGGATGACTTTTATAATACAGGACGTAATGCAATTTTCTTAACACGATACGTTCCGCTTATCACTCATGCCTTCATCGCGCACCCGCCTGGTCGTCAAGACGGCCATCTATACCCTGCTCGCGGCGGGTGCCATCGGCGCGGCCGCGGGCTTCACCGTGCTGCGCGCCGGCTGGTACAACGTCGGCGCCACCCAGCAGCACTTCGAGCCGGTGTACCGCTTGCTGGAACAGGCCATGCGCTTTTCGGTGCGGCGCCATGCGCGCGGCATCGTGACGCCGGCGCTGGGCGCGCCGCAGCAGGTGCTGCGCGGCGCCACCGTCTACCACGCCAATTGCGCGCGCTGCCACGGCGCCCCGGGCTTCGCCCAGGACCCGTACGGCATGAGCCTGCAGCCGATGCCGGGCCCGCTGATGGATGCCAGCCTGCGCTGGAAACCGCACGAGCTGTACTGGATCACGCGCCACGGTATCAAGATGAGCGGCATGCCGGCCTGGGAGATGCACCTGAGCGAAGCGGACACCTGGGCCGTGGTGGCCTTCCTGGACAAGCTGCCGGGCATGAGCGCGCGCGACTACCGCGCACTGACCGCGGCGCCGGCGATGCCGCCGCCCATCACCACGCCCGCAGCCGGAGCGCCGGCCGGAAAGGAAGCGCCATGAAACATACCAAGGACATGGCCGCGCTGGCCGCATTGGCCGTACTTGCGCTGCTGGCGGGATGCGACGGCGGCACGCCGTCCGCCGGCGTGCGCGGCGACCCGGCGCGCGGCAAGCAGGCGCTGGCCCAGTATGCCTGCCGCTCCTGCCACGTCATCCCGGGCATCACCGGCTCGGACGTCTACGTCGGCCGTCCCCTGGAAGCCATGGCCAGGCGCCCCTTCATCGCCGGCTCGCTGCCGAACGACCAGGCCAACCTGGTGCGCTGGATCCGCAACCCGCAGGCGATCGATCCCGAGACCGCGATGCCGAACCTGGGCGTGAGCGAGCAGGATGCGCTCGACATGAGCGCCTATCTATTGAGTCACTGAGCCATCAGCAAGCGCCGGCCGCCAGCGCCTGTTCCAGCCGCTGCACGCCATCACGGATCTGCGCCGGCGTAAACGCCGAAAAGCCGAGCAGCAGGCCGGGCGCCACCGCGCAATCGGCGCCGCCGTCCGGGTGGGCATAGTAGCCGAGCGTGCGCACGTCGATGCCGCATTCACGGGCGCGCTGCGCGACGGCCTGTTCGTCCCGGTCCTGCGTGAAATGCACGCACAGGTCGAGGCCGGCGTCGGACGGGCCGGGGCGCAGCTGGCCCGCCAGGCGCGCATCGAGCGCATCGAGCAGGGCCGCGCGCCGTTCGCCATAAGCCTCGCGCGTGCGCCGGATGTGGCGCGCGAAGTGGCCGTCCTGGATGAAATCGGCAAGCACCGCCTGCGCCACGACCGGGCTGTTGCGGTCGATGACGGCCTTGGCGCGCGCCAGCGCCGTGGCCAGGCCTGGCGGCGCCACCACGTAGCCCAGGCGCAGGCCCGGGAACAGCACCTTCGACAGCGTGCCGACGTAGATCACGCAGCCGCCGCGGTCCAGGCTTTGCAGCGAGGCCAGCGGCGCGCCGGTGTAGCGGTACTCGCTGTCGTAGTCGTCCTCCACGATCCAGGCGCGGTTGTCCGTTGCCCAGCGCAGCAGTTCCAGGCGCCGGTCCAGGCTCATGGTCACACCCAGCGGCAATTGGTGCGAGGGCGTGGCGAAGGCCAGCCGCGCCTCCGGGTACCGCGTGCGCGCATAGGCCACGTCCATGCCCCCGGCATCGGTCGGCACCGGACAGACGCGCGCGCCGGCCACCGCGAACGGCGCCACCGCGCCCTGGTAGCCGGGCGATTCGATCCACACCCCCTCGCCAGGCGCCAGCAGCAGCTGGGCCAGCAGGTACAGCGCCTGCTGCGATCCGGACGTGATCACGACCTGCTCCGGCGTGCAGCGCACCCCGCGCGACGCCTTCAGGTAGGCGCACAGCAGTTCGCGCAAGGGCGGGAAGCCGCTGCCGTCGTCGCTGTAGCCGAGCTGGCCGGCGTGGCCGGGGTGGCCGGCAAAGCGGCGCCAGCGCCTCGCCTCGAGCTTGCGCCAGACCTCGAACGGGAACAGGTCCAGGCCCGGCATGCTGACGCGGAAGGCGCGCAGCGGACCCTCGTGGTGGCGCACGCGCGCCATGCCCTGCGCCATCGCCTGGCCGCGCGGCGACAGCGGGCGCAGGAGTTCGCGCGAATGCGCCTGCGCCGTATCGAGAACGGCGGGTATGCGCCCGGCGGGCAGCGACGCGCTGACGAAGGTGCCCTTCCCCACCGCGCCCTGCAGGTAGCCCTCGGCGGTCAGCTGCTCGTAGGCCGCCAGCACGGTCTGGCGCGACACCGCCAGCAGGCGGCACAGCGCGCGCGTGGCAGGCAGGCGCACCCCGGGCCCGACCTGGCCGGACAGGATCGCTTCCTTCAGGTGCAGGTAGAGCTGGCGGAACAGCGGCGTGCCCGAGGCGCGCTCGAGCGGGATGGCGGCAAGGATGTCGTGGAGGTGCATGGCGGCTCGGATTGGTTCGCTCATCTTCGCGCGGAATGGTCATTTGAGCAAGCCATCCAACGTCCTATCATGGGTTTCCCATGACCCGACAGGAGTACCGATGTACCTGCCTTCACGCCATGCCGAGCGCCGCCCCGAAGTGCTGCACGCGCTGATCGACCGCCATCCGCTGGGCGCGCTGGTACGCCTGGGCGCCGGCGGGCCGGACGCCGATCACATCCCGTTCGAACTGGTGCCGCCCGCGGCCGGCCAGGACGGACCCGCCCTGCTGCGTGCCCACGTGGCGCGTGCCAATCCGGTGTGGCGCCAGGATGGCGCGCCGGTGCTGGTGCTGTTCCAGGGCGCGTCAAGCTACATTTCCCCGACCCGGTACGACCTGCAGGCGCTGGGCGGGCGCGAGGTGCCGACCTGGGATTACGCGGTGGTGCATGCGCGCGGACGCTTGCGCACGATCGAGGACGGGGCCTGGATCCTGGCGCACATGCGCAGGACGACCCGGCGCCATGAAGGCGACGACGGCTGGACGGTGGAGGATGCGCCGCGCGACTACATCGACAAACTGCTGGCGGCGACGGTGGGGATCGAGATCGCGATCGAACGGCTGGAAGGGAAGTTCAAGCGCAGCGTGGAATAAAAAACGGGGCGTTCCAGGCCAATCGCCCGCAACACCCCATTTTTGAAGCAGGCCGCCGAACGACAGCCATTGCCGCGCCAAGCCGGCCGGCCTGGCGGGCCGGCTTAGTGGGCCAGATTACTTGCCCGCGGTCGTGCCCGACTTGGCGGTCGCCATCTGCTCGGCGGCCTTCAAGTGCTGCTCGACCACCGGCATGTGCTGGTCGGCCAGCGCCTTCACTTCCGGATCCTTGATCTTCTTGGCGTTGGCGACCAGCTTGGCGTGGGTGTCCTTGTGGTCCTTGACGCCGGCGTTGGCCATGTATTGCTTGTCGAAATCGGCGCCGCTCAGTTTTTCCAGCTTGGCCGACATCGCCTTGTGCTTGGCGTCCAGCTCGGTCGGCAGGGTCACGCCCCGCGCCTGGGCCAGCGCCTGCACCTTTTGCAGGGCTGCGCCGTGGTCGTCGATCATCTGCTGGGCGAAGGCTTTCACCTCGGCGCTCTGGGCCTTGCTCTGGGCCAGCTTGCCGGTGGCGACCTCGGCCATGTCGGACATTGCCATGTCCTTCAGGGCTTTCTGGTCACCGCTGCTCAGCTTGGCGCCGGCGGTTGCGCCGCCTGCAGTCGTCTGGCCTTCGCCGCTGGCGCCGGTCGCCATGGAGCCGGTGGCATCACGGTTTTGCGCGCCGCCGACCGCGCCGCCAGTGGCCTGGCCCGACTGGGTGGAGCCGCTGGCGCCGCTCATGCCCGATGCCTGGTTGGCGCGGTTTTCCATGCCGGTGCTGTTGGTGTTGTCGATGGTGCCTTCAGGCGTGGTCTTGCCGGCCATGTTGGGGTTGGCGCTGCTGGTGCCGGTCTGGCTCGGGGCCGGGGTGGTCTGGGCCTGGACACCGAAGGCGCTGAACATGGCGGCCACGGCCGACACGGCCAGCAGCCCTTTCAAGGATTTGTTCTTTTGCATTTTCGCTCTCCTGATTCTGTGGGTAAGTGGGCGCTTGACGGCCTAGCCGTGCGCAAGTTCGTGTTCAAATGACAACGACCGTACTTAAGTGTATCGCCGTGTTTTCACACATAGCGCACGTTAGCCGATAGGCAACTTTTTGTTGGAAATCAAACGCTTCGGCGAAAAAAACGGCCATTACTGGCCGTTTCGCTAGGTGCAGGATAAATGGATCAGCGGAAGCTGAGCGCGCCGGTCAGGTCGCCCGGTCCGCGCGCGCCGCGTTCGGCGAAGGCGGCGTCGCGCGCGGCCAGGCTGTCCAGCAGCGGCAGGCCGTGCAGGCGCGTGATGAAGCGCATGATCGAGGTCGTATCGTAGAAATTGTGGTCCACCGCGCCCTTCTTGGCATACGGCGACACCACGATCGCCGGAATGCGCGAGCCCGGGCCCCAGCGGTCGCCCTTGGGCGGCGCCAGGTGGTCCCACCAGCCGCCGTTCTCGTCGAAGGTGATGACGACCACCATGTCCTTCCACTGCGGCGACTTTTTCAAGTGCTCTATCACGTTGGCGACGTGGGCGTCGCCCGATTCGATGTCCGAATAGCCGGCGTGCAAATTGAGGTTGCCCTGCGGCTTGTAGAACGCGACCGCCGGCAGTTTGCCGGCCACGATGTCGGCGATGAACTTGTTCGAGATCGGGCTGTCGCCCAGGCCGCCATCACGCAGGTGCTCGGTGCGCGCGGCGGTGCCCGGCGCAAACTGCCTGAAATAGTTGAATGGCTGGTGGTGATGCTGGAAGTTCGGGCGCGAACCTTCGCCACGGCCATCCAGCGCCGCCTGCCAGGCGCCGCCGTACCAGGCCCAGCTGACGCCGCGCCGGGACAGCACGTCGCCGATGGTGTCGTAGGTTTGCGGCGGCAGCACCGACGGATCCTGCGGGTCGGCGTGGAGCGGATCGCCGCCCGGCACCGGACGCGCCCAGCTCGGCTGGTACGGCGGCGCCATGGTGTTGACCGCGTAGCCGTCCGGCGTGATGGCGCCGTGGTTGACGAATTTCGGCTTGCCCTCCAGCGCCGATTTCGGCGAATCCGGCGCCAGCGCCAGGCGCATGCCTTGCGGGCCGTCTTCCAGCACCGCGATCTTTTTCTTCGCCGGGGTGTCCTTGGCGTTGAAGTATTCCGGCACGCGGCCGCTGATCAGGAACTGGTGGTTCAGGTAGGAGCCGCCGAAAGCGGCCATGAAGAAGTTGTCGCACAGCGTGTATTCGCGTGCGATCTGCCACAGGCCCAGGTTCTTCTGCGTTTCGCCATAGTGGCCCATCACCAGGGCGCCACTGTCGCCGTAGGCGACGAACTGGTCGTTCTTGCCACCGTTGATCTGCATCTGGTTGTGATAGAACTGGTGCGTCAGGTCGCGCGTGATGAGCCCTTCCGGCAGTGGCTTGCCTTCGGCGTCAACCAGCTTGAAGGGCGCGTTCGGCAAACCGCGGATCTCGTCTTCCTTGATCAGGTAATCCTTGCCGCCCAGGTTCTGGCGCGCCGGCACCATGCCGCCCCAGATCTTCGGCAATTCCGGCAAGACCGAACCGTCGCGGTCGCGCTGCACCGTGGCGGACGCCGGCACGCTCGAGAGCGGCTGCGCCAGGCCGGGAAAATCGGCGAACAAATTGTTGAAGCTGCGGTTTTCCAGATAGATCACGACCACGTTCTTCACGTGCGCCTTGAGCTTGGCGTCCAGCGACCCGGCCACCGGCTTGCGCGCCCTGGCGGCTGCCGCGCCCTCGGCCGCTCCGGCGCCATGCTGCAGGCCGCCGCCCAGTCCCACCGCGGCCGCGGCCTGGAAGATGCGCCGGCGCGCCGTGTTCACGGGTTGGTCGGCCGCGCCGGCCTCCTGGGCGTGCGCCTTGTTCTGTTCCTGGTCTTGCACTGGTCTCTCCTGATTCCTGACTGCAAAAAAACGATTATCGGTGTTTTTTGCCATCAGGAACAAGTAAAAGCCACAGCCCACTGTTGGGCGCAAGCACATCCATACAGGCGGGCGTTGACATCCTGTCATTCGATTGGCATGGGCGATCGGCATCGACGATTTACATCGATTTACCCCGGCCTACCGCGGTTAACAAACAGGCGGGCCAGAATGCCAGGCATGGACAAGGAGTCACGATGAAACGAACGATCACACCCGGCATGACGCTCAGGCTGAAACGCATTGCGGCCGCCATCGGCGCGGCAGGCACGATATTGATGGCGCTCGCGCACCCGGCGCAGGCACAGGCACAGGCACAGACGCAAAGTCTGCGAGCGGCGCCGGTGCGCGCCGCCGAACAGACCATTTCCCTGCCGCAGGCGGAAATGGAAAAGCTGGTGGCCGCCTATGCGCTGGTCAAGCAGAACTACGTCGGCAAGGCCGACGACACGGCCCTGTTCGAGGGCGCCATTTCCGGCATGCTGGCCTCGCTCGACGCCCATTCCCAATACATGACCAGCGACGACATGCGCGACCTCGACCGCGAAGACTCGGGCAAGTACGTCGGCATCGGCATCGAGGTCGAGGTCGACCGCGACTGGATGCGGGTCGTTTCCACCAACGAGGATTCGCCGGCCGCGCGCGCCGGCATCGTGGCGGGCGACATCATCGCCTCGATCGACGGGGTCGACGTCGGCGGCATGTCGGGCAGCGAGGTGGCGCGGCGCATGCACGGCGAACCGGGTTCGATCGTCACGGTCGGCATCGCGCGCGGCGCGGAGCCGGGCCGTTCGCGCAAGCTGCTCACGCTGCGCCTCACGCGCGCCCCGCTGCGCAACGACACCGTGCAGACGCGCATGGCGGCGCCCGGCCTGCCCTGGATCCGCATCTCCCAGTTCGGCGGCAACACCGGCGCCGACCTGGCCGCGGCATTGAAAAAGCTGGACGGCAAGGACGCGCCGCGCGGCCTGATCCTCGATCTGCGCAACGATCCGGGCGGCCTGGTGCCGGCGGCGGTGAGCGTCGCCGGCGCCTTCCTCGCGCCCGGCACGGTGCTGTTTACCGCGCGCGGCCAGCGCCAAGGCAGCAACGCCAGCGTGACCGTCGATCCGCGCTACTACCGCGAGTCCGGCCAGCCGGACGTGCTGGCCGGCCTGCCGGCATGGACCCGCACCGTGCCCCTGACCGTGCTGGTGAACGGCGCCTCGGCCTCGGCCGCGGAACTGGTGGCCGGCGCCCTGCAGGACCAGCGCCGCGCCACCGTGGTCGGCAGCCAGACCTTCGGCAAGGGCTCGATCCAGACCGTGATTCCGCTGGGCGACGACAGCGGCATCAAGTTCACCGTGGCGCGCTATTTCACGCCGAACGGGCGCGAGATCCAGGCGCGCGGCATCACGCCGGACATCGTGGTGACGCCAAAGGCGGGCGAGGACGACGAACTGCTGCTGCGCGAAGCCGACCTGGCCAAGCACCTGCCGGCATCCAGCGACGCGCCGGCCGTCAAGGCGCCCCATGCGCCGCTCGAGAGCACGCGCACGTTCGGCACCCGCGAAGACCAGGCCCTGCACGCCGCGCTGGCCCTGCTGGCGCCGCAGGACAGCCACGCGCCGACGCTGGCCGGCCTGCTGCGCAAGTGGAGCGAAGAATTGAAACCGGGCACCGGCGGCGCGCCGTAAGCCTGCCCCGGCAGCCGGCCAACGCATCGTCCATCCTTGTGGCACGATAGGCGTCTTCCGGCCATATCACAGGAGACCCGCTTGAACGCCCACCTCAAGACCCTGCTCGACGAACTGGCGGCCTTCGGCGACGCCCACGACAGCGACGCCGCCAACCGCCCGGCCCGCATGCTCAACATCACCCCGGACACCGGCGAGTTCCTGGCCGTGCTGACCAAGGCCACGCGCGCGCGCCGCATCCTCGAGATCGGCACCTCGAACGGCTATTCGACGCTGTGGCTGGCCGATGCCACCGCAAGCATCGACGGCGCCGTCACCACGGTGGAAATGGCACCCGCCAAGATCGAAATGGCGCGCAACAACTTCGTGCGCGCCGGACTCTCCGAGCGCATCACCCTGCGCGAAGGCGACGCCGGCGCGGTGCTGGCAAGCCTGGACGATGCCGCCTTCGACCTGGTCTTCCTCGATTCCCAGCGCAGCGCCTACGTGCACTGGTGGCCGCACCTGAAGCGCGTGCTGCGCGCCGGCGGCCTGCTGGTGGTGGACAACGCGGTGTCGCACGCCCACGAGATGGCCGGTTTCATGACCGCGGTGGGCGCCGACCACGGCTTCAGCACCAGCCTGGTCCCGGTCGGGAAAGGCGAATTCCTGGCGGTGAAGGACTGAGCCGGGGCAGGCGTCGGACGCCTGCCCCGGCGAGACGCTTAAAACCCTGCGCGCTCGCGCAGGCGCTGCTTCACGTGCTTGCCCGCCAGCGGCACGGTGCGCGCGGCGCGTTCGGCCAGCACGCCTTCAATGAAGCCGAGCAGCGCTGTCTCCTGCGGCACGCGCTCGCGCAGCTGCGCCACCAGTTCGCGCGCCACCACGCTGTCGTTCAGCACGCCCAGCTCTTCCTGCATCCCGGTGAGCACTTCGTGCCGGCGCGTGGCCTTCTTGCCGTGCTCCAGCGCCTCGAAGAACTCGCGCGCATAGCGCTCCTTCTTGGCCGCGATGCGCACCTTGTGCAGCGATTCCGGCTGCGTCAGGTCGTAGCCGCGGGCGCGCTTGCGCACGCGCGCCGCGGCATGCCGCACCAGCTGCGGCGCAGCCTTGGCGACCTTCCGCGCCAGCGGGTCGGACGGCAGCGCGGCCTGGCGCCAGCCTTCGCCCGCGATCCAGCCGCCCAGCGCCAGCATCAAGGTGGTGTAGCGCGCGCTGCCCACCGCCGATTTCACCTTGCTGCGATGGCGCTCGGCCTCCTCGCGCGCCGCCACCTGGATGCGCGCCAGCGACGGCTGGTGTTCTTCATGCAGCGGCAGCTCGGGCAGCACCGAGGCGATGAACACGTCCCAGTTGCGCGCGTCGCCGAGCTCGCCGGCCAGCCATTCGATGCCGGCAGCGGCGGCTTCCGGCAGCTGCATCATGTCGCGCACCATCGCCAGTGCGGCGCGCAGGCGGCGCAGGCCGACCCGCATCTGGTGCAGGCTCTCGGGGTCGCCCGCCACCACGCCGCGCTCGTTGGCTTGCATCTGCTGCAGGCAGTTGGCCATGATCGCACCCAGGGCCTCGCCCATGCTGGCCTTGTGCCTGAGCGTGACCGCGGTGGCCTTGACCACGCGCGGCGCCACCGCGCCGGCCAGCGCATAGCCGCGTTCGGCCTTGCTGATGTTCTCGACGCGTACCGGCAGCGTCTCGTGCACCTGCTGCGCCAGGTCGAACAGGCGCGCCGGGTCGCCCTGCTTCATCTCCAGTTCCAGCTCGCGCACGGGCACGGTCCGGTCGCCGTGCTGCAGTTCCCCGAGGTCGAGCGCGCACTCCACCTGCGCACCTTCGGACAGGGCGATCATCCAGCTGCTGCGCTTGGTGCGGTTGACGAAGACCGGCGCCAACTGCAGCGCCGCGCCCTTGTCCTTCCCCTGGCTGCGCGCCAGCTTCGGCAGCGCCTCGTGCAGCTGGCGTGCGAACAGGTCCAGGTCGGGCTCTTCGGTCGCGATCTCGGCTTCCAGTTCGGTGCGGCGGTGCAGGCCGGCCAGCGCGCTGCCGCCGCCCTTCAAGGTCTGCACGTGGCGCCCGCCGGCGCTGCGCACGCGCAGGGCAAAACCGTGCTGCCACAGGTCGAAGGCGGCGCTGTCGAAGTAGCGGTCGACGTGCTCGACCTCCACCGGTTTCGATGACGCGTTCGCACGCAGCACCGGCAATTTCCTGATCTGGGTGACGCTGTTGGCGTCCAGCGCCAGCTTGATTTCGGCTTCCATTTCTTTTTCTCCTGGGATGTCGCTCTACTGATTTTGCTGAAGGTCTTGTTGAATAATTTTGCTCGACTCTACCGCCTTGGCGCCGGATATGGCATACGCAGGCACACGCCGGCTGCGCCGCATCGCCCATGCTAGCGTTTGATTGTGTCAGCAATATTTTTCTTGCAGCGCATGCCGGGTGGCGGACAGTGATGCAAGCAGGTATGCAGAGAAAATCCATCGTGGTGAGAACAGTGTAATTTCTCGCAAAATGTCACATTTCATGCCGCCTGAATCGGCTGGATATGCAGGGAAAAAGAACCGGCCATACTACCGAGCATAGCCGTGCCCGCACAACCACCACAAGCAATATTGCCATATATTCACTTATCTACAACAATCTGGAATTAACAATTGTCGGTACTGCTTTCGTCTCGCTAGACTTGTTTCCACCAATAACAATGATGAGAGAAACAGGATGACTACACAGACAGCCTTGCACGGTTTGACCCGTACCCTTCTCGCGGCGGCCCTGCTGCTGGCCTTTGCGCCGGCCGGGGCCCAGCAAACCGCCGACGCCGGCGCCCGCGCCGCGGACGACGCCACTGCCTCCGCCACGACTTCGTCCACGACCGCAGCCATGAGCTCGGTGGTGGTGCTCGGCTCGCGCGGCGCGGCGCGCACGGCCCTGGACGCCGCCGCGCCGGTCGGCCTGATCAGCGCCAAGGACATGCAGATGGCGGGACCGCTGGAACTGGGCAAGCTGATGCAGACGCTCGACCCTTCCTTCAACTTTTCCTCGACCTTCATCAGCGACGGCACCGACATCATCCGCCCGGCCACCCTGCGCTCGCTCGGGCCGGACCAGTTGCTGGTGCTGGTCAACGGCAAGCGCCGCCACCAGCAGGCGCTGGTCAACGTGCAGCAGACCATCGGCCGCGGCTCGGCCGGCACCGACATCAATGCGATCCCGATGTCGGCCATCCAGCGCATCGAGGTGCTGCGCGACGGCGCCGCCGCCCAGTACGGCTCGGACGCTATCGCCGGCGTCATCAACATCGTGCTCAAGCAGCAGACCGGCGAAACCCAGGTCTCCGGCACCGTCGGCGGCACCAGCGAAGGCGGCGGCGATCTGTACTCGGCCAGCGCCAACACCGGCTGGGCGCTCGGCGAGGGTGGCTACGTCAACCTGAGCGTCGAAGGCCGCCGCCGCGGCGAGACCAACCGCGCCGGCCCCGACACCCTGCGCGTCGACCCGCCGCGCGTCACCCAGCGCATCGGCGACAGCCTGGCCAAGGACAAGTACTTCTGGTGGAATGCCGCGCTCCCGGCCGGCGACGGCGAGTTCTACACCTTCGGCGGCGTCTCGCACCGCACCGGCGACTCGGCCGGCTTCTTCCGCACCTTCGACGACGGCCGCAACGTGCCGTCGGTCTATCCGAACGGCTTCCTGCCGAACATCCGCACCACCGTCAAGGACGCCTCCCTCGCGCTGGGCTACCGGCGCGACCTGGCCAGCGGCTGGAAGGCCGATTTGTCCGTCAACCACGGCCGCAGCGAACTCGATTTCCACGAAAAGGAAACCATCAACATCAGCTACTGGTACGAGCCGCGTCCTGGCGGCGGCATCTATGCCGAGTCGCCCCTGGAAGCCGATACCGGCGTACTGAAATTCAACCAGACCACCGTCAACGCCGATTTGCGCGGCCCGCTGCAGATCGGTGGGCGCGAACTGTCCTTCGCCACCGGCTTCGAATACCGGCGCGACGGTTACGCCATCGAGGCCGGCGACCCGGTCTCCTACCAGTATGGCCGCAGCAACAACCCGGCGATCGTGATCCGCGACCAGCTCGGCGGCATCGCGGCGTCCGGCACCCAGGGCTTCCCCGGCTACACGCCCGCCACCGCGGTGGACGACAGCCGCCACAACGTCGCGCTGTACGCCGACCTCGAACACAAGTTGACGCCCGAACTGCTGGTGGGCGCCGCCGTACGCTGGGAAAAATATTCGGACTTCGGCACCACCACCACCGGCAAGCTGAGTCTGCGCTACGACCCGACGAAGACCGTCGGCCTGCGCGGCACGGTCTCCACCGGCTTCCGCGCGCCCGGCGTGCAGCAGAAGTTCTACAGCTCGGTCTCGACCAACCTGAACGCCGCCGGCGTGCTGACCGAGACCCTGACCGCGCGCGAAGGCAGCGCCGTCACCCAGGCCTTCGGCATCCCGAACCTGAAGCAGGAAACCTCGAAGAACGCCAGCGTCGGCCTGGTGCTGCGTCCGCTGCCCAACTTCTCGCTGACGGCCGATCTGTGGGGCATCGACATCGACGACCGCATCGTGTTCTCGTCCAACATCGCGCCCGAATCCGGTCCCTGCCCGACTCCGGCCGCGTGCCCGGTGCGCGCCATCCTCGATCCGCTCAAGGTCGGCCAGGCACAGTTCTTCACCAACGCCATCGATACCCGGACGCGCGGCCTGGACATCGTCGCCGAGCACACCACGCGCTGGCCCGGTTCCACGCTGGTGCTGTCCGGCCAGCTGGACTTCAACCGCACCAAGGTGGCGGGCCGCCATTCGGACTCGCCGGTGCTCACCGGCGCCCAGCTGTTCGACGACGCCCAGGTGACCCTGATCGAACGCGGCCAGCCGCGCCAGCACCATGTGCTGTCGGCCGACTACACGGTCGGTGCCTGGAACGGCAACGTACGCGCCAACTACTACGGCGAAGTGCAGGGCCAGGGTTTTACCGCGCCTTTTGTCCAGACCTGGGACGCGAAATGGATCGTCGACGCCACGCTGCGCTACAACTTCAGCAAGATCACCAGCCTCACGGTCGGGTCGAACAATCTGTTCAACACCTTCCCGACCAAGTGGGACCCGGTCCGCGCCGCACCTTTCCCGCAGATGGGCTTTACGTATTGCTGGGAGACCTGCCCGTTCGGTATCAACGGGCGCTCGTGGTATGCGCGGGTGGACATGACCTTGTAAGGCCGTGCTAGACTTGTCGCATGCTTAATCAAATTTTCAATTCTGGAGTGTGTCAGCGCGGGCCATAGAAGCCTGCCGATCGTATTTTCACATCCAGAGTTTCCATGGCCACAGCGAGCACCGCTCCTGTGGCCTTTTTCTTTTTGGAGCCGCCGATGGACCTGATGTTGTATGACACCTACGAACGACGCCTGCGCCCTTTCGAACCGCTGCAAGCCGGCCGCGCCGGCCTGTACGCCTGCGGTCCCACGGTCTACGACTACGCCCACATCGGCAACCTGCGCACCTACCTGTTCGGCGACACCCTGCGCCGCGTGCTGGCGCTGAACGGCTACGAGGTCGACCACGTCGTCAACATCACCGATGTCGGCCACCTGACCTCGGATGCGGATATCGGCGAAGACAAGATGGAAAAAGGCAGCCGGCGCACCGGACGCTCGGCCTGGGACATCGCGGCCTACTACACAGCGGCCTTCCAGCGCGATTTGCAGCGCCTGGGCATCCTGGCCCCGAACGTCTGGGCGCGCGCCACCGATCACATCCCGGAGCAGATCGCCTTCATCGCTGATATCGAACGCCAGGGGTTTGCCTATCGCACGGCGGACGGCATCTACTTCGATACGGCGCGGCTGGAACGCTACGGCCACCTTGCCCGGCTCGACATCGCCGGCCTGCGGGCGGGACACCGCGTCGACCCTGGCGAGAAACGCGCGCCGACCGACTTCGCGCTCTGGAAATTCAGCGGCGCCGTGCAACGCCAGATGGAATGGGACAGCCCCTGGGGCCGTGGTTTCCCCGGCTGGCACATCGAGTGCTCGGCCATGTCGACGCGCTACCTGGGCACGCTGTTCGACATCCACATCGGCGGCGAAGACCACGTGCCGGTGCACCACTCGAACGAGATCGCCCAGCACGAAGCCTGCCACGGCCATCCGCCGGCGCGATTCTGGCTGCACGGCACCTTCCTGCGGCTGCAGGGTCGCGACAAGATGGCCAAGTCCGACGGCAGCTTCATCCGGCTCGACAGCCTGGTGGAACGCAGCTTCGATCCGCTGGCCTACCGCTACCTTGCACTCACCGCGCACTACCGCTCGAAGCTGGTGTTCTCGTGGAGCGCGCTGGAGGCGGCACAGACCGCGCTCGGGCGCCTGCGCCAGGCGTATGCCGGATTGCCAGAGGGAGGCGCGGCAGACCAGGCTTATCGGGAGCGGATGCTGGCCGAGTTGAACGACGACCTGAATACGCCGCGGGCCCTGGCGCTGGCTTGGGAGGTCCTGAAATCGGCCCTGCCTGGTGACGTGCAGAAGGCGACGCTGGGCTGGCTCGACGGCGCGCTCGGCCTGGCGCTGGACGAATGGGTGCCCACGGTGCACGCCCTGCCCGCGGCCGTGCAGGCGCTGGTGGATGCGCGCCAGCGGGCGCGGGCGGAGAAGCGCTGGCGGGATGCGGATGGCTTGCGGGTGGAGATCGAGGCTGCGGGTTTTATGGTGCGCGATACAGCGGCGGGGCCACTGGCTGAGCCGATGGCTCGGTGAGCATTGGCCTGTCTGCCACGGCACTTTGGGTGGACACCACATGTCTAAATCTTGTTTCGAGGTAGGATAACGCGAAGCCACAGGTTCGACAGGAGTTGACCATGAAGAGCGCAAGAGGCAGTGGGACCAAGAGTACAGGTGCTGGTGGCGCTGGCACCAAGGGTGCGGGCCCGGCTGGCAAGCGTGGCGGAAAGGGATATGGCCCACCTGGCGGCTGGCCCAGCACGACAGGCAACAAGTCAGGCGGCAACCGGGGCAATGCACCGTCCTCAAAACCTTGATGTTATGGCTTAACCGAACAAATCAAAAAGCGCCCTGATTGCACAGCGGGTGCCTTCGCGCAGGCACCCGCTCAGGTCTGCTGCGCCATGCGGCGCTGCTCCGGATAACAGCCGGTGAACCAGGCCGCCACAGCCAGTGCCAGCACCGTCGTCGCCACGCCGAAGGCATGCGGCAGCGCCGGCAGGTAGACCATGACGACGTCGGCCAGCACCAGCACGGCAAAGGCGACCGCCCAGGCCGCGCTGATCACGTAGTTGATGCGCAAGAATTCGGGACTGTCCCAATGCCGTGGGTCGACGCTCTGGCGTGCGTACTGCAGCGAGAACGGCTGGCGCATCGCCATCGAGGCCAGCACGATGATCAGGAGGCCGGCATCGATGCGCAGGCGCACGGCGGCGATCGACCATTGCGGACTGGTCGCCAGTGCGTACAGGGAGAGCAGGCCAAACAGCAGGAAGGTGCCGATCTCGAGGATTTTGACGCTGCGGCCCGGCGTCAGGAGGTTGCGCACCAGCAAGGCGACGGCGGCGAGTGCGCCGGCCGCCAGCCCGATGGGAATGCTGGCCAAGCGCTCGACCACCACGAATACGATGAACGGGGCGAATGCCAGGAGCAGGTTCATGGCGGCCTCCCAGAGCCGGAAATGGCGGGTACTGGCTGAATTTGATCCTGGAGTGACACGATCGTTCCTTACCTACAGCGGCAACCGGAAAGGCACAATCTGTTCGAGGACGGGTGGCAGGACGTGCAAAGGGCGGTCTATTTCTCCCAGGCCATGCCGAATGATGATCAAATTAGCATTCCGCTTGTATTTTTGCCCTCCTCGATTAATCCACACAGTATGTAGTTCTCCCATACATGCCTCAGGGTATGCCATATTGCACTTGTGTTCGGAATGAACGGGCTTGATCGCCTCGATGAAGCAACTCGGCTCGAAGATGAGTTGCCCGCTCGGCAGGGATCGCCGCAGCGCAAGCAGCAGCAAGGACAAGTATCTGTTGAGTGCGTAGCCTGAACCAATGTTCGGGCTCGCCATAATCCACCTTACTTTGAGCTTTTGATGGAAGAGTTGCGGTCTGAAAAGCTCATAAGCGAGATCTTTTATGAGATGTTGAGGCCACTCATCGATTAGCTTGTTGATCTGTCGCCTGTACATCTTGTGCCAGTTGGCGGCATTTTCTCCACCACCGTTCAAAGCCCAGCAGCATGCCCGGCGTCCGGCATCGTCAGCAGAGATGAAGTGTCGAAGCAAGGAATCGGGTGGAAGAATCTGCCTGGAACGTAACCGTTTGGAGGCATGCTCGAGTTGATCGAGCAGTTCACAGCCAAAATGGCCAGTCACCATGCGCTGGAAGTCTTGCATTCCGCCATCGCCCCCTCCGGAAATGATGACGCTGGAAATATCCGAGGGATAATTCATGCTATCCCTGATATCCATACGATCTTGGTCCCTCCAGTAATCCGGCCCAGAGAACCCGGTCCATTTTCCAAGTATGCTATCGGTTCGTGGATCCTTTTGTTCTGCAATCTTTTCCGGCCCCGGTCCCATGCAGACCAGCAATGCGCCAAACCGCCTGAAAGTGCGAGGTCCATCGGGTCCCTTCCATCGCCCTGCCACCTTGAGGCGCGGCGAATATTTCAAATTCCCGACGATGAGTTCATGCGCGTCGTAGCCAGCTTCGAAGTCGTTCACATCGTGGCTGAAGAAAACGTTAACAAGAAAGTTTTTATGTCTGTCCCCGAATTTTCCGGTACATTCCCAGCATTTCTGCAGCCAATACGGTATTAAATCTCGTCCAACGATCGACCTGACTCTTTTGGGAAGATAAGGCATGAGCGGGACTTTTTGCCATTGCGGCAAAGCACTTGGCGGATTGGGCCAATCGTATTCAGTGACGCTGATGGATCGTTCCGAGCCGAAAACAGTCGAAAATAGCCTGTCTGAACGCTCGATGACTACCACCTCGATGTGATGATCTGCGGCCCGTAAGGCCGCATTCATTCCGGCGACGCCACCACCATATATCAGCAGCGGACAATTCTTGCCGATGATCTTTTCATACACCAGTGCGTCAACCACCGCAGTGGAACGAAGTAACTGGTCACGAATACTGACGGGCTTGAGACCTGAAAGATCAAATGCCCGTTGGCCTACCTTATGGAGCGATAGGATGTGAACCGGCTTGGGCTCTGTCGCTGCGAACATTTTGCTTCTTCTCCTGCCTCTTGGACGAAGAATTGTTGCGCTTTGGTTGAAAGAAAAAAGCTCTGGCACGATGATAGCCATCAATGAATTGCTTTTTCCCTACTGCCAGATCTTTATGCTCGCTACAAGCAGTCGTGATGCCTTTGTTGAGCAAGGCATCCGGAACCCGCCCCCTCTTGTTCAGCGCAAACTCTTGCGAAAGAATGATCACGCCACTCTTTTGCCATTGATCACCTATTTCGGCACTGAGTGCGTCTTTCGCCACTTCCAGCTCCGCTTCATTTATGGCCGTTGCTACAAAAAGATAATCATCGATCACTTCAAATACAGCAGCGGTTTCATTCTCCCGCAAAATTTCGGCTGGTTTGTACATGCCGCGCTCCCTTGATTAACTGCTCAGAATGAAGAAATCTCCTACATACGTAGATTGGAGCTGACCCGAATCTGGATGTTCACTTTTACTCGACGCATGTGTGAGATAGCTCACATTTCAAGATATTCAGTGAAGTTAGCCATGCTCGGGCTCGGCAATGCCTTTCTTGAGGAAAAGTGCTGACTAAAAATGCTACTACGTCAATCAAGTTTACTGAAATCCGGCTTGCGCTTTTCAAAGAACGCCGTGAACGCCTCCTTCGCCTCGGCCCCCACCAGCATCGCACTGAAGCGCTCGTTTTCAAACGCGATCGTCTCCTTGACCAGCGCCGCGCGCGAACGCTTCATCAGGGCCTTGGTGGTGCGGATCGACGCCGCCGGCAAGCTGACCAGCTTGGCCGCCTGCCCCTGCGCAAAGGCGAGCAACTCGCCAGCCGGCAGCACCCTGGCCACGATGCCCATCTCGAACGCTTCCTGCGCCGAAAATGCTTCGCCCAGCAGCAGCTTTTCGGCCGCGCGGGTATAGCCGGCCGCCTGCGCCACCAGCAGCGACGACGCGAATTCCGGGCACAGGCCGAGCGGCGTGAACGGCATCGAGAATTTGGCGTTGTCGGCGCAATAGACCAGGTCGCAGTGCATCAGCAGCGTGGTGCCGATGCCGACGGCGACGCCGGCCACCGCGGCGACCACCGGCTTGGCGCAGCCTTCCAGCGCGCGCATGAACTGGAACACCGGACGGTCTTCGGTCAGGGCGCCTTCGCCGACGTTGTTGAGGAAGTCTTCGAGGTCGTTACCGGCGGTGAAGATCTCGGGTTTGCCGGTGATGAGGATGGCGCGGACCGATGGGTCCTGGTCGGCGTCGATGAGGGCGTCGGCCAGGGTCTGGTACATGGCGCCGGTGATGGCGTTCTTGCGCTCGGGGCGGTTGAATTCGAGGGTGAGGATGCCGTTGGTGGTGGTGGTGAGGATGTCCATTCAGGTCGCCTTTATCTTGTTCGTGCGCTGCGTGCGGTATGGTTCCTGCACGTTCAGCTTGGGTTCCCGCCTCCGCGGGAACGACGTAATCAAAAAAGGGCGCTGACGGTATTCCGACAGCGCCCTTCTCGCACAGCGTGCTAAGCGGTGATTACACGCGCTCGATGATGCCCGCCGCGCCCATGCCGGCGCCGACGCACATGGTCACCATGCCGTACTTCAGGTTGTTGCGGCGCAGGGCGTGCACGACGGTGGCGGCGCGGATGGCGCCTGTGGCGCCCAGCGGGTGGCCGAGGGCGATCGCGCCGCCCATCGGGTTCACCTTGGACGGGTCCAGGCCCAGGTCGCGGATCACGGCCAGCGCCTGCGCGGCGAAGGCTTCGTTCAGCTCGATCCAGTCCAGCTGGTCCTGGCTGATGCCAGCGGCGGCCAGGGCTGCGGGAATCGCGACCTTCGGGCCGATGCCCATGATCTCCGGCGGCACGCCGCGCACGGCGAACGAGGAGAACTTGGCCAGCGGGGTCAGGTTGTGCTCGCGCAGGATCTTTTCGCTGACGACGATCAGGGCGCCGGCGCCGTCCGACATCTGCGACGAGGTGGCGGCCGTGACCGTGCCTTTGGCCGCGAACACGGGTTTGAGCCTGGCCATCGATTCGATGCTGGCGTCGGGGCGCGGGCCCTCGTCCTGCTCGACGGTGCGGCGGCTTACCATGATGTCGCCGCTGGCCAGGTCAGGGGTGCGGGTGACGACTTCGAACGGGGTGATCTCGTCCTTGAAGTAGCCGGCCTGCTGGGCGGCGATGGCGCGGCGGTGCGATTCCAGGCCGAAGGCGTCCTGGTCTTCGCGCGAGACCTTCCACTGGGTCGCGACCTTCTCGGCGGTCAGGCCCATGCCGTAGGCCAGGCCGACGTTCTCGTCCTCGAACACGCGCATGTTGATCGACGGGTGGTGGCCCATCATCGGCACCATCGACATCGATTCGACGCCGCCGGCGATCATCACGTCGGCTTCGCCCACGCGGATGCGGTCGGCCGCCATCGCCAGCGCGGTGATGCCCGAGGCGCAGTAGC